>Ga0335073_10009091_pt1 | contig 13934 bp, 9 predicted proteins | sample Lox_Sample_22_FD_207093 | JGI IMG/M metagenome (GOLD analysis project Ga0335073, IMG submission 207093) | Soil microbial communities from Loxahatchee National Wildlife Refuge, Florida, United States - Lox_Sample_2.2 | ecosystem: Environmental > Terrestrial > Soil > Wetlands | place: USA: Florida... | reverse complement strand
GCTCCTTGCAGCCATTCGCCGCCATCCATGGTTACCACTTCCCCGTTGATATATCCCGAGCCATCGCTCACCAGGAATGCTGCGAGATTGGCAAACTCCTCAACCGTCCCAAAGCGTCCAAGCGGGTTACGATCTTTAGCCGCCCGCTCCAGCTCCGGCCTCGGCAAAAGCCGCGAGAATGCTCCCTCTGTTGGTATTGGCCCGGGTGCAATGGCATTCATCCGAATCCCGCGATCGCCCCATTCCACTGCCAGGCTGCGCGTGAGCGCTTGCACACCGGCCTTCGCCACCGCGGAGGGTACGACATACGCGGATCCGGTCATCGTATATGTCGTCGTCACATTTAGTACGACAGCAGGTTTCTTCTCCGCGAGCCAGCGCCGACCGCACGCGAGTGTCGTATGGAGCGAACCCAAGAGCACGATTCCGATCACCGACTGAAATGCGCCCAACGATAGCTCTTCGGTCCGGGAAAGGAAGTTGCCCGCAGCATTGTTCATCAGCACATCGAGCGAACCGTCTTTCCAGATCACCCCTATCAACTCGTCGACTGCCGCAGCGTCACGCACATCGCAGCGCCGCGCATGAATACGGCCTGCCGCAACTCGGCTCAATTCGTCTGCTGTTGCCGTCAAGATATCTTCCCGTCGCCCGCAGATGTACACTTCGGCGCCGAGTTCGAGAAACCTCTTCGCGGCAGCTTTTCCGAGTCCTGTGCCACCGCCGGTGATCAGGATGCGCTTATTAAGGAGAAGATCGTTCTGGAACATGCGAGCGATTGTAGCGGCTATGATCGTTGGAAGGACCTTCTAAGTAGTGCGTTGAGGAACGGCTTTTTAGGTCCCTGAGCGAAGACCCCCTCCTGTGCGATCTTTTAGAATCAGAGAATTAGAGAGTGCTCCATCGCTAAATCTTTGAGAAATAAGAATTTATCGTTAAATTATTTCAAAATCAACAACTTAGGGAGGGACTGATGCTAATTTAGTGGCGAGGAGAGGCTTGATGCAGAGAGGGTAGCCGGCATTCACCTTCGCTGCAACCGCACGAAGGGCTGGAACTTCACGAGCAACGGTTGAAACCCGCCAATAAGTGAAACCTACCAGTAGGTAATGATGAGGAAAGCAGCGCATGTCTCACCGAAGAGTCCGGCATTCAGCAGACCGTGCCAAGAGGGGGTCGGCTGCCGACCCGGCAAGTGGATTTGGCTCAGCCCCGACCATCGCACTTGGATGTTTGCTGGTGACAGCCACGCTTATCCTTTACAGCCCGGTGCGCACTCATACGTTCATCAATTATGACGATACCGGCTACGTCGTCAGCAATTCGCATGTAAATTCCGGTCTCAGCTCGCAGACCGTCCGATGGGCTCTCACTTCAACCGAGCAGTGCAATTGGCACCCTGTAACCTGGCTTTCCCACGCTTTGCAATACCAACTGTTCGAAACAGACGCGGGTTATCACCATCTCACCAGTGCCGTTTTGCATTCGCTGAATACATTGCTTTTGTTTGTGGTGCTGCAACGGGCCACCGGGGCTTTGGTCCGCAGCTTCATAGTTGCGGCGCTGTTCGCCTGGCATCCTTTCAACGTGCAATCGGTCGCGTGGGTAGCTGAGCAAAAGAACCTATTGTGCACTTTTTTCTTTCTGCTGACCTTGGCAGCTTACGGGTGGTACGAGCGCCAACCCCAACTCAAGAGCTTTGTGGTGGTCGCGGGAGTCTTTGTGCTGGCATTGGCTGCGAAACCAATGGCGGTCACTTTACCTTTCGTGCTTTTGCTGCTCGATTACTGGCCATTGCAACGCATCGCGGGCTGGATCGAACCTCGTCCAGATTCGGTCATTCCGCAAAAGCCCTTTTCGCGGCTTCTGCTGGAAAAACTGCCGTTATTCGCCCTTTCCGCCATGAGTTCTGTAATTACAGTATGGGCGCAAAGATCGTGTGGCGCATGGCGGAGCTTGAAAAAATTGCCGCTCAACGCACGACTGGAGAACGCGCTGTTTTCCTATCTTGTCTACATTTGGAAGACCCTTTGGCCCTCCAATTTTGGCCTGTTCTATCTGCATCCTGGGACGCTGCCTATCTGGAAGCCGGCGCTGGCGGTGGCCGTTTTGTGCCCAATCGGAATGTTTGCCTGGAGACTACGTGTATCTCGCCCTTACCTGATGGTTGGCTTCCTCTGGTTTCTGGGCACTCTTTTTCCCATGATAGGTGTCGTGCAGGTGGGAGATCAGGCAATGGCGGATCGCTATGCCTACCTGCCGATCATCGGCTTGTTCGCGTTTGTCGTTTGGGGTGTTACCGATTTCTTTGAACTGGCTCATGTTCGAAAGGAGGCACGCTGGGCCTCGGCTCTTATCGTATTGGCGATACTATGGCTCCGGACCAGCAAAGAACTGTCCTATTGGGAAGACAGTGTAAAGATTTGGTCCCACACACTGGAAGTTACTGGAAGCCCGCAGGCGGAAAAACCTCTCGCTATGGCGCTTGCCGCGCAGGGTGAGTCCGGCGAGGCAATCGTTCATTTCCTCAACGTCGTAAAATTTGATCCAACCGATATCGCGGCTCACGTGAACCTCGGCGCATACTACGCCTCGCAGGGGCGGCTGAGGGATGGAATCCAGGAGTTTGAGAGTGCGGTCAAGTTAACGGAGGGCAATGATGCAAACCCTGAAGACATAAGTTATCGCTGGTCGGCCCTACTCGATCTGGGTTTCGCTTACGCACTCTCGAAAGACTACCCCCGCGCTCTGGTCAGCCTGCATGAAGCCAGTCAATCTAATCCGGCATTCGTAGATCAGACCATCCAAGCGATCGACCACTCCTTAGGAACCTTGCCCACTGAGGACTCATATCTGAAGCTATCTTTGCTTCTTCGTGCCCAGGGCAGGAACCCGGAAGCGGCTTCGATACTCGAGGATGCGATCAAGGCGTATCCCCATTCTGTCAATCTCACAGAGTTGCAGGAGTTTATGAACACGTCAATGTAAGTCGACTTGGCTCACTACTCCGTGCGTCCTGAGCGCTTGGTCTGCGTCAACTTTTGCAATGCCCAATTTGCGTGCTGTGCCACGATCTCATCATCATCGGAAACCAGCCTTTTGAGCGTCGGCACAAACTCTTCATCTCCGCTATTACCCATCGCGACGACGGCGTTCCTCCGTAGTCCCGACAGCTTGGCCCGGCGAATTGGCGAACCGCGAAACCTCGTCTGAAACTCCTCCGCTCCTATCTCTGCGAGCCGATCGAGCGCCGGATTCACCAACCCCTCGCGCGGCTGAAATTCTTCTTTATCGCTCGCCGGCGCCTTCCGGTTCCACGGACAAACGTCCTGGCAAATGTCGCAGCCAAATACGTGTCGGCCCATTCCCTCACGCAGGCTTTCCGGTATCTCGCCGCGCTTCTCGATGGTCAGATACGAGATACACAAGCGCGCGTCGAGTTCGCCCGGAGCTGTAATTGCCTGGGTTGGACACGCGGTGATGCAGCGCGTGCAGGTTCCGCAACGGTCGGGCGCGGGTATATCCGGTGCGAGATCGAGTGAGGTAAGAATCACGCCGAGAAACAGCCACGATCCCAGCTTCTGATTGATCACGCACGTGTTCTTGCCAATCCATCCGATGCCGGCATACTTGGCATAAACGCGCTCAACGATGGGTCCGGTATCGACATAGGCGCGGGTTTGGACGGTGGCTGCGCGGAGACAATCTTCCGATGACGACTGCTCAGCGCGGTCCGCAATCTTGAGGAGTGCCGTTTCCACCACTTGCAATCGGCGCATGACCGCGTCGTGATAATCCTCGCGGCTCCAGGCATAGCGCGAGATCCATCCGCAATCGCGATCGTTGACTTGCGTGGAATATGGCTGAGCCGTGTTGTAGTTGATGGCACAGATCACGATGCTTCGAGCCCATGGGGCCACTCGCGACAAAGAAGAGCGCTTCAGATCGCCCGCCTCGTCGCGCGACTCCATATACTTCATCTCGCCGTGCCGCGCCTCCGCGATCCAGCGTGGAAAGGCTTCGAGTTCTCCAAAGTGGCCCACCGATGCCACTCCACAGAGGTCGAATCCGGCCTCCTGGGCGGCCTGGTTGATTCGGGATGGAAGAGTTGGAGACAAGACTTCCTTGCGGCGCCCGCGAATGCGGCGGCCCGTAGCTATAGGAAAAGGCTACCATTTTCTGGGTTCCCCGGAATTTCTGGCCCCCGAATATCCCGCTGGTAACTACTGAACACTTCGGGGTGATCCAGGTCACATCGGCACGTCACAACCCAACGTGACAATTGGTACGGATTCAAGGGGGGATTCGCGTGTTCAAGATCCTCAACGCCCAGTTCATCGCTCCGGGAATCAAGCGTTTTGTCCTCGAGGCACCCCGCATTGCCCGGAAGCAGCGTCCTGGCCAATTCGTCATTATTCGGGTCAACGAAACCGGCGAGCGCATTCCGCTGACGATCGAGAAATCTGACCCGGAAAAAGGCACGGTCAACCTGGTGGTGCAGTCGATCGGCAAGACAACTCATCTTCTTAATTCGCTCGAAACCGGCGACAGCATCCTTGATATTGTCGGGCCTCTCGGCAAGCCCTCCGAGATCGAAAAGTTTGGCACCGCAGTCGTGATTGGCGGAGGCGTGGGCACGGCGATGGCCTATCCCACGGCCGCAGCATTGAAGCAGGCGGGCAATCGCGTGATCACAATCATCGGTGGGCGCAACAAAGACCTCGTCATCCTTGAGCCGGAAATGCGGGAAGTGAGCGACACGGTTTTCGTAACTACCGATGATGGCAGTTACTCCGACAAAGGTCTGGTTACCGACAAACTACGGCAACTCATCGAAAACGGCACACGCATTGACCTGGTCCTCGCCGTCGGCCCCATCCCCATGATGCGCGCCGTCGCGGAGATGACGCGCCAAGAGCGCATCAAGACCATCGTCAGCCTGAATCCCATCATGATCGATGGCACTGGCATGTGCGGCGGCTGCCGTGTGGTGGTTGAGGGCAGGAGCGAATTCGCTTGTGTTGACGGCCCGGAATTCGATGCGCACCGCGTCGATTTTGCCGTGCTCGTCCAGCGTAACGCCATGTACCGCGAGGCTGAGAAGCGGTCCATGGAAGAGTACAAGCGTGAAGTCGAAGGGCAAAAGGCGGCGGCTTCCGCCGAAGCCGAAACTGTGTGCGCGCTGGAGGGAAGGAAATGACCACGCCTCCAACCCCAAAAACTCCACCGAAAAAATCCAGCAATCCCCTTCCCAACAAAGAGCGTATGAAGATTCCGCGGCAGCACATGCTGGAGCAGTTGCCGCAGGTGCGCAACAAGGAGTTCACCGAAGTCAATCTGGGTTACTCGACCGAACTGGCACGGCAAGAGGCGCTGCGTTGCATCGAATGCGCCAAGCCCGCGTGCGTGGATGCCTGCCCGGTGGGCGTCAAGGTCAGCGACTTCGTGCGGCTCATCGTCGATGGCGACTATCTCGGCGCAGCGGCAAAGATCCGCGAAGACAATGTTCTGCCGGCCATCACCGGGCGCGTCTGCCCACAGGAAGACCACTGTGAGCACGGCTGTTTGTTAAATAAAAAAGGACAGTCGCTGGGCATCGGCTACCTGGAACGCTTTGTCGCCGACTACGAGCGGAAGCATTTTGATGTGAAGAACATTGTCAAGGCTCCGCCGACCGGCAAGAAGGTCGCGATCGTTGGCAGTGGACCCTCAGGCCTTACCGCCGCCGGGGATTTGGTGACGAAAGGACACCAGGTTCACGTCTTCGAAGCGCTTCATGAAATCGGCGGCGTGCTCGTCTATGGCATTCCGGAGTTTCGCCTTCCGAAAGCGATCATCCGCGAACAGGTCGATTACATGCGCGCCATGGGCGTCGAGTTCGAAACCGACGTTGTCGTCGGACGCACCGTCACCATCGACGAACTGATGGAAGAAGAAGGCTACGATGCCGTCTTCATTGGCACCGGGGCGGGCCTGCCCCAGTTCATGGGCATTCCTGGGGAACATCTCAATGGCGTTTATTCGGCCAATGAATTCCTCACCCGCATCAACCTGATGCACGCGTATGAATTTCCGAAGTTCGATGAGCCAATGGTCGATTTCCGCGGCAAGAATGTCGCTGTCATTGGCGGCGGCAATACGGCTCTCGACGCTATCCGCTCAGCGTTGCGGCTGGGTGCAGGCAAGGCTTTCATTCTCTATCGCCGCAGCGAAACCGAAATGCCGGCGCGTATCGAAGAGGTCAAGCACGCCAAAGAAGAAGGAATCGAGTTCCAGGTTCTGGCGGCGCCGCTGGAGTTTCTCGATGACGGCAAAGGCTGGCTGCGAGCAGCGCGCTGTCAGAAAATGGAGTTGGGCGAACCTGATTCTTCCGGAAGACGGCGTCCCGTGCCGATTGCCGGCTCGGAATACGAGATTCCACTGGCCGTCGCCATCATGGCGATCGGCACGACGGCCAATCCGATCATTCGGATGACCACGCCGGGACTGGAGACAACGAAAAGGGGCTATATCCAGGCCGACGAAACAACGCAGAAGACGTCGCGTCGGGGAGTCTTCGCCGGCGGCGACATCGTTACCGGAGGCGCGACCGTCATCCTCGCGATGGGCGCCGGACGCCGTGCTGCCAAGGGCATCCACGAATTTCTGGTTTCCGGCGAGTGGTAGAAGAGTTCGAAACCCATCAGGACTTTCGTCCCCGTGCCGCGCCAGCCTTCTTGGCCGGGACCTCAATGTGCTCCACGCGATTCCGTCCCTTTTCTTTTGCTTCGTAGAGCGCCTGATCGGCCCGGCTCAGGAGAGTCTCCATCTCCTTGCGGCCAACGCACTCGGAGGCAGCCACCCCCATACTCATGGTGATGGCTTTTTCCACGCCTCGTGACACAACGGGCTGGCTCGCAATCATTGCACGCAGGTCATCGGCGCGTTGAATGGCATCCTTCAATGCGCAATTCGGCAGCAAGAGAAGGAATTCCTCGCCGCCATACCGGCCAACGCCATCGTACACACGCAGTTTGGAATGCATACGGCGCGCGATCTCGCGCAGAGCATCATCCCCGAACAGGTGGCCGTGAGTATCATTCACGTTCTTGAAATGGTCGATATCGGCAAGTATGACGCTTACCGGGTTGCGTTCTCTTCTGGCGCGCTCCAGTTCGCGCTCAAGCACGCCGATGATTTCTCCTCGATTCAGTAGCCCGGTCAGTGAATCGTGAGTCGCGGCATGGCGCATCGACTCTCGAGCGGCAATCAACTCTTCCTGCAATTTGAGGATCCGTTTGCCGGCCATGAGGCGGGCCTTCAGTTCCGATTCGTCAAACGGCTTCACCAGATAGTCATCAGCCCCGGCTTCCAGACCCTCAAGCATGTTTTGCCGGCCCTCTTTACTGGTGAGCAGAATCACATAGACGTAATGGCCGGTGGTGCCCACCTTGCGGATGCGGCGGCAGAGTTCGATTCCATCCAGGTCAGGCATCACCCAGTCAAGCAGCACGAGCTTCGGTGCCTCCGGCCGCTCCAACACGTGCCACGCTTCCAGGCCGGTTTCGGCCACAATGACTTCGAATTGCCATCGGCGCAGGTGGTCGCCGATCAGTTTTCGGTAGACTGCGGAATCATCCACTACCAAAACCTGCATTCGCTTGGAACCTCCTTACTGGCCTCCAACACACGAATGCGACCTCGCTCCCGCGGCAGCCGGGAACGTCCTTTGAAAGCGACGGGGCGCACGTTCCGTGATAGACGGAGCATACTATGAGAGCACACAAAGACCTACCGTGGCGTATTCTCAGGTACTCCTGGAAGTAATCGACACTTCGCCTCACCAACTTTAGTTCTTATTTCGACGGGCCCCGACTCAGTTTCGACGGGCCGTAACTCGGACATAAACCACGAACGGCAAGACAGGCGAACTCCCGTTATTCGTCATCCTTATATATATTCATCGTCCTTCATGGCCGCGGCTTTTATGTGTTTCAGGAAACGCGCAGATGTTCGTGCCGCGGAGGAACGAACGTTGTCTCGACTCAGGCAACGCCGAACGGCGGATGACAAAAGCGCTTCCCTGAATTAACCTAAAACGCGAACCCATCCTTAGCCGGGATGGCGGAACTGGCAGACGCAGCAGACTCAAAATCTGCCGAGGGTCACCCCTCGTGGGGGTTCAACTCCCCCTCCCGGCACCAGCGCAGTTCCTCCTTTCCGCGAATACCAAACATCAAACTGCATCGTCGCTCGCAAGGCGGAAAAATAGGCGTAGTGCCGGAGAAAAAACTGGCGTAATTTTCGGAGACAAGCCTGGCGCAGTTTGGCGCTTGCCTTTTATGTCAGGAATCGAACTATTCGTCCGTGTGGCAAGCTACCCTCGCACTTACAGTTTTTCCTCGGAGCGCGCCATCCCTCTGCTTCGCCTCCGCCATCCTAAGGTACGACCTTCAAGCTGTTGAAGGTCACAATTTTGCGTTCGGAGCTCGACATTGTCCACGCGCATCCTGGTTGCCGACGACAGCGCCTTTTGGCGTGAAGAATTAAAACTGATTTTGGAGGAAGACTCCGACTTTACGGTATTCGAAGCCCGCGACGGTTTCGAAGCGCTGCAAAAATCAAATTGGATCGAACCGGACATCGCTATCCTCGATCTTTCCATGCCAGAACTGGACGGTCTGGGCGCCGCCCGCGAGTTAAAACGTCGCAAGCCCGCGCTGCCAATTGTCCTGATTACCGTCGACAAGAGCGCTTTTCTGGAATCACTGGCGCGCGAAGCTGGCATTCTGGCGGTGTTTTCCAAGATGGAATGCGCCCATGTGAAAGATCTGGTCGCCCGCATCGTGCTCCCCAAAGCTGCCTAAAGCGTCCCACCGCCGCCGCGCGCTCACCCGCGGCACTCGCCTGGCTTGTACCCACTCGACCCGCGGATTGCCCCAGAACTCACTTGACAATACCCGCCGGAGCAAGTAGAACCTCGTAATGAATCGCAATATTGTGACAACCGATACGTAATGTTTCGAAAACCTCGAGCGCGCCCCAGTCCAGAGCAATACCTTGAGCCACTGATCCGTTTTTTTCGCTTTAAGCATTCCCAATCCCAGGCCGGACCCGCACGGAAAACGCCATGCTGAACGAAGAGCGCCGCCGCGCCATTCTCGAAATTCTGAGCCGGGATGGACGTGTCTTCGTTAAGGAACTCTCGAAGCAATTCCAGACCTCGCAGGTGACGATTCGCAAGGACCTTGAATCCTTGCACGAACAAAATCGCCTGCACCGCACCCATGGAGGCGCTCTGCCTTGTCGCGAGGGAGCGCTTGAGGATCCCACCCTTCGGGAAAAAGAACAGTTTCATCGCAAGGAAAAGCTCCACATCGCTGCCGCTGCGGCCCGCATGGTGAACGAAGGCCAAGTCATCATCCTCGATTCCGGCACGACCACGACCGCGATCGCACGGGCATTGCGTGTGTTCAAGAATCTGACCGTCGTTACGAACGCAGTCAACATTGCGGCTGATTTGTCGGGTACTTCGATTGAGGTCATTCTTACCGGCGGAACGCTGCGCAAGAACTCGTTCTCTTTGGTCGGCCCGATCGCCGAAGAAACGCTTCGCCGTCTGAACGCCGACATCCTCTTTCTGGGAGTCGACGGCTTTGATGTGCGCCACGGATTGAGCACACCCAATCTGTTGGAATCGAAAGTGAACCGAGTGATGGTCGAAGTGGCCAAGCGCACTGTAGCCGTGTGCGATTCGAGCAAGTTTGGCCGGCGCAGCCTTTCGCTGATTGTTCCACCTGCGTCGGTACACCAGGTTATTACGGATAGAGCGATCGCAAAATCCGACTTACGCGCTCTCAAGAAGTCGGGCGTCGAGGTAACCCTTGTCTAAACTAACGCAGCCTAAACTGACGCAGACCAACCCATTTGGCTCTTCCCCCGCAGACGGGCACAAAACACCGGCGGCGGGTCAAGCTGGAGCACATTCGCTCGCCGAGATCCTCTCGCAGCCACAATGCTGGAATGATTGTTTGGCAGGCCTGTCGAAGGCTGGCGTATCAGCGGAATTCAAGCAACGGTTCGAAAGCGCGAGCGGTTGGCTTTTCATCGGCTGTGGCTCGAGTTACTATGTGGCGCTGGCTGCCGCGGCGAGCGCTCTAAGTTTGACGGGCCGTCCCGCTCGGGCAATTCCCGCCTCCGAACTGCTGCTCTATCCCGAACCGAGTCTTGCAGCCGCCAAGGGATTGCTCCCAATTCTCATTTCCCGCTCAGGACGAACTTCGGAAGTGATTCGCGCCGGGGAGTTATTGAAAGCGCGTAACATCCCGCGCCTAGCGATCACTTGTGCTCCCGGCCAGCCGCTGGAACAAGTCGCTACCGCGACATTGTTTCTTCCCGATATCGACGAGCAAAGCACAGTGATGACTCGCTCGTTCACTTCCATGCTTTTGTGCCTGCAAACTTTTTCTTCCATCGCCGCGGGCAACTCCCATTTCGGCCCCTCTCTGGGCGAAATGGCGGCAGCCACCGCGCCGCTGGTTCCGATGATCTCCGGCAAGATCCGCGATTTCGTCAGCAGTCATCGCTTTGCCGACTATGTTTGCCTCGGCCAGGGGCCGTTCTTTGGCATCGCCTGCGAATACGCACTCAAGCTGACGGAGATGTCGCTCTCCTACGCGCAATCGTTTCACACGCTGGAATTCCGGCATGGGCCCAAGTCAATCGTCGGTCCCGAAACGTTGCTTATCTTCTTGCTTTCGGAAACTGGGTACGCCGCGGAACGTGAGCTTCTCGAGGAGATGAAATCGCTGGGCGGCACTACCCTGGCGATCACCAACCGCGCCGACTCTCGCGCCCGTGCCGACTCCGACCTTCTCCTGGAACTTTCGCTCGATGTCCCCGAATTGGCGCGGCTCGCGCCTGCTCTGGTCCCGGGCCAATTGCTTGGGCTGTACACCGGTTTGCAAAAAGGCCTCGACCCCGATTCGCCACGCAATTTGAGTCGCGCGGTCGTGCTCGATGAAGAACCCACGCAGGCCGGATGACATGCCGCCATTTGATGTCACCATCGCCGGCGAGCTGAATCTCGACTTGATCCTCTATGGGCTTCCCGACCAGCTGACACCCGAGCGCGAACTGCTAGCCGACGGTATGACGCTGACTTTAGGCAGTTCCTCGGCCATCGTCGCGCATAACCTGGCTTCGCTCGGCAGCCGCGTAGGGTTTCAATCGCTCATCGGCAATGACCACTTCGGGGCGATCGCCCTTGAACGTCTCAAGCAGGCGGGGGTCGATATTTCCCATGTGCGCCGCACGACAGGTCCTGCTCAGACTGGCTTGACAGTAATTCTGCCGCGCCAGGGCTGGCGCAATATTCTGACTTATCCCGGCACCATCGCCGAGTTATCACTTGTCGATCTGGATCTTACCTTCCTTACTTATTCTCGCCATTTCCACTTATCTTCATACTTTCTGCAGAAAAGATTGCGGCCACATGTCAGCGAACTCTTCTCTAAGCTGAAAGCCGCGGGTTTGACGATTTCCCTGGATACCAACGATGATCCCGATGATCGATGGGATGGCGAGTTGCAAAACGTTCTGCGCTACGTTGATATTTTTCTGCCCAACACCCGCGAGGCCTGCCGCATCGCGCACATCGACGACCCCGAGGCGGCAGCAAAGTGTCTGGCCGAAATTGTGCCTCTGGTTGTCCTGAAGTTAGGCTCCGAAGGAGCGCTGGCCCGCCGCCGCAATGAAAGGTTCGCAAGTCCGGCAGTGAGGGTTACCGCGGTTGATCCGGTCGGTGCCGGCGACAGTTTTGACGCCGGCTTTCTGCATGAATACCTGCGCGGCGCCGACATTCAAACTTGCCTCGACGCCGGCAATCTCGCGGGCGCGCTTTCAACCACTCGTCCGGGAGGAACGGAGGCTTTTCGCGACCGCGCCCACCGTGAAGGCTTTTTCCGCCGCCATTCAATTACTAGCTGAACTGACGACCGCTTTTCGAATGCACCGGCTTCCTCACTAGAAATAGAACTTCAGCGCAAACTGCACCTGCCGGGGATTGCGCGCCGCGAGTGGGAAACCAAATCCCGCTTGACCCAGTTCGAGCGGCGTCGGCTCCGCACTGATCGCGCCGAACTGTCCAAACAGATAGTTCACGTGATTGAGTATGTTGAAGAACTCCGCCCGGAATTCGAGCCGCTTCTGCTCTTTAATCGGAAACAGCTTGACGAACGATGTGTCCCAAGTCTTGTATCCCGGTCCCTTGATGATGTTCCGTCCCGCATTGCCGAAGGTCCCTAGCACCGTGTTGTCTTCAAATGCGCAGGTGTTGAATAGCGCTCCGGGCACGCACGGAGACGCATTCGGATTGCCCACCAGGTTGGGCCGCGAGCAATAGTACCCGACCGTTCCGCCGCAGTCACCGCCGGAAATGTTGTTGATATCGGTCGCAGTGTAGTAATTGCCGGTAGCGGCCGAGAAGACGCCAGTCGTTTGCCAGTTCCCGATAATCCCATTCACGATTCCCGTTGCCCCGTTCCCGAATGCCCGTCCGTGGCCAAAGGGCAAATCATAGACATAACTGAAAACGAAGCGATGGCGCACGTCGAAATCGGCATTGCCGTAGTTGGAGTTGGGAAAACGCTGATCCTGAAAGTCTCCGTTATTCACCGATCCCAGGCTGGCGCTCGAGGCGTTATCGAGCGCATGGGCGAAGGTGTAAGCCGCTTCGAATTGCAGTCCGTGCGAGTAGCGCTTCTCCAGGCGCACCTGAAGTGAGTTGTAATTCGACTGCGCATTCGACCGAAACGTATCGATGGCGACATCGAGCGAGGGATTGCAGTTATAGACCGACGGATTGTTGAGATACGCGTCCAAGGTACACTCAGATCCCGGAGGCGCTCCCGGCGTTACTTGTGCTGCCGGACGCCGTGGCGCGGTCGGAAGAGAATCAGTTCCCAGCACCGGCACCGTCTGGTTGCCGTTGTAGAAAGCGAAGAGCTTTAGGCCCCGCGAGCCGGCATACGAAACTTCAAGCACCGTGTCGGCCGGCAACTGGTATTCGACTCCCATGTGCCACTGCTGCGTGTAGGGAGTAACCAGACGCGGGTCGAGCGCATACAACTCAGTCGTGTTAGGCGTAGCGAGTGAGGCCGTGGGAAATCCTTGCGCCAGCACATTGAGCGGCAAGCCTCCGTTATTCGCCGCCGAGATTGAGCAATCCAGTTGACCCGCTGCCGGATTCGCGCTGGGCGCGGTGCAGGGCGTGTTAAAGGTCTCTGCCGAAAGGAACGGCGGATTAAATCCCGGGCTGGGATTGGAGAACGGACCGTTCTCCTGTCCGCCGTAGAAAATTCCATAGCCGCTGCGAAAAACCAGCTTGTCGCTGATCTGATAGGAAAGCCCGACGCGCGGCGCAAAGTTGTTGAGGTCGGGGGAAATCAGCCCGCGCGAGCCTGTGTTCTGAATATTGAGCGCCAGGCTGGCCGGCAAGGTTCGATCCCGTCCGCTGGGCGCAATCAACGAGAGCGATCCGAAATTAAATGTTGCCTGGTTGTCATTCGCTTCTTTAATCGTGGTGAAAAGTTCGTAGCGAAGACCAAGATTCAGAGTCAGACGCGGCGTGACTTTGAAGTCGTCGAGAGCGTAGACCGCATAAATTTGGCGGCGATAATCAATGTTCGGGAGCACACTGGTGATCGCTCCGCCGTCGGGAATGCCCTGCATAAAACTGGCGAATGCTTCCCCGCCCGTGCCAGGATCTGCGTAGTTGTCATTGATCAGGAAGCCGCCGCCGAAATCCATCGACCCCCGGGCTTCCGCCGGCTCCAGTAGTGTGAACTCTTCGAAGCGCACTTCCCCGCCGAATTTCGCGGCGTGCCGCCCGCGAATCCAGTTCAGGTTGTCGGTGAACACGTAACTATGTTGATGTTCGACTGCGGGCAGGAACT
>Ga0335073_10009090_pt1 | contig 13935 bp, 1 predicted proteins | sample Lox_Sample_22_FD_207093 | JGI IMG/M metagenome (GOLD analysis project Ga0335073, IMG submission 207093) | Soil microbial communities from Loxahatchee National Wildlife Refuge, Florida, United States - Lox_Sample_2.2 | ecosystem: Environmental > Terrestrial > Soil > Wetlands | place: USA: Florida... | reverse complement strand
CAAGATGCGCCGCGTCTTGCAGCGTTTCGTTGAATTGCGTCATGGCCTGCTCGGTCCAAATGTCAGTATCCTCCGCCGCTCCCCAACTTGCAGAAATAACAGTAGGATTGTTCTGCTTGTCCTGAACTGCCGCATCGAGCGCAGAAATCCAGCCCCGCTCGCTCCATTCGGCGAAATAAACCGCGATAGTCGCTTTGGGGCAAACCCCCGCCAACACTTCGATGTCCAACATCACTTCGCCCTCAGCTCCATCCTTTGCCGAGGTGGACGTACCGTCGGTGCTGATTGCTTTAACCGTTGGAACGGAGACATTGGCCAGTCGGCAGTATTGTTCCAAGTCCGCAGAAAAATACCCGCCGCCGAATTCCAGAAGCCCAACTGCCTGACCGCTCCCATCACCCGAAGGATAATCGTAATGCTTCGCCAACTCGGCGGACCGATACCAGGAAGACGGAACATTCGTCAACGCCTTTGGGGATTGCGCGTGGTTAATCGGACGCCTCCGTCTTCGCGAGATACGACGGTTGTCCAAGCCAAACACACCTTCGACGATATCCTTAACCTCTATTGGAACTCGCACCAACCCCACGCGGCCACGATAGCCGCCCTCAGGATGGTTGTAATTGAAGAGTTTTACGTCAAACGCTTCCTCCATTTTATGAGCGGGGCCGGAGAGTTTCACGCTACGCGTTGCACCATCGGCGCTTTCCAGCTTCAATCCGAACTTGCCAAAAACTTTGACCACCTTGTCGATATCCAGTTTCGATGCCCCGTAAGCTGATGCCAAGCTCTCTCGCGTCATTGTTTTTGCTGGACGGCCATCGAGTGGCGGCAACGGCTTTTTACGACGCAGCTTGAGCGTCACTTCAATCATCGAGTGGGCATTGACTCGCGAGACGGCGCGCGCGCCGCGCATAACAGTGCGTTCGCTTCCCTCGACTACGGCATGTGTGTGGATGTCATTTTTCATAGAGATTTAATGAGATAGGTGTTTATATTGCTTTGTGAAATTCGGCACCAGGGTCGGCAATGGCCAATGGCCCGCAATTCTTGCCTCGCCGGTCAGGACGACGCTGCGGCGATTGTGGCCCAGGCGGCCAAAGCCCCGTTAAAACTCGTATAAAGGCCGTATTGATCGTAAACGGCGGATGACCAGCAATCCCTGGCTTCAGCTGGTATCGTTTTCCCCGATGGCGTTTCGCTGGGAACCAGCGTATCCGAAATGTTTCGCACCGAAGAATATTTGACGCCCTTCTTTCCCGCGACATAGGCGATCACGGCGTCGTCCATCTCCAAAGCGGCGTAATTCGTATTGCCCGGCGCAATGTAATACGTGTCGGTGGTCAGCAGAGGTATTCCATTGCACTGAATCACCTTGGGCGTACTCAAATTCGCAGGATCAAGGTTCTTATTCTGCAAGTCGCCTACCACAAATGAAAACGTCTGCTTCGTCTTTTTTTGGTATGCCTGGCTCGCGGCTTCCAGCACTGAATCGAGGCTCGTCGAATTCACAACTTGATTCAACGGAAGGAACAACTTGCTCTGCGTGGCCGCCAGCAGGTCCGTAGCCGGAAACCAATTCTGCTGACCGAATGTCTTGTTGTTATAGTTTATACTGGTATTGTCCTTGACCGTAACTTGAAGATGTGCCTCGTTGGTCATGGGCACGTCGCCTAAGTTTTGGGAATCATTTGCTCCGCCAGCGGTGCCTAGAGAAAGAATGCAGCTAGGCTGGGCGTCTATGATAATGTCGTTAAATAGATTGGTGAGGCCTGCAATCCACGGTGAGTGGGCCAGATGGGCGCCCGATTTGAACAACAGCACGGTAAACGTCTTACCCTTACCTTGTATGGTCACCAACCGATAATATCCCCAAAGTTTGAAGTCGCTCGAGGACGCCGGAGCGTTGCGGCTATAGAGGTTCCATTCTGATTCCAATTTCGTTGAAGCGACAGGCGAAGTGCTCGCCAAGAACACGTAGTCCAGCGCCTGCCATTCGGCGTTGGTCCAGCTTGTAAGCACGATGTCTGCTCTGGGCAAAGGAGCATTTGCGCCGTTGTATGTGCTTTTGACGGGTGAAGGCGCAGATTGGTCAGCCACTGTTGCCCAGTTGATTTTGGGAAGTTGAATCCGTGGAGTCCCTTCCGGCCTGGTGAACATGTCAGTATACCGCGACATTATTAACCTTTCCTTTGATCTGGGGCGCTTGTGAAGCTTGCCCCGGCAATCAATGTGCATCAGCAGTACGACCACCATGGTCGAATAATCCCAATAGCACTTCCGACTGCGATATAACAATGACCGTAGGGCAAAGTTTCGCAAGCTGTCACTAAAATTCGCGCTTGCTAATAGCTTTTTTCTAAATTGTCATACATAGTCTACAAAATGTAGGACTAAGGTCTGCATCGAATGTCTCGTACGTGCGTTTGCGTTCATGTATAGCAAGAGGAGCGGTGAATCTAGCCAAAGGAGCGTTCCGGCACAGCAGCATCAGAGCCTGCCCAATCTCAACGAACTGCTCACATTGCCCGGCCTTGGCATAAACTTGCCGTGGTGCTTCCTAAAGGGCCGAAAGTGCGGCCGGGTTCATCTTTGGATGGGCTCTAGCTCCGACGCCGACGGGCAAGAGATTTCGTCTTTTTGAAGGGGCCACACAGACTGCTACTGCGGAACGACTGGCCCGACGCCATCCTGCCTGGTCCGCTCTAATCGAAGAAGTGACGAAAGATCTGGAAAAGAATCCTACCGACGAGGACCTCCTTCGGCGCATTGAAAGTATCAGCTCGGACCCTTCACCCGCAGCGTCTGGAATCTCCGATCGACTTTGAACATTACAGACGCCGCTTTCCCGCCGCCTTTGCTTTGGCCCGGCGCGCTCTTGCGGCGGCGGCAATCCTGGCCCGACCTTCGGCGCTCATTTTTCTTCGTTTTCTGAGGGTGCCGCCCGTTGATCTAATGATAACGCGAGGTGCCAGCCCTGAAGGATTCAATTTGTTCTTTGATAACGGGCGCCTTTCGCAATTGTTCGGTCGTCAAGTGTATCATAAGGCCAACACCGTGGAGTTGTAGACTAGAAGTGTCAAGAAGGATGCGAAGCAATCCTTAGGAAGAGGACCACGCAATTCTCCAAGTGCCGCCTCAATCGCCGGACCTTGGAAAACCGATCTCGCCGAGGCAACGGCACGAGCTTCGGCCGCCACGGAGGACTTCAGTTTTTCTCTTTGGTAAGCTCCAGCCGCTCGTTTGCCTCGTCTTGCGAGTTCACGGATTTGAAGTTCGTCACAAGCTCTAACCTATCGAAACCGGTAGGCGGGACACAGTTAGGCTTGAAGAACAGGACGGATTTGAAGCCCTCCTTACGGCTCTCCAATCTGACGAGGAGGATGTCTGCTATCAGCCGCTGGCACTTGCACTATGATTGACCAAGACCGCGTGCGATATTATTGAGACCGCACTCGTAGGATGACGACTATTTTAGTCAGGCACCCTTCCGCGCTTTCCAAGCGCCCCATTTTAGCTTCCGACCCCCAGGTCTTGTTACAATCGAGTGAAATTCTCGGTCTGGCAGTGCCGGTGGCTTGGAAGGCCACTTAATTGATCACAAGAAAAAAGCATTCGAGTTGCAAGAATTTCCTTGACTTCGATGCAGAAATCCTTACCGTCCATTGCCGTTGCCAATAAATCTATGTCGATACACGGAGGGATTCGAGAGCTTTGCCCTTCTCAACCCAAGGATTTGGAGTTATGAATACACCCCTTGCCCCATGCCGACTCGCTCGGACTCTTGTATTGTTTTTGGCCTGCGTTTGGCCATCGCTTGAGAGCCGAGCGCAGCAGGCGATTTTTTCCGCCGCGGCTGCAGACAACAGTGGCCACGCTATTTACAGTGTGGACGGCAGCAATTGGCTGGCCAGCCCTTTCGGGATGCCTTTTGATATTGCCTGGCAGCGCGTGGTTTTTGGCGCGGGCAAGTTTGTTGCAATACCTTGGGACGCCGCTAATGTTGCCTACAGTGTGGACGGCATCACCTGGGCGGCCAGCTCCGGTAGTTTGCCGCATGCCGATGATTGGGCAGATCTAACTTACGGCGGCGGAATATTTGTAACAATTGGCTATGGAAGCTCCAATGCGGCGTACAGCACCGACGGAATCCATTGGTCAAATGCCATCTTGCCATCCGTCCAAGACTGGAACTGTGTGAGCTATGGTAACGGGGTTTTTGTAACGATTGCGGCCTACACTAATGTGGCGGCCTATAGCAGCGATGGCATTCATTGGTCCAATAGCCTGACGATGCCGTATAGCGCCTACTGGCAGTGCGTCACATACGGAAATGGAGTTTTTGCCGCTTTGGTGGGAGGAACCAGTGAGGCGGCATACAGCACAAATGGCATCAACTGGGTGGCGGCAACAAATTTGCCTTATAATAATTGGGGCAGTATCACCTTTGGCGACGGAATGTTCATTGCCGTGGCCTACAATTCCTCGGAGACCGCCTATAGCACCAACGGTATCACCTGGCAATCTGCCACCAATGCTGCATCGGCCTTTTGGTATTCATCTGCTTATGCGAACTATTATACCCCAGTATTTGTGGCTCCCGCCATGCAGAGCAGCAACGCCTCGTATAGTCTGAACGGCATCCACTGGTTCAACAGCCCTTCAGGCCTGCCCGATACCGACACGTGGTATACAGTTGGAGCCAGAGAAGGCCCATTGATTACTACTCAACCGCAGTCCCAAACGGCTTTGGTCGGCGACGATGTTAATCTCAGCGTTGGCGCCATTGGGAGTGGCACTTTGACCTACCAATGGCAACTGAATGGCACCAATCTCACGGGCGCAACTGCCTCCACCCTAGCTCTGGCCAACGTCCAGGTATCACGGATTGGAAGCTATTCGGTCATTGTTTCCAACGCCGGAGGATGGACGGAGAGTTCCACTGCATATCTATTGGTTTGGAGCCTGCAACAGCCGGCGCTTTTCTCTGCGGTGGCTGGCAATAATCTAAATGCGATGTACAGCATGGACGGGATTAATTGGTCCAATAGCCCAACCGGAATGCCGGCTCTGGCAACCTGGAGCCGGGTCGCGTATGGCGACAACAAGTATGTGGCAATTGCCTGGGAGGCAACCAACGTGGCCTATAGTTTGGACGGCATCAGTTGGTTGGCCAGCCCGGGAGGTCTGTCCTCGGCCCAGGACTGGGCCGATTTGGTTTACGGCAATGGAAAGTTCGTAACCATCGCCTATGGCGCCAGTTTGGGCGCGACCAGCACCAACGGGACCAATTGGACTACCAACGCCTTGCCGACCAATAACAATTGGTACAGTCTCGGCTTTGCCAATGGTCTGTTTGTGTGCATTGCCGCCAACGACAGTGGGGCGATTTATAGTAGCGATGGAATCCACTGGTCGAGCAGCCCGGCGTTACCGACAAATGGGGATTGGCAGGGCGGGCAGGGAATCGCCTATGGGAACGGTGTTTTTGCTGCCATCGTTGGCAGTCAAAGTGCGGTCTATAGCTCCGACGGCAGCAACTGGCACAACGCGACCGGACTACCATCTGAGAATTGGGCCAGCATTGCCTTTGGCAATGGTGAATTCATCGCCGTCGCTTATGGGTACAGTGAAATGGCTTATTCCCCCAATGGAACCAACTGGCAGACAAGCACGATTCCATATTCCACCTGGTATTCTTCGGCTTTCGCGGACTATGGGAGTGGCATATTTGCGGTTCTTTCGATGCAGAGCACAAGCGCCGCCTACAGCACAAACGGAATTAATTGGTATAACAGTCCGTCTGGATTGCCGGACGCCGACACCATATATACCGTCTGCGCGAGGCAAAACCCGGAAATCACGACCCAGCCCCAGAGTCAAATCGTGGTGGTCGGAACCAATACGACGCTGACCGTTACCGCTACGGGGCCTGGCGGGCTGAGCTACCAATGGCTCAGCAACGGGGTGCCCATCTCTGGGGCAACGGGTTCGTCCCTGAACCTGACTGACTTGATCGCCTCGGGCAGCTACGAGTGCGTTGTAACGAACTTCGGAGGCAGCATGACAAGTTCAGTCGCGGATGTGACTGCCGTGAGCATCGCATCGCTTGCACCGGTAGGGAATACGAATTGCCTGCTTGTAAATAGCAATTCGACATTGCAAACGTGGAGCATTCCCGTTTCCACCGATCCATTCGTGACCAATTTACAGATTGTCGCGACGTCGTCTCCGAACCTATCGGGTAGCCAACTTCCACAAGGCTGGTTCCTCAATGGGATTCCTACCAATAGTATTTACATCGGCATCACAAATCCAGGAATTTGGACGGTGGTCTGCATGGCCGGATCGTCGGCAATGACAAATGTCATATGGGTTATGGAAAATGGGGACGTAGAGCAAGGATGCCCTACTACTGGTTCGACTCTTTTGGGTTACTGGGGATTCGACGACCCGAACCCGTGGGTAGGGAACCTGGGCCAACAACCTCTGGCGGAGAATGGCGTCCAAAATCCGCCGAGTCCTTGGGGGAATGCGCTTCGAGTGGATACAAATGTCTCGGCCAATTTGAGCTACCCTTACATGGAGTCGAATGGGCTGGCGAATATCAATTGTATCAACGGGGCTGTCAGCTTCTGGTTTAAGCCGGACTGGAACGGGGGCGTTGGACCGGGAAGCTCAGCGCGGCTGTTGGAAATGGGGGACACAAACTCATTGAACGGCTGGTGGTCGCTTTGGGTAGACAGCAGTGGCTTAAATCTGTATTTCCAGTCGCAATCCAATGGCGTACTGATCACGTATTTCTCCAATTCCGTTGCCAACTGGTCTTCTTCTGATTGGTGCCAACTGGTTTTGAACTATTCGACTAACGAAACAGCACTATATACAAATGGCACCTTGGCCCAAATTGGACCTGGCATGGCGAACTACCCAACCGTTTCCAACCGTTTGGAATACGGCTTCAGCATTGGAAGTGGTCACAATGGGCAGAATCAGATTCTGGGAACAATTGATGAATTATACACCTTTGATTGCCCGCTAACTGCGGAGGAAGTGGCCAATGGCTTTATAGCTTACGGTGGATTTCCCAGCACGAATGGCAATTCTGCACCCTCGATTCTGGTGCAACCCTCGAGCCAGACGGTTGATGAAGGGGACACGGCGTCATTTGAAGTGATCGCCATTGGAACACCTCCGTTGAGCTATCAATGGACGCTAAACTCGACCAATATCCCTGGGGCTACCAACAGCAACCTCACGATTCGTGAAGTCCAATCCGCGAATGCCGGAAATTATACTGTAGTTATCAACAACAGCTTTGGAAGCACTACCAGCGTCGTCGCGCTTCTTAATGTGCCAACATGCCACGGGGCGTTGCGAAACGGCAGTTTTGAAAGCGGCTCCAATGCGTGGAGTTGGACAGGATCGGCAACCGTCGCCCTCCAATCGAGTAATCTAAGCGCTGCAAACGGGTCGTACTATGCGTTGTTTACCAGCAGCGGCACCATAAGTCAGTCTGTCTGCGTGAACCCCGGAGACTGGTACCAAGTGACTTTTGAGTATGCTGAATTATTTCAAGCGGGCCAAAGTTCAGCGCCATTGAGCGTTGAAGTGTTTGCGGATGATGGTTTGCTTTATGTTGGAACTCCCAGCCCCACAAACACATGGCGGACTGAAGCTTTTCAATTTGAAGCTCCAGTAAATGCCTCGATGATTACACTCGACTTTTCCTCCGGCTGGATGACAGGTTGCGGTTCCCCGGCCATCGACAACGTGTCTCTTGTGGATCTCGGCACAAATCAGTTGCCGACTATTTCCTCGCAGCCGATGGACCAAACAACCAATGCTGGAAGCATTGCTGTTTTGACCGTTGGGGCAATCGGTGACAACTTGACCTATCAATGGCAGAGAAATGGAGCGCCGCTAACAGACGGGATCGAACCTAACGAATTAGGAAATGTCTATGACTCCTCTAGTGCGACTCTCTATATTTATGGTGTCACGGGGTATGATTCGGGTGCCTACAGTGTCATCGTCAGCAATGCGAATGGAAGCGTGCAAAGCTGGGATGCCAAGCTGACGGTGGTCGATCCTTTCATTACAGCGCAACCGTTGAATTATTGGTTCAATGTCGGACAAAGCATCAATGCAAACCCCGTTCTGGTGAACGGCTCATTTCCTGTCACTCAAGGCGTGACAAACGGAGACTTCTTCTATCAATGGTATCACAATTCCATTTTGATACCAGGAGCGACAAGCGCCTACATTCCTCTGGACCCTGTAGCACAATTAAGCACGGCGGGAGAGTATTATGTGACGGTAACTGGCTTTTACGGCGTTGCGACCAGCTCGGTTGCCTCGGTTACTGTGTTGGACCCAAACGCCTATATTACCTCTCAACCTCAGAATCAAACGGCGTGCCTGGGGCAAACAGCGACATTTTCGGTTGCTGCGGCAGGCAACCAGCTCGCCTATCAGTGGTTCAAAAACGGAGTTGCCACTATCGATGATGCGAACCATCAAGGGTCCAGCACTTCGTCTTTTACAATTGCGAGTGTTTCAAATCTTGATTACGGCACCTACACCGTCCAGGTGACAAATTTTGACGGCAATGTGATTACCAGCAGCCTTGCAATGCTCAGTCCGCCCCCTACGCCTACGGAGGGCACGATTGCACTATCAGTCGGTTACGGGGAGATCGAATGGTTTCTTCCCGACGGAACACCACAATACGCACTGCCATCTCCTAACTGGCCCGGATATGCGGGCGACATGTGCTTTAATTCGCAAGGGGACATCATTTCAAGTTATTACTATATCTCCGCTCTCTCAATTAACGATCTGTGTGGATTTTCGACGTTTTTGCAAGGCACTCCGCAACAGCCTTTCCAATTGCCGACCGCGGTAGCTGTGGACGCTTCCGGAAATACCTATGTTTCCTTTGCAGGAAATAGTGGCCCCCCTCCATTCGGCATATTGGAGTTTGATAAAAATCAGAATTTTCTGACCAATTATCTTACCAATGTTGGTGTGTGGGCCATGGATTTGGACGCCAGCCAAACGAACCTGTATTATATATTGGATTCCGCATCCGGCTCGAACCGTGACATTTTTGAACTTCCCGTTGGGTCTGCTAGAGGAAACCCGGCCCATTTCTCCAGCCTGACAAACGACGGCGGTTTCCCACTCTGCCTCCGCGTCCTGCCCGACGGAACAGTTTTGGTCGCCGATGACAATAACGTGAAGCATAATGATAAAACCGGCACAATTGCAGTTTGGGACAATGTGAATACGAGCGAGTTCCTTGCTTACTCATTAAGTATCGATCCGTCAGGGACTTCCGTTTGGGTTTCGGACAGTTGTGTCGATGGTTTCGGCTCAGGCGTGGTGTATAATTTGAGCTTGAATGGCGGAACTCCCGTCAGGCCTGGCTTTTATTCTGGCTCAGTACTTCAGGCGGCCATTGCCGTTGAAGGCGGGGTCCGGATGGGCAGGATTATTACTCAACAGCCGATTAATCAGGCTGTTTGTCCGGGCGAAAACGGAACTTTTACCGTAGCGGGTAGTTCGCAATTCCCGCATCGGTTGGCTTACCAGTGGTACCGGGATGGAACCGCTATTCCAGGGGCTACCAATACGTCGTGGACAACCAATGCGGCCGGTTCTTACACGGTTGTACTAACCAGTCCGGATGTTTCAAGCATAAATGTGGAAAGCGCCCCGGCAACTCTGGTCTCCGGGCCTCCCGTCATCAATCAGCAACCTCAAAATCAATTTCTCCTGACTGACGAACCAGCCTATTTCTACGTCGATGCGACAGGAGCAGGATTGACCTACCAATGGTCTAAAAATGGTTCCCCTTTATCCGGAGCAACCTCGTCTTCGTACGCTATCACCAGCGTCGCTACTAACGACGCTGGCACTTATGCCGTTACGGTTACTTCGTGCAGCAATGATTCAACGAACCTCAGCGCCGTCCTGACGGTTCGCGAGGCGGAGCCACCTGGATACTTTTCCGGCATGGTCGATTGGTGGCCAGGCGAAGGGAACGTGACCGACGTTATTGGAAATACCGAAAGTTCCTATGGAACTGACATCACGTTCGGTACGGGCGAGGTGGGCCAGGCGATTTATTTCACAGGCGCCATTGGCTTCAGTGGCGGGGGTAGTGGAATATCGATAAGCGGCTGGACCAATGACTTTGGCTTCGGCGATTTCTCAATTGAGTTTTGGATGCAATCCACGTCAACCGACACTGAAACCCTCGTGGCTCGATCCATTGGTGATGCCCAGTGGCAAATTGACCTGCAATCAGGCCGCGTCTTGGTGTCGTTGAATGGCACGACTAACTCGCCGGCCGGCTATTCGGCTTATCCGCTCTCTCTCGTTGTCGCCAAAGCCGTGAATGACGGCAACTTTCATCACATTGCGGTGACTCGAGAAGGGCTTACAGTTCGCATTTATATTGATGGCGCGTTAGCGGCCGAGGCAGACGGGGAAGGGTTGGCTGATCTGTCCGCTCCTATTTTCGGTGAGTTGCGCGGAGAGGAAGCCTTGTGGTTTGGATGCCCGGCTGTTTTCAATTCCGAAGCAAGAGTGTTCGTCGGGGAGCTCGATGAAGTTACGATCTACAAGCGTGCATTGGCTTCGAGCGAAGTTCAATTGGTTTACAACGAGGGAAAAGGTGGAAAGCTCCCAAGATTGCCACTAGTTGTATTCAACGTATCGGAACCATTTTGGGAAAGCTCAGAAGATGCGACCTATGAAATCCAACTCTCTGTTCCCGGCGTAGCTGGAGCCACGATCTACTACACCACGGACGGCACCACGCCTACGACGAATAGCTCTGTGTTCTCGTCTGACATCTGGATATACGACGATGCCTATTTTAATTACCCTGACACGTTCATTAGGGCGATGGCTGCGGCGCCGGGCTATCTGAACAGCGAACCGGTTTCGCTTTTTACAACGCTGACGAAACCGGCTATCGTAAACCAGCCTCTGTCACAGTCGCTCCAAGAGAATTCCAGCTCCAATGCCACACCTCTCACACTTTCTGTCGTTGCAGAAACCCCGCCGCCTGTTATTCCACAACAACAATTTGGTGATGTGTTTGGTAGTACTGACATTATCAATCCAATATACTTCGGCAACACGGAATACCAATGGTATTTTGATGGACGGCCAATCGCCGGAGCCACAAATTCAACATTGAGCCTGAGCCCAGTGCCGGCCAACGCAGGCAGTTATTTCATCATTCTTTCGAATGCAGTTGGCGCTACCGTCAGCTCCCTGGCTACTGTTGCCGTGGGAGAAGTCGCCTCGGTGCCGATCAGCAACATTATTAGCTGGTGGCCGTTTGAGAACAATCTCACCGATGTGGTGGGCAATAATCAGGGTACCGGTTACGCGGCCGTGGGAAGTTCATACTGGCCTAATGGCGGAATCTATTTCGTGCCCGGATATGTTGGCTTGGGCCTGAGCTTCACCGATCCAACTTCCGAAACTGCAACGGAAAGTTATGTCACTGTCAGCGATACGTCCAGTTTGGACATGTCGGGCCCATTTTCTGTTACGGCCTGGGTCTTTCTGAATGACGGGCGCGCCAATTTTCCAGGAACAAGTTCCGGCTACCGAACCGTACTCAGTAAATCCGGTCAGTACGAACTGGGCTACACCGTCGCTGGCTTGCGAGGTCTTGTAAACAACAGTCTTTGCACCGGAAATACCGCGTTGATTGTGGACGGGTGGCATCACATGGCCCTGACCTACGATGGAAGCAATGAAATTGCCCTCTATCTCGACGGAACTTTGTGCGGGGACCTTACGGGCGTAAGCCCGCCTGAGGCTACGACCAATTCCCTTTACATGGGCACGAACAGTGGAGTGGGCGATATCTTGGATGAAATTATCCTCTATAACACCAACCTGTCTGCGCATCAAATCGCTCAACAAGCTCTGGCCAATCTTGGAGTAGCGTCAACAATTTCCATCACTGCTCAGCCGCAAAGCCAGCAGTTTTGTTCTACGTCTTTTGGCGGGTTGTCAGTATCGGCCACCGGACGCAGTCCGCTCTCCTATCTGTGGTTCTCCAATGGCGCGCCCATTCTGAATTATAACAGCTATACCATGGACGTTTTTGATCCGGGTGCATATACGGTCATTGTTTCCGACGGCCTTGGCAACTCCGTCCAGAGCGCAACTGCTGTCGTCACCATGTCATCGAACCAGCCGTCCATCTCTTCACAGCCTCAAGCTGCTTTGGTGTTTCCCGGCGATACAGCTATCTTTTACGTTTCTGCTACCGGCGACAATCTCGTCTATCAGTGGCAATTCGGTGGAACCAATATTTCGGGGGCAACCGGTGAAAGTCTCGTTGTCTCAAACGCCCAAGCTGCGCAAGTCGGCCTTTACGATGTGCTCATCACAAATGCCTGTGGTTCAATCGTCAGTGAGTATGTGCCACTGTCGTTTGTCGCGGGTAACGCCGTCTCGACTACGGGAAGCGCCGTCGCGACCAATAACGATTTCACCAGTATCGCGGTGGGAACTGGATTTGCCCTTTATCTCCGGTCGAACGGCAGCGTGGTCGCTTCGGGTAATGACGGCGGTTCGGGGGCAGCCTCTCCTCCTTCTTCCGTCACCAACCCTCCAGGCGGCGGGCCGTATCTGGTTGCTGTTTCGGCCGGGCCAAATTATGCTTTAGCATTGATGAGTGATCACACCGTTAAAGCTTGGGGCCAGGGGTCTGTCACCAATACCGCCGGTGAAACGGGCGTCCAGGCGATAGCCGCCGGCTACCAGCACGGCTTGGCAATCGTGACCGGAGGTACAGTGGAAGCGTGGGGAAGTGCAATTCCTTCAGGAATGCCTTCTGGATTGAGCGACGCCGTCGCCATCTCCGCGGGCGACGTCCATGATATGGCGCTCAAGGCTAATGGCACGGTTGTGGCTTGGGGCAACAATACCCACGGCGTCACCAATGTTCCAGCAGGGCTCGCCAATGTTGTGGCCATCGCGGCTGGAACCAATTTCAGCATGGCGCTGGATGACACCGGCACGGTGACGGTATGGGGCGACGACTCACATCATGTCTGCGATGTGCCGACGAATTTGATGGACGTGGTGGCCATCGCGGCAGGCACAAACTATTGCCTGGCGTTGACGGATGACGGCTTGGTAACGGCTTGGGGGGATGGAACCAACGGGAATTCCTTGCCGACGAACCTTCAAGCGGTCGTGGCGATCGCGGGTGGGGCTTCGGGTCCGCTAGAGATAACCGTCGAACCGATTATTACCGTGCAGCCGGCGGGCCAGAATGTGAACACCAATGCCAACGTCACATTGACGGTTACGGCGAAGAACCCCTCATCGGCCACCTTCACGAATTATCAATGGCAAGTGGACGGAACAAATATTCCGGGCGCAACTTCATCTTCCTTAGTGATGGACGGAATTGTTGGCAGCCAAATGGGCATTTATTCCGTGTTGGTCGGGAACGACTACGCGACCAACGAGAGTTCCCCAGCGATGGTCCTGGTCAGCAATTCGCCGCCGGTAATCGTTAGCCCGGTCAATCCAACTTCCCAAACCGTTTGGCAAGGCAGTCCCGCCTCATTCTCCGTCACGGCGATAGGCACTGGAACTTTGACTTACCAATGGTCGTTGAACGGCACTAATTTTGCGCATACCCGCTCCGCCTACAATATTTCCGCGGCCCAAGCCTCCGATGCGGGCAGTTACACTGTTATGGTGGCCAACGCCTACGGCAATGCGCAAAGCCCGGCTATGAGCTTGACGGTTGATCTTCCCTTGCAAATTACCACGCAGCCCCAAAACCAGTCAGTCTATGTCGGCCAAAGCGCCGTATTTTCCGTGGGAACCAGCGGTGGCGTTCCTCCGTTTAATTATCAATGGATCTATCTCGCTGCCGGA
>Ga0335073_10009089_pt1 | contig 13936 bp, 11 predicted proteins | sample Lox_Sample_22_FD_207093 | JGI IMG/M metagenome (GOLD analysis project Ga0335073, IMG submission 207093) | Soil microbial communities from Loxahatchee National Wildlife Refuge, Florida, United States - Lox_Sample_2.2 | ecosystem: Environmental > Terrestrial > Soil > Wetlands | place: USA... | reverse complement strand
GGGACCTATGTCTTCCCGGAAAAACCCGATGCTCTTGACCACGTTTGCGCGCAGAAAAATGTTGTTTGTGGTGGCGCAACCGAGCACGCTTCTCTTGCTGCATGGGCCCCGCTGCGGCGGGAACTTCGGCACCATGAGTTTGCCGTCCGGGTCCCGGAGGCCGGTAATCAGGCCGTCACTGTCGGAGTGTTGTTCAAACCACTGCACGATACTGGCCAGCAATTCGTCCGGATACCAGCAGTCATCGTCAGGAAAGGCGACGAGATCGCCCGCCGCAGCGCGCAGGCCCGTATTGCGTCCCTTGGAGGCTCCGCATTCGGAGTGAAGGTGAAGAATTCTTGGCCGGGAGTGCCTTTGCAATATCGCGTCGAGCCGCCCATCGCTGTTCTGGTCGGCCACGATCACTTCGAAGTCCCGGTAAGTCTGCCGCTCCAGGCTCTCCAACAGCCGCTGGAGCTCAGCCACGCGGTTCCGGGTCGTCACGATCAGGGAAATCATTGGCCTATTTCCGAAGCTCTGAAGCTTTGACCACCGGAGCCGGCCGGGGTCAGGCAGGTATCATCGGCTGAAGCTGAGTAAGCCCCGCAACCGCGCCAGGCGGTCCCGCTCCTGTGGGTCCTGCTGCTTGCGCTGGAGTGCTTCCGCAATCAGCGCCCATAAACAGGACAGGAAGAAGGCAATCGCCATCGTCACTAGCACGATGAGCATACGGCGCGGCCCAGACTTTCTTTCCGGAACCACGGCCTTGTCCACCACCTGCACCACCACGGCCTCCTTGGCTTCGTCGATGCGCGCCGCCTCCAACTGCTTGCTCAGGAAGTCATAGAGCGCCTCGTGATACTTCAGGTCGCGCGACCGCCGGATGTAATCCAGTTCTACCTCGGGCAGGCGCCGCGCCGGAATCTCGAGATTGCCGTTGCCCAGCGCGCCGGTGCTGCGCTCCAGGCTGGCCAATTGCGCGCGCAAGCCCGCCAGCTCCTGCTCGGCGCGTTTGAGGTCGGGATTGTTTGGGGTGGCGTAGGTGCGCATGGCCTGCAATTGCACCTCTTTAATACCGACCTGGGCGCGGGTGGCCGCTACCGCGTCAACGATGGCGCGGCCTTGCGCTTCGGGTTGGACCAGACCGGTCTTCTCCTGCGCCTGCTCCAGTGCGAGTTCGGCCCGCGACAGGTCTTCGCGTTCGCTGTCCAGCTTTTGCTGATAGAACAGCCGCCGCTGCGCCGCCTCCGACACCGCCAGGTTCTGGTTCAACGAACGCAGTTGATCGACATACGCATTCGCCATCTGCGCCGCCCGCCTGGGATCGCGGTCGCTCACGCTGACGGAAATAAGGCCCTCATCCTCGTCGACGATGGTGCTGCGCTTGTTCAGCTTCTTGCGCGCATCCTCATAGCGTTTCATCGAGTACACACGGCGCAGGTCAAACTGGTCGACGATGCCGTCCTGGATCGTCCGGCTCTTCAGCATCGCGACAAACAAGTCCGCCGGGTTCTTCAAGCCCAGATCGGCGCCGGAGAGTCCGTTCAGGATGCCGATTTGTCCCGCCAGCGCCGCGGCCGAAGACTGGTTCTGCTGCGGCGGCAGCAGCGTGGTGGTCGCGGTGTACATCGTGGGCATTAGCAGAGAGACAATAGCGGCCAAAATCGCGGCGCCCAGGGTGATCGCAACAATCGTCTTGGTGTGGCGGGCGAGTGCCAGCAGGAAGTCGAGCCAGTCAACTTCGCGATCTTCGCTCCCGGAAACGGTCCGGGGAAGTTGGTCGGCGTTGCTCACCGCAGGGTCATCGTCAATGGGAATGTCAGTCGTCTTGTAGCTCTCGCGCATAACGTCACTTTCCAGGTGGTTGGAACAGTCCCGGCGCCCGCTTACTGGGTCAGCACATGGATCGCCGCCGCCGCCAGACCGAAGTCAAACAGTATCTGGGCGAAATCCTTGAAGTGCCGCCAACCAGCTCCGGGGTTCAGTTGCTCGGGAACGATCACGGTGTCTCCCGGCATCAGCACCATGCTGGCAAATCCGCCCGACCAGAAGCCGCTTGCCGTGTCCTTGCTTACTACCGAGCCGTTGGCCAGGACCACGAAGATGCGGTCCTTGTCGGCATTGCGCGTCGGTCCGCCGGCGTCACGCAGGTAACGGTACACCGTCTTTCCCGGTCGCTGCAGGAACGATCCCTGGTTGTAAACGTCGCCGAAGACACTGACGACGATAGGGCGGCCGGGCACATAAAACTCGTCACCGTCCTCGAGCGGGATCGTCGGGACGTCATCGACACCGTTGTCGTTGGGATGAAGGTTCAGCACGATACGCCCGTCGGCCTTCAATTGTCTGAGCTTGTCCAGATTGGCGCGTTGCGCCTCGGCAGCGGTGCGGGCGGCGCTGGCTTCGTCGGCGGTCTTGGCGCTCAGTGCCGCTTGTGCTTCCTGCCGCGCCAAGTCTCTCTCCATCTGCGAAATCAGCAAGTCGAGGCGTTGTTGCTGCTCAACGCGCGTCGATTCGCGGGTGAAGACCGCGGCATAGAGGTAAGCCGAAGGCGCCAGCCCGCCGCTCTTTGCCACCAACTCGCGCAACGTCTCTCCCGGCTGCGCGCGGTATACGCCGGCGGCGGCAAATTCGCCCTCCAGCCGCACCAGCTTTGTCTGCTGCTCGCGCGGCACTCGCAGGTCCGCCTGTGAAAAGATGGTGACGATGTCTCCCGGCTCTAACAGAAGGTTACTGGCCTCGTCGTGCTGCAGAACGGCCTTGCCCAGGTTGAACGGCAGCAGCTCGGTGGAAAGGTCCTGCTTGCTGATGCGCTGAATGACCGCGTAGTCCCAGTTGATCTCGGGCGCGTTCCTGCGGACGTCATTGACAGCCGCTTTGGTGGCGCCGCTCTTCATCTGGAGATTGATCGCGTTCTGTTGGTTCCAGTAGGCGCGAGTGATGAGGAACTCGCGATTGGGTATCAGATCGCTGATGCGCATGCCCTCGCGCCAGGGATAGCGTCCGGGAACGGCGACGTTGCCACGCAGAGTTACGGAGTTCAGGAACCGTGGCGAGATTTCGGTGAAGTTCAGCACGTCTCCGTCGTGCAACCGGTACGCCAATCCCGCGGCGTCAAGTTTTACCTCCTCGATGCCGCGCGCTTCGTGGTTCTTGATCTGCTCAACGTAAACCTTGTCTCCATAAGCCGTAGTCGAAAGCCCTGCCGCCAGTTGCAGCGCCTCTCCCACCGTGGTTTCCGTTTTCAGCTCGTAGATTGCCGGGACGTTCACCTGCCCGGCCATGGCGATCTGCGGCCCGATCGGCGCGAAGTAGATGACATCTTGCGGCTGCAGGAGAACGTCCTTGCTCTTGTCGCCCTTCAGCAGCAGGTCATAGAGATCGAAATCGGTGACCACCGTCGCGCCGCGCTTCAACTGGATGTGGCGCATCGATCCGGCCGGTGACGGTCCGCCCGATGCGAACACCGCGTTCGCCAGTGTGCTGAGCGAGCTGACCGTGTACCTGCCGGGCCGTTTCGCCTGCCCGACCACGAAGATGTCGATGGAGCGCAACTCGCCCATGGTGACGTTCAAGTCGAAATTCTGGTAGATACGGCCGATGTGCGACTTTAGGAAGCCTTGCACCTGATCGTATCTGAGGCCGGCGACACTCAGATTGCCGACCTTGGGGATGTAGATTTCCCCGTTGCGGTCCACTCTGGCATGGATGTCCAGATCGATCTGGCCCCAGGCCCGGATCAGCAACTCGTCGCCCGGTCCCAGCACGTAGTCGGCGGTAACCGGCACGCGGTCGACGGGGGCGAATGTGGTCGGCACGTTCTCGAAGAGATTCTCACCGTAGATGGGCAACGTTTTTCCGACCGAAAGCGCGACCAGTTTCTGAAACTCGGTGAGCTCCGGCTTTGGTGGATTCTTGCCCGGCACTTCTTCGCTCAGCTTGGAGCTCTTGGGACCCACCTCCGGAACGGTCTGCCCGGTAGGCCGGGTCTTGGTGTCGTCCAACACTACGCTGGGATTTGCCGGGGTTCCGACTTCCGGCGAAGAAGCCCCGGTCGTGGTCTGCTGCTGATCGGGGCAATTGCCCGACTGGCCCGAAGCGTTGGTGGATCCGCCTGCGCTGCAGTTAGGGGGTTGCTGCGCGGACTGCTGTGGCGACGCCCAGGCAGACACAGGAAGCGCCAACAGCGCGGATAGCAGCAGGCAAAGAGCACGAATATGGCCGGCGCGATGCAATCGATTATTGCGGCGCAACCGTTCGCGGGTGTTGCACTCCGGTCGAGATATCAAAGCAGCTCTCCAAAACTTCAGTAGGAATTCACCATCCAAAGATCAGCCCCATCGCGAGTCGTTAGTCAGCTCTGGCGGCCATCGCCGTTGCCTGGAATCGCAGGCGGCTTCTGCCGCAAGGCGTTCAGCCAGAATTGCGCATACGCGGGGGCCAGCGCCTGCACATTCAGCGGCATTTCCTGCCCGGTGAACAACTGGTGCAGATTGCGATGCGCGCTCACCGCCCCCGCCAGACCCAAGGTAGCGAACGTCGGCGCCAACTCGCCAATGGCGCCCCGTGCCGCACATCGGCAGAAGTATGCATTCACGGCGTCAAAAATCGGTCCCAGATGCTCGCGAAACATGCGGTCGGCTCCTGGCAGCTCAAAGGCCGCGACACATAGCAGGCGCATCAGTTCGGGGTCTTCCGAGATGTTCTCCACCAGGAACTCCACCAGCATCGGCAGAACGATCTCCGGATCCAGGTCCATGGCCAGACCGTTCTGCAATTCGCGCCCCAGCTTCAGGCGTGTCAGTCGCGACTCCGCCGCCGCCCAGAAGAGATCGGCTTTGCGGGCAAAGCAGCGAAAGACGGTGGCTTCGTTCACCCGCGCCAGTTGCGCGATTTCGCGAGTGGTCGTGCCCTTGTATCCCTGGCGGGAAAACAATTGCACCGCGGCTTCGACGATGCGGACCTCGGTGACACTCCTCTCCGCAGTTTTCCTCACAAGCGTCGATCCTCTAGTCTGAGCTGAGCTGGGCAGGTGATTACGGGCGGAACGGCTCGATTTCGTCAATCCCGATTTCGACAGCGACACTTTGCATGATCAAATCAAGCGTCAGGACGACTCGGAAGTTCTTCTTCCTGCGGACCAGCACGCCGCTCATGCCCGCCAACGAGCCGGAGACGATGCGTACTTTTTCGCCCACAGCCAAATAAGGGTGCGGTTCGTAATAGCGTTGGGGAAGTCCGGCGCGAAGCGACTCGATCTCGTCCCCGCGCAGCGCCGAAGGCTCTCGTCCACTGCCGACGATGCTAACGATGCCGGGCACTTGCAAGACGATTACTGAATTCCGCCGCTGAACGCGGACGAAAACGTACCCGGGAAACAGCGGCTGCTCGACCGCGACCCGGCACCCGTTTTTCCATCGCCGCACCGAGGTATACAGAGGCAGGAAGCATTCGATGTGACGCACCCCGAGCTGCCGGGTTACCGCTTTCTCATGGCGCGGCGTGGTGTAGGCGGCGAACCATTGCGGAGCCGGATCGAAACCGAGCCCTTCCAGCCCCACCCCGCCGGCTTTCGGCAGCTCCAGGCGAACATGACTTCCCCAAGACAAAGCTTCGCCATCCTCAATTAGAGAGGTGATCTCTTCCCAGCTTCGCTGAACTTGCGACCCTGCACTTCATCGGACCGCACGTATTCTTCGCACAATCCGAGAACTCTCGTCGCACGTAGAACTTCGGAGCAGTTGGCCGTGTAAGTGCCTGCTTGCGCATCGTTCTTCTTGCGGCAGAGTTCGTCGATTCGCAAGCATAGGGAAAGCGCTGGTTACGGTCAAGCAAAAAAGCCGGGCGGCCTTAAAACGGAACGCCAATGTGAAATTCGGACATGGCCGCAACCAGAATTTGGACGCGCCGCGTGAGAATCTGTTTGTGCGGAGCATGCCTCGGCACTCAGTAATGACTCGTGGCAACTGTTCTGCGCATCGAAGAAAGCGAAAATGCTCTCCGACCAGGCGATCCTGAAGCACATCGAGCAGCAGCCGCGCCACTCCGCCGGATACAAACAGCTCGTCCGCGAGATGGGCCTGAGCGGCGAGCAGCGTCAACAACTCGCAAATCGGCTACAGGCGCTGGTGAAGAGCGCGCGGCTGATCGAGATCGGCCGCGACCGCTACATTCTGGCCGAGCACGCCGCCGCCAAGCAGGACCTAATCGCCGGACGGCTGACCATGCACCGCGACGGCTACGGCTTTGTTATCCCCAATGCCGGACAACGGGCGGCCATCGAAGGCGACATCTTCATTCCTCCGCCGGCCATCGGCTCGGCCATGCACGGCGACCAGGTGCTGGTGGAGCTGACTCGAAGGAGCGATACCTCGGGGTCCCCAACACGCGCCGATCTTGCGCATGGTGGGGTGAGAATCGAAGGCCGCATCCTGCGTGTGCTCACGCGCGGCAATCCCACGGTGGTCGGGACATTTCATCGCGGCTCACACCACAACTACGTCACGCCCATCGACGAAAAAGTCACGCAGGAGATCATCGTCCCGCGCGGCCTGGAGTGGCCCGCCGAGGAACCAACTTGGGCGCCCCATTCATCCGCTTCGGTTGCGGATGAGTGGGAAACGAATCAGAGGAAATCTACCCGGAAAAAATCGATGGACCAGGACCGTGTCCTCGGCAACGAGGCCCGCCGTCGCGACTGGACTGATCTGGACGGCGTAGTGGTCGAAGTCGAGATCACCGAGTGGCCGTCGCCGACCGAAAATCCACGCGGCCGTGTCATCGAGATCCTCGGCTACGAAGACGACTTCGGCGTCGATGTCGAGATCGTCATCCGCAAATTCCATCTACCCCATCGTTTTCCGCTTGAGGTGCTGCAAGAGGCGCAGCTGTTCGAGCCCGTGATTCCGGCCACCGAACTGCGCCATCGCCGCGACTACCGCTCGCTGCCCATCGTCACCATCGACGGCGAAACTGCGCGCGACTTCGACGATGCGGTCACCGTCCGCCGCAATCACAGCGGCAACTTCGAACTGCAAGTCCACATTGCCGACGTGACGCATTACGTCCGCGAAGGCTCAGCCATCGACCTGGAAGCGCGGCTGCGCGGCACCTCGGTTTACTTTCCCGATCGTGCCGTACCTATGCTGCCCATCGAGCTCTCAACCGACCTGTGCAGCCTGCGCCCGCAGGTCGATCGCATGGTGCTCTCGTGTGTGATGGAAATTGACCACCAGGGCGAGATCGCCGGCTACACGCTGAACGAGGGCGTCATTCGCTCGGCCGAGCGCATGACGTATACCAACGTGAATCTGATTCTCGAAGGCGATCGCGGGCTGCGCGAGCGCTATCACAACCTGGTCGATGTCTTCGAGCTGATGCGCGAGCTGGCCATGCTTCTCAATCGCAAACGCGTGCGCCGCGGCTCCATCGACTTCGATCTGCCCGAGCCGGTCATCGAATTCGACGAGTTCGGGCTCATGCAAAGCGTCACCCGCTCGGAGCGCAACATCGCCAACCGCATCATTGAAGAGTTCATGCTGGCGGCCAATGAATGCGTGGCCAGCTATCTTGAGCACAAGGGCGTCCCCTCGCTCTATCGCATTCACGAGAAGCCTGATCCCAGGCGCGTGATGGAGTTCGAGACCATCGCCGCGAAATTCGGGTATTCGCTCGGTGTCGGAGCGCTGCCGGTGAAGCGCGTGCAGTTCAAGGCCGAGCGGCGCGAGCGCTATGGCTCGGGCCGCGGCGCGAAAACGTTCGAGATCCCCGAAGACATCCACGTCACGCCGCGCATGTATCAGAAGCTGACGCAGAAAATCGCGGGCAAGCCCGAGGAGCGCATCCTGTCGTATCTCATGCTGCGCTCGCTGAAGCAGGCGCGCTATTCGGAGAAGAACGAGGGCCATTTCGCGCTGGCCGCGCCTGCCTACACGCATTTCACCTCGCCGATTCGCCGCTATCCTGACCTGATTGTGCACCGCATTCTGAAAGACGTTTTGCGCGACTCGGCCGAACGCGAAGAACACGGCGTGCAGGTCGGCGCGGCAGAATCTGCGCAAAGTGAGACGCCGTCACCGTGGTCGAAACGAAGTTCCCGGTCCGACGAAAAACCGCGCTCAACCAAAACCGGGTTGAGTGGGTTACCCACTGTGACGCAGTATCGGCATTCTTCGCAAGGACAACTACCATCCGCGCAGTCACAACACCAGCCCGAAGGGCGGAACAAACGTAGCCCAGGACGGGAGTCCTGGGTACACGGTGCAAATAACCGAGTCCCTTCAGGGACGGCACAAGCCCCGATCTCCGAAGACGAGCTGCATGACATTGCCGACGAATCCAGCCAGGCCGAGCGCCGCGCCGACGAAGCTGAGCGCGAACTGATGGAATCGAAAAAAATGAAGTTTATGGAGCAGCGCCTCGGCGAGGATTTCGAAGGCCTGATCGTGAGCGTCACCAAGTTCGGCATGTTTGTCGAACTCACCGACATGTTCATCGAAGGCCTGGTGCCGCTCAGCTCGCTCGCCGACGATCGCTACCAGTATCACGAGAACACGCGGCAGATCATCGGCCAGCGCAGCCGCAAAATGTATTCGCTGGGCGATCCCATTCGCGTTATCGTGGATCGGATCGATCGCATGCAGCACCGAATCCAGTTTGCCGTGCTGGAAGATCGCCCCTCGCGCGCTCAGCGCCGGCACAAGAAGTGATTGCACCTACGGAGGCACAGAGTTCCAGTTGGCCTTTGCTTGGTCTATCCTGTTTCGGCTAAGGCGGGGCAGTTCATTGCAGCGGTAAAATATTCGACATGCGCAGGGTCGCTGTCTCCCTCTTCGCCTTCGTCCTCACCATCCTCGCGTTCGCGCAAACATCCAACACATCGCCTGCTGCTCCCTCCAACTGGCCCACGGCGCAATTCGCCTCTGCCAAAGATCCCAGCGTGCACAAGGCTTACGAGGTTCTCAACGAGATGTTGCGCGCGCTTGGCGGCGATGCCTGGCTGAACATCCGCACCTCGGAGACTACGGGCCGGGCCTATAGCTTCTATCATGGCCAGCCCAGCAGCATGAGCGTCCCCTACTGGCGCTTCTGGGAGTGGCCGGATAAGGAGCGCGTCGAGCTGACCAAGCAGCGCGACGTCATCGAGCTCTACACCGGCGACAAGGCCTATGAGATCACCTACAAGGGCACGGCCACACAGGGGCCGAAAGACGTGGATGACTACCTGCGTCACCGCGATCACTCGCTGGAGTGGGTCGTGCGCAAGTGGCTGCCGGCGCAGGGCACCACGATCCTCTATAGCGGGACCGCGATGGTGGAGCGCAACCTCGCCGATCAGGTGACGGTACTGAATGCCGCCAACGACAGCGTTACGATCTCGGTTGACGGAACCACTCGCCTGCCGGTGAAGGTCAGCTACAGTTGGCGCGACCCCGTCGACCGCCAATTCGACGAGGAGTCGGTGATCTTCGCCAACTACAAGCCGGTCGAAGGTGTGCAAACCCCATACAGCGTGGTGCGCAACCGCAATGGCGATATGAGCAGCCAGCGCTTCATCACCTCGGCCACCTACAACCGGGATTTGCCGCCGACACTGTTTGAGCCCAAGGGACCGCTCTACAATCCCGAGAAGCAGACGCCGCCGAAAAAATAGCGGCAACTCGCGCGTCACGCGCTTAGCATCTTCTTCTTCGCCTTGATCTCTTCCAGCAGGGCATCGATCTTCTGCTCGCGCTCCAGGGCATGCAGACGGCCATCGATGTCGTCGCCCAGCACCTCATGCTTGGCGCGGCCCAGCGCCTCTTCGTGCGCCACCTTGCTCTGCATGCGATCGAAGGTGCGATGCTCTCCGTCCGGCGTCAGCTGCGCATCGGCTGCCCGGTTCACGGCGCGCGTGCGGCGATGCTGCGCGATCAGCAGATCGGCCTTGCCCCGCGCCTCCGAAAGCTTCAGCTCCAGCTTCTTCAACGCCGCCTTCAGTGCCTCCACCTGTGTCTCCTGATCGGCAATCTGCTGCTCGAAGCTCTCGGTGAGTTGCTGGAAGCTCATGGCGCGCTCCAGCGCCGCGCGCGCCAGCTCGTCATCTTGCTTGTCGACGGCCAGCTCCGCCTTGCGCATCCATTCGCCATGCTTGTCTGCGTTGTCCTTCTTCTTTTTCTCCAGCAGGTGCAGGTCGGCCAGCGCGATCGCCACCTGCGTCTTCACCTGCATGAACTGGTTCTCCATGTCGAGGATGACCTGCTTGAGCATCTTCTCGGGGTTTTCGGCGCGGTCGATCAAGTCGTTCAGGTTCGCCCGCACCAGGGTCGCTACACGATCTAGTAATGCCATAACCAACTCCTTCCTAACATTCAGCATTCAGCAACTGGCGTCAGCATTCAGCCAAATCGTGTCATCCTGAGCGGAGCGCCCGCCATGCTTCTTCCGACTCGCGTCTTGTGCGAGTTGGGGCGGGTGCGCAGTCGAAGAACCCGCTGTTTGCTGGAAACCCTGCACACCGCGAACGAAAAGCAGGTCCCTCGACTCCGGTGACGAAAAGCGCGTCGCCTGCGCTCGGGATGACACCATAAGAGAATTCACTGTTTCAAACCTGCTCACCTCGCATTGCTGTGAACAGAAAGCCGACCAGCAGGCCTCCCACGGCGCCCACGAGGACCGCGACGTTAGAGCCGGTGATGAAACGCACCACCACGCCCAACAGCGTCCCGATCAATCCAAAATTCACTGCGAAGTTCGTACTGTCGTCCTGCCAATTCATAACGATCCTTGAATCGTCGCGGAGGGTGCCGCCGCTGCCGCGGCTCCCTCGGTTTCTTGTCGCACCCGGGGCTTACGCCCCGGGCTCACTTCATCCCGCCGCTTCGCGGCTAGAGCCAGTCCTGTTAGCTCCCCGCCCCAGCGCCCTTCGCCTTCGGGTCTTCGCCCGGCGGCAAACCGTCAGGCTTCGGCGACTTGTCACCGATCATGCGGATCTTGCCCAGCAGGTCCGACATCTGCATGCCGGAGAGCGCCTCGAACAGTGCCGGCACCTGGGCCGCAATCTCCGTGATGTCGCCGGTGATCTTGTTCATCCCGGCCGAATGCCCGTTGCCGGTCGAGACGACCGTGATCTTGTCGACATTCGCCAGCGGACTGGCCAGCGCTTTCACAATGTCGGGCAAGCCGGTAAGCAGTTTGTCAAAGACCGCGGCCTGGTTGTACTCCTGAAAGGCTTCGGCCTTCAGGTTCATGGCGCGAGCTTCGGCATCGCCCTTCTTGAAGATGATCTCGGCCTCGGCCTCGCCCTGCGCGCGAATCGAACTGGCGCGACCCTCGGCTTCCACCGTCAAGCGCTGCCGCTCGGCCTCGGCGAGGGTCTGGATGCGCTGGCGCTCGATCTCCGCCTGCTTCAGCACGGTCGCGATCAGCTCCTTCTCGCGGCGATTGATCTCGGCCTCTTGCACCTTGATCTGCGCCTCTTTTTCGACCTGTTGAACCTTGACCGCCTCCGCCGTCACCTGCTGCTGCATGACGTTGGTCTGGATTTCGTACGCCTTGTCAGCTTGCGCCTGCTGCTTCTTCACCAACTCGGTATAGCTCGCCTTCTTGACCTCGAGGTCGCGTTGCGCCTCCGCCTGGCGCGCGAGCGATGCAGTCTCCGCGGCGACCCGCTCCTGGTCGGCCTGCGCCTTCGCTGTCGCCGATTCACGCAACGCGATGGCGCGCCGAATGGCTGTATCGCGGTCCGCTTCGGCAGTCGCCACATCGGCGTCGCGCTTGATGCGCGCAATGTCGGGCTTGCCCATGTTGGTGATGTACTCGTTCTTGTCACGCACTTCTTTGATGGTGAACGAGATCACCTCCAGGCCCATCTTGTTCATGTCGTCGGCGCAGGTGGAGCGCATGCGGTCAGCCACCATCTCCGGCTGCTTGACGATCTCTTCCACCGTAAGCTGGCCGATGATGCCACGCAGGTGGCCCTCCATCACCAGCCGGATCAGCGCCTCGCGATCGGGCGGCGACTTGGTGAGAAACTGCTCGGACGCCGTCATGATCGATTCAGGGTCGGACTTGACCTTGATCTGCGCGACCGCTTCGACAGTGACTGCGACGCCTTGCTTGGTATAGAGGTCCTGCTGCGGCGCCACGTCGAACGACATCAGCTCCAGCGAGAGTTGACGGCAGCTCTCCACCATGGGGAGGATGACCGTGCCGTGGCCCTTGATGACCCGCGGACCGCGCAGGCCAAACACGACCAGCGCCTCGTTCGGTCCCGCTTTGCGATACAGTTTGGCGAAGACAGCCATCAGCAGGATGATGGCTGCCACCGCTGTCCAGGCAATGATCAGCACTTCAGTCGGTATGTGCGGCATAACGTCTCCTTGAACTGCAGCAATCAGCAGTCAGCAATTAGCATTCAGCCAGGTACGATCCTTGGGGTGCTTGCAGTAGCCTAGCCCTCGGATTGGCGCAGTTGCCTCAGTTGCAAAAGGACTGAATGCTGACTGCTAATTGCTCGTTGCTGATTGCTTCCTTTCCGCCATCTCGTCCCATCTACGTACATAGGCAATTCCCTTTTCGTATCGCGTGATAATGACTTCAGTGCCGCGCTCGATCGCATCGCCGGCTTCGCTGCGCGCGCCGCAGGTCTGGCGCGTGCCTTCCTGCGCGAAAATAATTTCGCCGGTGCCGCCGGCGCGTATCGGGCTGCTGATGTGGCCCAGCACTCCGATCCGTTCGTAGTCCGCCGGATCGAGCTGGCGATCGTGTTTCAAGAGCAGCTTGGCGACGAATAGAAAGATGATGGTGGCTCCCACCATGCCCCCGGCGACGGCAAACAGCATGATCAAGCTCACCACCAGCGTGGAGTAGCGCGTCAGCAGATAGCCGGTGCCGCCAAACCAGGTGAGAAAGGCGGTGATGGTGGCGAAGTTGAAGATGGGCATGTGCGCCTCCGCTCCGCCGGCATGCGCTCCACCCGCCGCATGCGGCGTGGCCACATGCACTCCATGCAGCATCTGAACATGGACATGCGGAACATGCACGTGCGGCAGATGGAAGGCGCCGCCGGCGAACGACAGCACGCTCAGCGTTACTCCCACCACAAAGCACACCAGATAGAAAATCGACCACGCGGTCATAGCTTCGCTCCTACCGGCCTCCTTACGCGGTGCCCCCGGTGCGGCGGAGCGGCTAGCCCAGGCTTCAGCACTTCGGCCAGCCGCTCCACCAGCTCCGGCGTCTCCAGAATTGCGCCCAGCAGCACAAGAGACTTACGGGTGTCGTAATGCTTGGCCACCTGCAGCAAAGCGTGGCTCAACTCCGGATCGCGCGCGAACTGCTCAGCGCCCGCGATCAGCCACAGATCCAGCCGGTCTTCCGTAGCGCGTAAATCGCTGGTCAGCTCGGTGTGATAGCCCTCGGGATCGTCCACCAGGTAACCAGGATGCACCTTGAAAAACCGCGCCAGCAGCATGCGCGAGGCATTGGTCAGATGCGGCCGCGCGCCGCTTTCGATCTGCGACAGATACGACTGGCTGAGCCCGCGCCCCGTCTCCTTCTTCAGCGCCCGCGCCAGGTCCTGCTGGGTCATCTCGCGGTTCAGACCGCGCAGCGTGCCCTCGACCAGGCGCAGGTAGCGAAGTTTCTCTCCCAATCTCATATAACAATTTGCAATTATACTATTGCAATTTGCGATTTGTCAAGAACTGAATTTGCCGCCGAATCAAGAACATGCGAAATGAAACGACAGCAGCACGGGATATGATGTGCTGTCGGAGGCGCTATGCCAACCACACTGCAACTCTCCTATCCTGACATCCTCCAGATGTTCGGTGCGCACGCTGTGAAGCAGCGCACAGAATCCCGCCAATTCCTCGCTTGGTTTCTTGAGAATTATTGGCGTCTCGAAGAAACCGAAGTCGAAGACTGCATCTGCGACGGAAGTTACGATAAGGGTCTCGATGGCATCTACGTCAGT
>Ga0335073_10009088_pt1 | contig 13936 bp, 10 predicted proteins | sample Lox_Sample_22_FD_207093 | JGI IMG/M metagenome (GOLD analysis project Ga0335073, IMG submission 207093) | Soil microbial communities from Loxahatchee National Wildlife Refuge, Florida, United States - Lox_Sample_2.2 | ecosystem: Environmental > Terrestrial > Soil > Wetlands | place: USA... | reverse complement strand
TGCCTGGCCGTAGGCGTGCCGATCGTCGCGATCACCGAGATCCGCGAGGCGGTGCTGCGCCGGACAGTCCCGAAACGGGCACGTAGAGCCGTGCTGACAGATCGGCGCCGCTACCAGGCCGCCGAACTCGTGTCGACGCGCCGGGCCCGGGTCAGCGGCTGGTCGGAGTGCAGCAGCCGCTGCGCGTCCCGCCATGGCATCGGTCTGGCGAGTAGGTAGCCCTGGCCGTAGTCGCAGCCCATCTCGGTCAGCAGCTCGCACTGCTCGCTGGTCTCGATACCCTCGGCGACGACCGCTATGCCTAGCGTGCTGGCGATGGCGACGATGCCCTTGGCGAGGGCGAGCCGCTGCTGCGAGGCGGTGATGCCTTCGACGAAGGATCTGTCGATCTTCAGTATGTCGATCGGCAGTTCATGCAGGTAGCTGAGCGATGAGTAGCCGGTGCCGAAGTCGTCGATCGCCAGCCGGACACCGAGCTGCTTGAGCTCGGCGAGGGTGCCCGCGATGCCTTCGCCATGGCCGAGCAGCACGCTCTCTGTGAGCTCGAGCAGCAGCAGGGACGGCGGCTGCCCCGTGTCTTCCAATGCCTGGCGGACGGTCGTGACAAGGTTTCCCGTGTGGAACTGGCGGGCCGATATGTTGACGCTCACGAACGGATCTTCGGTCCGGCCTGCCGGTGCGCGTCCCGCCGCCAGGTCGGACAGCGCCCGTCGGATCACCCATGCGCCCAGCGGCTCGATGAGTCCGGTGTCCTCGGCGATGTCGATGAACTCGGCCGGCATCAGCGTGTCCTGGCCTGGGCGCGGCCAGCGTACGAGGGACTCAAAGCCTGCGATGTGTCCGGTGTCAAGCGACACGATCGGCTGGTGGACCAGTCCGAAGGCCGAGTCGCGGACCGCCTGCTCGAGCGCGGACCGCATCTTAAGCCGCCGGGCCATACCAGTGCTGAGGGCCGGGGAGTAGCGCTGCCAGCGGTGCTTGCCCGCTGCCTTGGCCGCGTACAGGGCCAGGTCCGCGTGCCGTGTCATCTCGTCGACGCTGTCTCCGTCGCACGAGGTGGCGACGCCGACAGTGGCCGTAATGGTGACGGGCCCTACCGAGAGGATGAACGGCTCGTTGAACGCCGTCGTGGCTCGCTCGGCGAAGGTGTCTGCCTCGGCCGGGGCACGCAGGTTCTGGATCAGCAGGGCGAACTCGTCTCCGCTGATCCGTGCGGCGACGTCGGATTCTCTGACAATCGTGGCCAGGCGGCGTGCGAATGCGGCAAGCAGCTCGTCCCCGACCGCGTGCCCGAGCGTGTCGTTGACATCCTTGAAGTCGTCCAGGTCTAGGAACAGGACCGCGGTAACCGTCCCGGTCCGCCGCGCTAGTGCCAGTGCCTGCCCGGCACGGTCGGCGAACAGGATCCGGTTCGGCAGTTCGGTCAGCGGATCGTGGAAGGCGCGGTGATGCAGCTGTTCCTGCAGGCGCAGCCCCTCAGTAACGTCGTGGAGTGTCAGTACCCTGCCCTGGACGCTTGGCCTGGCTCGCAGGTCGCTGTGCCTGACCCGCACGCGCACGGTCTGCCCGTCGCGCCGCGTGATCCGCCACTGCTCGCTGAAACTGCTCTGCCTGACGTTGGGGACCCCCGCGCTCGGGCTCACCGGATTCCATTCCACGTCCGTGACGGCCGCCAGCCGGTGCAAATTTGTGCCTACGATGGGCACGTCGCCGAAGATGGCACCGGCCGACGGCGAAGCGTAGCGAACGGTGTCGTCATCGTCGATGATCAAAATCGCGTCGGACGCGTCCTGCACCAGTTCCTTGAACAGCTCCTCGCTCTCGCGCTTGACACGCTGCTGGGTGAGCAGGATCCGCTCCATGGCCAGGCGCGCCTCGCTGACGAGGATCTGCGCTGACGGCCACCGGACTTCCAGGTTCCGGTGACCGCCGATCAGCGCGAGTACGCCGGTCGGCGGATCGCCTGGCCGATCGGTGCTGAGGAAGACCGGGCAGAGCAGGACTCCGTTACCGCCTGATCCAAGACCGCCGAGCCCAGCGGTAGATTCCAGCTCCGCCACGGGGACGTAGAGCGGTGTCGGCCGGTCGCCTTCTGCGCGGCAGGCGAGCAGCGGCAGCATGGACGGCAGCCAGCGCGGCGCCGTATCCGCGAGGCGGTTCCTGCGCCGTCCCGTGCTGCTCGTCATCAGGACGCGCAGCTCACCGCCGATGCGCGTGCCGAAGACCGTTGCCCGCCCCGAACGCGGCCCGGACACGGTGTCCGCAGTGGTCCGCAGCGCGGCGGCGACCTCTTCGACGGATGTGGCCGACGCGAGCGCCGGGCCTGCCGCGGTCAGCGCCCGCTCCCAGGTCAAAGTACGCAGCTGCGAGACGTTGAGCCCCCATAGGCGCGCCTGCGCGAGCAGCCACACGAGAGCCGCCGAGACGGCGATGACCGTATCGCGAGCGTCGCCGTAGCCTTTCATGATGAGCAGCAGCGGAGCGACGAACGATGCCAGGTTCAAGACGATCAAGCGGACGCGCGAAGCGTCGTACGGCCGCGTGGCATGCCTGGTCATTTCCCGCATCGCCGGGTGCACCGCGGCCGCGCCGCACAGCCCGAAGCAGATGATCCAGCCGAGGTCGACGAGCCCCCAGTGCGCGTGCTGCAGCCTGGTCAGGCCGAATACCACACCAGTAACCAGTCCGGATACCGTGCCGATGGTGACCAGTCGTACCGGCCAGTCCCACACGATGCCAGGGACGAGCAGCCGGGCGAGCGCCAGCAGCGTGGCGATCTGGACCAGGGGGAAGCTGGCGGACGCGAGCTTCTGTGATTCGGAAAGAGCCGGATCGGACAGGGCCGGAAGGATGCGGAAGAGCCACACCAGCATGGCAAGACCCGCGGTGACGGTCACCGCGTCGACGAGGCTGCGCCGGTCAGCGCCCGAGCTGCGCGCGCGGGCGAACAGGCCGAGCGCCACGGCGAACAACGCATGGGTGGAAGAGCCAATAATGCTGTAGGCGTTCCAGGAAGGGATCTGCGAGCGGCTGGCACCAGCTAGCAATGTCAGCTGTGAACCGCTCCAGCAGAGCGCCGCTGCCGCCAGCAGCAGCCACGGGCGCCCGTGCGCGGGCCGGCAGCGCACGACCCGGACCACGATGGCTCCCGCCGCACTCGCCGCCAGCACGCACGCGAACAACGCAGACAGTCCGGGCAGGGCGAAGTACGCCGCCGTGAGCGTCACCATCCACGCGGCATAGCCGAACAGCGGAACCATTACGTAACCTTCCAGTCGTCCCTCCGTAACAAGGGACCTTACGCGATAACTCGCGTACCGGCTGCTGTTCCCGCTGCTCAGGGGCCTGCGCCGGCCCCAAACGGCCCCAGTAGAGCCGGTAGCGAAAGCATCGCAGCCCACCGCTGCTGTGCACCCCGATAGACAAGGGCATGTCGTCGTCGGCGGTGCGCCGCTCTACCAGAATGCCGCCGGCTAACAACCGCTCACCGCGACGGTCCGCAGGGCTCTGTGGGTCACCCTTGGCGGGTGATGTCTCGTTCGGCTCCGGTCGATTTGAATTCAGGAGCCTGGTCGAGTTGCCCGGCGGGGCAGAAAGCGCGAACCGGCAGCCAAGGAGACCCGATGTTGGTCGCTTCGAGTACGTACAACTACCCGATACTGGATGCGTTCTGGACGATCTTGATGATCTTCCTGTGGGTGCTGTGGTTCTGGGTCCTGATCACCGTATTCATCGATCTGTTCCGCAGCCGTGACCTGTCCGGCTGGGCCAAGGCCCTGTGGTTCGTGTTCATCTTGGTCATCCCGCTCGTCGGGGTCCTGGTCTACCTGATCGCCCGCGGCGCCAAGATGCATGAGCACGCGGTGCGGGAAGCCCAGCAACAGGATCAGCAGTTCCGTCGTTATGTCCAGGAGGCCGCCGGGCCGCAGGGTTCGGCGGATCAGCTGGCTAAGCTTGCCGACCTGCGCCAGCGGGGCGTCATTACGTCCGATGAGTTCGACCGCGAGAAGGCGAAGATCCTGGCCTGACGGTAAGCGTCGCCTTGCGGTCGGCGAGCGGTAAGCCTTTATCCCGCTAGAGAAGGGTTCGGGCAGGTGAGCAAGACCAAGGACGTCCGTGCGGCGGTTGAAGCCGAGCTCGGCTTCGACCCGGTGGTCGACTCCGCGGATATCAAAGTCGTGAACATCGCGGGAGATGTGACGCTCGCCGGCACGGTGCCCAGCTACCCGCAATACCTTGAGGCGGCAGCCGCCACGCGGCGGGTCGCCGGGGTGATCAGCGTGCACAACAACCTGAAGGTGGTGCTTGCGCAAAGCGACTACCGCGATGACGTCAAGCTGGCAACCGCGGCGAACAACGCGCTCGCGCAGAACGTCACCGTGCCGGACAGCGTGGAGGCGACGGCAGAAGACGGCAACGTCACCCTGACCGGGACCGTGTCCTACGGCACGGAGCGCGCTGCCGCCGAAGCAGCCGTTTCTGGCCTGGCCGGTGTCCGCAACGTCACGAACGAGATCGAGATCAGTTACGTCATCAATCCGGTCGACGTCGACTTGCACGTGCAGCAGGCACTTGACCGATCCGCGCTGGTCCCTGATGACAGCGACGTGACAGCCGACACCAGCGGCAACGTCATCACGCTGACCGGTCATGTCCGCACCTGGGCCGAACACGACGCGGTGGTAGGCGCCGCCTGGATGGCCCTCGGCGTCGCCGACGTCCGTGACCAACTCCAGGTCACCAGATGACGATCGCCAGCACGCGACCCGCGACCGGGTCCTGGCGTCGGGATATGTGGCGGCCGCAACCAGACCCGTGGTCGTCGCTAGTCACCTGGGCGACGCCGGCGAAGACGCAAGCCCGGCGCCTAGAGGTAGCACCCGCGCGCCACCTGGCCGTTGCTGCCTGCGCCATGTGCCCTGGTCCGGGCGGCCGGTCCGGAGGAGTCACGTCGCCGATGCGGGCGGTTCGGTCAGTGAGGCGATGCACGCAGTGAGCAGGCGCCGCATCTGATCTTGTTCGCTGGCATCCAGATTGGCCAGCATGCCCTGCTCGACGCGGCGAACCGCGGCGCTGGCCATCTTGAGCTGGCGGCGCCCGCGGGCGGTCAGCTCGGTCGGCAGGGCTCTGCCTACGGGTGCCCGTGCCGGGCGGACAACGAGTCCCTGGCGTTCGAGGGCCTGCAGGAGCACGTTCATCGACTGCCGGGTGACGAAGGCGCCGCGGGCAAGCTCGGAGTTCGACAGGCCCGGTCGCTGGGCGAGCAGCTCCAGGCAGGCGTAGTGGGTGATCGTCATGCCCAGCGGCCTCAGCACGGCCTCCAGGGCAGAGTGCAGGGCGCTCGCTGCCGCCTTCAGCATGTACCCAAGCGATGTGTCCAGCTCGATTCCCGGCTCGCCTTGACTCATGTCAGAAGTCTGACATACATTGGGTGTGTCAGAAGACTGACATACCGTGAGGAGGTAAGAATCGTGGCCGTCACCGGACCCGACTTCATTTCACTGCAGGTGCGCGACCTGGAGCGTTCCGCCGCTTTCTACGAGCAGTACCTGGGGCTGAAGCGGTCCGCCGCAGGACCGCCGCACGCCGTCGTGTTCGACACCAAGCCGATCGCGTTCGCGGTCCGCGACGTCGTCGCGGGCACCGACCTGGACGCGGTCGCGCAGCCGGGGCAGGGAATGGCGCTGTGGCTGCACGCACCCGACGCGCAGGACATCCACGACGCCCTCGCCGCCGCCGGCGCGACGATCGTCTCAGCGCCCGTCGACGGGCCGTTCGGCCGCACTTTCACGTTCGCGGACCCCGACGGCTACCAGGTGACCCTCCACGACCGCGGCTGAGCCGGGCGTCCTGGCCTTCAGCGCGGCAGCGCCCTGAGCGGGCTTCTCAGAGCGGCACCCGGCCGGGGCCGCCTCCCGGGCAGCCGCACAGTTGCGTGTTTTTCATCTGACGCCCAGCCGGGCGGGCTGGTGCCCACCCGCCAACCCGCGAGCGCTGCATCTGTCAACGCTGGCAGGCCAGCCGCGTGCCGGCATTGCGCCGGTGCTCCCGCTCTGCCCTGTACGGCCGAATGCCCGAGGTACTTATGTCCACTGCTCTACGTGTTACGCTGAAATGCGTGTAGCACGTAGGACAGTGAGGCGGATATGGCCAACCAGAACATCACCCTGTCCCTGCCCGAAGAGGATCTCCGTGAGGCCCGGGTGCTCGCGGCCAGGCGGGGCACATCGGTCTCGCAGCTCCTGGCCCGGATGCTTTCGGAACTGGTCGAGCAGGAAACCGGGTACGCGCGCGCCCGCGAGCGAAGCCTCAGCCGCCTGCGCCAGGGCGCGGACCTTGGCACGGGGGGGCACATCGCCTGGAGCCGGGACAGTATCCATGGGCGGTAGCCGGCGGTTCGTTGACACGAACGTCCTGGTGTACGCGCACGATACTTCCGCGGGCGGCAAGCACGAACGTGCCCGTGCGCTAGTGGAGCAGTTGTGGGACTCTCGCGACGGTTGCCTGAGCGTCCAGATCATGCAGGAATTCTTCGTCAACGTAACCCGGAAGATCCCCAAGCCAATTGACGCGACGGTGGCGAAAGAAATCATCGCTGACCTGTCCCGCTGGTATGTGCACGTACCGGCGGCCGAGGATGTCCTCAGTGCGATAGGACTGCACCAGGCGACCGGGATCTCGTTCCGGGACGCCATGATGGTCCGCAGCGCGGTCGAGATCGGCTGCGAAGTCATTTATTCCGAGGATCTCAATCACGGTCAGCTGTATGACGGAGCCCGCGTTGAGAACCCGTTCCGTGACGCCACCTGAGGCTCCGGCGACGGCTCCTGTATGTTTCCGGAACGAGCGCTGCCGGCTTCGCCGCGTGGCGGCAGACTTCGCGGGCGCGTCCGGCCAGGGCTGGACAACAGCGAAAGGCTAAGAGCCGACGGCCCGCTGCTGTGGATGCAGGCACCCGGCTCGAAACCCTTTGGCGCAGACGGCGCGTAGATCCGCAGCATCCTAGTCAGGCGTCTGTCACGCCGAACGCCTTGAGAATCTGGCCGGCGGCCGTCGTCGCGGTGACGGAGCCGTCCCGCACTTTCTGTTCCAGCTCGGGCACGATCGCGCGGACCCTGGGATGCTCGTGCAGCAGGGTCTGCAGCTGATCGTTGACCAGGTCCCAGGTCCAGTTGACCTGCTGCTCACGGCGCCGCAGGTCCAGCTCGCCGGTTGACTCCAGAACTGTGCGATGCCGCTGGATGCTCTCCCACACCTGGTCAAGGCCCGTGCCCTGCTCGGCGCTGCAGGTCAGCACGGGCGGGCGCCAGGCTGCGCTTGGGTCATGCAGCAGCCGCAGTGCCGACGCGAGTTCCCGGGCTGCGGACTTCGCGTCCTTTTCGTGCGGACCGTCGGCCTTGTTCACCGCGATGACGTCGGCCAGCTCAAGCACGCCCTTCTTGATGCCCTGAAGCTGGTCTCCGGTCCGGGCGAGGGCCAAGAGCAGGAAGGTGTCGACCATGCTGGCCACCGAGACCTCGGACTGCCCGGTGCCGACCGTCTCGACGAGGACGACGTCGTATCCGGCCGCCTCCATGATCACCATGCTCTCGCGGGTCGCGCGGGCCACGCCGCCAAGCGTCCCCGACGACGGCGAGGGCCGGATGAACGCAGCCGGGTCGGCGGCCAGGTGCTGCATCCGGGTCTTGTCGCCGAGTATCGAGCCGCCCGTCCGGCTGGACGAGGGGTCCACCGCCAGGACCGCGACCTTGTGGCCGAAGCCGGTCAGCATGGTGCCGAAGGCGTTGATGAACGTGGACTTCCCGACCCCCGGCACCCCGGTGATGCCGACTCGGATGGCCTTGCCCGTGTTCGGCAAAAGCTCGGTGAGCACCTGCTGCGCGACCCGCCGGTGGTCCGGCCTGGTCGACTCAACCAGGGTGATCGCCCGGGCGATGCCGGCGCGGGAGCCCTCCAGCACCCCGCGCACGTGCCGCTCTGCGGATACCAGGCTGCGGGCCGCTGCGCCTTTTGGTGCTGGAGTCCGGAGAGCTGGGGTTGGGGCCTCGGCCATCGCGAGAACTTCTTTCCTTTTGACGTGCCGGGTTAGGGGACTATATGTGCTCAGGGCAAAGAAAGAAGTTGTTGTCAGAGCTCGTGTCCGAGGGAAGTGGCCAGGTCGCGCACCAGGTCCCGGGCGGCGGCGGGGATTACCGTGCCGGGCGGAAAGATCGCGGCGGCGCCGGCCTTATAGAGTGCCTCGAAGTCGCCAGGCGGAATAACGCCGCCGACCACGATCATGACGTCTTCCCGCCCGGCCTCGGCTAGTTCCGCGCGCAGCGCGGGGACCAGGGTCAGGTGCCCGGCCGCGAGCGAGGAGACCCCGATGACATGAACGTCGGCCTCCACCGCCTGGCGGGCCACCTCGGCCGGGGTCTGGAACAGCGGGCCCACGTCGACGTCGAAGCCGAGGTCGGCGAAGGCGGTGGCGATTACCTTCTGGCCTCGGTCGTGGCCGTCCTGCCCCATCTTCGCCACCAGGATGCGCGGACGCCGGCCCTCGGCCCGGGCGAACTCGTCGACAAGCGCGCGCGTCTCTACGACCGGTCCGGACAACCCGGCCTCCTCCCGGTAGACCCCAGACAGTGTCCTGATCTGCCCGGCGTGCCGGCCGTAGACCGCTTCAAGCGCGTCAGAAATCTCGCCGACGGTCGCCTTGGCCCTGGCGGCGTGCACGGCTAGCGCGAGCAGGTTGCCTTCCAGGCTCCCGCCGTCCAGAGTGTGATGACGCCGCGGGTCCGCAGCCGCCGCCGCTGTCAGGGCGTCCAGCGCGCAGCGGCAGGCGTCTTCGTCGCGCTCCGCGCGCAGCCGGCGCAGCTTCTCGACCTGCTGCGCGCGCACCGCGGCGTTGTCGACCTTGAGGACCTCGATCGGATCTTCCTCGGCGAGGCGGTACTTGTTGACGCCGATGACCGGCTGGCGGCCGGAGTCGATCCGCGCTTGCGTCCGCGCGGCCGCTTCCTCCACCCGCAGCTTGGGGATGCCCCGGTCGATGGCCTTGGTCATCCCCCCGGCCGCCTCGACCTCCTGAATGTGCCGCCATGCGCGGCTGGCCAGGGCACCGGTCAGGCTCTCGACGTAGGCGCTGCCGCCCCACGGATCGATCACGCGGCAGGTGCCGGACTCCTGCTGCAGGAAGAGCTGCGTGTTGCGGGCGATGCGGGCTGAGAAGTCCGTCGGCAGGGCGAGCGCCTCGTCCAGGGCGTTGGTGTGCAGCGACTGGGTGTGGCCCTGCGTCGCCGCCATCGCCTCGATACAGGTCCGCACCACGTTGTTGTACACGTCCTGGGCAGTGAGCGACCAGCCGGAGGTCTGCGAGTGCGTGCGCAGCGACAGCGATTTGGTGTTCTTCGGCTCGAACTGGTTCACCAGGCGGGCCCACAGCAGCCGGGCCGCGCGCAGCTTGGCGATCTCCATGAAGAAGTTCATGCCGATGGCCCAGAAGAACGACAGCCGCGGGGCGAACGAGTCGACGTCGAGTCCCGCATCCAGGCCGGCGCGCAGGTACTCGACCCCGTCGGCGAGGGTGTACGCAAGCTCCAGGTCGGCGGTGGCGCCGGCCTCCTGGATGTGGTACCCGGAGATGGAGATGGAGTTGTAACGCGGCATGCGCTGCGAGGTGTAGGCGAAGATGTCGGAGATGATCCGCATCGACGGCTGCGGCGGGTAGATGTAGGTGTTGCGGACCATGAACTCCTTGAGGATGTCGTTCTGAATGGTCCCGGCCAGCTTCTCCGGCGGCACCCCCTGCTCCTCGGCGGCCACGATGTACAGCGCGAGCACCGGGAGCACCGCACCGTTCATGGTCATCGAGACCGACATCTGGTCCAGCGGGATGCCCGCGAAGAGCTGGCGCATGTCGTAGATCGAGTCGATCGCGACGCCGGCCATCCCGACGTCGCCCGCTACCCGCGGGTGGTCGCTGTCGTACCCGCGGTGCGTGGCCAGGTCGAACGCCACCGACAGGCCCTTCTGCCCGGCGGCCAGGTTGCGCCGGTAGAAGGCGTTGGATTCCTCCGCGGTGGAGAACCCGGCGTACTGGCGGATAGTCCAGGGCTGGTTCACGTACATCGTCGGGTACGGGCCGCGCAGGTACGGCGCGATGCCGGGGTACGTGTCAAGAAAGCCGAGCCCGGCCAGGTCGCCAGCCGCGTACAGCGGCTTGACCGCGATGCCCTCGGGCGTCTCCCAGACCGCGTCGCCTGCTTCCCTGCCGGTCTCCCGGCGCCACGCCTCTTGCCACTGTCCGGCGCTGACCTGGGCGCCCGGCGGCCTGTCGAGTCCGATCTGGCGGAAGTCCGGGATCATCGCGACACTCCGATCTGCTCAAGCAGCGTCGTCAAGGCGGCGAGGGCGTCGCAGCCGGCATAGACGAAGGCGTCGACGCCGGCGCGCTGATAGGCCTCGCGCCGGGCGCCGGGCCGGCCGGCCAGGAAGACGTGCCGGGCGCCTGCCGCCTTCAGCGCGGCGGCCGTTTCCTCGGCGCAGGTCGCGTACAGCGCGTCGCTTGAGCAGATGCACGCCGCCCGTGCGCCGCTGGCGGTGAAGGCCTCGGCGAGGGCCGCCAGGTCAGGCTTGCCGGTCTTGCTGGCGCCCGCCGCCTCGGACAGCACGGTCTCGACGCCGCCGGCCTGGAAGAGGTTGGCGGCGAAGGCGGACCTCGCATTGTGCACCGCAGCCGAGCCGAGCGCGGCGAGCAGGATCTGCGGCCGCGCGCCCGTGGCCGCCAGGAATTCATCCGAACGGTAGCGGATTGACTCGTAAGCCGCCGACCGTCTCACCCGGGGCAGCCCGCCTTCCGGCCGGGGCGGAGCCGGGTCACGGACAACCGGCTGCTCGGCCAGGTTGGGGAACTCGCTCACGCCGGTCACTGCCTCGCGCCGGCTGGCCAGGTCCGCCGAGCGCTTGGCCCAGTTCCGCGCGATCCGCTCGGCGATCCAGCCGCTGCGCAGCGCGGCATGCTGACCGCCGGCCCGCTCGACCTGCTGGAACCAGTCCCAGGCACTCCGTGCCAGCTGGTCGGTGAGCCGCTCGACGTACCAGGAACCGCCAGCCGGGTCCACCACCCGGGCCAGGCTGGACTCCTCCAGCAGGATCGCCTGGGTGTTGCGGGCGATCCGGCGGGCGAAGGCATCCGGCAAGCCGAGCGCGCTGTCGAAGGGCAGCACAGTGATCGCGTCGGCGCCGCCGGCTCCGGCGCCCAGGCACGCGACCGTGGTGCGCAGCATGTTCACCCACGGGTCGCGCTCAGTCATCATGACCATGGAGGTCACCGCGTGCTGGCGTTGCGCAGCACCAGCGGGGCCGATGCCGCACACTTCCGCGACCCGGGACCACAGGCGGCGCGCGGCCCGCAGCTTGGCGATGGTCAGGAACTGGTCGGCGCTGGCCGCGTAGCGGAACTCCAGCTGCCGGGCCGCCTGATCGCCGGTCAGGCCGGACTGAGTCAGCTCCCGCAGGTAGGCGACCGCGGTGCTTATCGACAAGCCGAGCTCCTGCGCGGCGGAGGCGCCGGCGTCATGATACGGCAGAGCGTCGACGGTTATCGCGCGTACGCCGGGGAACTCGGCGGCGCAGCGCGCGGCGAGCAGCGCGGTCTCGGCGAGCTGACGGGCGGTGTCCGGGCCCTGCCCGGTGCGGGCGAGCAGTCCCAGCGGGTCGGCGCCGAGGTTGCCGGCGGCGGCGACCGCTGGGATCGCCGCCGGCCCCTTGGTGTAGAGCGCCAGTAGCTGCCCGGCGGCCGCGGCGAAGTCGGCGCCCGCGTCCAGGATGATGCCAGCCAGGTCCGGGTAGACGCCGCTGAGCGCGTCAGGTAGCGCGGCGACCGGAAGGCCAGGGCCGCCAATCGTCAGCCACAGCGAGGTAACCCCGTTCTCCAGGTCCGCGAGCACGGCCTCGTTCGTCCGGTGCGGATCAGGGTGCACATGGTGCTGGCGGACGTCCCAGCCGGAGACGGCCGAGCCTTGCGCCCGGCCGCCGCGCACGAACGGTGCGAAGCCGGGCCAGCCTGCGCCGGGCCCTGCGTCCTCGGCGGTGTACAGCGGCTGCACCCACAGCCCGTCCTCGACCTCAGTAGCCAGCGCCCGCTCAGCATCCGGCCCGGCGATGCCCGCCGGCGTTCCGGATTTGGCGAGCACGTCCTGGACAAGACGCTGCCATTGCTCCCGGCTCCCGGCGGGGAACTCAGCGTTTACTGCGGACATTTCATCGGAGACCGTCATGCCGGCTAGTCCTTGATCTCGCAGATGGCGGCACCGCTGGTGATGGTGCCGCCCGGCTCTGCGGTCAGGCCGGCGATCGTGCCGGCCTTGTGGGCGTTCACCGGCTGCTCCATCTTCATCGCCTCAAGGACGAGGACCAGGTCGCCGGCCGCGACCTGCTGCCCGTCGGAGACGGCCACCTTGATCACGGTTCCCTGCATCGGCGCGGCCAGGACATCGCCGGAAACCGCGACGGCACCAGGCCGCCTCGGCGCGCGCTGGCGGCGCTGCTGGCCGCCGGGCGCCGGGACAACGGCCGCGCCGGCGGCGAGGGTGCCGGGCAGGGTGACTTCCAGACGCCTGCCGCCAACCTCGACGACAATGGTCTGCCTGTCCTGCGGGCCGCCTGGTTCGCTTGCCCCGGCACCGCCGGGATCCCACGGCTCGAGGTCGTTGCGGAATTCGGTCTCGATCCACCGGGTGTGCACGGTGAACGGCCCGAGGCTGCCGTGCAGTTCGGGAGCGAACGCGGGATCGGTGACGACCGCCCGGTGGAACGGCAGCGCGGTGGCCAGCCCGCCGGCCTCGAACTCGGCCAGGGCCCTGGCGGCCCGCTGCAGCGCCTGCCCGCGGGTGGCGCCGGTGACGATGAGCTTGCCAAGCAGCGAGTCCCAGGCGGGGCCGATCACCGAGCCGGCCTGGACGCCCGCGTCCAGCCGGACGCCGGGCCCGGCGGGCGGCCGCCAGGTGGTGACGGTGCCCGGTGCGGGCAGGAAACCGCGGCCGGGGTCCTCGGCATTGATCCGGAACTCGATCGAGTGGCCGCGAGGTGCGGGGTCGTCATAGCCCAGGGTCTCGCCGTCGGCGATCCTGAACATCTCGCGTACCAGGTCGATGCCGGTGACTTCCTCGGTGACCGGGTGCTCCACCTGCAGGCGCGTGTTGACCTCGAGGAAGGAAACGGTGCCGTCCTGGCCGATGAGGAACTCACACGTCCCGGCGCCGATGTAGCCGGCCTCCCGCAGGATCGCCTTGGACGCGGTGCGAAGCTGCTCCTCCTGTTCGGCAGACAGGTACGGCGCGGGCGCCTCCTCGACCAGCTTCTGGTGACGACGTTGCAGCGAGCAGTCCCGGGTGGAGACGACGACCACGGTGCCGTGAGTGTCGGCCAGGCACTGGGTCTCCACGTGCCGCGGCTTGTCCAGGTAGCGCTCGGCGAAGCACTCGCCGCGGCCGAACGCGCCGACGGCCTCGCGCACCGCCGACTCGTACAGCTCCGGGATCTCCTCGATGCTGCGGGCGACCTTGAGGCCCCGTCCGCCGCCGCCGAACGCCGCCTTGATCGCGACCGGCAGGCCGTGCTCCCTGGCGAACGCGATGACCTCATCGGCCCCGGACACGGGATCGGCGGTGCCGGCCACCAGCGGCGCGCCGGCCTGCTTGGCGATCTTCCTGGCGGCGACCTTGTCGCCGAGGTCGCGGATCGCCTGCGGAGGCGGCCCGATCCAGGTCAGCCCGGCGTCAAGGACGGCCTGGGCGAAGTCCGCGTTCTCCGACAGGAACCCGTAGCCAGGGTGGACGGCGTCCGCGCCTGACTTCGCCACGGCGTCGAGGATCTTGCCGATGTCGAGATAGCTGGCGGCAGGGGTGTCGCCGCCGAGCGCGTACGCCTCGTCGGCCGCTTGGACGTGCGGCGC
>Ga0335073_10009087_pt1 | contig 13937 bp, 15 predicted proteins | sample Lox_Sample_22_FD_207093 | JGI IMG/M metagenome (GOLD analysis project Ga0335073, IMG submission 207093) | Soil microbial communities from Loxahatchee National Wildlife Refuge, Florida, United States - Lox_Sample_2.2 | ecosystem: Environmental > Terrestrial > Soil > Wetlands | place: USA... | reverse complement strand
CCCTGACCTTGGGCAGCTGGTCGCCGGGCTTGAGGTAGCCCAGCCGCAGCGCGTGCTCGACCTGCTGGACCAGCTGCAGGTACGTCGGCACGCCCGAGCCCGCGTCGAGCCGGAACTCGATCGGCGACGCCGTCCGGCGCTGGCCGTCCCGCGGCGGTTTCCCGTCACCGCCCCCGCTGGGCGAGGGGGCCGCCGCTGCGCCCGCCGGACCGCTGACCCCTTTATCTATAGTCATAGAACAAGATTACAGCGGGTGGGTCAGCTGTCAAGGCACACTGGGTGGTCAGGGTCTGCGCGCGATCCCCAGGGCAACGAGATCGCCGCGGAACGTGAGCGGCATTCCGGGCTTATCCGTGGCCGTTGAGATCGGGGTGACCCAGTACCTGCTGCCAACCCATACCGTCTTGCCGTCCGGGGTGACCGCGATCGCGTAGGGGTCGCAGGCGACCCGGATCGGGCGGCCCGCCCGGTTCGTGGCGGTCGAGATCGGCGTAACCACGCCCGTCTGGCCGGTGCAGGTCACCGACGGCTTCTGCCTGGGCTCGCTGGCGACGTAGGCGGTGCTCCCGTCCGGGCTGAACGCCACGGCGAAGGGCATGCCGTCGACCTTGATCAGCTTCCCCGCGGTGTTCGTCGCCGTCGAGAACGGGATCACGCCGTCCGGGCCGTAGTCGATGAGGTAGAGGACCTGCCCGCCCGGTGCGATTGCCAGGGCGCCGTCGGTCTGACCGGTGCGGACCGGCTTCCCGGGAGTGTTGGTGGCTGTCGAGATCGGAACGATTTCGGTCGTCCCTGTCGTGGACTCGCCGATGGCGTACACGGTCGCGCCGTCCGGGTTCATGATGAGGTCGTAGACGGCGATGCCCTGGATCTTGATGGGCTTGCCGCGTTCATTCGTGGCTGTCGCGATCGGGATCACGTAGGACGGGCTCTTGAACGGCATGTGCGACGAGACGGTGTACAGGGTCTTGCCGTCCGGCGTGATCGCCATCTGATATGGCCCGCCGACTCCCTCTCCGGTCTTTATGGGCTTCTCGAGGGTGTTTGTGGCCGTCGCGATCGGGATGATCTTGTCCCCCCCATCAGGGAGGACGTAGACGGTCTTGCCGTTCGGGGTGATCAGCATCTCCATTGGCACCGTGCGGCCGAACTCGATCGGCTTCCCGACCTTGTGCGTGACTGCGGATACCGGTATGACCGCGTTCGGCTCGTCGCCGCTGACGTAAATGGTCTTGCCGTTCGGCGTGATCGCCATGAACTGCCGCCCGCCCGGGAGCAAAATCTTCTTGCTGCGCAGCTTCGTGGAGTCCGGGATCGCGTACAGGTTGCCCTCGCCACTCAGCACCCACGTCGTCGTGGGGCCTGTGTACTTTGCCGGCCCGGCCGCCGGTGTGCCAGTCGTCCGGGCCGCGGCGACGGCGGCGGTGCCGATCAGGGCGGCCGCGGCCACGCACGCCACCATGCCCTGCGCGCGCCGCCGCCGGCGTCGCCTGATGCCTGCGCGCAGCGCGTTGAGCGCCAGCGGGCCGATGGCCGGCTCCCTCACCGTTGCGCGGTCCAGCAGGTCGTGCAGCCATGGCTCATCCATCGGACGCCCCCATGGTCTCGTTCATCCCGAGCCGCCGGCCTGCCGGGCCGTCGCTGGGAGCGTCGGCGAGCAGCACCCGCAGCTTGTCCAGGGCGCGAGCGCTCTGGCTCTTCACGTTGCCGGTCGAGCAGTCGAGCATCGTCGCGACCTGCTCCACGCTCAGGTCGGACCAGTAGCGCAGCACCACCACCGCACGCGCCCTGGGCGGCAGCGTGGCCAGCGCGTTGAGCACCAGCACGCGCACCTCGGGCGTCTGTGCCTGGACCGGGCGCTCGGGCAGGGTGCCGGTCAGGACCTCACCGACACGCTTGCGGCGCTTGTCCGCGAGGTAGGTGTTCACTAACGTGCGCGTCGCGTAGCTGTCCGCGGCGTCCTTCCGGCTGATGCGGCGCCAGGACGTGAAGACCTTGACCAGCGTTGCCTGCGCGAGGTCCTCGGCGGTGTGCCAGTCCCCGCACAGCAGGTAGGCGGTTCGCCGCAGCCGCGGCGACGTGACGGTCGCGAACTCGACGAACTCCTCCGCGGGTGTCACGTGGTCAGCGCCTCTCTAGGCGGCATAGTTCAGGCGGCATAGTTCAGTAAAAGGCATGGCGACGCCCCTGTGCCCGACATGTCGACACACATAAAGATGCGCCGGGCCACGCCTCAGGTTGCAATCAGGCGCCAGGAGCGGCCGGCGGCTGGCCGGTCAGCCGACGCGCAGGGTTACGCGCACGAGCCGCTGGCTTTGCTGGGTGGTGATTGCGGCGACGCCCGTCACGGCCCGGCCAGACGGGGCGAGCGCGTCGATCTGGCAGGCGCCGCCCGGCTCGAGATCATCCAGGCCGCTTGTCGTCACCCGCACCCAGGTTCTCCCGCGGGCCGACGTCCAGACCACCGCCTGCTGCTGTCCCTGGTTGCCGAACTGGCCGGCGGCGGTGAAGCCGTCGGCGCGTCACCGCAGGCCAGCGGCCTTGATGATCGCGCCGGCGATGACCCGGTAGCCGGCCGGGTTCGCGTGCTGGTTCGGTCCGCGGGGCCGGGGAGCGCACTCCCAGGTCCACTCGCAGATCCGTGCTACGTTGCGGGGAAGGAGGCCGGACCCCGCCACCATGACCGGGTCGCCGAAGTTCGTGGTGTCGAACGCGCCGAGCACGTTGGCCACGGCGACATCGGCCTTCGCGTAGGCGCGGTCCAGCATGCCGTTGTAGTCGACGGCGAGCCGCTCGCTGGCCCAGGCGATCACCTGGCCGAGCGGGCCGTCGCGCCACTCGGCGAGTTCGGGCAGGTAGTAGCTCATTCCCACGATGCGCACGCCCGGGCCGGCCGCGGCGCGCAGCCTGGTCAGGATCGCCGCGAGGTTGGTGGCGGCGCCGGGCACCTGGCCGATGCAGGACGCGAGCCGGGACAGGTCCGGCTCGCTGCCGCAGTCCTCGGGATCGTTGGCGCCAATGTCAATGGTGATCAGCAGCAGATGACCGCGGTGGGCGCGCACGAAGGCGACCGCGGCGGCGAGCTGTGAACCACCGGGGTAGCGGCAGATGCCGCCGTGCATCATCGTTTGGGTCGTCTCTCCCGGGCAGCCGAGCTGCACCAGCCTCAGCCCGGGATGGCCGCGGCGCAGCTGGGCGTACACGAGGTCCGGGTATCCCTGCGCGGTCTCCACGCTGGCTCCGGCCGCGTCGGGCTGGACACCCCGGGACAGCGAGTCGCCAAGAGCGAGGTAGTAGCTCGCCGCGCGGGGCTTCGCGGGCGCCGGGGCGGAGCAGGCCGTGAACGCCGCCGCGGCCACCAGGGCCAGGGCGGCCGCTGCGGCGGCGCGCATGACGGTCATGACTCCTTCCATCATGCCGTGCACGCTAGAGGCTCCTGGCGCGGCGGTAGCCGGACCACCCCCCAAAGGACCGGAAATCCGGTTGCAGGGAAACCGGCGCCGGGGCACCATCCCTGGCGTGGAGCCGGAGCTCGTGACCGAGCGGCTGGTGCTGCGGCGGTTCACCGCCGCCGACGCCGGCAGCCTGCTGGCGCTGGACGGCGACCCGGAGGTCATGCGGTATCTGGGGCCCAGGGTCAGGACGCGGGCGCAGATCGAGGCCGAGGTGCTGCCGCTGTTCCTCGGCCGCCACCAGCGGCGGTACCCGGGCTTCGGGCGCTGGGCGGCCGACGCCCGGGACGGCGGGGGTTTCGTCGGGTGGTTCGGGCTGCGGCCGGTCCAGCCGAGCGAGGCGGCGATCATCGACTGGCCCGACGCGCCGCCCGGCGGCGGCACCGCCGAGATCGGCTACCGGCTGCGGCGCAGCGCCTGGGGCCGGGGATACGCGACCGAGGGAGCGCGGGCGCTGATCCGCCGGGCGTTCACCGAGCTCGGCGTCCGCGAAGTCGTCGCGACCACGATGACCGTCAACGCGCGGTCCCGGGCCGTGATGCAGAAGGCCGGGCTGCGCTGCGCCCGCACGGTGCACCTGACCTGGGATGAGCCGCTGGACGGCAACGAGCAGGGCGACGTCGAGTACCGGCTGCGGCGCGAGGACTGGATCGCGCGAACGGCCTAGCGGAGCGCGGCGAACATGGACTGGACGGCGGCGGCGGCCTCGTCGCTGTCGCCGGTGACCTCGAGGGTGAGCTGGCTGCCGTTCGCGCGGACGGACCAGGCCGCGAACGCGCAGCACTCCCGCTCCAGCGCGGCCAGCGCCTGGAGCTCGTCGGCGACGCCGGGGTCGGCGTCGAACACGAGCCGCACGCCGAGCTGTGTCGCGGAGCCTTGCGCCAGCGCGCGGGAAGCCAGGGCGCGCCAGCGATCAGCACGCTGTGCCGCGTCAACCTGGCCGAGGGTGCACGCGACCGGTGGAGCTTCACGTTCCATGGTGCGTCAGGATACTGCCCGGGGCGGGTAGGAGAGTGGCATGCGCGCTGTGCTGATGACGGCCGTCGGCGGGCCTGAGGTCCTGAAGCTCGCGGACGTGCCCGAGCCGGACATCACCGGGCCGCACGACGTCCGGGTTCTGCTGCGGGCCGCGGGCATCAACCCCGTCGACCACAAGCTCCGCGCCGCAGGGCTGATCGGCGGGTCGCTGCCCGCGATCCTCGGCTGGGACGGCGCCGGCGTCGGCGGCGCACTTCGACGCCGGTGACCTGCGCGTCGAGGTCGGTGCCACGTTCCCGCTCGCGCAGGCCGCTGATGCCCACCGGGCGCTGGAAGCCGGCCAGGTGGTCGGCAAGGCGGTGCTCACGATCCCGTAGGCACGGTGCTCTCGGGTTCGGGCGCCCGCCCCCTGGGACTGGCCAGAACGCCGAGCACCGCCCTGACTGCCTCGGTCACCGGCCGGAGTGGCTCCTCTGGAGGCAGTTCCGGCGGGCTCGACGGTGGCACGCCGGCCCGCACGGCGGTCGCGACGGAGTCGAGCGCCGCCGCCAGCTGGGCTACCGCTCCGGCCGAGGGCGCGGGCGCTCCATGCTCGATCGCCACCGCGGTGGCGGTCACCGCGTCCATCACCTCGTCGAGCCCGACCAGCGCGGGCCACCAGGCGGTCGCCTGGCGGCTGATCGCCCGCGGCTCGGACATCGTCCGCTCGAACTCGGCGCGCAGGTCGGAAAGGCTCCGCCGGGCCTGGCGCCGCAGGCGGATCCGGTTCGGCAGCGTGCCAGCGTCCGGCACCCGGGCGCCGGCGTCCCCGCCGGGTGCTTGCGCCCGCTCGCCGGGAGGGCTTGCGAGCGCCACGTGCAGGTACCGGCTCACACCGGAGATCGCGTCGGCGAACTTGCCCGGCAGGTGCGCCTGCCAGCTGCCCGGCCACGGGGCGTAGCCGACGAGCAGTACGATCGCGCAGCCGATCAGCGTGTCGACCAGCCGGTCCTCGGCCAGCCGCCAGCCGCCGGGCGCGAGCAGGTCGATGAGCACGACCACCAGCGGCGTGAGGAACACCGCCATCAGGCCGTAGTTCCGGCTCCGGCCGTACGGCAGCAGCGCCGCGAGCAGGCCGAACGGGATCAGCAGCCATGCCCCGTACGGGATCGCCGTGATGATCACCGCGCCCAGGACAGCCCCGGTGACGGTGCCGATGCCGCGCTGCACCGCCCGGGCGAACACCGACCCGAAGTCCGGCTTGAGCACGACGGCGACGGTCAGCACGACCCAGTACGAGCGCTGCAGCGGCAGCACCTCGCTGACCACACCCGCCACACCGACGCACACCATCAGCCGCACCGTGAACCTGCGGGTGAGCGGGCTGGTCAGCCGGTCGGCCAGGGCGCCGAGCCGGTCGGGCAGCGACGGTCCGGGCGCCGGACGCGCCGTGGGCGGCGACCAGTTGCGCGACGTCACGCGCGCCAGGCCGGCGAGGCTGTCGCGCAGCTCTTCCGTCCCGGGGCTCTGTCCCGGCACCGGCGGGATGGGTGGCGGCGCCGTGCCGGCGGCGATCGCGTCGGCGGCGCGGTCGATCGCGTCGGGGATAGCGGCCGCGGGCCGGCTGCCCTCCAGGCCGAGCGCGGACGCCGCCTCGGCGAGCAGGTTGGCCTGGTTGAGCATGGCCACCAGGCGCCGCATCTGCTCGTTGCGGCCGCCCGCCGTGGACCGGGCCGTGAGCACCGTGTCGTAAGCGGTGTTCATCGCGGCGGTGCCGACCCGCCGCGCTGCAGCGAAGCCGGGCGTGCCGATCGCGCGCAGCTGCGCGGCCAGCGCGTGGTACACGGCGGCGACGCTTCGCTGCTCGGCGGCGCGCGGCGAGAGCAGCCATCCGGGCACCGTGAGCAGGAGCGCCCAGACCGTGCCGAGAACCACCCCGAGCGCCGTGTGCCACCAGGGCCGCAGCGCGCCGATCGGGCCGAGGCCGAGCGAGCTGTAGACCAGCAGCTGCAGGCCGGTCACGGAGCCGATGTCGCTGATGGCGCTCAGCAGGGCCGACGCTCCGGCGACCACGACGAGGGCGATCACGGCGATCCAGCCGCGGCCGTGGATGAGCGAGCCGATCGTCAGCCCTGCCGCGCCGCCGAACACCGCGGCCGATCCCACCCGCCGGAGCCGGGTGGCGTAAGCGCCCCCGTTGTCGACGACGATGCCGAGCAGGCCACCGATGGCGATCAGCAGGCCGAGCGCGCGCTGGCCGGACGCGATGCCGGCGGCCATGGGCACGCAGATCGCGATCCCAGCGCGCAGCATCTCCGCCCACGGGACCGGCGCAGGCTTTGGCCGCATCGCGGTCACCAGCCACGCCGGCACGATGTCGGTGAGCCAGCCGGCGACGGCCGGCGTGCGCAGCCCAGCGGCCCGCTGCCACATCCCAGTCACGGCCCCTTCCCTAGCGGGCCATTCTCCCAGAGAGCGCCCGGCCGCCCGGGACGCTGGCGAACGCGGGCGGCGGGTCAGCCGCCCGCGTAGGCCCGCTGGAGCTCAGCGAGGTCGAGCTTCTTCATCGTGAACATGGCCTCGGTGGCCCGGCGCGCCTTCTCCGGGTCGGGATCGGTGACCATGTCGATGAGCTCCGCCGGGTAGACCTGCCAGGACAGCCCGAACTTGTCCACCAGCCAGCCGCACGCGACTTCCTGGCCGCCCTCGGTGAGCCTGCCCCAGTAGTAGTCAACCTCGGCCTGGTCCTCGCACGGGACCATGATCGAGACCGCCGCGTTGAACTGGTACTGCGGCCCGCCGTTCAGCGCGAGGAACTTCTGCCCGTTGAGTTCGAACTCGACGGTCTGGACCGACCCGGCGGGCCTCGGCCCGGCTTCGGTGTAGCGGGCTATCCGGCCGATCTTGCTGTCTTTGAAGATGCTCGCGTAGTAGTTCGCCGCGGCCTCACCCTCGGTGTCGAACCACAGGCAGGTGACGAACGCCTTGTCGGTCATGGCTTCCTCCTCTGCTCTCGTGTACTGGATTACTGACCGGTCTCGCGCCGGGTACTCATCGGCCGGCGGGGCGTAGAGTCTGCCGGGTCTGACGGGAGGTGCGCCGTGGCGGGAACACATACCGCGATCGTGACCGGTGCAAACCACGGCATCGGCGCGGCCACCGCCGTGGCCCTGGCCCGGCACGGGTGCGCCGTCCTGTGCAGCTACCTGCGGGTCGAGGATCCCGGCGACCCGGGCACGCCCCGGGCCTACGGCGAGCGCCGGAGCCGGGACGCCGGGGCCGTGGTCGCCAGGATCGAGCACGACGGCGGGCGCGCCGTCGCGGTGGAGGCCGACCTGTCCGACCCGGCGGTCCCGGCCGCGCTGTTCGACGCCGCCGAGGCGCAGCTTGGGCCCGTGGACATCCTGGTCAACAACGCCACCGGCTGGGTCGCCGACACGTTCGCCGCGGCAGACAGCGACCGGCTCGGGCGGTCGCTTCGGCCGGTGAGCGCGGCAACCTGGCGGCAGCAGTTCACTGTCGACGCCATGGCCCCGGCGCTGCTGATCGGTGAGTTCGCGCGCCGGCACATCGCGCGCGGGGCGCAGTGGGGCAGGATCATCGGGCTTACCTCCGGCGGCGGCCTCGGCTTCCCCGAAGAGGTCTCGTATGGCGCGGCCAAGGCCGCGCAGGAGGACTACACGATGTCGGCCGCGCTGGAACTGGCCCGGTACGGGATCACCGCGAACATGGTGCACCCGCCGGTCACCGACACCGGCTGGGTCACCGACAGCGTCCGCGAGACGGTCGCGGCGACCCCCACGCTGATCCACATCGCGGACCCGGCGGAGGTGGCCGACGTCATCGCGTACCTGGCCTCGGACGCGGCGGCGCTGATCACGGCCAACGTGATCAGGCTGCGCTGACGGTATGGCTCCGGCGATGAGGCCGGTGCAGGCGTTCGAGTCGGTGTCGACGTGGCGGCAGCCCGTGCCGCCACCCGCGTCCCCGGCGCGGTCCGCGCTGATGGCGGATGTGGCCGCCCGGGTCGCGGGGCTTCGCCCGGAACGGCTGCGGGTCGCGATCGACGGCCTGACCTGCGCGGGCAAGACCAGCTTCGGGCACGAGCTCGCCGCGGCGCTGCGCAAGCTCGGCCGGCCGACGGCGCGTGCATCGTTCGATGACTTCAAGAACCCGTGGCGCGAGGCGCGCGAGCAGGGCTACGACCGGCTGAGCGGTGAGGGCTACTACCGCAACGCCTACGACTTCCCCTCCGCCACGGGCCTGCTGCTCGCCCCGGCAGGCCGGGGCGGGTCCGGCGTGCTGGTGCTCTGCGCACACGATCCGCTGACCGGCGAGGACCACCGCGACAAGACGGTCGCGACCCCGGCCGGCACCGTGCTCATCGTCGACTCGGTCTTCGCGTTCCGGCCTGAATACAGCGAGTACTGGGACTACCGGATCTGGCTCGAGGTCGGTGCCGCAGCGGCGCTGCGCCGGGGCATCACGCGTGACACGCCGATGGAAGGTGCTGCCGAGGCGGAGCGCGTGCACCGGGACCGCTATCACGCCGCCGAGGCGATCTACCAGGCCGAAGTGGATCCGCTGCTGGTCGCCGACCTGCTCATCGACAACGGCGACATCGCCGCTCCGGTGATCCTCGGGAAGCGGTCTGGCCATTCGGGCTAGCGTTTGGCGGGATGTTACCTACGAGTTGGTTCAGGGCAAGCTGAGCCGATGAACGCGTTCATGACCGCGCACCTCGCCTCCGACGGCGACGCCAACGGCCCGCCGGCGCTACCGGGTGCCCGGCGGCATGGCGGGCGCCTGGGCGGCCGCGATCGTTCGGGGCCATGGTCCTGCTCGGGATCGCGTTCTGGGCCATCGGCGCGCGTAACGTCCGGCGTGGCCTGCTCGCCCCGGCGGCCGTGGCCGAAGCCGAGCCGCGCTGACCACGGTTTGGCCGGCTTACCCCCATCGGCGGCATAATCGCCCGTCGGTGGAGAGACGCGAGCCGCTACTGTCATGCCCGTGATGCTCGCCCTGTCCGACGGGGCCGCGCGGCTCTCCGATCCTGTTGTCTGGGAGACCGCCGTGGCCCGCTGGCTGCTGTTCGCCGGGCTCTCGGTGGCCCTCGGCGGGCTGGCCGGGCGGGGCCTGGCGCGGCAGTACAAGGGGACGTTCCCGGTCCCGCTGCCCACGCCGTGGGCGCTGCGCGGCTCGCTGCTCGGCGTGGCCGCGAGCGCGTGGCTCGCTCTGATCGCGGTCGGCGGCGCCGGGCTGGTGACCGGCTTCGCGCACGTGCCGCGGCTGCTGCACACCACCGCGGGCACCATCGCCGGCGTCGAGTTCGCGGCGTTCGTGATCGCGGCCGGCCTGCTGCGGCTGCGGCAGCCCGGCGCGGCCGTGCTGCCGCTGCTCGCGGTGGTGGCCGCCGAGGGCGTGCGCGCCCACCCGGAGAGCATCATCCCGGTGGCCGGCGCCCTGATCACCTACTGTCACCTGCTGCCGGCGGCGATCTGGGCGGGCATGCTCTTCTACACGCTGCGGGCCGCCCTGGCCTGGCGGTATCACCCCGCCGACATGCGAGGGCTGATGCGGCTGTACGCGACCGCCGCCGCCTGGCTGTTCACGGTGATCGTGGTGACGGGGATCATCTCCGCGCTCGTCCTGGTTCCGCTGCGGTCGCTGACGACCACGTACGGGCTGGTGCTGATCGCCAAGGCGGTGCTGGTCGCCGCGGCGGCCGGGCTCGCCGTGGCCGGCCGGGTCTGGCTGCGCCGGCACCCGCAGCCCGGCGCCGGCCCGGCGCTGGCCACGAAGGTGGAGTGCGGCGCGATCGCCGCGGTGCTGGCGCTGACCGGCCTGCTCACCGCGCTGACGCCGCCGGCCACGCCGGCCAGGCCGGCGGCAGCCATCCGGCAGGAGCCGGCCGGGCGCTGACCCGCCGCGGATCAGCCTTCGAGTACCAGGTCCTGACGCTGCGGGCCGCGCAGCACCGCGCTGATCGCCGGCCGGCTCGCGCTCTCCACGTTCAGGTCCAGGCCAAGCGCGCGGAGCAGCGCGTTCAGGCGGGCCGGTTCCGGTGAGCGCAGGCCGAACTCGTGCAGGATGAGTCCCGCGGGCGCGGAGCCGGCCGGGTGCTCAGTGCCGCCCCAGTCGATGAGAAACGGTATGACCGCGACCCCGGAGGACTGCGGGTAGGTGGCCATCCGCCAGGTGAGCTCGCGCCCGTCCGCGGTGCGGCGCCGCCGGTCGACGATCGCGGGGTAATCAAATCCGGCCGACGCGGCCCGCTGGACGGCCGCACCGAGGTCATCCGGTGCGACCGCCCAGGCGCGCAGTCCCGGCTGCGTCACCGTGCCAAGGCCGAACGGCAGCTCGGCCGGCCGCGGCTGGGCCGGATCGGGAGCGATGATCTCCAGATACGCACGGCTGGCCAGGGAGAGCAGCGCGTTATGCGTGCCGAGGCCGGGATGCTGGCCGCCGAACGCGGGCCGCACCCCGGTCTGCGCGGCGATGTCCTCGACGGCTGGCCCGAGCTCCGGGCAGACGTAGACCAGGTGGTCGATGATTGCTCTCATCGGTGGCTCTCATCAAGAGGGAGGCAGTCTGTCAGATGGCCATCGGGTTCTGGGCCGGCATGATCTGGCCGCGCGCCTCGCCGAGGCCGATCCTGGTGCCATCCGGGCCGGGCGCCGTGGCGGTGATCGACACTCCGTCGCTGTCCTCGAGCCAGGCGCGCGTGGTGCCGTCGGGCAGGGCCAGCGGCTGCGACCCGCCCCAGGTCAGCTCCAGCATGCAGCCGCGCTGATCGGGCCTCGGGCCGCTGACGGTTCCCGAGGCGTACAGGTCACCGGTCCGCAGCGACGCCCCGTTCACGGTCATGTGGGCCAGCATCTGCGCCGGGCTCCAGTGCATGGCGGCGTAGGGCGGCCGGGAAATCACGTGGCCGTTCAGCCGCACCTCGAACTCGATGTCCAGGCCCCAGTCGGCGGACTCGGCGAGGTAGGGCATCAGCTCGGTGCCGAGCGACGGAGGCCGGACCCTGGCGTGCTCCAATGCCGCGAGCGGAAGAACCCACGGCGAGATCGTGGTCGCGAACGACTTGCCGAGGAACGGGCCGAGAGGAACGGACTCCCAGGCCTGGATGTCCCGGGCCGACCAGTCATTGACCAGGCACACGCCGAAAACGTGCTCGGTGAAGCGGTCTGCGGTCACCGGCTCGCCGAGCACGCTCTCCGCGCCGACGACGAAGCCGAGCTCGGCCTCGAAGTCGAGCCTGTCCGTGGGGCAGAAGACGGGCCCTGCGCCCCCGGCCGGCCGGCACGGGCCGTACGGGCGCCGCACCGGGGTGCCGGACAGGATCACCGTTCCGGCGCGGCCGTGATACGCGATCGGCTGATGGCGCCAGTTCGCGGACAGGGGCTCGGCGCCCGGCCGGAATATCCGGCCGGCGTTGCTGGCGTGGTCCTCGGACGCGAAGAAGTCGGCGTAGTCGGCGACGGCGAACGGCAGATGCAGGGTGACGTCGGCGGCCGGTGTCAGGAGGTCCTGGAGGGCCTCATGGTATTCGTCGTGGCTGAGCCAGCGGGTGAGCGCCGCACGGATCTGCTCCCAGGCGCGGTCACCGGCGGCGAGGAACTCATCGAGGCGGCCCGAGCGCATCAGGTGCGCGCGGCCGGCCCACAGGCGGTAGGTGGCGGCCGACAGGTCGAGCACGCTGTCGCCGACTGCCACGCCGACGCGCGGTTCGGTCGGCCGGTCATGGGTGGTGAATGAGCAGTAGGGGAGGGCCTGCAGCCCGAACGGATGGTCCGGAGCGACCTCGAGCCATCCCGCCGCACGAGTCCCAGCCATCAACGTCTCCTCACGGTGCGGGCCTGCCGGCGTCCGGGACTTGGCCGAAGCGACGCTGACGCTACCAGCTAACGGCCTGGGCCGCGCGCTGCGTCCGCGGCCTACGTCCCGGACGCCGACGTACGCTGCCCGACGTACTGCGCGAAGACAACCGTGTTCGACAGGTAATGGCCGGTCGCGTGGTCGAATTGCCCGCCGCACGTGACAAGGCGCAGCGACGGCCAGGTCGTATAGGAATAGATGGTGTTATCGGGGAATTCCGCCTTGGTGTACAGCGCGGCCGAGTAGACGCGGAACAGCGCCGTGCGCCCGTCCTTGAGGTTGACGTAGACAAGATCGCCGGGGCGGAGGCTGCCGAGGTGGTAGAAGACCGCGGGCCCGACCGCGGCCGAGTCGACGTGCCCGAAGAGCACCGCGGCGCCCGGGGAGCCGGGCGTCGGGCCCTTGTTGAACCAGCTCGTGAGGAACGGCGTGTTCAGCGACGGCACGCCCACCGCGCCGCTGGACGTCAGGCCGAGCGAGATGATGCCGGCCCGGACCTTGATGTGCGGAATGTAGACGGAGACGGGAACCGAGTGCGCCATCGGCGTCACCTGGTAGCGGTTGCCGGCCACCCGCACCGTCGGCGCGGCGGCCTGGCCGCCTGCTGACGCCCTGCTGGCCGGCGGCGCGGGCCTGTGGCTCCGGGACGGTGCCTCCCACTTCGGCGGCGGCGCCGGCGGCGACCAGCGCAGGGTGTGCATGCCGACGAACGCCAGCACGAGGCCGGCCGCGACCAGGGCCACGACGGCCCCGTTGAGCAGCTTGGGCATGGTGGGCGTCCCTGCTATCGGCGGGTCAGCCCGACGCGCGACCGGACCAGCGCCTGCGCAGGACCACGCACCCGGCGAGCGCCCCGGCGGCGAGCAGGCCGAAGCCGACGTTGGTGAGCGTGGTGTCGGTCGCGGTGGACGTCGTGCCGTCGCCGGTCTGCGGTGCCGCGGTGGGAAGCGCGTCCACGGTCAGGGTCGCCGCCGCCGAGACCCCGTTCGAGCACGTGATCTCGGGGTTGTACGTGCCGGGGGCGAGCGAGCTCGGCAGGACCACGGTGGTGACGAACACGTCGGTCTGGCTGCCCTGCTGCATCGGGATCTGCGCCGGCAGGCCGAGCGAGGAGCCGTTGAGCGTCGCCGAGGTGCACGGGTTGTCCGCCCCCGTCGAGCAGTCGATCGTGAACGTCGTCGAGGTGCCCGGTGTGGACGGGTTTGGGTAGACGCTCACCGGCGAGGGGCCGCCGCCGCTGGCGAGCGCTGCGGTGCCGCCGCTCACGAGCACGGCCATGATCAGCCCAGCGATAGCAGCGGCGCACCTGGCAAGGCGCATGAATCCCCCGGTGTGCATTTGAAATACCCCTTTATCGGTGCCTTGCGAGTACCCGGCCGCTTGGCGGAGCAAACGAGGCGCGGATTCCCCTTAGCGACATTTGACACATGATTTATCCGGCCTGTGCAGATCGCATATCCCCGCCGGGCGAGTCCGTTGCCACGCCTCGCCAGGAGGCTGCCGCCCCGGCCGCGAGCGAAGCCGGTGCTGTGGCGGTTGAGATTATAGAGGAACTACTCTATTTTGGTGGTAACGGGAGGTGAGCGTACTGTGACAACTCGCATACAGAACAAGGTGACCTACTTTCCTCTGGCCACGCAGGCGCAG
>Ga0335073_10009086_pt1 | contig 13939 bp, 13 predicted proteins | sample Lox_Sample_22_FD_207093 | JGI IMG/M metagenome (GOLD analysis project Ga0335073, IMG submission 207093) | Soil microbial communities from Loxahatchee National Wildlife Refuge, Florida, United States - Lox_Sample_2.2 | ecosystem: Environmental > Terrestrial > Soil > Wetlands | place: USA... | reverse complement strand
CGCTTCGCCGACGCGATCGGACGCGAGCGCCCGCGCACGATCGAGGACGCGAGCCACTTCCTGCAGGAGGACCAGGGTCCCCTGATCGGCGGCCTGATCGCCGAGTGGCTATCGGCTTCGTAGCCGCGACAGAAGCGCCGCGCGCGCGTGGCCCGCGGCGGAAGCGCTCTGCCTAGCCGCCGCCGACGGGGGGCTGCTCGGCCGAGCCGTCGGTGCCGGCCGGCTCCTGCGCCTCGGCCTCCAGCTCGACGGCGGACTCGTAGCGGTCCGTGCCCGCCGCCACCGGCGTGGGCGCGGGGGCGGCGGCCGTCGTGGCGCCCGCGATCTGCGGCTGCGGGGGCGGGCCCTCGAGCCCGGGCTCGGAGCGGGAGGCGCGCAGCTCGTAGTTGCGGCGGCTGTCGAAGTCGGCCCCGGCCAGCACGCGGTCGGCCTTGAGCGCACGGGCGAATCCCTCCGAGAGCGAGCGCGGGAGCACGGCGGCGAGCACCTGGTTGCGGCTGGCCGACTTGGGCACCCACACTTCGACGATCCGGTACTGGAGCGCTTCCACGATCCGCTCGGCCACTTCACGGGGCTCGAGGTGTTTCATCCCGCGGGCGTCGCCGAGGCCCGCTCCGAGTTCGGTCTTGACCGCGAACGGCATCACGTAGCTGAGGTCCACGTCCGCCCCCATAAGCCTGAGCTCGCCGCGAACCGCCTCGGTGAGGCCCACCACGGCGTGCTTGGTGGCCGAGTAGGTGGCCCCGCCGGGTGCCCCGTACTTGCCCGCCTGCGAGGAGATGTTGATGATGTGGCCGCGGTTGCGGGGGATCATCCGCTCCAGCGCGAGCTTCATGCCGAGGATCACGCCGTGGAGGTTGATGTCGATCATCCGCCGCGCGGTCAGGTCGTCCTCGTCGATGAAGCGCCCGATCTGCATGATCCCGGCGTTGTTGACGAGCACGTCGATCGGGCCCAGCTGCTGCTCGGCACCGTCGAGGAACTCCGAGAAGGAGGAGCGCTCGGTCACGTCGAGTGGGAGGGCCACCGTGCTGGGGCCCAGCTCCGAGGCGGTCCTGGCGGCCTCGTCGTAGTCGACGTCGCCTATCGCGACCTTCATGCCCTGGGCGAGGAGGGCTTCGGCGGTGGCGCGCCCGATCCCGCGGGCGGCACCCGTGATCGCGGCGGTCTCTCCGGCGAGGATGCGGGGCTCTTTGGCCATCTGCTTCTCCTAGGTTGCGGCTGTCCCGGTGCGAGCCGGTCTTCCGGGCCCGCCAGAGAGCAACCTAGCGCGCCCGCGCCGTGGGTGCGATCGGGGCCTCAGTACGCTTGTGGGGCCGATGCCGTTCTTCAGGTACCAGGGCCAGCGGATCCACTACACGGAATTCGCCAGCGACGTCAAGCCCCCGGCGCAGGACGCCCGCGCCGCCGGGGCGCACCGCGGAGCGGCCACGAACGGGACCCTGGGTGCGGCCAAGGGGCGGCCCCTGATCCTGCTGCACGGCCTGATGCTGAGCCAGGAAATGCACCGTCCGCTGGCCGAAGAGCTCGCCCGGCGGGGCAACCGGGTGATCACGATGGACCTGCTCGGCCACGGGCGCTCGGATCGTCCCCGCGACATGTGGCGCTACTCGATGGCCATCTTCGGCGAGCAGATCATCGGCCTGATGGACCACCTCGAACTCGAGCAGGCGGCCGTGATGGGCACCTCCCTGGGAGCCAATGCCGCGCTCGAGGTGGCCTCCCAGCACCCCGAGCGGCTGCGGGGGATGGTGATCGAGATGCCGGTGCTCGACAACGGGCTGCTCGCCAGCGCGCTGGCCTTCACGCCTTTGCTCGTCGCCCTCACGTTCGGCGAGCCGGTGATGAAGCGGGTGGCGACGGCCGCGAGGGCCGTCCCGCGAGGCCTGCTCCCGCACTGGGGCAACGTGATGCTCGACGTGATCCGCCAGGAACCGGGTCCGGGCGGGGCGCTGCTGCAGGGACTCTTCTTCGGCCGCGTGGCCCCACCCCGCAGCGAGCGGCGGACCTTCGAGGTGCCCACGCTGGTGCTCGGACATCCACGCGATCCCGTCCACCCCTTCTCCGACGCCGGCATGCTCGCCGGGGAGCTCCCGAGTGGCCGCCTGATCGAAGCCAACTCACTCGTGGAGCTGCGCATGCACCCCGAGCGGCTGACCGACGAGATCGCCGCCTTCCTGGACGAACTGTGGGCCCCGCCGCGGGCGGCACGCCGGACCAAACGGAGCACCGGGGGAGCCAAACGCAGCCCCGCGAAAGCCGCCACCAAAGGCTCGGCGGCCAAAAAAGCCTCCTCCGGGAGGACCCAGCGGAGCAGCACCCGAGCCGGGGGCCCGCGCGCGGCGCGCGCCAAACGGCCCCGCTCCGCCCGCCACTGAAGCGTCGGCGGCGGGCTACTTCGCCGGGAACAGTTCGACTTCGCCCACCTTCACGTGGCCGGGGGCGGTGGGCGTCCCGATGGCCGAGGCGGGGGCCTTGCTGATCCACACGACCACGTAGCGGAAGCCCTGCTTGGGCTTGAGCAGCTTGAAGTGGGTGTGGGCCTTTTTGATCGCGAGCGGGCGGCTCAGCGCCACCCATGCCGCTTCGGTGATCGACACCGGTGGTTTCGTTTCGGTCGTTCCGTACACCTGCACGACCATGCCCTTGCTCGTGCTGACGAGCTCGAGCGCCGACAGCTTCTTGAGCGCCTTGAGGTCGATCAGCACTCCCTCTGCCATGCTCGGGGCGGTGGTGGGGTCGACCTGGGCGGTCCAGGAAGTGCCGTTGTCGCCGTCGATCGTGAGACTGGGGTCGCCGAAGTAGCTGGCGGGGAGGTTGTACGGGTTGTAGGTCGAGGCGGCGTCGGTGTCGAGCAGCAGCGCGGCGGGTTCGGTGGAGCCGCCCGATCCTTCACCGGAGCCGGTGGCTTGCGAGCCGGACCCGGCCGAGCCCTGCGATTCGCCGTTCGCGCCCGTGCCCGTGCCGGTGGTGGAGCTGCCGGTGGAGGTCGGCAGGGGCGTCGTCGACGTGGTGGTGGTGGGGATCTTGGGGAGTTTTGCCGGCGTGCTCGGGAGCGGAGCCGCTTTGGTCGTGGCGGGAGGCGGCGTCGGTGTAGGGGACGGCGTCGGAGTGGTCGTCGCCGCCGGGGGCGTGGTGACGGGTGCGCTCGCGACGATGCTGGTCACCGTCCTGGGGGCCGGGGAGTTCTGGTCGAGCGCCGCCACCGCCGCGGCCGCGGCACCGAGGGCCAGCGCGGCGATCACCGCCACGATCAGGCCCGTCGATCGCCACGGCGCCCGCTCGAGTGCTCCCGGGGCCGCCGCGCCGCACTGCAGGCACCATTCCTGACCGGGCTCCATCGGGGCACCGCAGTTCGGGCAGGGGTGGGTGGCGGTGGCCTCTCCGGGCCCTGTGGCGGGCGGGCCCGCCGAGCCGTCCTCGCGGGCCTGCTGGTCTCCCCCGGGGTCGCGCTCCGGCGCGGTTGGGTGCTCGTCGACAACCGTGGACATGGCAGCCGGATTTTACCCGCGGGGCAGCCGCATAAGCGGCATGCAGGCCCCTCACCGCGGGGGCCGCGGCCCTCCCGGCACGATCTCACGGCCCGTCGGGCGCATGTCGGCGTCCAGCTCCAGCTGCCAGTAGTAGCGGGTGAAGCTGATCCCGGCGTCGAACTCCCCGACGTGCGGCTCGGGCTCCTCTCCGGCCGCCATCGCCACGATCAGCTCGGGGTAGGTCCGGCCCGGCAGGGCGGCATAGGCGGGTGCCGGGAAGGCCCCGCCGAAGCGAGTGTTCACGTCGGTGATCGCGACGCCGATGTCGGGGTCGCGGAACACCTGGATGGTGGCGGGCCCACGAACCCGCAGGCGCTCCATGACGGTGCGTCCGAGCTCGATCAGCTCCTCGTCGCGGACCACCTGGCCCTTGATCGACTCCCCGCCGCGGGACTCGAGCATCGTCCTCGGGATCGCGTTGAGGCACCGCCCCTGCTGGTCCCCGAGGCAGTCGATCGACAGCTCCGGGCCCCCCATCGCGCGCTGCACCATGGACGGCTCGGGGACATAGTCCACGAAGAAGCGGGCCTGGGAGGCATCGCGCGCGAGGTGGATCGAGCGGGCGCCCGAGCCACGGCGGGGCTTGACCATCACCGGGTAGTCGAGCGCCTCGAGGTCCCCCTCCGGGAGCACCGTGGGCGGCGAGGGGAGCGAGTGGCGCTCCAGCAGCAGGTGGGCCTCGTACTTGTCGTAGGTCGCGCGGGCGATCTCCGAGGAGGGGACCAGGGCCGGCAGCAGCCCCTGCTCGCGGGCGAGGGCGAGCACCTCGATGTCGAGGTCGGTCAGCGGCAGCACCACGCCGACCCCGTGCTGCTCGCACAGGTCCGCCAGCGCCGGCACGTAGCCCTCGCCGGCGATCAGCGGCACCTCGGTGACGCGGACGTCGGCGGCGTACTGGGCCGGAGCCAGCGGCGCCGGGTCGGCCACGACCGTCTTGGTGAGCGCGGCGAAGCAGCTGACGATGTCATAGCGCTTGCCCGCCCCGGTGAGCAGCACGGCGGGAGGGCTCACATGCGTCCCTCCCAGCCACCGGTCTCGCCCTTGTAGAGACCCGCTCCCCCGAACACGAGCGAGACGCTGCGCCGGAGGATCTTCAGGTCCAGCGCCAGCGAGCGGTGTTCGATGTAGTACAGGTCGAGCTCGATCCGCTCCGACCACGGCAGCGAGGCCCGGCCGTTGACCTGGGCCCAGCCGGTGATCCCCGGCCTGATCGCCAGCCGCCCGCGCTGGCGGTCGGTGTACTGCTCGACCTGCACCGGCAGCGTCGGGCGCGGGCCGATCAGCGACATCTCTCCCCGCAGCACGTTGACGAGATTCGGCAGCTCGTCCAGGGAGGTGCGTCGCAGCAGCGCCCCGACGCGGGTGATGCGGGGATCGTCCTGGTTGATCGCCAGCCCGGCTCCGACGTGCTCGGCGCCGCTCACCATGGTGCGCAGTTTCAGCATCTCGAAGGGCTGCCCGTCCAGCCCCGCCCGGCGCTGGCGGTAGAACACCGGGCCAGGGCTCTCGAGCCGGATCGCGACAGCCGCCGCCGCCAGCAGCGGGCTCGCCAGCAGCAGCGCCACCGTCGAGGCGATGATGTCCGTCGCACGTCGCAGCACGGGCCGGGCCGCTAGCGCGTCCCCTCCGCGACCTCCCACGAGGCGCTCGTGCCGTGACGCAGCCAGTCCCACAGCCCGGCGGCGCTGGAGGCGGTGGTGAGCACGTAGTAGCGCGCGATCAGCAGCGGGCGCAGCGGCACGGCGCCGGCGAGCGCCGCGCCGGCCAGCAGCGTCAGCTGCAGGATCAGCGTGACGGCGTAGACGAGCCCGCCCCCGAGGGCGACCAGGGCGACGTTGGACGCCAGCGCGATCAGGTGCAGGCCGGGGGTGCTGTAGCGGAGCAGCCGGTGGGAGATGATCATCAGCGCGTACCCGGGCGGATATCCGACCATCGAGAGCATGCCCCCCCGCAGCAGGATCGGCCACGTGTGGCTCATCATCCTTCGCTTGCGCTCGAACTCGCCCTCGAGCGAGGGCACCATCTTCTCGCGGGCCACGGCGGTTGGGACGTAGACGGCGCGCAGGCCCTCCTTGACGGTGTTGAAGGGCAGCGACAGGTCGTGCCCCATGATCGGGTCCACGACGATGTAGCTGTCGCGACGGGTGGCGTAGATCGCCCCGTTGCCGGCCGTGATCGACGACAGCCGCGACTCGAGCTCGCGCAACCCCATCTCGTAGCTCCAGTACACGCCCTCCTGGTTGGTGGCCCCGTCGGGGGCGGTGAAGGTGACCTGGCCGCAGGCATATCCGACCTCGCGGTCGCCGAACGCGCCCACCAGCTCCCGCGCGGCGTCGGCGTCCCACAGTGCGTTGGCGTCGGAGAACGACAGGATCTCGCCCCGTGCCTGCGCGACGGCGGCGTCCTGGGCCCTGATCTTGCCGCCCCGGGGCAGCTCGAGGACGAGGTCGGCTCCGGCTGCGCGGGCCCGCGCAGCCGTCTCGTCGGCGCACCCGTCGCAGGCCACGATCACCTCCAGCAGCTCGCTGGGGTAGTCGAGCGCCAGCGCGTTGGCGACCTTGTCGGCGATCACCTCCTGCTCGTCGTGGGCCGCGACGATCAGCGACAGGGTCGGCAGCTCCCCGGAGCGCGCGGGGGTGGCCCCCCGCGGCGCGCGGGCGCGCAGGCGTGCCGCCACCCCGAGCGCCAGGCGGTAGCCCACCTGGGTCCACACGATCAGCGCGCACGTGAGCCAGAAGAGGATCGCCAGCAGGGTCATCCGGGGGGAGCTCCGGCGCTCATTGCAGCAGCGTCTCGTAGAGCTCGACCGTCTGGCGGGCCACGGCCCCCCACGAGTACGTCCCGCGGGCGGCTGCGAGCGCGCTGGCGCTCATGCGCTCCCGCTCCGCGGCGTCGGACAGCAGCGCCAGCAATCCCTCCCGCAGCTCCTGCGGCCGATCCACGGGGAACACGCGCGCCGCGCCGGTGGCGGCCAGCTCGGGGAGCGCCCCGGCGTCGCTCACCAGCAGCGGACGACCGAACGCGAGCGCCGTGAAGAGCACGCCGGACGCCTCCGCCTCCCGGTAGGGGAGCACGACCAGCTGCGCACGCGCAAACAGGGCCGGGAGCTCCGAGTCGTCCACGAAGCGTTCGTCGAAGCGCACGCTCGCGGGCGCCCGGGCACGCAGCTCGGAGGTGTCCATGCGCGCCATCCCGACGATCCACAGCTCGGCCCCGTCGAGCCCCTGGCCCCACGCGTCGAGCAGCACGTCGAGGCCCTTATAGGGGCGGATGAGGCCGAAGTACAGCACCACCGGAGGCCCCTCCGCGGCGTCTCGGGGCGCTGGCTCGGGGACCTCCACCACCAGATGCTGGAAGGCCCCGTGGGGGATCACGTGGACCCGCGCCGGATCCACTCCGAGCTCGTCGGTCAGCCGCCGCGCGCCGTGACGGGAGTGTGCGATCACGGCGTCGAAGCGTCGGTACAGACGGCGCTGCGCGCGGCGCTGGCCGGGGCGCGGCTCGCGCGGCAGGACGTCGTGGGCGGTGAGCACGAGCGGGCGCCCGCGCGGGAGCAGGGGCCCGTCGAGGTGCTGCAGGGCCAGCCACTGGAAGTGCACGATCTGAGCCGAGCGCGAACGGCGCCGGTAGGTGAGCATGTCGGGGACGTGCTCGGCCGCCTTCAACGTGCGACGCAGCCGCGGGGAGCGGGCGTGGGAGGCGAGCCGGTAGAAGCTCTCGCTGCGGGCGTAGCCGTCGGGGTCCGGCACCGCGCCATAGGCGAAGCGGCTGGTGTACAGGGTCACCTCGACCCCCTCCCGGGCCAGCGCCGAGCAGAGGGCGTGGTCGTACGGAGGTGTGTAGGCGGAGGGGTCGACGACGTGGACGCGCATCGGAGGTCGGGACAATATGGGCGATGGGCGCCGCCGAGCTGACCTTCTGCGTAGTGGCGACCGCCAAGCGGGAGCTGCTCGGCCGGTGCCTGGACGCGATCGCCCGCGAGCGGGACACGCTGCCGTTCGCGACCGAGACGCTGGTGCTCGACAACTGCTCGCGCGACGGCTCGGCCGAGCTGGCACGGGCGCACGCGGCCGTGGACGAGACGATCGAGCTGACGCGCCGGACGGGCAAGGGGGCCAACGACTCGGAGCTCCTGTCCCGCGCCAGGGGCCGCTACGGGCTGCTGCTCAACGAGGACTCCGAGCTGCGCCCGGGAGCGACGATCGCGCTCTGGAGGGCGCTGCAGGAGCATCCGAGGGCGGCGCTCGCGGGCGCGCGCCTGCTGAGCCCCGACGGCCGTCCGCAGCCCTGCGCGTGGAGGTTCCCGTCACCCGCCACGGCGCTCGCCTTCGCGCTCGGGCTGCAGGGCCGGCTGGTCGTGCAGAGCCGGGGCCGGGAGGTCCGCGAGGTGGACTGGTGCCAGTCCTCGGCGCTGCTGGTCCGCCGCGAGGCCGCCGCTCAGGTGGACTACCTCGACCCCGACTTCTTCGTGTACTCGGACGAGGTCGACTTCGCCAGGCGGCTACGGGATGCCGGCTGGTCGAGCCTGTTCGTCCCCGGCGCCGAGGCGGTCCACCACGAGCAGCTCTCGAACGACCCGGTCGGGGGACGGGCGCGGATCGTGGAACTGGCCCGCAACCGCGACCTGTACATGCGCAAGCACCACTCCCTCGCTGCAGCGCGGGCGGTGCGCTGGCTGACCGCCGTCGCCTACGGCGAGCGCGCGTTGGCGGCGGTGGTGCTGCCGGGACACAGCCCCCGCCGCTACCGGTACCACGTCGAGGCGACCCTGAACCCGGCCCGCGGGGAGGGCCTGCGCGAGGGGGCCGAACGGCTCAACTCGGCGAGCGCCTCGTGACGATCGGGGAACAGGCGCCACAGCACGATCAACCCGTCCCGCAACCTGACCAGGGAGGCGGTGCGGACTTCCAGCTCGATCCCGTAGCGGCCCCTCACCCGCATCCGCGTGGGCACGACCACCGTGTCGCCGCGGGCGACGACCTCCTCGGCCTCGACCTGCACGCGCTCGAACGCCTCGTGGAAGGTGCCCATCAAGCGGGCGGCCTGCTCGTGGCCGACGTACACGCCCGCCTCGAGCCCGGGCGAACGCGTCCAGTCCACCACGGCGCCGGGATCCGCGTGCGTGAGCGCCCGTCGGATCTCGCCGCGTGAGAAGCACTCGAGCGCGCGGCGCACGATGCGGGCGTTGGTGGTCGTGTGCGGCATGTACCGCAAGACGCCGGCGCGGCCTTTTTCCTTCGCGGCACCGGCCGGACCGGCCGGACCGGCCCCCCCGTGCCCGCCTCAGACGTCCCGCAGGGGGTCTTCCGAGTACGCCTCGAGATCGCCGTGACCGGCCCGGAAGTCGACCACCCGCCGGCGGCCTTCGGCGAGCAGCGTGCGGGCGCCGGCGAGCTCGTGCGGTTCGAAGAAGCGGGTCAGCAGCAGCGTCGCCGGGACCAGCCCCAGCCACGCCAGGCGCGCGGCGAACCCGCCCAGGCCCGAGGTCGGCAGCAGCAGCTCGCCCGAGACCGCGATCGCGCCCAGCAGCGTGGTCAGCTGGCCGAGCCGGCGCCACTGGAAGGAGACCGTGAACAGACTGCGGGTCAGCACGTACATCACAACCAGCATCGTCACGTAGGCCCCGCACAGAGCGATCCCGGCCCCCTCGCTCCCCAGCGCCGCCCCGCCGGCGGGAACCAGCAGTAGCAGCAGGGCGACGTTGACCGCCAGGCCGCAGGCGGCGGCGGGGAGGTTGCGCGAGGTGATGCGGGCGCGCCCGCTGATCGCGACGAACACCAGGTACAGCCCGTACAGCGACCAGCCGAGCGCCAGCCACGGCAGCGCGCGGTGGGCCCCGAAGAATTCGGGGGCCGCCAGCAGCCGCACCATCCAGCGCCCCAGCAGCACCACCCCGCACACCACCACCCCGGTGGCGAGGGCGTAGTAGGTCGTCACCAGCGAGTACAGGCCGGCCGCCTCCTCGTCGCTCTCGATCGAGTAGGCCAGCGGGGGCCACGCGTACTGGAACCCGCGCACGGCCACGAAGACGACCGTCGCGAGCTTGATCGCGACCGCGTACAGCCCGGCGGAGGTGTGTGAGTAGTGGCGGAACAGGTAGAACCGATCGACCACCTGGAGCGCGTACACGCTGGCGTCGGCCGGCACCGTCGGGAGCCCGAAATGGAGCATCGCGCGCAGGTCGTCGATCCGCGCCCGCAGCGAGAAGCGGTGGCGCAGCACCCACCAGAGGGCGAGCACGATCACCGCCGAGGCACCGAAGTTCCCCAGCAGCAGCCCGCGGGCCCCCTGGCCCAGGAACACGACCAGCACCACCGTGAAGCTGACGCTCAGGATCACGTTGGCAGCCGAGGCGTACAGGTAGGTGCGCCGGCGTTCGTCCACGCGCAGCTGGGCGTAGGCCATTTCCAGGTTCGTGAAGGCCCACAGCCCGAGGATCGCGCAGTCGAGCAGCAGCGGGTCGCGGAAGCCGAGCAGCGCCCGTGAGAGGGCGCCGGAGAAGAGCAGCGCCACCAGCGAGGCGACCGTCGTGGTCCACGCCACTGTGGCCGTGGCGGTGCGGGCGATGCGGGCCCGGCGCTGCTCGTCGGTGTCGTCGAAGTAGAAGCGGATGAACGCCTCCCCCACCCCGCCGCGCAACAGGATGCTCACGAGGATCACCGCGGTCAGCAGCGTTTCCGCGGCCCCGTATCCCTCCGGGCTGACGTGACGCGTGTAGAGGGGCAGCGTCAGCAGCGCCAGGGCCTTCGCGAGGATGTCCCCGAACTGGTACGCCGCGCCCGACACGACCAGGCGCTTGAGGTAGTCCAGCACCGCCCCTCGGACCCCTTCTCAGCCGCTGCCGGGCCGGCGCCTCACGGCCCCACCGCCTGGGCGCGGAGCGGCTGCGCGGGCGCCGCTGCCGGGCCGGGGGCGCCGGCGCGCGCGAGCGCCGCGCCCACCGCCAGCAGCGTCCAGGTGAACGGGTCCTCGAGGAAGTCGGCGTACGTCCAGGTGTGCAGCACCAGGGCGGCGAAGCAGGCCGCGATCGCGATCCGCGGCGGGGAGCGCCCGGCGCCCCGGAACAGGACCGCGAAGGCGCTGAGCAGCAGCGCCACGTACATCGCCAGGCCGATCACACCCTGCTCGGCCGAGATCGTCACGGGGATCGTGTGCGACGCCGACACGGCGTTCTGGTTGGTGGTGTCGGCGACCCGCCGGTACTCGGTTTCGAAGGAGCCCGAGCCGTAGCCCTGCAGGGGCCGTCTGGCGAACAGTTTCAGCCCGCCTTCGATCAGCGTCGAGCGGCCGCTGGTGGCGTTGCTGGTCGAGCCGCCGGAGCCCTTCAGCCCGAAGTGCAGGCTCTTGGGCGCCGCCAGCAGCACCACCAGCGCGAGCACCAACAGCCCCGCCGAGGTGAGCAGCGTGACCCGCACCCCGTAGCGCCATGCGCCGAGCACGGCCAGGCCGAGCAGCAGCGCGGCGATGCTCGACTGCGAGAAGCTCGTCACGAGACCCGCCAGCAGCCACCCCAGCACGCACGCGCCGGCGATCACCACGCGGCGGTCGGCGACCCACAGCACCACCGTGCAGACGGCGATCATGACGAGCGCCAGGAAGCGCCCGTAGATACTGGGGTCGAAGAAGACCGAATTGACGCGGAAGTAGTTGTCGAACTGGTTGGCGGCGACGACTTTGGGATTCAGGAACAGCGACTTCCGGTAGTACTCCACGAAGCCCACGCCGGCGAACAGCACGGCCTCCACGACGGCTATCGCGAGGCACCGCAGCAGCAGCTCCCGACTCCACCGCACCATCGACAGCAGCACGAACAGGAAGCCGAACGGTAGGTAGAAGAACAGCAGGTTCTCGCCCCCCTTGGCCGCGTCGCTGGAGTAGGTGGTCTGCAGGGCGTAGAGCGCCACCGTGGCCCCCAGCAGCCACGTCAGCCCCGAGGGGGTGGCCCAGAAGGCGAGTTCGCGGCGGGGTCGCCCCAAGCCCCAGTGCCCGCTGCGCCTGGCCTCCCGCAGCGCCGGGAGAAGGTGCGCGAGGATGCCCGCCGCCACGACCAGGTACAGCGGCACGAGCAGGTTCACGGTGCGGCCCCCCGAGGAGATCGGGACCCGGAAGGGGAGGGCGAACACGGCCAGCATCGGCAGCGCGTCGCGGTGGCGGCGCATGAGCACCGTCAGCACGCCGACCACGACCAGGGCCGCGACGCCGTAGAGCGCCAGCACCCCGGTCGAGGGGAGCCGGGTGGCGAGCGCCGGGGCCGCCCCGCTCACCGCGCCACCAGCGAGAAGCTGCGGGGCGAGCGGATCGTGCGCTGCTGGTCGTGGAGGTGGATTTCGACGCGGTAGTCGCCCGGCTTGGCCAACGGGCCCGCCGGCAGCGCCACCAGCACGGTGCGTCCGCTGGGGGTGTGCGTGACCCGGTAGCGGTGGGCCACGCCCCGGCGGCCGTTCCAGCGCAGGGAGAACTGTTTGTAACGCGCCAGCCGCCGCCCGCGGACGAGGGTGGCCACGACGTCGCCTTCCGAGTCGATGATCGTCACGGTGACGGCGTCGGCCTGTTTGAGCTTGAACGAGATCGCCTCCTGTTCCAGGGGCGAGCCCGGGTAGGGCGAGAACACGGGGGTCAGCTCGAACGCCTGCACGGCCGTCGGCGTGTGCTTCAGCCGCTGGGTCAGGAAGAAGGCGCCCAGGCAGGCGACGACCAGCAGCCCCAGCACCAGGCTGGCGAGGGGGACGGGAGGGCCCCTGCGGGTGGCGGCGGCTCCGTTGCTGCCGGCGAGGCGGCCCGCGTCGGCGCCGGCGCTGCTCAATCCGAGCCGCCCAGCGCGAAGCGCTCGACCGTGTCGGAGCGCAGGCCCAGGCGCAGCGTCTCGACCGAGAGCACGTCGGCGGGGGCGATGTTGCCGAGGTTGCACTCGGTTCCGAAGTGACGCAGCAGCCAGGCCTGCTGCTCGCGCCGTGGCGCCTCGAAGATGATCCGGTCGGGTTCCACGGCGTGGGCGATCTCCTCGATCAGCCCGGTCCGTGGCTCGCCGGTCCCGCGGTAGATGCCGGCCGTCCCCGACTCGCGGGCCTCGGCGATCACCTTCCACGCCCCCGCTTCGAGGTCCCGTTCGATCTGCTCCACCCACACATAGGGGGGCATGATGAAGTCCGTGTCCTTGCTGCCGACCTCCGAGAGCACCGTGAAGCCGCCGGCGGCGAGGGTCCGGATGAGGTGGGTCTTGACGTCGGGCTCGATGGCGATCGTGCCGTCGGAGACCTCGACGTGGCGCAGCCCGAGCTCGCGCAGCCAGGCGATCAGACCCTCCACCCGGCCCTGGCGGATGGCTATCTCCGTGAGCGTCCCGCCGAGCACCACGGGCACCCCGGCCGAGGCGTAGCGCTCGAGCTTGGCCTTCAGGTTGGGGCTCACGACCGCCGTGCCCCACCCGAGCTTGGCGAGATCCACGATCGCCGAGGACACCTCCAGCAGGCTGTCCACCTCGGCCACCGACAGGCCCCGGTCGATCACGTGCGTTATCCCGCGCTCGCGGGGCTTGACCGAGCGCTCGGGGATATCGAGGAAGCCGGCTATTGGCCCGTGGCGCCCGCGTCGGCGCCCATGATCACCACGACCTGGGCCGAGTCGGCGAGCGCGGAGACCGATTCTTCGAGCGGCCGCACCGTGCCCACCGAGAGCGCGCGGGCCACTTCTTCGGCGTCGGCGCGCTGACCCGGGGCGTACTCCACGACGGTGGACTGGTTGGGGCCGCTGGGCCTGCCGCCCAGGGGAGTCGCCTGCGAGTAGCCGGCGCGCTGGAGCGACGCCGCGGTACGGTGGGCGAGCCCTTCGGTTTCGGTGCCGTTGAGCACGGTCAGCGTCATCGCCGCCTTCGCCGCCGCCGACAGGCCGGAGTGGGTCGAGCCGCCCTTCGAGTGCCCGGAATGGTGCGAGCCCGCGACCGTCGAGACGGTGGTCGTGGAGGCCGTCCCGTGGTTGGTGCTGCCGCTTCCGGATGAGCTCACGATCACGGCGATCACGGCGATCCCCGCGAGCAGCGCGCCGATCAGCAGCGCGCGTTTGCCGGCCGAGGACCTGCCGGAGCGCCCGCGGCCGGCACGGTGGCGGGTGATCGGTCCCTTCTCACCGGTCGCGGTCGCAGGGGCCACCTCGGGAACGGGCTTGTCGTCGCTCAGCGGCGGGCGCCCGCCATCCGTGGGAGGAGCGGGCGGGAAGCGCCCCGCCCCGCCCGGCTGGGGGCGGGCCGCGGTCTTCGCGCCGGCGGACGCCGCTCCCGCCGCGGCTGCGGCAGCGGGCGCGGGTGTCGCACCCGAGGTCGGCGGCCCCGGGGTGTTGACCGGACGGAGCGGCGGCACCGGCGCGCGTGGCGGGGCGGCGGTACCACCCGCGACGGCCGCCGCGGTGGCGGG
>Ga0335073_10009084_pt1 | contig 13940 bp, 12 predicted proteins | sample Lox_Sample_22_FD_207093 | JGI IMG/M metagenome (GOLD analysis project Ga0335073, IMG submission 207093) | Soil microbial communities from Loxahatchee National Wildlife Refuge, Florida, United States - Lox_Sample_2.2 | ecosystem: Environmental > Terrestrial > Soil > Wetlands | place: USA... | reverse complement strand
AGGTCGGGGAGTTGGCGTCCTCGAAGTCGGCCATGAACCCGTCGGCGCCCGAGTTCAGCGCGTTGATCGTCATCTTGCGATCGGTCGGCCCGGTGATCTCGACCCAGCGCTGCTGCATGTCGTCCGGCACGGGCGCGACGGCCCAGTCGGCCTCACGGATCTCGCGCGTGTCGGGCAGGAAGTCGAGCAGCGCCCCCTCGGCCAGCCGCGCCCGCCGACGACCGCGCGCCTCGAGCAACTCCTCGCGCCGGGCGCCGAACTGGCTCTGCAACTCGGCCACGAACTCGAGCGCATCGGCGTTGATGACCTCGTCGAAGCCCGGCTCCATCGGGCCGGCCAGCTCGATCCGGGGGTGCCGCGTCACCCGGCAATCCTCTCATCCTCCGCCCGCGCGCGCACACGACGGCGTGAGACCGCCTCGCGCACGGTATCGGTCTCGGCGGCGCAGAGCGCGGCCATCATCGCGGCGACGGCGGCCGCCACCGCCCATGCCGCGAGCCCGCCGGTGACCGCGTACAGCACGAGCAGCGCCACCGCGACGCCGAGCTTCTCGTACTCGACCTCTCGCACCATCCGCAGCGCGAACGCGGCGTGACCGACGAGGTACAGCGCGACGCCGCCGCACAGCGCGAGCCGCGCCGGATCGGGCAGCGGCGCGGACACCGAGTCGCGGGTGAGGAACTTGACCCCGACGGCGAACGTGATGATTCCGGCGACGAGCACGAGATGTAGATAGCTGTACCCATCCGCGGCGGCGAGAACCGGATCGTCGTGCTCCCGCAGCCGCTCCTCGGCGGTCGCCGCGAACCCCTCGAAATACGTCCACCACATCGCGACGGTGATCAGCAGCCCGAGCGCGGCCGCCACGGCGAGCTCCGCGGTGAGCACGCGATCGGACGACGCCCCGAGCGCCCCGACGCCGATGGCGACGATCGACTCCCCCAGGCAGATGATCACGAACAGGCTGTAGCGCTCCGCGAAGTGCGCCACCGCGACCCGCTGGAGCCCGCGCAGGCGCTCCCGGGTCAGCCACGCCGGACCGGCGTAGTCGATCGCCGCCGCGAGCACCCACAGCCCGGTCCTGACCGCGCCGGTGGCGAACGACCCGGCGATCAGCAGCGCCATCCCGACGGTCACGGTCATCGCGAACCCGCCGATCGCCGACCAGGACGCGTTGCCCCGCCTCGACGCATCCGCGTACAGCCCGAGATGCAGGAACCTGACGATCGCGTAGCTGACCGCGAACACCGTGGCCTCGCTGCCGAACGCGCGCGGGATCGACAGGCCGGTGATGAAGATCGCGACCGACGAGATCAGCAGGCAGGCCCGAAGCGTCGGCGAGTCGGCCACCTGCGCGTTCGCCGCCCACACGTACGCCGACCACGCCCACCACACGAGCGCCAGCACGAGCATCGCCCGCCCGAATCCCCGCCAGGTGGGATAGCGGAACAGGAGCGTCGTCACTTGCGTGATCGCGAACACGAACACCAGGTCCCAGAGCAGCTCGACCGGGGTGGTCCGGCGCTCGTCGTCGACGGCGTTCTGCAGGGTTTCCTCCACCCGGTCAGTATCGCGGCGGCTCGCCTCAGGCCCGCTTGGCCTAGGGTTCACGCCGCAGATGAAGCTCGGCGCGTATCTCGGCTACTGGATCCCCGGCCAGACCCCGGCCGACCAGCTCGCGTTCGCCGTCGAGGCGGAACGGCTCGGGTACGACTCGATCTGGGCCGCCGAGGCGTACGGATCCGATGCGGCCACGGTGCTCGCGTGGCTCGCCGGCGGCACGACCACGATCAAGCTCGGGTCGGCGATCTTCCAGCTCCCCGCCCGCAGCGCGGCGATGACCGCGATGACCGCGGCGACGATCGACACGATCTCTGGCGGGCGCATGCTGCTCGGGATCGGCACGTCGGGGCCGCAGGTGGCCGAGGGTTGGCACGGGCAGCGGTTCGCCCGTCAGCTCCAGCGGACCCGCGAATACGTCGCGGTGCTGCGCCTCGCGCTCGCCCGCGAGCGGGTCGACTACCACGGCGAGACGCTCGAGCTGCCCCTCCCCGACGGACCCGGCAAGGCGTTGAAGCTGATGATCTCGCCGGTGCAGGAGCGGATCCCGATCTACCTCGCCGCGATCGGCCCGAGGAACACCGAGCTGGCCGGCGAGATCGCCGACGGGTGGTTGCCGGCGTTCTTCTCCCCCGAGCATGTCTCGGAGGTGCGCAAGCTGCTCGAGGCGGGCGCGGCGCGCGGCGGACGGTCGCTCGACGGCTTCGAGATGGCGCCGTCGGTCAGCACGTTCGTGTCCGAGGACCGCGCGGCCGCGCGCGACCGGATGCGCCCGGTGCTCGCGCTGTACGTCGGGGGAATGGGCTCGCGCAAGCAGAACTTCTACAACCAGCTCATGCGCCGTTACGGCTTCGAGGATGCGGCGGCGAAGGTCCAGGACCTGTATCTGGAGGGCAAGAAGGAAGAGGCGGCGGCCGCGCTTCCCGACGAGCTGATCGATCAGGTCACGCTTTGCGGGCCCAAGGACCACGTCCGCGATCGGCTGGCCGCGTTCCGCGACGCCGGGGTCGGGACGCTCACGGTCAGCCCGATGTCGTTCACCGGGCCCGAGCGGATCGAGCAGCTCCGCGCGGTGGCCGAGCTGGCGGCTTGACCACGCGGGCCGACCGCGTGCGGTTGTTCCTGGGAGCGTTCGGCGAGCCCGGTCATGCGTTCCCGATGCTCGCGCTCGGGGCGGAACTGGCGGCACGCGGGCACGAGGTGACCTATGAGACCTGGTCGCGGTGGCGGCAGCCCGTCGAGGACGCCGGGATGCGGTTCGTGCCCGCGCCCGAGTACCCGCTGTTTCCCGGCGACGGGGAGCCGTTCGAGATGTACGACGCGGCGGTGCGAGCCACGGGCGTGACGCGGGGTGCGGTCGCGCAGGCGCGGCCTCATGTCGTCGTGCACGACATCCTGACGCTCGCGCCGGCGATGGCGGCCGAGCTCGAGGGGGTGCCGGTGGCGACGCTGATCCCGCACCTGTATCCCGCTGGTTCTCCCGGGTTCCCACCGTATGCGCTGGGTGCGCGGCTCCCGCGGACCTCTGCCGGCCGGCGGATATGGGGCGTTTTCGAGCAGCCGATGGCGGCGGGGCTGAGGCGCGGTCGCGCGGACCTGAATCGCGCGCGGGGCCGGCTCGGGCTACCCCCCGTCTCGCGGCTCCACGGCGGGCTGAGCGAGCGGCTGTGCATGGTCGCCACCTTCCCCCAGCTCGAGTATCCGCGGAGCTGGCCGGACGGCGTGCACGTGGTCGGCCCGCTGATGTGGGAGCCGCCGTACGGCGAGGTCGAGCTGCCGCCCGGCTCCGGGCCGGTCGTGCTCGTGGCGCCGTCGACCGCCCAGGATCCGGATCACCGGCTGCTCCGTGCTGCCCTGGCCGGGCTCGCGGGCGAGCCGGTTCGGGTGCTCGCGACCTGGAACCGCCGCCCGCTTCCCGGTCCGGTCGACGTGCCGCCGAACGCACGGCTGGTCGAGTGGGTCTCGTACTCGAAGACGATGCCGGCGTGCTCGCTGGTGATCTGCCACGCGGGCTACGGGACGATGGCGCGCGCGCTCGCGTGTGGCGTGCCGGTGCTGGCCGTGCCGCACGTCGGTGACATGGCCGAGAACGCCGCTCGCGCGGACTGGGCCGGGGTCGGGGTGCGCCTCCCGTGGCGGCTGCTCGGGCCGGCGACGCTCCGGCTCGCGGCGCGGCGGGCGCTGGCCGAGCGCTCGCTGGCCGCACGGGCGCGCGAGCTGGCGGGCTGGGCGGCCGCTAACGACGGCGCGGCGGAGGCCGCGGACCTGGTCGAGCGGCTCGCGCTCGGGGGCGACGGCGCTCAGTGGGAGTCTGGCGGGCGGGCGCGGACGAACTCGATCAGCTCGGGCGCGACGCCCTCGACCACGTCCATCCGCTCCCCCGAGCAGCTGCACAGCTCGACGACGGCGCGGTCGTCGGTGACCTCGAGCGGGCGCCAGATCGCGCCGTGAAGCTCCCAGTCCTCGAGCTCTGAGACCGTCAGCCCCGACCGCATGGATCAGGTCAGCCCCGCACGGATCAGCCGGCCGCCCCGACGGTCGCGGGCGCGGGATGGCCCGACGCCCAGTCGGTGATCTCCTTCGAGCCGGAGATCACGTCGCCGTCGTCGGTGACGAGCACCGGGACCCAGTGACTCCCGGTGAGGCGCACGACCTCCTTGCGCCCAGGGGTCTGGTTGACGAACCCCGGGAGCACGCCCAGGCCGTAGCAGCGCTGGATCTCAGGGTCCCACCCCGCGTCACGGAGCGCGTGGTAGGCGTTCCCGCACGGATGGCCGCCCGGCCGCGGCGCCGGCTTCCAGGTGCCGTAACAGACGAACAGCTTCATCGAGACTCCGTGGGCGCGGCAGGGACCGCAGCTCCGGGGGTGGGACTCGAACCCACAACATTTCGGTTAACAGCCGAACGCTCTGCCGATTGAGCTACCCCGGATTCGACATATGACTCGTCCCGGGAACGAGGAGCGCGAACTCTAGCGAGAACCACGGCCGCCGCAGAACGGTTCCCTAACGCGGGCACAATCGGATGGTCGGACCTCCTAATGTGGGCGTAATCCTCCGCAACCAAGTTGACCGCGGTTTCACCCGCTCTTGACGCACATCGGACGTTCGCCGCATAGCATCGGCGGCGGTTGTCTGATCGAGGCTCAAGTGACGGCATGAGGCCGGCTTCTTGACCCACCGCGGCTGGCTGCTCGGGGGGTTGCTGCTGACGGCTGCGTTGCTCGTCGCCGCCTGCGGCGGCGGCTCGAGCCATCCCGGTAGCCATGACTCGACCTCGACGACGGTCACGAACGGCACGACGAGCGCCACCACGACCACGGTGGCGCCGGGTCCCCAGGGCGTCGGCATCCACAAGATCCGCCACGTCGTGATCATCATGCAGGAGAACCGCTCGTTCGATACGTACTTCGGCACGTACCCCGGCGCCGACGGCATTCCCGGGCTGGCGGGCAACCCCGGCACGGTCCCGTGCGTTCCGGACCCGACCCGCGGTGGATGCGTCCGCCCGTTCCACGACCGGAACGACCGCAGCCTCGGCGGGCCCCATTCCGCCGCCGCGTCCAGGGCCGACATCAACGGCGGGACGATGGACGGGTTCGTCGGCGAGCAGGAGCGCGGCATGGCCGGCTGCGCGCAGACGTTCAACCCCGCGTGCGGCGCCGGCGGCGGCACGCCGGACGTGATGGGCTACCACACCGGCGCTGACATCCCGAACTACTGGGCCTACGCGCACGACTACGTGCTCCAGGACCACATGTTCGAGTCGGTGGCGTCGTGGAGCCTCCCGTCTCACCTGTACATGGTGTCCGAATGGTCCGCGTATTGCTCGATTCAGAACGACCCGAAGAGCTGTCGCAGCGCGATCGAGAACCCTCAGAATCCGCCTGACTTCGCGCGCCGGCTCGGCAACCCGCTCCCGACCAATCCGAACTACGCCTGGACCGACCTGACGTGGCTGCTGCACAAGGACGACGTCAGCTGGGCCTACTACGTCGACTCGGGGAGCCAGCCCGACTGCGACGACAACGCGGCGATGTCGTGCGCGCCGGTCGTCCAGACGGCCAAGACGCCCGGCATCTGGAATCCGCTCCCGTACTTCACCGACGTCCAGCAGGACGACCAGCTCGGGGACATTCAGCCGCTGCCCAACTTCTTCACGGCCGCCAGGGACGGCGACCTGCCGGCAGTGTCGTGGGTGACGCCGAACGGCACCGTGTCAGAGCACCCGCCGGGGCTGATCAGCGCCGGCCAGACCTACGTCACCGGGCTGATCAACGCGATCATGCGCAGTCCCGACTGGAGCAGCACGGCGATCTTCCTCGCCTGGGACGACTGGGGCGGCTTCTACGACCACGTGCAGCCGCCGAACGTCGACGCCCTCGGCTACGGGCTGCGCGTCCCCGCGCTGGTGATCAGTCCCTACGCGAAGCAGGGCTACATCGACCATCAGACGCTCAGCTTCGACGCCTACACGAAGTTCATCGAGGACGACTTCTTGAATGGCCAGCGGCTCGACCCCAAGACCGACGGGCGGCCCGACCCGAGGCCCGACGTCCGTGAGGACGCGCCCCAGCTCGGGGACCTCCGGAACGACTTCGACTTCAACCAGTCGCCGCTGCCTCCGACGTTCCTCCCGGTGCAGCCGCAGACGGACCTGATCGAGCCGACCGCGAGCAGCGCCAGCCGGGCTCGCCCGCGCCTCGCGCTCCCCGGGGTCAAGGCTCTGCGGCCGTTCGAGATCGCCGCGGCGGCGAGATACCTGGTGATGACACCCGCCGAGCTTCGGCGCGATCTCGCCTCGGGGGAGTCGCTGCGCCAGATCGCCCGCGCGCAGGGCCGGACGCTGGCCGGCGTCCGGGCGGCGGTGCTCGCCGCGGTTCGCGCCGAGCTCCCGCTGACGCTTCGGTAGCGCGGTCAGATCGCCCGTTCGAGCCGCGCGTAGACGGTGCGCCGCGCCGCCATCACCGCCTCGCGCTCGCGTGCCAGCTCGGCGATCCCGGCCCCGCCCTCGGACTTGGCGCGACGGATCGCGCGGTCGATCCTGGCCTGCTCGAGCACCAGACGGGCGTGCTCGAGCTGATCGTCGCTAACCGACCCGGCGCGGCCCGCACGCGAGACCAGGTCGGCGACGACCCGCGCGAGCGCATCGTCGTCGTCGGGCAGGTCGGCGAGCGGCGACTGGGTCCGCCCGGTGAGGTGGCGCGCGGCTCGCCGCATCACCTCGCTCGTGATCAGCCCCTCGAGGTCGATCTCGAACAGCATCCGCGCCCCCGCCTGGGGCCGGGCTACGCACAGCGCGAGGAATGTCCGCTCGGCTCGTAGTCCCTGGTCGAGTGGCTCGCCTCCGCCTCCGCCTCCGTTGGTCGGTGCGCCGGATCCGGCGGGGCCGGTGTGGCCGGCGCCGCCGAGCGCGACATCGTGCCGGCCGGAGCTCTCGATCAGCGTCGCCAACCGCGCCTCTGACAGCTCGAGCCTGCCCGCGACGCGCTGGAGAAGGTCCTGTCCGAACGCGTTCTTCGGCAGGTCCCTCAGCGCCGGCTGTAGGTCCCTGAACGCGCGGTCGCGCCCCTCGGCGCTGCTCGTGTCGTTGCGCTCGAGGATCCGCTCGACGTGGAACTTCACGAACGGCACCGAGGCGTCGACGCGCTCGCGCAGCGCATCGACTCCGGCGCGCTCGATCAGCTCGGCCGGATCGGTTCCCTCGGGCAGCGGGACGACTCGCAGCTCCAGGTTCCGGTTGTCGGTCACCTGGGCGGCCCGAAGCATCGCCTCCTGCCCGGCGCGGTCGGAGTCGAGGCACAGCACGAGCACCTTGGCGACGCGCTCGAGCTGGCGGATCTGCTCCTCTGTCAAGGCGGTTCCCATGATCCCGACCGCGTTGGCGAGGCCCGCCTGATGGAGCGCGAGCACGTCGGTGTAGCCCTCGACCAGGATCACGTTCCCGATCCGGGACGCGGCGGCGCGGGCGCGATCCAGCCCGAACAGCACCTCCCGCTTGCGGTAGAGCTCGCTCTCGGCGGTGTTCAGGTACTTCGGCCGCTGGTTGTCGCGCATCGCGCGCGCGCCGAAGCCGATCACGTTGCTGCGGGCGTCGGTCGAGGGGAACATGATCCGCTCGCGGAACCGGTCGTAGATCTGGCCGGGGCGGTTCTGGGAGCGCTGCGCAAGCCCCGTGACGAGGAGATCCTCGTCGGTGAACCCGGCGCGCCGGGACGCGGTCAGCATGCGGTCCCACGCACTCGGGGCATAGCCGACGCGGAAGGTCCTGAGTGTCTCCTCGCGGAGCCCGCGCGTTTGCAGATAGTCCCGGGCGGGCGCGGCCTCGCGCGCCTCCCACAGGTAACGCGCGTAGTACTCGGCGGCGCGGCCGAGCAGCGACTGCAGCCGCTCACGGCGCTGGCGTCGCTCCGCGGCCTGCGGGTCCTCCTGTTCGGTTTGCAGCTCGACGCCAAACCGGTCGGCAAGCGACTGAAGCGCCCCCGGGAAGTCGAGCCCCTCGGTCTCCATCACGAACCTGAACACGTCGCCCGAGGCCTGGCAGCCAAAGCAGTAGTAGACCTTCTCCACCGGATTGACGCCGAACGACGGCGTCCGCTCGTCGTGGAACGGGCAGCGGCCGACGTACTCGGTGGTGCCGGCCCGGCGCAACTCGGTGTGGTTCGAGACCACCGCGATCATGTCGACCGCGTCGCGCACGCGATCGCGCGAGTCGGCGGTGAACCTGGTCACGGCGCGAACGCCACCGGCACGGTCAGCGACTCGAACGTGCGGATGCAGTACCGGTCGGTCATGCCGGCGAGGTAGTCGGTCACCCGGCGCGGGGTGTCGCCCGCCGGAATCGAGCCGGGGATCTCGTCCGGGTGGGCGCAGTAGTGGTCGAACAGCGACTTGATCACGAGCCGGATCTTCGCGTGCTCCCGCGTCGCCTCGGGTCCCAGATAGACGCGCTCGAACATGAAGTCACGCAGTGCGGCCATGGCGCCGCCGATCGTGTCCCCCTGGACGATGTCGCCGGCGAGCTCAGAGTGTTCGACCAGGTCGTGGACGAGCGTGTCGATCCGCCGCGAGCCGGTTTCGCCGAGGGTCTCGATCGGACTGGGTGGGAGGTCGCCGGCCGACAGCAGGCCGGCTCGAAGCGCGTCGTCGATGTCGTGGTTGATGTACGCCACCCGGTCCATCAGCCGGACGATCTTGCCCTCGAGCGTGGACGGCTCCTGCGCCCGGCCGGAGTGGCTGACGATCCCGTCGCGGACCTGCGCGGTCAGGTTCAGTCCGGCGCCCTCGCGTTCGAGCGTGTCGACGACCCGCAGCGAGTGCTCGTGGTGCTTGAACGACAGGCCGAATCGCTCCCGCAGGCAGCGGTCGAGCGCGTCCTCGCCCACGTGCCCGAACGCGGGATGGCCGAGATCGTGGCCGAGGCCGATCGCCTCGACCAGGTCCTCGTTGAGGCGCAGCGCCCGCGCCACCGTGCGCGAGATCTGCGTGACCTCGAGCGTGTGGGTCAGCCGCGTGCGGTAGTGGTCGCCGGCGGGCGCCACGAACACCTGCGTCTTGTGCTTCAGCCGCCGGAACGCCTTGCAGTGGACGATCCGGTCCCGGTCGCGCTGAAACGGGGTTCTGAGCCCGCAGTCATCTTCAGGTCTCTGGCGGCGGGCGGGGTACGAGCGCGTCGCCTGCGGAGATAGCTCGCGCTCTTCCCGGGCGCGGGTCCGCTCGGCGAACGCGGCCGCCACCGGGCCTTCCGGGTGGTCGGTTTGCGAGCTGAGAAGCTGGTCGGACATCGTCTCTCTCGATTCTGACAGCGCCGGCGTCGCGTTCGACGAGTTGTGACAAAGGCGTTGCCGGTGTGCGCGGGGGTTTGCGGTGGCGCCGGCGACTCGCTGCTCGGGATCCGCGGTGGCGCCGGCAACTCGATCCTCAGGATCCGCGGTGGCGCCGGCAACTCGATCCTCAGGGTCCGCCGGTGGCGCCGGCAACTCGCCTGCGCGATCCACCCCATGCGAAACGCGACTCGGCAGCGCCCTCGGGGCGCCTTGTCACGTTCTACATCGGCCCGGCAGCCGCCGTCCGGCCGCGTCCGGTGCTCAGGAGCGGGCGGAGGCGCACGTGGGCGTGGTGCTCGGCGGTCTCGGTGATCGCGCGCTCGGCCTGCGCGAGCGCAAACTCGGAGGCATCCGGCGCCTGCGCCAGCGGGCGGCCGAGCGCGCCGACGAGGAAGCTGTGGGACTCCTGGCCGAGCGGGAACGCGGCCGCCTCGCACGCGTTGCACACGACGCCGCCGGCTGCGGCAGAAAAGCCCTGCAGATGCTCGGAGTCACCGCATCCCGCGCACGACGCCAGCTGCGGCAGGATGCCGGCGGCGAGCAGCAGCTTGAGGCGAAACGCGAGCCCGTTCGCCGGACGCGCATGGCCGGCGTCGAGGTCGAGCAGCGCGAGTTCGTTGGCGAGCAGGCGGAACACCTCGGGATGCGGATCCGGGGTCTCGAACAGGCGGCCGACCGCGTCGCACGCGCGCGCCGCCGCGTCGAGCGTCGCGGCGTGCTCGCGCAACGATCGGTACGCCGCGATCGTGTCCACGCTCGTGACCGTGTGCAGGTCGCTGCGGCCCTGGTGGAGGATCACGCGGATGTGGAAGAACGGCTCGAGCCTCGCCCCGAACCGGCTACGAGCCCGCCGCACTCCCTTGGCGATCGCCGACAGCCGACCGTAACCCGGCGTGTACAGATGCAGGACCCGGTCGGCCTCGCCGTATCGGATCGAGCGCAGCACGACTGCATCGGTCCTCAGCGAACCGGCCATCGCCTCGTCCGCGCTATACTTAATGAAGTTATGCGGCCGGTCACCATGTACACCACCGACGCCTGTCCGTTCTGCATGAGGGCCAAGGCTCTCCTTGCCAAGCGCGGCATCGAGTACGAGGAGATCAATCTGGCACGCGACCCGGACGGTCGTGCCGAGCTCGTCGAGCGGACCGGGATGTTCACCTTCCCCCAGATCCTGATCGGCGACGAGACGATCGGCGGGTTCAACGAGCTGGTCGCGGCGGACCGCGCCGGACGGCTCAGCGAGCTCCTCGCGGCGTAGCGCTCGAGGCGCGAGCTCGTGGCGTAGCGCTCGAGGCGCGAGCTCGTGGCGTAGCGCTCGCGGCGTGAGCTCGTGGCGTAGCTCCCGTGGCGCGGGTGCGCGGCTTCGGCTGGCACCGCTCGCACACGTACGTGCCCCTTCCCCCCACCACGATCTTACGGATCTCCTGCCCGCACGCCGGGCACGGCTCGCCGGCGCGGCGGTGAACCAGGAACTGGTCCTGGAATGAGCCCCGCGCGCCGTCGACGTGGCGGAAGTCGTCGATCGACGCGCCCTTGGCGGCGATGCCGGCCCTCAAAGCCTCCTCGATCCCATCCCGCACGCGCTCCCAGTCCGCGCCGGTGAGCCGCCCGGCGGGGCGCAGCGGATGAATCCGCGCCCGGAACAGCGCCTCGTCGGCGTAGATGTTCCCGACGCCGGCGATCCGTCGCTGGTCGAGCACGAACGCCTTGACCGGCGCGGTCCGCCCCCGCGCGAGCTCGCGCAGATGCGCGGCGGTGAACTCGGGCGTCATCGGCTCGACGCCGATCCGCGTGGTCAGATACTCGTCGCGCGCGATCTCGCCGTGGATCAGATGACCGGTTCCGAACCGGCGCGGATCGACGTACACGAGCCGATGGCCGTCGTCGAAGTCGAAGATCACATGCGTGTGCGGCGGCGCGATCGTCGGGTCGTACAGGAGCGTGCCGGTCATCCGGAGGTGCTGGATCAGGAACCGGTCGCCCGACAGCGACCAGACGAGGTACTTGCCGGCACGGCTCAGCCGCTCGACGACCGCGCCCTGGAGCTCGGCCTCGACGGCCGCCGGCGGGTCGGGTCGCGTCCAGCGTGGATCGAGGATCCGGGCGCCGACGATCGTCCGCCCTTCGACGTGCGGAGCCAGCTGGCGGCGGATCGTCTCGACCTCGGGTAGCTCTGGCACGGTCGCTCGCCCCCAGTTCGCTAGACGAACGATTCCCCGGGCAGTCCGGCTGAGGCCGAGTCCGAAGCCGAGGAGCCGCCCAGCCACGCCAGTGCGCTCGCTCCCACGTCCGCGAGCGATCCGTCGTGCCGGCGCGAACGGTGCCCCTCGAACGCCGCCAGCAGCGGCGCGTACTCGCGGGTGTGATCGGTGCGCGGCGAGGTCGGGTCGCATCCGTGGTCGGCGGTCAGGACCAGCAGGTCCTCGGCGCCGAGCAGCGCCGTCCACTCGGCCACGGTGGCGTCGATTTCACGGAGCGCGCGATGAAAGCCGGCGACGTCGTGACGGTGGCCGTAGACCTGGTCGGTCTCGACGAGGTTCGTGAACACGAACCCCGACTCGAGCGACCGGATCAGCTCGCCGGTCTCGGCGAGCGCGCGCTCGTTCGTCGCGCCGGGATGCTGCACGTCGACCCCGACGCCGGCGAACAGCTGCCCGACCTTGCCGACCGTGTGGACCTCGACGCCCACGTCCTGGAGCTCCTGCAGATAGCTCCGGCCGGGCGGCGGGAGCGAGAAGTCGCGCCGACCGTCGGTGCGCGTCCAGGCGCCGGGCGCCCCCGCGAACGGGCGGGCGATGACGCGGCCCACCGCGTGCTCGGCCGGGAGCGCCTCGCGCACCTTCGCGCAGATCTCGTACAGCTGGTCGGGCGCCAGCCGGTCGACGTGCGCCGCGATCTGGAGCACCGAGTCCTGGCTCGTGTAGACGATCAGCGCACCCGTCTCGAGATGCTCGGGGCCGGACCGCTCGATCGCCTCGATCCCGTTGCAGGGGCGGTTGCAGATCACGCCCCGGCCGCTCACCGCGGACACGAGCGCAACGATCTCGTCCGGAAACCCGCGAGGGTAGGTGGGAAGCGCGCGACGCGGGGCGACTCCCATCAACCCCCAATGACCCGCGGTCGAGTCCTTGCCTGGACCGAGCGCGCCGAGCCGGCCGTGCACGACCGGGGCAGCCGTCGCGGGCACGCCCTCGATCTCGACGATCGACCCGAGACCGAGCCGTGTCAGCGTCGGCAATTCGAGCCCACCGGCCTCGTGCGCGAGGTGGCCGAGCGTGTTCGTGCCCGCGTCGCCGTAGTCGGCGGCGTCGGGCAATGCGCCGACGCCGCACGCGTCGAGCACCACGACGAACGCTCGCCTCACTGCGCCGGGAGGTCCTCCAGCCGGACGTCGCGCACGTGCTGCGCGAACGACCACTGGTGCCCCTCGGGGTCCTCGGCGCCGTATGTGCGGTCGCCGTAGTGCTGGTCGGCGGGCTCCCGCAGGATCACGGCGCCGGCGGCCCTGGCGGCCTCGCAGTGGCGATCGACATCGTCGACGTACACGTACACGAGTTGCGTGTGGCCCCCGCGGCGCCTGGGATTCAGGTACTCGGGTCCCGGGTTGCCCATGCTCACGACGCCGTCGCCGAGCGCCACCTCGGCGTGGCTCGTGCGGCCGTCCGGCCCCTTGATGCGGAGCCGCTCGGTGAAGCCGGCCGCGTCGACGAGCCAGTCGACGGCAGCGTCGACGTCCTCGTACAGGAGGTACGGGGTGATGCGGGGAACCCCCTCGGGCGGATTCTGGACCATGGCGGTGACTGCTCCTTCGTCGTCCGCGGGACGGCGCGAGTCGGGGTCAGTCCTCCCCGTCCCAGTAGTCGAGCCGCTCCAGCCGTGCCATCAGGCGGACGCCCTTGAACGCGATCTTGTTCGAACGCGGGTAGTAGCAGACGTCGCCGTTGTGGCGCATCCCGTAGGCGAGATACGTGAGTCCCGAGGGCCCGGCGCGGAACGTATGCGCGATCCCGGTGCCGGCCGGCCGTGAGACCACGTGCCCGGCGCGTAAGGTCGTCTCCTCGTCGCCGAGGACGAGCGCGCCGTCGCCGCCGAGGATCACGAAGATCTCCTCCTCGAGCGAGTGGCAGTGCGGCGGCGCGGATTCCTTGCCGGGCGCGACCTCCACGTGCTGAATTCCGGTCGCGACCGAGCCGGCGGCGCGGCCGAGGTTGCGCCGCGTCCGTCCCACCCGGGGCCGCTCGACGGTGACCGCCTCGACGTCCTCTACATTGACGATCGTCGGTGGTCGTGGCGCCGGCCCGTCCGGGGGGAGCGGCGGCGGTCCGAGCTCGGCCTCGAGCACGAACTGCGTCGAGTGGCCGTTGATCACGCCAGGCAACGAGCCGACCATGCGGCTGCCGACGTACGACATCCCGAGGCGCGGGAACCCCACGTTCTCGTCGTCGCTGCGCTCGCCGAACGCGAGCACGTCGAGCGGCTCGAACGCATGCACCGTGTGCGCACCGCCGCCGGCCAGATACACGATGCAGTCACCGGCGCGGATCTCGGCGGC
>Ga0335073_10009081_pt1 | contig 13941 bp, 9 predicted proteins | sample Lox_Sample_22_FD_207093 | JGI IMG/M metagenome (GOLD analysis project Ga0335073, IMG submission 207093) | Soil microbial communities from Loxahatchee National Wildlife Refuge, Florida, United States - Lox_Sample_2.2 | ecosystem: Environmental > Terrestrial > Soil > Wetlands | place: USA: Florida... | reverse complement strand
TAGGCTGCGCGCAGCGCCGTCAGGCTCGCCGCTGTGCGCTGCGGGACCTCGACGCCCGCGTAGTTCATCCCGCCGATATCCGCATTGAGCGTCGCGAACTGAGCAGGTGTTATGGTCCCCGAGTCCAGCGCGGCAAGTCCGTACTGCACACCGACATTGTCGAGCGGACTGTTCGGGAAGCCGGTAGCGGGATCGACCCCGAGCTGATTCACGATCTGCTCGTCGGAGTTGCAGATGATCCCGTTCGGGTTCGCCGGGCTCCACTGCTCGGCGGGCGGGATGATCGTCGGGTTGCAGCTGCCGGTGGCGGTCGCCCGGTTCGCGAAGGTGTCATCCCAGGACACGCACGTGGTGTAGTCGTTGTAACCGGCGATGGCCGTCTTCTCCGCGCTCGTGAACGACGACCCGTCCGCGCTGGCGAAGAACGAGTCGAGCAGGTGGCAGTCGGTGACCGGCCCGGCGGTGGTCAGTGGGTCAGGGAACGAGATGCTCGGAATGATGCCGTCCAAGATGCCGGGGTACGCGTCGGCGATGTCGTACTGCTGGATGGCACCGCCGGAGCCGCCCCAGCCGATGGTGAACTGCACTGGCCCGTACGTGTCGATGAAGTGCTCCTTCACCATCATGGCGGCCTCGGCCGAGATGATCGTCGAGCAGTTGTTGTCGAGCACGTTGAGCGTGGATGATGCAACTGCGTAGCCCAGCGACAGGAACTCATCGTCCAGCACCCCGCCAGTAGAGGTGCCCTGGGTATAGCCGGAATTGCAGCCGCCTCCGAACGTGTAGATGAGCTTGCCGTTCCAGCTCGTGTCGGGCCGCAGCGGCGACGGGGCTTGCCCGTCGTACAGCGCCGCGATCTGGTAGATGGCCCGGTCGATCACCCCTGTCTCGACCCGCACGATGTAGGGCACGCTGCGCCCGTTCACCGTCGCCGTGGCCGCGTCGGCCGGAATGCTCGCGGGATCGGCGAGCGGGACGAAAGCGCCCGAGTCGTTCTTGTACACGTACGAGACCACCGTCGGGGCAAAGCAGTCAGGCGGGCTTGAGGGGGCCAGACCGAATGAGGTCGTCTGGCAGACATACGGAACCTGCTGCCTGCCCGAGAAGACCGGCCCGTTGATGGAGTGATCGATGACATCCAGGGATGCGAACTGTCCATCCGCGGCAGCGACGAGCCGGTTGCGGCCGATCGTCAGGCCACTGACCAGTCCGAGCAGGCTCCCGTCTGACTGCACCTGGAAGCTGGAGGTGACGTTCTGGCCATCCGAGGTGATCAGAACGTCAGCCGGGCTGAGATGTTCGGGAACCTCGACCCGCACTAGGACCTCGCCGCCGCTGACCAGCTCCGGCCGTGGATTGGACACGGTCAGCAGGGCGAGCCGCCCTAGCGCGGGCCCGGGACGCGGCGCCGCCAAGGCGGCGGTCGGCGCGAGCACCAGCGCCATCGCCGAAATCGCGGCCAGCCATCCTAAGGATCGGCCCCGCGTTAGGCGCAATCTCATAAGAAACCCTCCTTAGAGCCCCGAATAGCGGCGCTGGCTGCAGTCCGCATATCCAGGCATACACCGGATCAGTCGCATCGAATAGGGTCCAGTCTGACCTTCGAAGCGGATCGCCGGAGGGTGGGGCCGCCCGGCACCGCGATCGGTGCCGGGCGGCCCGCAGAGAGCTAAACCCGAAGTGCTGGCGGCTACTTCTTCGCCTTCTTCGCCGCCGGCTTCAGCTCGCCCTTGTTGCCATACCAGTTGTCACCGCTGACGACGGCGCCAGTGTTCGGGTTGAGGATGACCGGGTTGTAGTGCGGCCTGACGTTGAAGTCAAGCAGGCCACCGGGGCCGTCGATACTGCCGGAGACAGCGTCGAAGGAGCCGGGGATGCGCTCGCCGTTGAGCCAGTTGTCTTCGATGAACCTGACGACCGACGTGGTGTCCATCAGCTTGGTGCTGACGTAGTTCGCTCGCGTGTAGGGCGAGATCACAATGAACGGCAGCCGGTCGCCGAAACCGCAGCGGTCCTCGGCGGTGCCGACTGTGATCGGAACCGTCGAGCAGACCTTGGTGTCACCCACGGTCGTGTCATCGGATCCGTTGATGATCGGCGGGATTGCGTGGTCGTACCAGCCGTCGGAGTCGTCGTAGGTGATGATGATCGCCGTGGACGGCCAGTACTTGGACTGCTCGATCTGGTTGATGAGAGTGACGTCGAACTGCTGCTCAAGCAGCGGGTCAGAGTTGCCGGGGTGAGCGTTGTAGAGCTTCGGCGGCTTGATGTAACTCACCGCGGGGAGCGTCGCGCCGAGCGTGCCGTCAAGCGCATCGGTGAAGTCCGACAGGTCGTACTGATGGTTCGCCTGGTCGGTGTAGCCGATCTCGGAGTCCGACGTGGGGGGCAGGTGCGCCGGGTTCGCCGTCGAGGCATAGAACTCGAACGGGTTGTGGTGCGGCACGTAGTCGAGCTCCTCGGAATCCGAGCCGTTCGCGGTCAGCTCGTGCTCCGCGCCGCAGACCGCGCCGCCGCTGTTGGTTGAGGTCGGCGCGAAGCCGCCCTGGAACCAGCCCCAGGTGACGTGCGCCGCGTTGAGCAGGTCGCCGATGTTCTCGCCGGTCAGCACGCCTTCCGGGCTGGTGCCCGTGTGGTTGGTGTCTGAGCACTCGTCGTAGAAGGGGTCGATGTCACCGTAGATGGTCCCGGTGCCGTCACTGCCGAGCGCCGAGACCTCGCCTGGGGCGGTTGTCTTGGTGCCAGCGTCTGCGCTGCCGTACGGATCGACCGCATATCCGCCGCTGGTGTTGCCGGAGACCACGTCGATCGCTCCGGGCGAGGACGGCCCGAAAACGGTGTCGAAGTCGTTGTCGCTCATCGCGTAGTTCTGCGCGTAGTTCCACAGCCCAGTGACCGTGTTGCCATCGAAGTAGTCCAGGGAGATGCCAGGCGGGCAGTACTCGGGACCGCACCCGGTCGGGCTGGACGACTCGGTGTTCTGGACGAACGCGTCCTGCTTGTTGTTGTCGTCGGCGAGCTGCTCGGGCACGTAGTCGTGGTTCTGGTCCGAGGTCAGGGCTTCCGCCGGGGTGAGCCGCTGCGGGTTGTACTCGTTCGGGTTGTCGGTGAGCAGCGGTCCGATGGGCCCAGACGGCGTGATCTCGCTGTACAGGCCGTTCACGGTCGGCGTGCCCGGCTTGGCCGCGAACGGGGTGCCGTCCGTGTTCGCCGCGTACGGGTAGGTGCCGAAGTAGTGGTCAAACGACTCGTTCTCGGCGAAGATCACCACGAGGTGCTTGATCGGCGTTCTGGTGTTCGTGTGATCGTACAGAGCCTTCGAGACCGTTGCCGGGACATGGTAACCCGGGAACTCCGCCGCGAGCCGAGACGCCAGCGTGGGGCTCGCGTTCGCCGCCGCCGTGGCAGCGATCGCAGTGCCTGCGCCCAGGACCACCGCCGCGCCAACGACGATGAAGGTCCGGGGCCGTTTCACGCGGCCCCAGATAGCTGAGCCTTCGCTCATTCCCACCCTCCTGAGTTCTGCTGAACCAATGTTGAGCGACAGGCTTCGGACACGCCGAAACGCCGCCGCGGGGCCGCGCCTGCGCGCATCCCGCGGATCAACGTTTCATGCCCAGGTTTACTTGCAAGACTGAAAATATGTCCAGGGGGCAAACGGCCCGGCAACGCCGGACTAACCGATACTCAAGATTGGCCGTGGACAGCCTGAGCATTGGTTAGCGCACTCAGGCGAGCAGCGCGCGGCCGAAGTAGTCGTTGTTATCCACGACGCCGGGCAGGGCTAGGAAGTACCCGCCGCCGAACGGGCTGATGTAGTCGATGAGCGGCTCGCCGATCAGCCTCGTCTGCACGGTCTCGAACTGGCGCTTGATGTCCTGCTGGTAGCACGTGAAGACCAGGCCGACGTCAAGGTCACCGACCTGGTCGAGCCCACGGTCATAATTCCAGGCCCGCCGGAGTATGCGGCTGCTCGCGGTCTGCGGCGTGCGCGGGTTCGCCAGCCGCATGTGCGCGGTCAGCGGGATTACGTCGCCGGTTGGGTCGGCCGCGTAGTCCGGCGTGGCGTAGATGCCCTTAGCGTCGAGCGGATAGCCAGAGTCACGGTACCGGCCAAACATGAGCTGCTGCTCGTAGACGTCCACCCGGTCCCAGAACTCGACGAACATCCTGATCAGCCGCACCACGAAATAACTGCCGCCGGCCGTCCAGGAGGGCTCGCCCGCAGCGCCCGGCTGGACCCACACCAGGCCGTTCATCTCCGACGGGCTCTCGACGGACGGGTTTGATATGCCGTCCATGAACCCAAGCTGGTTGCGCGGCACCGTGCCGGCTGGCCGCGCGGGGCTGGCAAACCCGTCGATCCGCCAGTTCGCCTGCATGCCGCCGCGGGTGTTCTTCGCGATATCGCGCAGCGCGTGCAGTACCACATCCTCATGCCCGGCGGTGAGCTGGAGGATCAAATCGCCGCCGCACTGCGCCGGGTCGAGGTTGTCATTGGGGAACGACTTCATCGGCGTCAGCAGCGCCGGCAGCCGGGAAGCCAGCCCGTACCGATCATCGAACAACGTCGACCCGACGCCGAATGTGACGGTGAGCCCATCGGGCACGACCGTCGGCCCCAGCGTGCCGGAATCCGACGAGGGCCCGCCAATCCCGACCGGCGGCGGCGTGCCGCCCGCAGTCAGGAAGCGGGCGCGGTCAGTCACCGTCTGGAAGAGCTCGGTCAGCTCGGCCCGGCTCTCCGCCGTGGCGTTAAACGAAATGACCGCGGTCGCCGCCTTCGGCTGCGGCAGGATGCCAGCCTGGTGCTCGCCGTGGAATGGCACAGCGGGCAGCCGCCCGTCCAGCTCCGCCAGGTTCGCTGCTGCTGCCGGATCCGCGCCGGTGCCCGAGCCGCGGTAGGCGTAACCAGTCGCCGCGCCAGCGATACCGCCGGCGACCACGCCGCCAGCAACGCCACCGACCATGCCGCGCAGGAACGAGCGCCGTCCCGGGCCCGCCGGGTTGACCGGCTCATCGGGCAGAGCGGCCTTAGCGCCCTCAGCAGGCTCAGCCGATTCAGAACTCATGGGCGGTATTCCTCGGCTCGGCGATCGACGCGATCGGGGCGAGTTCCTGAAGCACCTGGCCGCACGCCGCATCGATCTGCTGACGAGCGGCGGTGGGCAAGCGAGAAACGGAAACCCACCACCCATTGCGGAGGCGTTCTTTCTCGAGCAGCGACTGCAGGAGGTTCAGCTCCGTGTAGACCTGGGGCAGCTGCGGATAGCGCGGCGCTAGCAGCGGGTGTAGCAGCGACAGCAGATACCGGGTGGCCTGAATGTTGGCGAGGGTGGTGGCGAGGGTCGTGCCGCTGCCGTAGTCGTCGTGGCCGGTGAGCTGGAACTCCAGCGCGTTTTCCAGGATCTCGTGGGTGCGGAGCCCGATGTCGATCAGCGGGATCTGCTGCCCGGGCCACCAGGCGAGAAGCTTGTGCACGTCCAGATTGAGTGTGTCCGCGACACCGATGAGCTCATGCACGGACTGCCCGTGCCAGAGGCCATATTCCAGCCGGTAGAAGCCAGTCCACTTCGGGCTGCTGATGCCGACAGCGTCCGCCCGGCCGTCGATCTCGTCGTCGTAGTTCCCGAACGCGTCGTACGCCGCTCCTAGCGTCTCGTACTGCAGATGGGCAGCCAGCCACTCACGCTTAGCCGCCGCGGGGTTCCTGCCGCGCACGTCCGCGGCCAGTCTGGCGGTCTCCTTGGCCAGCACCTGCAGCCCGGACTCGGTGTACTGCCCGTAGTCCTTGGACAGCGAATAGAGATCGTTGTAGGTGATCGGGATTATGGCGGCGGTCCCAGCCATGTGCCCGCTCACGGTGACCGTAGGCCCGGTGACCGGGTCGAAGTCCTGCACGAGGCAGAGGAACGCGTACTTGCCCGACCCGACATCGAGCGACATCGGTGCGGTAGTGCCTGGCCCGATGTTCTCAAGTTCGTCATAAACGGCGCCGTTGGCCGGGTTGGTCAGATCGACCTCGGCACCGTATTCAGCCTTGTTGGTGATCTTGAACGTATGCCATCCAGGACTCGCCAGATGCCAGGCGCTGCCGCAGGAGGCGTCGTTGAACGAGATGGCGGTCGATGTAGAGGAACTCAGTGCAGGAGAGCTGCCACAGGCTGTAACGGCGACCGCGAACACCGCACTGGCGGCAGTAGCAAGCAGGCCTCGGGTGCGCATGGCCTTCCTGGGGGTTCTGACACGGGACAAGCGACCAGAAGCCAGCGTAGGCGCGCTGAAACTGATGGTCTAAGCGGTAGGAGCCCCCTAGACGAAACGTTCACCTGTCCATAACTCGCCATCTACCGAACGGACCTCATGCATTCTCGCCTAGCTTGGAATAGGTCATGGTCCACACCGCCTGGTCACCGGGGTGATATTCGTTGCCGTCCCACGGTGAGCCGCAGATGTGCAGATGGGCATATGGCGTGCCGGCGAACATGACCATCGCGCCCGCGTCCCGCATAACAGTGCCAACCCCGGCTGCCTTCGCGTCGAACGGCCAGATGATCATCCAGTGCGGGCCGATCGGGATCGCGGGGCTGGTCGTGTCGAATGGATCGGTGTAGCTGTGCTGCGTTGCGCCATTGAGCATGTAGATCAGGCCCGGCGCGATGTTGGTCGGCTTGGGCTTCCGCGCCATCAGGTCCTGCATCCAGACCATCCCCATCGGGTCGAGGCACATGTCCACGGCACCAACGACATTCTGGTCGCCGGGGACACAGACCCAGTCGTTCGTGCCGGAACGGAGGACGGTCATGGTGCCGTCCTTATCCATCTCCGCCACGGTCGCCTCGCTCGTAACACAGGATGGACCGGCGAGCATGGCGCGCCTGATTTTCTCCCTTTTGATCCTTTCCGCCCCCACTTGCTCGTCCGCTCCGCCCTGCGCTTTGTCATCCATGGCTCGCCTACTTGCCTTCCGCGATGACCCCGACGCCCTCGGTGTTGTCGGTGCGGAGGTGCCTGACGGCCCGGTACTCCGGCGAGTCGTACCACGCCATAGCGGCATCCTTGGTCGCGAACCTCAGCACAACGGTGACCTTCCCAGCCGATCCTTCCAGCAGCTCGGAATTGCGGTCGATGACGATGTTCTCGGCGCCGTACGCCTTCAGGCTCGGGCCGACCGACGCGAGGTACTCCTGATACTCGGCCTGGTTCCTGATTGTGTAGTTAGCAACGAAGTACCCAGCCATGACACCTCCGTAAGTCTGTCCCTGCCGCTTGTCCTACCCAGTTGCCGCACTATGCTCATCCTGGCAATCTTTCGGTCGTGACCGGCCGGCTCCCTGTCCCCATCTCGGTGCTCGACCTGTGCCCAGTGCCGACCTGGGTCGCGGAACACCACAACATGCCCGGCATCGCCAGCTCGGCGCCGGCTGTCCTCGCCGGCCAGATCGCGTCGGCTACATCGGCGATCCGGGTGGGGTCGGGCGGGGTGATGCTTCCGAACCATTCACCGCTCACTGTGGCGGAGCAGTTCGGCACGCTTGAGGCGATGTACCCCGGCCGGATCGACCTCGGAGTGGGGCGCGCTCCCGGCACGGACCGCGCGACGGCGCGGGCGCTGCGGCGCAGCCCGGACGGGCTGCCGGTCGCGGACCTCGCTGGTCAGCTCGCGGAACTGCGCGCCTACTTCGCCGGCGAACCTGCCGATGGCGGCTCACGCGGCGAGATCAGAGCCATCCCGGCGGAGGGCAATGAGCCGACCGTGTGGCTGCTCGGGTCCACCGGTTACAGCGCGGAGCTGGCGGCCCTGCTCGGCTTGCCGTTCGCGTTCGCATACCACCGGCGCCAACGAGCTCATGGTGACGACGAGTACGTTCGCGCACGCCGATCGGCTTACCAGCTACGAGCTGCCCCCGGTTCGATCGCCGGGCTGGCCCACAGGGCGAGGAACGGGCTGTCTCGGTAGTAGTAGCCGCCGGTAGGGATGCCGTCCGTGTTGGGGATCGGAGACAGCTAGTCCCAGATGGTCGGCAGGGTGGATGCCACCTCGGAGTTATGGTCCCGGTCGGTCTGACCGGCATGCTGGTAGAACCGGTTCGGGAAGGTCTCGCCGGCGAAAGCGCAGAAGTAGCGGTCCAGCGCCGTGTAGCTCTCGGCGGATCGGCGATGACCTGACCATTGGTCAAACAAATGGCGACACCTTGCCGACTCGCGAGTGCCGATCAGGCGCCCGGACATCGCAGGGAATGGTTCACGTGATCGTCCTTCATATGGAACCTTAAGAGCACGCGATGGGCAGGCCTCACATCGCTCACGGCTCAGGAGGATTCGCGCCACAGGCGCTGAAGGAAGGTTGCTATGGGTAAGGCGTCCGTGCTCGGCGTGCTGATCCTGTCGCTAGCCGGAATGTCGGCCCTGCCTGCGGTGCCAGCGGCGGCGGCATCGCAGGCCACGACCGTGGTACCGGGGGGAACGCGCACCGTGGAGGCCGCTCCCCGCGTCCCGGCCGGCGCGACGCGCGCGGGTGCGGTCCGGCCGTCCACCGAGATCTCAGGCGACCTCGTGCTGAAGCCCCGCGACAACGCCGCGGTCACCCGGTTTATCGCGGCCGTCACCGACAAGAACTCGCCGTTGTTCCACCGTTATCTTCCGGCCGGAGCCTATGCCAGCAGGTTCGGCCCGTCGCAGAGCACGATCAGCGCGGCGAGGTCAGTGCTGAAGGCCGACGGCTTGCAGGTGACCGGGGTGTCGGCGGACCACTTGCTGATCCATTTCCGCGGCGACGCTGCCGCGATCGGCACCGCTTTCCACACCGGGCTAGAGAACTATCGGCTGCGCGACGGCTTCACCGGGCGAACCACGACCTCGGCCGTCCGGCTGCCGGCCACGATCGCCGGCTCAGTGGCCGCGGTGCTTGGCCTGGACGACCTCGTGCAGGAGCAGCCCGCCGGGATTGTGCGCGCGCCCGCGTCGGACCGAGGCAAGATCCGCTCGGCCGCGACGGCGAAGATCAGCTACCCTGCCGGTGCGCCCAAGCCCTGCAAGGCCGCGACGGCGGCAGCGACCGGTTTCGGCGGGCTGACTGACGATCAGATCGCGCACGCGTACGGCGCGTTCGGACTGTACGACAGCGGCGATTTCGGAGCGGGCCAGCACATCGCGATCTACGAGCTCGAGCCGTTCGAGCGGTCGGATGTCGAGACGTTCGACACCTGCTTTTTCGGCGCCAAGGCTGCCGCGCAAATGCTCAGCCGCCTGCATGTGTACTCGGTCGACGGCGGGCAGCCTGCCGGGTCGGGGAGCGGCGAGGCGATACTCGACGTCGAGGACGTGTCAGCGATCGCGCCCGGCGCGAACATCGACGTGTACGTCGGGGTAAGCCCCGGTGCTGACGGCACCATCTACGACCCGGTCGACGGGTACGCCGCGATCATCGACGCCGACACCGACCAGGTCATCAGCACGAGCTGGGGGCTGTGCGAGCAGGCTGTCCAAGCCGGCCAGCCCGGCCTGCAGGCGGCAGAGAACCTGCTGTTCGAGCAGGCGGCCGCGCAAGGCCAGTCGGTATTCGCAGCCGCTGGCGACAACGGCTCTGACGACTGCAATACCTTCGAGACCTCCACCCCGGTCGCAGGCCAGAACCCGCTGTCCGTTGATGATCCAGGCAGCCAGCCTTACGTCGTGTCGGTCGGCGGCACCACGATCGACGACGCGGCCACCCAGCCGCCAGCTGAGCACGTCTGGAACGACGGCGCGGATGGCGGCGGCGGCGGGGGCGGCATCTCGCAGTCCTGGGTCATGCCGTCCTGGCAGCAGGCGTCGACCCTTCCGGGGATCGCCCAGCCGGGCGGCGCTACCTACGCCGCCGCGAATCAGGTGGAAGACCAGTTCGGCTATCAGCCGGATTTCTGCCAGGGAACTGTCGCGGGCGCCACTTCCTCGACTCCGTGTCGGCTCGTACCCGACGTGTCGGCCCAGGCCGACGAGTTCACCGGCGCTATCACCATCTACCAAGCAGCTTTCGGCGGCTGGAGTACTATCGGCGGCACCTCTTCGGCCACGCCGATCTGGGCCGCGACGCTGGCACTGGTCAACGCGTCGCCGATGTGCGCATCGACCCACGGCGTCGGTTTCGCCAGCCCGCTGCTCTACGGGGTCGCGTCTGACGCCGGCGCCTACAGGGCCTCATTCAACGACATCACGACGGGTGACAACGACATCTACGGCCTCGACAACGGACTTGTGTACAACGCCGCGAAAGGCTACGACCTGGCGTCCGGTCTCGGCTCACCGCGGCTGACCGGCCCCGGTGGCAGCGCAGGACTGGCCTACTACCTCTGCAGCTACGGTGCCGCCACGACCAGGCCGCTGGTCGACGCCGTGGCCCCCGATGAAGGGGGTGTCAGCGGCGGTACCAGCGTCACGATCACCGGAACGGGCTTTGAATCCGGCGGTGTTCCCGATGTGGCCGCGGTCCAGATCGGCTCGGCCCGCCTGACCTCGGGCGACATCGACGTTGTCTCACCGACCGAGATAACCGCGACCATGCCGCCTGCGAGCGAGGCCAACCCGCCGTCCGCGCCGTCGCCCCAGGACGGCGCCGGGCCGGCCGACGTGATCGTGACCCTGACCGACGATCAGTCCAGCCGGCCTAGCCCGGAATCGGTGTTTGAGTACACGGACACCACGTCAGGCAACGCGGTTCCCAGCGTGACCGGCGTGATCCCGTACGGCGGTTCGGAATCCGATCCGGGCCCGGTGACGATCCTCGGCTCCGGTTTCACCGGCACTACCTCCGTCACCTTCGGCGGCGTAGGCGCCGCGACCTTCACAGTGGACGGCCCTAACCGGATCACTGCCACCCCGCCGGCCTACTCCCCCGGCACCGCCTGCGCGCCGCTGCCTGCCACTGCCGTCTACTTCGGCGAGAACGCGGCGAACGACATCTGCCAGGTACAGGTGCAGGTCGGCAACTCGGCCGGGAGGAGCAGCCTCGGGCAGATACTGCCGCCCGACGAGGGCGCGGTCGCTCTCAACTCGCTCGGCGTGCTGGTTCCTCCGGCGAACTGCGGCTGCGAGATCGCGCAGTCGCCGACCGAGTACGACTACGTCCCGGCGCCGACGATCACCTCCGTGTCGACCTCGACTGCCGGGGCAGCGAACCTGGCGAGTGAGAACGGCGGCACGATCGTCACCGTCCACGGGACCGGACTCAATCCGCTCACGATCGACTGGGCCAATTTCGGGCCCGCCAGCCAGGAAGCCTCGCAGAACACCAGCTTTGTCTTCATGACCGGCACCGAGATGCAGATCATGGCACCTCCGGAGCCGCTTACCACCGGCCCGGTGACGGTTCCGTTCAGCGTGAGGACGCTCGGCGGTCAGTCGGCGGCCACCACTGTCAGCTACGCGGGCATTCCTCGGGTCACCAGCGTGGTTAACACGCGGCACCACAAAACGCTGGACGGCATCTACGGTGCACCGGATACCGGCGGGACCGCAATCAAGATCGGTGGCAAGGGATTCACCGACCAGCTCAGCGTGGTCGAGTTCACCGACACCCAGTCGCCATTCTCGGTCGGCACTCAGTACACGTTCAACGTTGCCAGCGACAGCAGCCTGAGTACGCAGACTGTACAGCAGAACCCGGCTCTGGTCGCCGTGCAGCTCTGCACGGTCACTGGCTGCAGCCGCGTGCGCAAGGCCGACAAGCTCTATCTGTATCCGCCCGGCAACCCGCACGTGGCCTCGGTGTCGCCGACTTCAGGCAAGGCCGCCGGGGGCACGAAGGTGACCATTGACGGCAACAACCTTGGCTGCGCGATAAGCGTGTTCTTCGGCAAGGCCAAGGCCAGGTCGTTCACTCAGACCCAGGCACTGCTCGACTGCGGTTCGACGGTCACGCTGACGGCTACCTCACCCAAGGGTAAAGCGCATGCGAAGGTAGCGGTCAGCGTCGAGACGGTCGAGAGCTACTTCGCCAACGCTGGGCACGGCACCAGTAGCGCCAAGTTCACCTACAAATGACCTCCTATTCCCAGCACGACGGCGCCGTTGACGGGCATCTATCAAATGTGATATCACTTTGATAGACGCTAACAAGAGGACCGAGCCGGACTAGTTGCCCTGCGCGCGGCGTGGCCGGGAAAGTTGCCCGCGACACACCATGTCGTCAAGCCGGTACCAGGCAGGCGGCCGAAACTGCCCAGGACTCAGAGGCCAGGCCGGGATCCGGCGATGATCCTCATGTGGCACGCGAGCTTAGCTAACTCGCGCCAGTCCGCTTGGCGTGCGCTTAGCCAGCCTGCGTCGTATGGTCGTCGATATCGTGTCTTGAGATACCGAGGCAGGCGATGACAGCGGACGCTGAGATGAACCTAGTCGATCCCGATGTCTACTGGCGGGGCGGGCCTCCGCACGAGCAGTTCGCCTGGCTACGCGAACACGCGCCGGTGTTCTGGCACGCTAACGGCGGCGCCCCAGGATGGCCAGGGTTCTGGGCGGTCACCAGGCACGCAGATGTCTTGCATGTTACGCGGCACCCCGAGATCTTCTCATCGGCTCCCCGCACCGGGGCGTTCCCCGAGTGGTCCGACCAGGCGGTCGACCGAATGCGGGTGATGATGATCAACATGGATCCGCCGCAGCATAGCCGGTTGCGAACGCTCGTCAACCGCGGGTTCACGCCGCGGATGATCGGGCAGCTGAAGGCGCACATCACCGAAATCTGCCACGGCATTCTGGACGAGGTCACGAAGCGAGGCGATGCAGACTTCGTCGCCGACATCGCAGCACCGCTGCCGACGCACGTGATCTGTGAACTGGTCGGGGCGCGGCCAGAGGACCGCGATCGGATCTTCGAGCTATCCAATCGCATGGTGGGGTTCGACGACCCCGAGTTCAGCGGGCCGCCGGGAGAGCGGATGCAGGCCCTCATGGAGATGTTCGGCTACGCCAGTGAGCTCGCCGAGCAGCGGCGCGAGCAGCCACGCGACGACATCGTGACCCGGCTGCTTCAACCAGACGGCACCGGCGAGGTGCTGACCTCGCTGGAGTTCAACTTCTTCTTCCTGCTGCTGATCGTGGCGGGCAACGAGACCACACGCAACGCCGCCGCGGGCGGCATGGTGGCCTTCTTCGAGCATCCCGCGCAATGGCAGCGGCTGGTCGCAGATCCGGCGCTCGCGCCGATCGCGGCCGAGGAGGTCGTCCGCTGGGTCAGCCCGGCGAACCTGGTCCGCCGCACTGCAATCCGGGATACCGAGCTCGGCGGTCAGCGGATCGCAGCCGGCGACAAGGTGGTAGCCTTCCTCGCTTCGGCCAACCGTGACCACCGCGTATTCGCCACGCCGCAGGAATTCGACATTGGGCGGAACCCCAACCCCCACGTGGCCTTCGGCAACGGACCGCACTTCTGCCTGGGCAGGCACCTAGCCGCGCTCGAACTAGAAGTGCTGCTGGCTGCCCTGGCCGAGAGAACACCTGACATCAGGCCAGGCGGCGAGGTCAGTCGGCTCAGGTCCAATTTCCTCAACGGGATCAAGCGCATGCCGGTGGTACTGACTGCTCCCGCCGGCGGCCAGCGGATGACGGCGCGCCAGCCAGCGATCACTTCCGGAATGTGAACCGCAGTGCGGACTGGCACAGCATGGCGGGCGCGCCTCGCTCAGGAGGCAACGGTCACCAGGTCACCGATGGCGAGGTGGTTGAAGGCGACGTGGGCGGTGGGGATGGGCAGTTCCACGCAGCCGAGGCTCTGCGGGAACCCGTACGACGCTCGCACGAAGCCATGGACGGCATCGCCGCCGTTGAAGTAGTTGATCCAGTACACAGGATCGTCGTAGTAGCTGCCATCGGGGTTGAACCCGCTCATGTAGTTAAACGTGTACCGGACGTAGATCGGGTAGGTGCCGAGGGCGGTCGGTTCCTCGGGGATGCCGGTGTTAG
>Ga0335073_10009078_pt1 | contig 13944 bp, 11 predicted proteins | sample Lox_Sample_22_FD_207093 | JGI IMG/M metagenome (GOLD analysis project Ga0335073, IMG submission 207093) | Soil microbial communities from Loxahatchee National Wildlife Refuge, Florida, United States - Lox_Sample_2.2 | ecosystem: Environmental > Terrestrial > Soil > Wetlands | place: USA... | reverse complement strand
GAGGCAGCTTACTCTGCCGCGAGCGGAAGCGCTATACTCGCGCTACAGACGTTGCAGCGGGGAAGACGTCCGCGCAGAGGGACCGCCGCGCGCAACGTTAGAACAAAGCGTAATCAACTCCAGGGATACAATCATGCGCCTTCCAACTTGCCTTTTGACGGCAGCGTGCGCCGCAGGATTCCTCGGTGCCGCCTCCGCCGCGACCAATCAGCCTTTCAACGCTCAAAGTCAGAGCTCCGTCACGACGGCCCCCGCCACCAACGTCACGACCTCGATCATCCTCAACGTGACGGACCCGCAGGGCCTGGAGAGCTTCGTCGCGCTGGCGAGCACCCCGGGCAGCCCGGAGTACCATCGCTTCCTCAACGTCGACCAGTTCGTGCAGCGCTTCGCGCCCTCGAACAGGCAGATCCAGCAGTTCGTGCGCTACCTCGAGTCCTACGGGATCACGGTGGACAAGGTGTACGCCGACAACCTGGACATCACCGTCACCGGCACGGCGGCGCAGCTCAACGCGGCCTTCGCCACGCAACTGCGCGATTACACGCGCAACGGCCGGACCTTCCACCGGCCGGCGTGGAAATTCGTTCTGCCGGGTCAGTTCGCCTCGCTCGTGCTCTCGGTTCCGGGCCTCGACAACGGCGCGGGGGAATTTCATCCGCAGAACGTTCGCCTCGGTCAGGGCGCCTACTCCGCCGCAACGCCGGCGGCGGTCACTTGGCCGACCAACGGCACCGCCAGCGGCGTACCCGGGGATTACACCGTGGGCGATGTCGCCAATTTCTACGACTTCAATCCCCTCTATCGGGCGGGCATTCAGGGCCGCGGCCAGACGATCGGCATCATGACCCTCGCCAATTTCAACCAGGCCGACGCATATGCCTACTGGCAGGACATCGGGCTCCAGGTGAAGCGTAACCGCATCACCGTGGTACCGGTGGACGGCGGGGTGCAGGTGGCGCCAGGCATCGGCGACAATGAGACCTCAACCGATGTCGAGCAGTCCGGCGGGCTCGCGCCGCAAGCCGACATCCGGGTGTACGTCGCGCCCAATACCAACGGCGGCTTCATCGATGTTTTCTATACCGCGGCCTCGGAGAACATAGCCGACGCGGTATCCGTGAGCTGGGGCGAACCGGAGGAGCTCTATTTTGCGGCTCTGAATGGCGGCGTGGACTACACCGACCAACTGACGGCGATCCATCAGGCATTGTTGGAAGGTGCCGCCCAGGGTCAGTCGTACTTCGCATCCGCAGGCGATGACGGAGCCTACGATGTGAACGACGGCAACATTGCGCCCTTTCCCTACTACTCCAAGCAGCTGACGGTGGACGCGCCGGCCAGTGACCCCGCCATCACGGCGGCAGGCGGTACGACGGTGCCGGCGACCGAGCCTGGCATTCCCGCCGCCGGCTGCCCGGCCATCACCATCACCCAGGAGCGGGTATGGGGTTGGGACTATATAGTGCAGGACTGGGGGAGCTGCCTCGCGAACCTCGGCTTGACGCCGGACGATCTATTTCCCGGCGGGGGCGGTGGGGGCGTGAGCTCCTTCTGGCGGGCGCCCTTCTATCAGCAGTTCACCTTCGGCGTCCAGCGGACGGAGCCGGGACAGAGCCTCATCTACTATCCGAACTATCCGAGCAGCAGCGAGGCGCAGGTACTCATCACACTGCCCGGCTACTTCGCCGGCCGTAACCTGCCTGACCTTTCGTTCAACGCGGATCCGCAGACGGGATACATCGTCGTCGACTGCACCGACTTCCCACCCAACCCACAAACTGGCGCAAACCCCGGGTGCGCAGAAGGCGGCTGGGGTGGCACGAGCTTCGTCGGGCCGCAGCTGAACGCCATGACGAACCTCATCGATGAGGCGTCCGGAGGCCGCGTGGGTCTGCTCAATCCGACGGTCTACGCCTTGGCGCAAGGATGGTCCGCCCATGGACGAGGAGGCCCGCTCAACGATATCACCGCGGGCGACAACTGGTTCTACTATGGCGTGCCCGGGTACGACGATGGCTCGGGGGTCGGAACCGCCAACGCCGCGAATCTTGCCAACGAGTTCATGGCGCTCTCCGAGTTCCGCTACTAAAGAGAGACGATCGCTCCAAGCCTCTTCCCGGGTCACCGGGAAGAGGCTTTCTTTTGATAGAGTTCAGGGTCGTGCAATCGAAGCTCATACCCGGCCTGCTCGCGACGCTCGCGCTGACGATGGCGTCCATCTCCCCTGCCGCCGACCTTCTCCTGCCGACACCTTCACAGCTCTACGGGCCGCTCTTCGTCCGCGTGCAGATGGCTGGACTGCATCCGGGCAATGACAATTTCGTCGACGATATACCGAAGGCGTCTCCTCGCGTCATCATGGAGCGTTATCATGCAGCCGACCCGCGCTCACAGGAAGCGCTGCTTCGCTTCCTCGAAGACAACTTCACCTTCCCGGTGAGGCCGCGCACGCCGCCCATCCCTGCGGACCGCACGGTCGCTGCGCACATTGCCAGGCTCTGGCCGCTCCTCACCCGGGCCGCGGTCGTGCCGCCCACATACTCATCGCTTCTCTACGTGCCGAAACCCTACGTCGTGCCGGGCGGCGCTTTCCAGGAGTTCTACTATTGGGACTCCTACTTCACCATGCTCGGCCTCATTCCCGATGGGCACAGGGATCTCGCCCGCGATCTGGTCGATGACTTCTCCTACCTGATCGAGACGTACGGCCACATCCCCAATGGGGCCCGGACCTTCTACCTGTCGCGCTCGCAGCCTCCCGTCTATTACCTGATGGTGGGGCTGTTGAATCCCAACCCGGAGAAGGCATGGGCGAGCCACCTTCGAGACATCCGGCTCGAGTACGCCTACTGGATGATGGGAGCTGAAGGGCTTCATCCCGGCGAGGCGCGGCGCAACGTCGTCGCGATGCCCGACGGCTCCATTCTCAACCGCTACTGGGACGACCGGGACACGCCGCGGGACGAGGGCTATCGCAATGACGTGCTGACGGCGCGCGCCGCCGGCGGACCACCGGCGCAGGTGTATCGCAATATCCGGGCCGCCGCCGAGAGCGGCTGGGACTTCAGCTCGCGCTGGCTCGGCGACCAGAGTCACATGAGCACGATCCGCACGACCGACATCGTGCCGGTGGATCTCAACAGCCTGCTCTATGGCATGGAGGAGGCCATCGCGCGCGGTTGCGAGGAAAAGCACGAGCTCGCCTGCGAGCATGACTTCGATGCGCGCGCGCACCGCCGCCGAAAGGCCATCGACCGCTACCTCTGGGACGGCCGCGCAGGCTATTTCACGGACTACGACTGGCGCAGCGGCGAGCGCAGGGAAGAGCTCAGCGCCGCGACGCTTTACACCCTGTTCGTGGGACTCGCGACGCCGCGACAGGCTGCGCAGGTCGCCACGGCCGTGCGATCGCAGTTGCTGCAAGGCGGCGGCATCGTGACCACGACGATTCATTCGGGTCAGCAGTGGGATGCGCCGAACGGCTGGGCGCCGTTGCAATGGATCGCGGTGCGCGGGCTGGCGCGGTACGGGGATGACGCCTTGGCTCACGATATCGCCCGGCGCTGGGTAGCGACGGTGCGACGCGTCTACGCCAACACCGGCAGGATTTTCGAGAAATACGACGTCGAGCATGCTCTGCCCGGCGGCGGCGGCGAGTATCCGGTGCAGGACGGATTCGGCTGGACGAACGGGGTGACTCGCGGCCTGCTGCATCTCTACCCGGACCTGCGATCGGCCGCTACGCCAACACCAGGGCGTGACGGGCGCGGCCGCTAGGTCATGTGTGCCCGCTATCAGACCCCGTCGCAAGCCGCGGCCGAGCGGTACTGGCGGGTCATCGAGCCTCTCTGGCAATTCGAGCCGAGCTGGCGCGTCCTGCCAACGGACCCCGTGCCCGTCGTCCTCAGCATGGGCGGCGCGATCACCGGCCGGATGATGCGCTGGGGGCTCTTGCCCTACACCGGCGAGCCTGGTTTCCCGCTCATCAATGCGACCGTCGAGAAGCTCGAGACCTGGTACGCCTGGAAGCAGCCGTGGGAGCGCCGCCAGCGGTGCATCATGGTGATGGCGGGGTTCTATGAGCCGCACGTCTTCGAGGATGGCCGCAAGGAGCCGTTCTACGTGCACCTCGCCGACCGCCCGGTCTTCGGCGTCGCGGGACTCTGGGACCGCAAGAGGCAGGCGGATGGCTCGCAGGTGCTGTCCTGCGCCCTCATCACCGTGCCGCCGAACAGCCTCATGGCCGAGATCCACAACGAGAAGCAGAGGATGCCGGCCGTGCTGCGCGAGGAGGATCACGCGGCCTGGCTGCAGGGCACCCCACAGGAAGCAAAGGGTTCGCTGGTGCCTCATCCGAGCGACACCATGGTAGCGTGGCAGGTCAGCCGCCGCCTCTATGCGGTCAAGACGCCGAACGATGCAGGGCTCATAGCGCCTGTCTCCGCTTCGCCGGTCACTCGATGACCCAGTCCACGGCACCGGTCACATAAGTTCGCTCCCGGCTGCGCGCCGAAGGGCGTAATCTTCGTGCCATCCGACAACAAATGGGGGCGTCACTGATGCCGGACGACCATGCGATCTTGACTGCCACACTGCCGGCGAATCTACCGGCGGGGGTCGACCTGCGGCGTACCGCCGCCAATCCCGATTATTGGTATCCGCTTGCCTGGTCCGATGAGCTGAAGCCCGGAAAGATATTGGGGCGGCGGTTCGCGGCCGACCCGATCGCGCTCTACCGCGGCGCGAGCGGACGCGTGGTCGCGCTCGAGGACCGCTGCGCGCACCGGCAGGTCCCGCTGCACCTCGGGGTGGTCCAGGGCGATGGCCTGAAGTGCCACTACCATGGCTGGGCGTACGACTGCAGCGGCAAATGCGTCGATGTGCCGTACCTCGGCAGGGAGCGTGTGCCGAATGGTGTGCGCTCTTATCCGGTCCGCGAGGTGGATGGGCTCGTGTTCGTCTTTCCAGGCGACCCCGCGCTTGCGGAGGGGCGCCTGCCCACCTCTCTCGGCGCCTCGCAGCGCCGCGATTACAAGACGCGGCGGCTCAATCGCGAGGTGGCGTGCCACTACACCTTCATGCACGAGAATCTCTTCGACATGAACCATCAGTTCATGCACCGCAAGAACATGGGCTCGATCCGCGCGAGCTGTCTCGGGCGCCGCCATGGCGAGCACTGGGCGGAAGTCGAGTACTCCTTCAGCCGCACGGCGGGCAAGTCGTCCATGGGCGAGCGCGTGATCGTCAATATGGGGCGCAAGCGCTGCGACGACACCAAGAAGACGGACTTCCGCGATCACATGCGCATCCGCACCGATTATCCTTCGCAGAGCCTGAGGGTTTGGGTGGGACGCAACATCACGGAGGATCAGGACCCCGTGCTGAGCGTGTGGCTCTGCTACGTTCCGCTCGATGCCCAGCAGCGGACCAACCGCACCTTCGGCTATCTCTCCGTCAAGAAACCGCCGATCCCGGGCCTGATCCACCTTGCGTGGCCGTTCTTCGTCTGGTTCACGGAGCGCATCTTCCTCGAGGACAAGGACATCGTCGAGCACGAGCAACGGGCGTTCGAGGCCCAGGGAGCCGACTGGAACAACGAGGTGTTCCCGGCGATCCGTGATCTGCGGGTCGTTCTAGCCCGTAGCGGTGTGCCGCTCGGCACCATGCCCTGAGACGGCATGCTCCCGGGCGCGTTGCCCGCCATCAACAGGGCGTGGGGCCACCCGAAGGCCACGGACCGGGGGCCGCCTGCTGCCTGCCGATCAGCTCATCGAGGTACCGGGCGGCCTCTCCCAGCGTTCTGAAAGTGAGCCTGTCGGAGGGCAGGTCCAGGTGGAACTCCTCTTCGATGATGAAGAGCATCTCGATCATGCCGAGAGAGTCGAGTCCGAGGGAGTCGAGCTGCCGGTCGGCCGTGAGTCGGGCGGGGTCCAGCTTGTAGCGCTGCACGAGGATGCGCGACAGTCGTTCGAGCGTCGTCATCTTGAACCCCTGGATGACACCGGGCTGCGGATCGGGTCAGAAAGTCCGGCCGAGGTGAGCAAGCCGGGTTCCCGTCGCGCCGGTGGCGCGGTCAGTCCGTGCCAGTCAGGCAGCGGCAGCTAGGCCGCGGGCTCGAACGCCGCCGAGCCACCTGGAACCCAGGAGGCCGCTGGCGTCAGCCGATGAGGTCCCTATAGGCGTGCCAGGTTGCGTGCCCGAGGAGTGGGGCGATCACGATCATGCCGAGGAGGAGGGTCGCGAAGCCGAGCGCCGTCAGTCCCACGATGATCGCCGCCCATACGATCATCGCCGGGATGTTGTGCACGCTCGCCTTGACGCTCGCCCACATGGCCTCGGACGCGGTCGCATGCCGGTCGATGATGAGTGGTACGGCGACGACCGACAGCACGAAGACCGTGACCGCGAAGATGGCGCCCGATGAGAAGTAGGCGATGACTTCCCGAGTGCTGGCGAAATCGCCGGCGCCGCCCCAGAGGGCGACAGCGAGGCTCGGCACACGGATGTCCAGTGCCGATTGCAGCAGCACCGTCGAGGCGACGAACCACACGACCGCGATCGCGGCGAGGATTCCGCCGAAATGCATCAGCGCATCGGGATTGCGGGTGACGGCCTCCAACGACTCGTCGAATCCTCGCGGCTCGCGTGCCGCGCGGCGCCTGGAGAGCTCGCAGACGCCCGTGGTCATGATGGGCCCCACCAACAGGTAACCCGTCACCGCGGCCGCGACGAGGTAGGGGTGAGTACCGCCCAACATGAGGAGCACCGCGCCGATGATGGCGATGATGACGCCGTGCGCGAGGCTGGCGCGTTCCATGTTGCGGAGGTCTTCCCACCCGCCGCGCAGCCACACGACCGACTGGAGCGCCGGAACGCTGCGCACTTCCACATGCAGAAAAGGACGCTTTCCGAGGCTGAGGGACGTGCTCATGGAGGACTCCGTAACCCTGCTCGCCCTCAGCATACTCCTGTAGACTTCGCTTGGCGGCGCCCCCGTAGCTCAGTGGATAGAGCGACCGCCTCCTAAGCGGTAGGTCGTCGGTTCAACTCCGGCCGGGGGCGCCATGAAATCAGGTAGTTGCGCTGCTTTTCTCTCGGTCTCCTCATCATTTGCTGCCGCTTTGCTACGCGAAGAGCGGACGCCGAGCCCGGAGCCGAGACGTGAGAACCAAACCACTTAGCCCCAGGGAAGTACAGCGCGAGGCTCGATGGCTCGGGGGCTGGGGGTGGTCGCCGCAGGATCTCATGGCTGCCTATCGGGTGAGCACTCGGGTCAACAGTCCGAAGAACGACGGACCCGGGCTGATCGAGCCCGTTCGGGAGCAGATGTCGGCCTAGAAGGGCCGCTGCCTGGCGTTGGAGGGAGGCCACGACGGGGCGCTGTTACCGCATCATCCGATGCGGACGCAGGATCGCCCTGTGTTGGAAGTGTCAGGTGGCGACGTATCGTAAAGACGGCATTTTCGGTCTGCTGGTTGAAAAACCAGCATCTCTACAGGATGATGTGGTTAGGAACGATCGGTTTTGCCGAAGGGTGTGGAGAACCAGAGTGAGTAGTGTCGCGCAGTATGATTTCCGGAGCGACCCGCCGCCGAGGGCGTCGGGTGGGATCGGCGCGGGCTCAGGCGGAGGTGATATGGATGACGTATTGAGACGATTGGGGTCGCTGGAGAAGGACGTTTCCGTGATCAAGACAGACGTTGGAGCAATAATCGCCTTGATTCCTCATCTGGCAACCAAGGCGGACGTTGCGCAGCTTCCGTACATGGCGACCAGGGCGGACGTCAGCGATGCCATTACGTCGATTATCAAATGGATAGTAGGCACTACGATCGCTGTGGCCGCCCTTGCCTTCACCATTGCGAAGTTCGTTCATTGACAGCTGGCGCTCGCCGCTTCGCTCAGAACCGCAGGCGGATCGTGGCTCCGCCTCCCGCGGTCTCGCCGATGTCGACGCCGGCGCCGTGTGCGGCCGCGATCTGGCGCACGAGAGTCAGGCCGATGCCGCTGCCTTGGCGTTTGGTGGTGAAAAAAGGAACGAACACTTTCTCGCGTTGGTCGGGCGGAATGCCCGGCCCGTTGTCGGCGACTGAGATCGTCATCCGTCCGTCCGATTCCCGGTAGGCCGAGAGGGTGATCTCGCCGGAAGGCGTGTCGCGCAGGGCCTCGATGGCATTGCGGACCAGGTTGATGAGCGCCTGGTCGAGCAGCTCGGCGTCCACCGCCAGCTCCAGGGTCTCGGGCTCGACGCGGCTCAGCATGCGGATGTCGCGATCGGCGAGATCGCCCGCGAGCAGCCGCTGGATCCGGGCGAACAGGCGCTGCACCGGCATCAGCTCCATCCGCGCCGCGAGCGGTTTCGTCAGGCGCCGGTGGCTGCGTACGAAATGCAGCAATCCCTCGCTTCTCCTGGACACGGTCTCCAGCGCGTCACGGGCATCCGACAGGGCGGCGGCGCGCGGGTCATCGTCTGGCAGCTGTGCGAGAACATCTCGCACCAGATCATGGGCGGTGGTAGCGAGAGAGGACACCGGCGTCAGTGAGTTCATCACCTCGTGAGCCATGACGCGGATGACCGTCTGCCAGGCCTCGAGCTCCTGGGCGCTCATCTCGTTCTCGATGTTCTGCAGGGACACGAGCCGCGTGCGCATCCCCCGCGCGGCAATCTCAGTGGCTGCCGCCTTGAGGAGCAGGGCGCCCGACGGGCGCTCCATTCGCAGGATGGCGGTGTTGCCCGGCGAGAGGGACTCGAGGCTCACGGCGAAGGATTCGCCGTATCGTGAGAGCTGCGCCGCCTTGGTGAGCGAGCTCTCGAAGAGACGTCGCCCGGCCATGTTGAGCAATCTCACGGCGCCCCGCTCGTCGATGGAGATCAAGGCTACGGGGACATGGTTGACCAGCGTCTGGAGATACTGTGCCTGCTCGTCGCGCTCGGAGCGGCTGGCACGCAGGCGCGCCAGGACGCGCTCCATCGCGGTGCCGAGCTCGCGGTGAGCTCCGTCGGCTGTCAGACCGCTGAAGCTCTGCGACAGATCGTCCACCGAGAGCGCATCGAGGAAGCGGGCGATCTCGCGACTCGACTGAGTCGAGAACCGTACCAGGGCGATGGCCTCGTAGAGCGCCGCAGCGGTGAAAAGCGAGATCGTCACGTACCACTGGGTATTGGTGATCATCCACGCCACCGCACCGACCGTGAGGAAGAGTGCGGTCGTGCGCACGGCGACGCCGGTTCGATAGGGGCTAGAGACCATACTTCTGCATGCGCCGGTAGAGTGAGGGCCGAGTGAGGCCGAGCGCCTCGGCGGCGCGGCTGATGTTCCTGCCATGCGCCTCGAGCGCGCGCAGGATCGCCTCCTTTTCCATGGCATCGAGCGTCGCGGCCTCCGGTGGGAGTGATGTGGGCGCTGCGCTGGTGGCTCCCGGTCCTGATCCTGCCACGGCCAGCGAGAAGTCGCCTGGCTCGAGCATTTCCGCTTCGCTCAGAATGACGGCGCGCTCGACGGCATGACGCAGGGCGCGCACGTTGCCCGGCCACGCGTGCAGCGTCAGGCGATCCAGTGCCGCCGCGCTCAATCGCTTGGGAGGTACGTTGTACTTCTCCGAATAGACCGCGATGAAGTGATCGAGGAGCAGCGGAATGTCCTCCTGTCGCTCGCGCAGCGGCGGCAGGTCGAGCTCCACCGTGTTGATCCGGTAGAGGAGGTCCTGGCGGAACACGTTCTCGTCGGCGAGCCGTTGCGGTGACAGGTTGGTGGCGCTGATCAGGCGCACGTCGATGGACTCGGGCTTCTCAGCACCTACCGGTGTCACTTCGCGCCGCTCGATGGCGGTGAGGAGCTTGCCCTGCAGGTGCAGCGGCACGTTGCCGATCTCGTCGAGAAAGAGCGTGCCGCCGGAAGCGGCGCGCAGTAGTCCGATCCGATCCTGCCTGGCATCCGTGAACGCTCCGCGGCGGTGGCCGAAGAGCTCGCTCTCGAAGAGCTGCGGCGACAGCGTGCCGAGATCGACGCGCACGAAGGCGTGCTCGGCGCGCGCCGAGTGCCGGTGAATCTCACGCGCGACCAGCTCCTTGCCGGTTCCGTTCTCTCCCAGGATGAGCACGTTGGCTTCGGTGGGGGCGGCGCGGCGGATGGTCTGGAAAGCGCGCAGCATGCGCGGCGAGGTCCCGATCATCTGTCCCTCGACGCGCGTGGCCTCCGCGAGCCCCTGGCTGCGGGCGCGAAACTCCGTGGCCTCGATCCGCGAGCGGCGCAGGTTGGATGCCGCGATCAGGGTCGCGAGCAGTCGCTCGTTCTCCCAGGGCTTGGTGACGAAATCGGCCGCGCCTTTCTTCATGGCCTCGACGGCAAGGGAAACGTCGCCGTGTGCGGTGATGAGCACCACGACCGCTTGACTGTCGAGCGCGAGGACCTGCGTGAGGACCGCCAGCCCTTCGGCGCCTTTGTCGGCGCCGGTCGAAAAATTCATGTCGAGGAGCAGAACGTCGAACGCATTGCGCCGCACCAGCTCCGGCAGAGTGGCGGGATCGCGCAGTGTCTTGACGGATGCGAAGTGCCGCTTCAGGAGCAGGCGCGCGGCGAGAAGGATGTCCTCCTGGTCGTCGACGATGAGGATGCGGGCCGGATCCATCTGTGTCTGTGCCAATGTCCGAATCCGAACAGTTGTCCGCCGCAGTTGTACACCGGCGGACACCTCGCGGCCAGCCATGTGCGGTAACTAATTGATAGCTCATGTGTTTTTGGATGGCATAGGCATTGCACGCCTGGGGCCATGCACGAGCGCCGAGTCGTCGATGTGTCGAGCAGGCGGGCGGGCGGCCCTGAGCCCGGACCCCCACCGGCCAGTGGTGGAATGGACAAACCCATCGCTCGCCCGCCTGCCTGGCGGCGTTACGGCGCGTACGGAGCGGCGGCCGTGATCGTCATCGGCGCCGTGACCTGGCTGCTGCACGGTATCGGCATCAGCACCTACCGGGTTCCGGCGGATCAGCTCACCGTCGGCACGGTGACACGCGGAAAGTTCGAGGACTACATCGCCGTGCGCGCGACCGTCGCGCCGCTCACCACTTTCTACCTCACCACCGAGCAGGGTGGCGGCGTGAAGCAGGTGCTCGCGGAGGACGGTGCGATCGTGAAGGCGGGCCAGCCGCTCATCGTGCTCTCCAACACCGCCCTGCGGCTCCAGGTCGCCTCCCGGGAGGCCGACATCTCGAGCCAGATCAACACCATCGAGAGCACGAAGCTGCAGCTCGAGGACACCCGCTTCAGGTACCAGAGTCAGCTGCTCGACATCGAGCACCAGCTCGCCGTGCTGAAGAGCGACCTGGCGCGCGACAAGATCCTGCTCGACGGCAACGCGATCGCGCCCATGCTCTATGCGCAGGAGCAGGAGCAATACCGCTACGAGCTCAAGCTTCGCGACGCCACCATCGCCTCGCGCAATGCGGAGCAGCAATTGCGCACGACCCAGCTGGCCCAGCTCGGCAAGACCCTGGGCTGGCTCAAAGACAACATCGCGACCGCGCGGGCCAGTCTCGATGCGCTCACCGTAGTCGCGCCGACCGCCGGGCAGTTGACGGCTCTCGATGCGAAGGTGGGTCAGTCCAAGGTGGCCGGTGCCGTGCTCGGACAGGTCGATTCCCTCGACCGCTTCAAGCTGACCGCGGAGGTCGATGAGTTCTATCTCGGCCGCATCGCCCTCGGGCAGACGGCGTTGTTCTCCGTCGGCGACCGGGACTTCCAGGCGACGGTCGTGAAGATTTATCCGCAGGTCTCCGACGGCACGTTCAAAGTGGACCTCCACTTCCATGGTCCGGCGCCGGAGGGGATCACCGTCGGACAGGCGATCGACACGAAGCTGGAGCTGGGAGGCGCAGCCACGGCATTGATGCTGCCCAACGGCCCCTTCTACCAGGACACGGGCGGGCAATGGGCCTTCGTCCTGACTCCCGACGGGAAGTACGCCACGCGCCGCAGGATAGAGCTCGGCCGCCGCAACCCCGATCACGTCGAGGTCCTCGACGGACTCGAGCCCGGCGAGCGGGTCATCGTCTCCAGCTACCAGGGCTTCGAGCACGTCGCGCGCGTCGAGCTCGAGAAACCCAACCACCAGAACTGATCGTGCAGGATGAGTCCGATGCTGTCACTGAAACGTCTTACCAAGATCTATCGCACCACCGAAGTCGAGACGACCGCGCTGCGCAGCGTGGATTTCGAGGCCGCGGCCGGCGAGTTCCTCGCCGTCATGGGACCCTCGGGCTGCGGCAAATCGACGCTGCTCAACATCGTCGGCATGCTCGATAGCCCGTCGTCGGGGGAATACTGGTTTGCGGGCCAGAACATCGCCGGGTGGTCGGAGAGCCAGCTCTCGGACCTGCGCAAGAACAGTCTCGGGTTCATCTTCCAGAGCTTCAATCTGGTCGATGAGCTCAACGTGTTCGAGAACGTGGAGCTCGCGCTCCTCTATCACAGAGATGTCCCGGCCCGCGAGCGCAAGACGCGGGTGCGCGAGGCGCTCGAGCGCATGAAGATCGCCCATCGCGCGCGCCACCGGCCGCAGCAGCTGTCAGGTGGTCAGCAGCAGCGCGTCGCGATCGCGCGCGCAGTGGTGTCGCGGCCCAAGCTGATCCTTGCCGACGAGCCGACGGGCAACCTCGACTCCGCGACGGGCGAGGAAGTGATGCAGCTGCTCACCGAGCTCAACGGAGAGGGCACGACCATCATCATGGTCACGCATTCGCGTCCACACGCCGAATATGCGCACCGCATCGTCAACCTCCTGGACGGCGCGATCGTCACCGAAAAAGTGCGAATGGCAGTCTGAGGCGGCGGACATGTGGCGCCACTATCTGTCGACCGCGGCGCGCGGAATCCTCCATCACCGCCTCTACAGCATCATCAATATCGTCAGCCTGACCGTGGGGCTGACTTGCGCCATCTTCGTCCTGCTCTTCGTGCGCGACGAGCTCTCTTACGACCAGTGGATCCCCGGTACGAGAAATGTTTATCGCGTGGAATTGACGTTGGACATGCCCGGCCGTGGACCGCTGCCGCTGGCGGTCATTCCCTACCCGATGCCGGCTGTGATGCGCGATGAGATCCCGGGGGTGACCGCGATGACGCGGCTGCAGCCGTGGAGCGTGACGCTGACGAGCGGCGATCGGCAATTTCTGCAGCAGGTCGATGTGGTGGACCCGGACTTCTTCAAGATCATCCAGCTGCCGTTCGTCAGGGGAAATCCCGGCGCGGCACTCCGACAGCCGGAATCGATGGTTCTGACCGAGTCGGCCGCCAGACAGTACTTTGGGGATGCCGATCCGATCGGCCGGATCCTCACGGCCGCGGAGGGTAGTTGCGGCAATAGCGCTGCCGCATGTCCGCAGATCTCGCTGCGGGTCACCGCGGTCGTGCGCGACCTGCCGCACAACACTCAGCTGGCTGGAGACGCCTTCATCCCGACGACCTCGCTGGCAAACCCGGTTCCGGCGGACATGCAGCACGATTGGTTCGACCAGAGTGGGTACGGCTACGTCCGCTTGGCCCCCGGGGTCGCTCCGGCGGCCGTAGCGGCGGCGATGGCGCCGATTTTCGATCAGGACGTAACCCCGGTGCTGCGGAGGTATTCCGGCATTACACAGCTTCCCGGCAGCCGGGTCTACAAGGCGCATCTGACGCCGTTTGCGCAGGTCCACCTCAACTCCTCGCAGTGGCAGTACAACCTGACGCCTCCCGGAAGCTGGGGCACGCTTTACGGCGTCGCGGCAATAGGCACCCTGACCCTCTTGGTCGCCTGCTTCAACTTCATGAATCTGACAACCGCCCGGGCGACGCTGCGGGCGCGCGAGATCGCCTTGCGGAAGGTTCTCGGCGCCGGCCGGTGGCAGCTGATTCTGCAGTTTCTCGGCGAGGCAGCGCTCATGGCGTTCCTTTCCCTGCTGGTGGC
>Ga0335073_10009077_pt1 | contig 13944 bp, 17 predicted proteins | sample Lox_Sample_22_FD_207093 | JGI IMG/M metagenome (GOLD analysis project Ga0335073, IMG submission 207093) | Soil microbial communities from Loxahatchee National Wildlife Refuge, Florida, United States - Lox_Sample_2.2 | ecosystem: Environmental > Terrestrial > Soil > Wetlands | place: USA... | reverse complement strand
GTTCTGGGCACCTACCAAGGCCTGCCGAAGCAGACGGCCAAGCTGGTTCTGCTGGATTTCACCAAAGTGGACTACATCAATTCGAGCGGAATCGCGCTCGTCATCCAGATGCTTATCGAGGCTTCCAACTCCGGCCAGAAGGTCTATGCATTCGGCCTCTCGCCCCACTTCACAAAGGTCTTCACGATGGTGGGGATTACCAAGTATGCGGGGCTGTTTCCGGGGCAGCCCGAGGCTCTGGCGGCGCTCTGATTTGTCGAGAACCAGGATCTGAAAACGAACGCGTAGAATTCCCCCTATGAACCTTGAGGCGATCCAGGCGGCACTGCGCGATGCGGGCCACGACGGCTGGCTGTTCTACGACCATCATCATCGCGACCCGATTGCCGAAAGCATTCTTGGCCTCGATCCCAAGGCACACATCACGCGGCGCTGGTACTACTACGTGCCGGCGGATGGCGAGCCGCGCAAGCTGGTGCACCGCATTGAGCAAGGCCGGCTCGATTTGCTCCCCGGGACCAAAGGACTTTATTCCAGTTGGCTCGAACTGGCCGCCGGCTTGGAGGCGCTTCTCGGCGGCGCACGGCAGATCGCCATGCAGTACTCGCCCAACAACGCGATCATGTACATCTCCATGGTCGATGCGGGGACCGTGGAGTTTTTGCGTTCTCTCGGCAAGCAGATCGTGAGTTCCGCCGATCTGGTGAGCCAGTTCGAGGCCGTGCTCAACGAGGAGCAGGTGGCCACGCACACCATTGCGCAGCAGGCCATCGATCGCATCGTCGAAGAAGGATGGAAAGAGATTGGGAGGCGCCTGCGGCCGCCGTCGGGAAGCGGCCGGCGGGGCGGGTTGACCGAGTTCGATCACATGCAGTGGCTCAGCAAAGCGATGCGCAGTGAGGGACTGGTGTGGGAAAACGGGCCCAACGTCAGCGTGAACGCCAACAGCTCCGACTCGCACTACGAACCAACCCAGGACCGCAGCGCGGCGATCAAGGATGGCGACTTTTTGCTGATCGATATCTGGGGGCGTATCGATGAGCCCAACAGCGTCTTCTACGACATCACCTGGACCGGGGTTGTCGGACGCGAGCCGTCGGAGCGCGAGAAAAGCGTCTTCGCGATTGTGAGCAAGGCGCGCGATGCTGCCGTTGCGGTTGTCGAATCGGCCTTTGCCGAGGGGCGCAGTATCTGCGGCTACGAGGCGGATGATGCGGCGCGCGGTGTGATCTACGGCGCGGGCTATGGACGCTACTTCACCCATCGCACAGGGCACAATATCGGGCGCGAAATCCATGGCCCGGGCGCGCACCTCGACAATCTGGAGACCCACGACGAACGCCACCTGCTGCCTTATACGTGTTTCTCAGTGGAACCCGGGATTTACCTGCCGGAGTTCGGGGTGCGCAGCGAGGTGGACATGATGACCTCAGACGCCAAGGCATGGGTCACAGGGAAGATACAGCGCGAGCTTGTGCGGATCTAGAAACTTCTGACGGCCGGGGCAGGTTGCGATCGTTGGTCTCAGTACCTGCGAAACCCGTCGAAGCGCTATGCTTCAAGCGTTGAAATCCGGGAGATTTGGAGGTTTGCGTGCCTGAATCGACTGCTGCATTTCCGTATGAAACGCGCCTGAACATTCTGCACGGGCCGCTGGAGCGGATCGACGTGAAGGCTCTTGCCGACACGTGCCAGTTCAAATGGTTCAACCAGACGCTCTGCCAGGTGAACGCCTCAGTCGTGCGCGTTGGCGTCATTGAAGGCGAGTATCACTGGCACAAGCACGACGAAGACGATGAGTTCTTCTATGTGGTGGAGGGCAAGCTCTTGATCGATCTCGAAGGCCGGGTAGTCGAACTCGCGTCGGGGCAAGGCTTTGTTGTGCCGCGCGGAGTTCTGCACCGCACGCGCGCTCTTGAACGCACGGTGATCCTGATGGTTGAGAACGCCGGGATCATCCCTACGGGGAACTAGAGCCGGCTGGGCGCCGGGCCCGGGTGGGTGCGATATAGTCGAAGAGGCATGGCAGGATCGTCGAACAGCACACCCCCCGGCACAAAGGCAGCTTCGCAACAGGGATTTGTCTACCTGCCCTTGATTGTCGGTTGGCTTGTGCCCGGGGCCGGGCACTTTCTGTTGCGTAAGTGGGGACGCGGCATTTTGCTGGCTCTTGCCATCTTTTCCATGTTCGCGCTGGGCATCGCGATGCAGGGAGAAGTGTACTCGAGCGCGCACGACATTCTCGAGATGCTCGGCATGGTTGGCGACCTTGGCAGCGGTCTGCTCTACATTGTCAGCCGCGTTCTGGGTCTCGGAGTTGAGTCCGCGCAGGTCACGACCGCCGACTACGGGACGCGATTCATCGTGGTCGCTGGTCTGCTCAATGTGATTGCCGCCGTTGATGCGCACAATCTGCGCACGGGAAGGAAGCCGCTCTAATGTTCAGTCCTTCTCACTTCACGGCCGTGCTGTTGTTCGCCCTGTGTGCTTCGGTGGTTTTCGGAATCACGATGCGCGAGACCCCGCGGCGCATGCTGCGCTACGGTATCTACTGCTTCGTCCTCTTCGTAGGTTCGGTGATCGTGCTCAGCTGGGGTATGTACCTGATCGCGCGCTAAGGAAGGGCTCTCAAGCATTGCAACGGCAACATGCTGAACTGCCTTGAAGCCGGCTCACTGCCAGATCACAACCTCAGAGGTGCTGGAGACCGTGAGGGCGCTCCTGGAAACAAAGGGCACGGTCGCGAAGCTATAGGAGACTTTGACCTTCACGATGTTTCCGGGAAGCGCATTGCTCTGGCTCGTCACGCAGTTGGTCTGGCCGTCGGAGTTGCACCACCAGGATTGCACCGTCAGGCCGGGACCTCCCACAAAGGATTGCGCAAAGCTCTGAATCGAGCTTGTGCTCGCAGGACAGCCGGAAATATTCGGATTGGCGCATGATGTGACGCCGTTGCTGGTGACGCTCGAGGTTGTGCCGCGCACACTGGCCCAGCGCGAGGCTTCGCGCGCGACTTCGGCGGTCGTGTTGTACATGAAGAAGACGATGCACAGCTGCATCAAGCCGAAGATGAAGATAAACAGGACGCTGGAAGCCAGCGCGAACTCGACGAGCTCGGCGCCCTCCTCGCTTCGGCAACCCGCGCGCGAGCGAATGGTGGACTGCATCGCCGACAAGAAGCTTCTGATTCGCCCCCGTCTTGGGTGAGATAAACCGCAGGCGCGTGTGTTGAGCATCAGTTCACCAGGTTGATGGTCGCCTGGGAGCTCATGGTGAGAGAACTCGGCAATCCGGAAAATGCAGTGAAGGGAAGAACCGTAGCCTGTGTCGTTACCTTAACGTAGGGCAACACGCCGGTTCCACAACTAGGGATGGAGTTGCCTGTGGTCGCCGATCCGCCATTGCAACCAGTCGCCATGGAAATGGTGAGGGACGTTCCCGGTTTGAGGACGGCGGTCAGCTCTGGGGCATCGTTCTGAACGGCGGTTGTGACCTGCGCTGTGGTTGGCAGCGCGGTGTTGGAGTTGGCGATGTAATACTCGGCGGCGTAAGCAGCGCCTGCATGCGCAGCGTTGGAGACTTCAATCGATGCGTAGACGAGCCCCGCAGCACCCACGGTGCCGCACAGCAAGGGAGGCGCGAGGATTGCGAGGATCAGGGAGACTTCGACCAGCGATGCGCCGCTTTCGCCGCGCAGTGAATTGGCGCGCGCGAACAAGCGCTTGAGCGTTGCGAAGACAGCGGATTGGGTTGGAGGATGGAATTCGTGCATGATCTACTCCGCCAGGTTAACGCCGCCGTTCCCTGCTCCGCCGCCGGCGCTGTAGCCATTCTGAATGGTTGAGCCGCCGAGGACCATGATGGTGTTGGCAACGATGGAGGAACTCATGGTGCTGGTTCCGCTGCCGTTGCCGAGGACGAGGTTGGTATTCGGCGCATAGATGGTTCCGGTGAAAGTTGAGCTGGCCCCGCCCCCGAAGGTGAAGGTATCCGGAGTGGTCGACGAGGAGTTGCCGTCCCAGATGGCGATGCCGGCGTAGGGGCCGGAGGTCGGAGCGCTGATGTTCAGTGTGGTGCCGTTGCCGACACCATAGGGCGTAGCGCCGCCGGAGACATAGGTGTAGTTGCCGGAGTTGGCAATCACCCCGTTGGCGAGATAGATTGTTACCCCATTGCCGGTGATCGTTGTGCCGCTGTTGGTGCTGAAGGTCGTTGTGATGACGTAGAGCCCGGGCTGCATCGTGAGCGTGGAGACGTTCGAGGTATTGAAGTTGCAGTAGGTGCCCGGCGAAATGGTCTCGGCAGCCCCGCCCGCCGTATTGTTTTTCATCCAGCTTGGGTCGATGCACGAGCCCGCGGTTGGGGCAGTGGGCATCTTCCCGGCCATTGGATCGCCGGAGCAGGACCCGAGCGTCGGCGTCGTGGTGATCTTGCTGCCGCTGTTGTCCGTTCCGTAGCTGGGAGCGGTGTTCGATTCGGCCGTGATATTGCCGGAGCCCCAAGCATACAAAGCCGCCCCGGTTTTGCCGCTGCCGGAGCCATAGGTGCTCGTGGATGGGCCGCAGGCCTGGATGCCGCAATTCGGGGCCTTGATCTGGCTATTGCCCTCGGTGGCAATGTCCGACATGACCGTCGTGTTCCAAGTCATGCTTGTAGATCCGTCCGTTTCAACGCCCGATGCATTGGGGACGGCACTGCCGTTCGGGCTCAAAGCGGTGAAGCACGCATTGCTGGAGATCGTGTAGGAGGCCTCCGCGGAGGCGGTGATATTCATGGGATTGAAGCTCGGATTCACCATGCCCAGGAATACGGTAGGCGAGTGGATGGTGACCGTAGCCTGGACGTAGCCGAGGCTGCTTCCGCTATTCAGCAGGGCGGCCGTGACGGTCGCCTGACCTTTGCCGGTCCCGAGCGTGAGCCCGTTCTGCGTGGCGGCTGTTTGAGCTGAGGAAGTGATGTTTACGCCACTGCTCTCGCCGGCTGCCGCGGCCAGTGCGCCCGCGTCCGCGGCGGTTTGTGCAAGCCTCTTCTGGTGGTAGAGCATTCCCGCGTCAATCGCGAGGGCAAAGAAGCCAAAGAGGAAAATCGCCAGGCAGAGGGCCATAAACACCGTGGCCTGTCCGCGTTCGTCCTTGATCAGACGCATGTTCATCCCCCTTTCGCTTCCTGTTTCAAAAAGGGCCTATCTTCAGCATCTACTAAATCTCAGATACTGCTGGAGATACGCAAATGCAAGGATCCCCGGTTAAAACCTACCCATTTCGGAACTTTCAATCTCTAGAACTATGCATATGCCGGGTCAGAACATCGAAGAGTCCGTTGCCCCGACGGATCTCCCTGAAGCTCCGCTTGAAAGCCGCCTGGGTTATCTCCTCAAGCTTTTTCCCGATGGTAAGATTCTACGATCCTGTAACATCGAAAGATACTCGCTGGTTACCATTGGGAAATTACTTGTGTAACAGCCCTATTTCTGTAGGTCGGCTGGCAATTCGCGGGTTGCCGTGGTCAGCCACACACATTTGCCCGGTGTCGAGGGGTCAGTTCTGTTCGTAGCGCTGCCAAACCGCCGCATCAAAGGCGTGCTTGCGTTCGTAGCCTTCGGCCTTGTAAAGCCCGATGGCATCGCTGTTGGCTTCGGTGACGGTAAGCGAGATTTCGCTCACGCCCTGGCGCACAAACTGTGCCGCCGCCAGCGACAGGAGCATCCGCGCGAGCCCCTGCCGGCGAGAGTCTGGATGCACGCAGAGCTGGGTGATGTGTCCGCTTTGCGGGCTGACGCGCGAACCGAGCACGAGCGCGGCCAGTTCACGGCTTTTGCGATCGACCACGACGTGAGAGGCTGTCGAGGAGAATGCTCCGCAGCCCGCGTAGCGAACGATGTTATGGAGAAAGCGCAGCGAGCCGTGAACGGAGTTGTATTGATCGTTGATCAGGCTGTCGGGATGATTGCGGTAGGCGGCGGAGATGAGGCGGGCCGAGGAATTCAGGTCCTCCTCACGCCACGGCCGTAGTTCCAGCCCCGGGGGCAAATCCATCTGCGGGCGGCTCCAGTGTGCAGCCAACGACTGGACCATGAAAAGCCGGCGGTACAGCCGGAAGCCGGCATTGTGAAAGATGCCGGCGTAGCTCCCCGAAGGATGCAACAGCAACTGTGATTCGATGCGCACCACCTGCGGCGAATTCACAAGGGTTTCGAGGAGATGCTTGAGAAGCGTTTCCTCGATCCCATAGGCCGGGCCGTTGGATCCATCGACGGGAGGGGGCAGCTCCGGGCTCAGTCCTGGCAAGGCGAATACATCGCCGATGACGGCTTTGCTCTCTTCGTAGACGCAGAAGGCATAGCCAGTTACCTGGCCAGACTCCAAGGCCGCATAGCCCGGCAGCATGTGGCTGTCGATGTACTGCATGAGGAGCTTCGACGAGGCGCGATAGTCCCAGTGGAGGCGCTCCATCCAGACTTCGCCTTCCGCTTCGAGAACCGGGCGAAGCACCGCCGCACCGAAGTGTCGCAAGTCGAGAATCTCAAACGAAACGTCAGCAGCCATCGTCTTGAACAGGTGTTGCCAATGGGGTTTTGTTCCCCCGTTCGGGCTCCGCCCGGCGTTCCCCTGGCGGGCCCGGCTCAAATGTCTCTCGGGTCAATGTGCCACGAAGCCCGGCGATACGGCAAGTTGAGGCAGAGCCTATTGTTGCAGACTCACCTTCTCGATCACTTGCGCCCCACTAAATAGACTTCGAGCCCCTGCTCGGGCCAGGTGAAGAGCGGCTCATACTGGCGGCCCTCAAGATACTCGGCAAGCGCGTCCTGGGTATGCAGGTCGACTCCCTTGCGGCCCGTGATTCGGGCTACAAGGAGATGCTCCTCGTCGGGCACACCGGTGTCTTCATAGTTGACCACCTGGTGATTGCGATAGAAAGCCAATCCAAACTCAACGTCGCGCCGCACGCGAAAAACCGCGACGGTTTCATTGGGCGGAGCGAGCCCGGCCAACCGCTCCGCGAGGGGCCGAGCGGAATAGGAACGATCAAGCAGGTGAACGACCCGCTTGGAAGCCCGCACCGCAGGAATCCCGAAAAATGGGCCGATGCCATAAAGGAAAAAGACCAGCACCATCAGCACCGCGGTCGTCGCGAGGCGCAACCGGGCGACGCCGAACCCGTGAACCACCACGGGGATGAGAAGAGCCGCACCCAGCGACGCAAGCAAGGCAGCGGTGAGCGCGTGGACCGGGGGCATCAAGGCTCCGTGTTCAACAAACCAGGGAAGAAGAAAAGCGGAGAGCGCCATCACACCGCAGAGAATCGCGTGCCCGAAGAGAACCCAGGGCTGCAAGCCCCGCTGTCGTGAGCGGAAAAGATAGTCGCCGGTGAGGATCGTGATGGGAGGAATGGAGGGGAGGATATAGCCGGGAAGCTTGGACTGAGAAAAGGAGAAAAAGATGATGGGGATAAGGGCCCATAAAACGAGGAACTCCGGGAACGCATCCCCGGGACGGCCTGGTAAAGGCTTATCGGGTTTGGAATGGCGCAGCCGCCACTCAGCCACGGAAGTTTGAATTCCGTCAACCAGGGCTCGAATCGCGATGACCGTCCACGGCATGAGCGCAAGCAATGCGACGACGAGGTAGTACCAGAAAGGCTGCTGATGCTCGAAACGATTCGTGGCAAAGCGTTCCAGGTTGTGCTCGAGGAAGAATTCGCGGAAAAAAGTCGGGTTCTGGTGTTGGACGGCAACGAACCAGGGCAACACGATGGCGAAGTAGAGCAGCATCCCCGGCCACCAGAACGAACGCTTGAGAATGGACCACTCGCGGCGCAGAGCGGCGAAGGCAACCAGGATCAGAATGGCGAGGAACGGCGCGACCGGCCCCTTCGCGAGGGTCGCAACGCCGGTGAAGAAGTAGATGTCGAACAGCCAGAATTTCGAATCGGTCTCATACCAGGCGTACCAGCCCAGCAGGCCGATGGAAAACGGCGCGGCGAGTTGCATGTCGGTGGAAGCGCCGCGAGAGAAGGCAATAATTCCCGTGCAGGCAACCGTAATGAGCGCCGCATCGAGATGGCCCCCGCGGCGAAATCTCCGCATATGGAGATAAATCAGGGCTGCCATGATGAAGGCGAAGCTTGCCGAGGGCAGGCGCGCACTCCAGTCGTGAACGCCGAAATCCTGAAAGACGAACATCGCGCGCCAGTAGTAGAGCGCCGGCTTTTCGAGCCAGGGATGGCCGTAGAGATAGGGCGTCACGCAGGCGGCAAGACGTTCCTTGAGGGTGTGGGCCGAATCGAACCGCACCAGCATTTCGTGAGCGATCTGCGCATAGCGGGGCTCGTCGGCGCCCACTAGTCCGATGCCGTCGCCGCCAAAGATCGGCGTGACTCCATACGAAATGAAGAAGACGGCGAAGGCGATGAAGACGGAAGCTTCCCAGATGGTGCCCCAGGAGGGCACCCGTTTGCGCGATCCCTCGCCCGATGCCGCAGCAGATGATTCCAGCGCAGTCTCCACTTCCAGTGATTCTCCAGTGAGCCAGGGCGCAAATGCGGCGCCGGAGAGGCTCTTTCGGCCTTTCAACGGGAGTGCGGGGAACTCCAGATGACCGGTTTGATCCCATGCCTCATTGGAGGCGGGAACGAGGGTTGCGAGCAGCGATACGTGCTCGACGCGCGCTTGTCAAACAAGGCTAACAGATCGGCGGCGAATCTCAAGGAGTCTCGGTACTGAAGCCGTCAACCTGCGGGCGAAGCACGGCAAGGAGCTTTTCCACAGCATGCCCGAGAGGTCCGTCAACGGTGCAACCCGCCGCATTTTCGTGCCCTCCCCCGCCGAGTTGCTCCGCGATCCGAGCCACGTTCACCCTTCCCTTGCCGCGCAGGCTTACCCGAATGCGCTGTTCAGGCAGTTCCCGCAGAAACACGGCCGCCTCGACATCGGCGATGGAAAGCGCATAATTCACAATCCCTTCACAATCTTCTTCAGCAGCACAGGTACGCACCATATCGCTGTGCGTGACCCAGAGCCAGGCGAGCCGGCCGTCGCGACGCAGATTATTGAGGGCGGCGCCCAACAACAACAATTTAGATGTTGGCGTGGAGAAGTAGATGTCCTGGGATATGCGGATAGGATTTGCACCGGCCAAAACCAGCTTCTCGGCGAGCGCGAATGTAGAGGCGCGTACTCCGCCGTAAATGAAGCCTCCAGTGTCTGTCAGAAGGGTGGTGTAGAGGCATGTGGCCATCTCCTGAGTCAGATCGGCGCCCGAAGCGGAGATGAGGCGGTGGACCAGTTCGCCGACGCTTGCGGCTTGGCGGTCAATCCAATTCAGGTGGCCCCACGGGCGGCCGCTGGCGTGGTGATCGATGTTGATGGTGAAGAAGCTTTCGAGGCCGCGCAAGCGGGTGCGTTCAAAGCTGTCGCATTCCAGCAGGATGGCAGCGTCGTAGGGCCCGTGGATCCGCATGGCAGTGCGAATGCCGCCGGCTCCGGGCAGCTTCCGATAAGCGATCGGAATGCGATCGGCGGTCACCAGGTCAGCGCGCTTGCCAAGCTGCTCGAGAAACATGCCCATGGCCAGCACGCTTCCCACCGCATCGCCATCGGGGCGCGAATGCGAGCAGACCAGAAACCGCTCGCCTTCCCGAATCACCTTCAGGATTGCTGCGGGCGGATCCGTTTGCGACTCAGCCGCGGAGTTTTCGATGACGATGGGGAGGGTATGATCCATGAGCGGCTAGTCCACCGGGGTCTTTTGTCGCCGCCGGGAGCGATCCATAAGCTCTTCGATGCGCGCCTGGAAGCGGCCGGAGCGATCGGCAAAGAAACTGAGGTCCGGGACGTGGCGAACGCCCATCCGTTCCTTCAACTCGAAACGGATGTAGCCTTTGGCAGCTTCGAGCGCGGCGACCGTGTCCTCCTCGGCCTTGGCGATGTCGGGAACCGCGTTGTCGACCGCGACGTAGACGCGCGCGGACTTGCCCCCGGGATTGAGAACGACTTCGCTGACGTAACAAAACGCGATGCGCGGATCGGAAAGTTCTCCCTCGATCATGGAGCCGATTTCTTCGCGCAGCGTTTCGGCTACGCGGTCCTGATGATGTTTGCGCCCTCTATGCTCCGGCATGTGCGATTTCTTCCCCAGGTAAACCAATCAGGATAGCAGAGCGCATGGCTCGGATCGTGAAGGAGGAATGCGCCAAAACCGCCTTTTCGCTTCAACTTTCGTGGTATTCCCAAAAGCTGTCGGCGAGTTCTGCGCCGAGCTCGTTGGCCATGCGCCGCGCCGCCCGTTCCACTTCGTGCATGAGGCCGTGCAGATAGTCGCGGGAATGGGAGATGGCAACGACGCCGATGGTCGCCGAGCGCCATGTCGTGGCTTCGTCGAGCTCCGCGACCGAGATATTGAAGCCCTGGCGCAGCTGATCTTTCATGGAGCGCACGACCTGTCGCCGGTCTTTGAGCGACTGTGCGTGCTCGATGCGCAATTCGAGGGTAAGTTGGGCGACGGGCATGGTCGTGCGAAGCCGCAGGATCTCGGGCTGGAAGTTCATTTTAGTTTCTTCGCCGCGGACGGGCAGGAATTTTGCGTTCAGCGCAGCAGCGCGAAGGCAACGAGGGTTTCTCCCGTGTCACCGGTTTCTGCCAGCAACTCGTTTTCGAGCTCGCGGGGAACCGGCATCTCGCAGGCGGCGATCTCGGCTTCGCTGGCGCCCACGAAGCAGAGATCGCAACAGCCAAGCGCGACCTCGTCGCTCAACCGGGTAGGCGGGCCAAAGACGCGGCAGGTCATGGGCCGATGCTCGTAGACGTCGCACAGGCCGGTCGCGGGGTTGAGCGCCGGGCAGGGCGCGTCGTCGGCAAAGGATTCGAAGCGGGCTTGCTCTTCGTCGGACGTGCCCAGGATGCCAGTGGCCGGATCTCCGGGGAAATCAGGGCCGTAGGCCTCCAGCCACGCGCGGGCGCGCTGCCGGAGAGCCTCGGCGGTTTGCGGGTCTGCCGCATCCATCGCAGCTTGCAGGCGCAGAACATCGAGCGCGTGGATGGGGAAGGCGCCGTGACAGCACTGCGTGCATCCGGGACGGCACGCGAGCCAGGAGCCGGCACGTTGGGCTGCGTCGGCCAGTGCCGCGTCCACGATTTGCACGAGCCCGCTGTCGCGACCCCGCACGGATTCGGTGCCGAGGGGCCGTGGAGGCATGGGGAAAGAATAAGGCAGGGGCGGAGGGAACAACAGACCGAGGGCAGGGGAACAAGGGAAAGGGAGTGCCGGGCGTGCTCTCACCGGGTTGACGATGATGGAGGAAACGGCGTGCTATAAGAGGTGCGAGGTCGCCGTGCTTTACCTGGAGCGCATTCCCGCCGCCCCACTGGACACGTTCATTCGTGCGCTGTGGTACGCGCGCGTGACGGATCTTTCCCACCGGCGCGAGCGGGTGTTGCCCAGCGGCTGTATCGAGGTGATCCTCAGCCTGGCGCGGGATTTTCTGCTCGACTGCGCGGAGGACGCGGCAGACGAGCGCAGGCCTCCGGCCCTGGTGGTTGGCGCGCGCACCGTCTACGAGATCATCGATCGCTCCGATATGGCCGATCTGATCGGCATCGTGTTTCGGCCGGGTGGGTTCGCGCCCTTCGCAGGCGACGCCGTAGACCTGTTGAGCAACCGCACGGTCGATCTGGAAGATGTGTGGGGCGGACCGGCGCGAGGGCTCCGCGACCGCCTGCGCGAGATTTCTCTGCCGGAAGCGCGTTTGCAGTGCCTGGAGTTATTCCTGGTGGAGCGCTTTGCGCCGCGGCTGACGCGCCATGGGCCGTGGCGGCGGAGCGAAGTCGACTTTGCGGTGCGAGCCTTCGCGCATGCGCCCGGAATGGCGACCGTACGCGAAGTGGCGCAACGCACCGGCTGGAGCGAGCGGCGATTCTCGCAGGTATTTCGCGAGCATGTCGGGCTGGCGCCCAAGGCGTGGTGCCGCGTGCAGCGTTTTCAGCGGGTGGTGCGGCAGCTGCATGCCGGCCGCGAAGTGCGCTGGGCAGAGCTGGCGCTCGATTGCGGCTACTACGACCAGGCTCATTTTGCCAACGAGTTTCGTGCCTTCTCGGGCATTGACGCGACCACGTATTCCGCGCGGCGCGAGGGGCCCTGGGCGAACCACATCCCCCTCGAGTAGCTTGCGCGATCAAGGCGACGTCAAGCACACCAGCACATTTCCGATTTTTCCAAGATGCGCAGCGTTCGGCAATGTCATCGTGTTGGAGTGGCCGGGTGAGAGGCATCCGGCTTGAGGAGGTTTTATGTCGAACCCTGCACCGCAATCCCCGTCCACCATTATGCCCACGATGCGCTACCGCGACGCCCCCGCTGCCATTGAATGGCTTTGCAACGTGCTGGGCTTTGCGCGCCACGCCGTCTATCCCGGACCCGACAACACGATTGGCCATGCCGAGCTAACCTTGGGCGGCGGCATGATCATGCTCGGTTCGTACAAAGACGATTCGTACGGACGGGGTTTCAAGGCTCCGGGCGAACTCGGCAATACAGAGACGCGCGGCTCGTACGTGGTTGTGGCGGATGCCGACGCTGTGTATGCGCGGGCCAAGGCCGCTGGCGGAACGATTGTGCGCGAGATCCTGAATACCGATTACGGCAGCCGCGAGTTCACGGTGAAAGATCCGGAGGGCCACTCCTGGAGCGTCGGTACCTACGATCCCTGGAAGGCGCAGGGGTGAAAAACATGGATCAGGGATTCAAGGCCAGGTTTTTTCCAGGACGCAGCGCATCCCGGAGACCCGGTACCCAAGAAAAGAGAATTTCGCCGGCGGGGCACAAAGTCTCCGCAAATCGGGACTGATTTGGTGCGAGTGGTCGAGTCGCCGGTTTGCTGCGCTAGACTCGTTGCGTGGTTTGCGGAGGTTTTTCGAGTGCACAAGACGCGTGGAGTGGTTTCTCTTTTCCTGGGGTTGGGTTTGGTTGCGGCGCTTCCGGCGCAGCAGTCGCGGCTGCTGGTGGCGCAAAAAGGTCTGGCGAGCCTGGCCATCGTCGATCCTGCAAGCGGCAAGGTGCTCATGTCGGTGCCCGAGGGCGGGATTACCGGGCATGAAGTCATTGCTTCGCCCGATGGGCGTCACGCGTTTGTCCCCATCTACGGCAACTCGGGCGTCGGCAAGCCGGGCACGAATGGATCGAAGATTGTGGAGATCGATCTTGCGAGCGGAAAGATCGTGGGCACCATCGATTTCGGACACGGGGTGAGGCCGCATTGTGCATTGATCGGACCGAAGGATGGAATGCTCTACGTGACGACCGAGATCGACAAGACCGTTACGATCATCGATCCCAAGACACTGAAGATCGTGGGAACGATCTCCACGGATCAACCTGAGAGCCACATGCTGGTGCTGTCGCACGATGGGCGGCGCGGCTACACGGCCAACGTGGGTCCGGGGACGGTGTCGGTACTCGACATTGCCGCGCGCAAAACGATCAAGGTGATTCCGATCTCGGGCAACACGCAGCGCATCGCCATTTCGAACGACGACCGCTGGGTGTTTACGGCCGACCAGACCAAGCCGCAGATGGCGGTGATCGATACCAGGACGAACCAGGTGGCTCACTGGATTCCGGTGGAGTCGTATGGCTACGGCGGAGCGATGACGCCGGACGGCAAATGGTTCCTGGTGGCGCTGCCGGACGTGAATAAGGTGGCGGTGATCGATGTGCAGGCGATGAAGGTGGTGCGCAACATTTCGTTGAGCGCGGGCACTGACCCGCAGGAGGTGCTGATCCGGCCCGACGGAAAAATGGCGTACGTGTCCTGCATGCAGTCGAACCAGGTGGCGCAAATTGATCTGGGCAACTGGACGGTGACGCGCATGATCGCAACCGGGAAGGCGACGGATGGGCTGGCCTGGGCGGGACAGTAAGAGCCCGCGAGTTGCAGCCCCAATTGGCCGGA
>Ga0335073_10009076_pt1 | contig 13945 bp, 16 predicted proteins | sample Lox_Sample_22_FD_207093 | JGI IMG/M metagenome (GOLD analysis project Ga0335073, IMG submission 207093) | Soil microbial communities from Loxahatchee National Wildlife Refuge, Florida, United States - Lox_Sample_2.2 | ecosystem: Environmental > Terrestrial > Soil > Wetlands | place: USA... | reverse complement strand
CTTCTATGGAATCATTTGGGTGTAAAATGAGGCACAAAAGCCTAAATCATGCATTACATTGAATTTCGTCCAATTCTTCAATTATTGACGTTGGCTTGAGGGTTTGGACAAGTACAGTCGAAAGGCAAAGTGCTGGGTACTGTAACGTAGTAGTTTGACAATTGGAGAATTAGAACGTATCTGAGGAACCATACAGATGAGTTACGCTCGAGGCAATTGATTAGATTGGGCCATTTTGATTAGTTTGCAAGCTTGAATCAATTATTCTCTCCAATTGTTGTTAAGTTGTTTCGGGATGAGGCACGTCAACGTTCTTGACACAGATGATAGATGAAGATGGTCAAGCATTTATGCGCCTGAGTTCTCTCCGTTCGCACTTCATTTCAAGAATGGAAATCGATCCTTCTTAACACGTAGTATACCAATGGAGTGAACGGTTGGGCTGATAAACAAGGTACTAATTACTCGAAGAGCATGTGAGTTGGTGTCAATTGGATTCTTAGGTACCCTTTTCGCTTCGAAATGTGTCTCCTCACTTGGTATTAGCATCACTCAGCATAGTGGCCTGCTTCAGTAGCGTAGTGTCATAGGGAAGAAGCCCTGCATTTGATTTCAACGAACCTAAGTCTGCCTTCGGCGCTGCCGATTTCTCAACCATATATCTCCGCATGATCGTATGAGGATGCTCAATTTCAGCTTTTGGTTTTAATGGAAACGCGGGTTCAACACAGAAAGAAATACTTCACTTGAATCTGGGAACATTCGTAATGGCATGGCTCGGAGATCTCGTTTCGAAACGCGCAATGTGGCCTCCTGGCCTCGGTATTCCGAAACTGGCAATTGGCCGCACAGTCTCGGCAGTGCGAAAACCGAGCCGCGACGGTGTCAAAAATCAGCAATTTTGGCCGATATGGAACCGGAGACCAGAAGCTAGGATGGCACGACGCAATTTAGCGGCTCTTCATTGGAGAGTAGGGGTGCAGATGATATCGTTAACCGTGATGGATAACCGTCAAAGCTGTCACGAGGCGGGATCTCACACAGAGCGACGAAACGAAACGGACTGCGATGCAGAAGCAAACAAGTGCCCCTGCGCCCTGCAAAAACGGGATCGTTCAAGCCTGATACGAATGAGTCACTTTAAACCTGCAAAGGCCCAAATCAGTCGACCGCAATCTAGTGGACATGGAGGAGCACAAAGCCACCACATCTGCTGCAAGTGGACCAACTTGTTTCTCGTCCGGTGTCAGCATAGGGCGGAGCGCTGCGGGTCCAAGCGGGTAGATTCCGGTCAATCTGGCTCTTTCCAGCTCCGCTTGGCGAGAAAGTGAAATGGAGAGAAGTCTGCAATTCGTTTTCAATAGGAAACGTGAAAAACCATTGGAAGATCTCAGATAGAATTGCAAGCATGCTGCAGCAGGCAGCAGCAGCCCTTTTGATGCCCGTTGACATGCTTAGAAATGCAGCATCATTTTGAGAGGCCGCTCCAGTTATTGAGCGCAAAAACGGTGTTCGGGCTTGGAGGACGTCGCAGGGCGTGGGAGGCGAAGCATGCAGAGTCGCGCTATGGCAAGCCAATCAGAGCCGCACAGACAGGGGGGAGGGCAGTGAAATTCACGCTTGGCTGGCCAAGGATTGCCCAGATGGACTGGCGTGAGGAATGAGATGGAAGACCAGACGATAATTATCGAAGAGCGGCAAGTGAGAATGTCGTTGGAAGGCGAAGGGGAGAGCGAGACGACGAGCAGGGAGGATGAGAACGAGCGGATGTTCAAATACATGAACGGGTGCGCGGTGGACAGGCTTCTGAGGGTTGGAAACGTATTGGAAGCGCAGTGGACCTTTCTATCGTTATCTTAAGGCGGCGGATGTGCTCGAGGTCAGCGTGTGTGGAGGCGATGCGTGGATATTCCGGAGATGGCTAGCAGCGGCTGAATCACGTGATGCCACCGCACAACAATATGCGCAGCGTCGGCGTTTTGGCCTGTGCAAACACCAAACCCGTATCGCCGCTTTAGCCAAATTGAGGCTTGACAACCCCGGCTCGCTGCCAGCGCGCTAATAGAAGTGTGAGTCACACTGCCTCCATGCCCAAGCGTGCTGACAGACTGCTGCTTGCCCAGGCTCCGACTACAAAAAGTTTGTCTCGTCCACCAGGCAACTTTCCTCCTTCAACCTCACATTGCACACTTCACAGAAACACGTACACAGGCACCCACAGGAATGGCTGCCTCTTTAACTTCATCCGTTATCACCTATTTTGTCCCTCAGAAGGCAAGATAGACCCGTCCACTCCAGACAGTCTGCTACCAACTCATCGTCCACTTCACCCTTCAGAGTCTCCCGCTTTCGCCGGATCTCTGAACTCAAGCATCGCCACAGGCAGCTTCAGTTCTCAAACACCCACAATTTTCCTCTCAAAAGCCACCACGGCTTCTCAAACCCACCAACAATGGCTCCCTTCAAGACCCCACCAAGCCTTAAGGCAACCACAAGCAACACCACAACAACCCAGTCACGAGTCCTTTCCGCAAGGCGACTTCGTACTCTACGACCAGCCGGCGTCCGCACCTCAGCGTCGACCCAGCACTACCGTTCCTGGTCGTGTGTTTAACGCAGTTCAAGTACCGCAGCAACAGCAGCAAACCTTTTACTCCATCTCGGCACCTTCGTCCACTGTCGGTTTCCGCCCTGCTAGGCCCCCGGTACCCCTCTTCAATTCGACTGGTCAGATTCCACAACAAGTGAACAACAGCACCATGTCGGGTAGGCCGTCTGCGTCCCTGAAGTCAGAAGATGATCTAACTCGCCCAGGCATTGATACCTCGTTTGACTTCGATCTCGGCCACTTCGATGGCTCGAGTGAGTTCGCTTGGGATGGTAGCTTCACCGCTATCAATGCAAATGGCGCCGCGTCTTCGACGCAAACCGTCTCTCCCAAGGATCTCTTCAACGATGGTCTAGGCTCTGCTCCTCCTTCGACTGCTTTCACCAACCTGACTTCGCCTGACATCAATGAGTCTCCATACGGCCTTGACAGCGCCTATGAAACCTCGCCGATGTTCGACACCACGGATATTACCGCAAACCCGAGCTGGTATTCGCTCTTCCCTGATGCCGCCGCAAACGACGCATCAGCGGTCAAGATGGAGCGAAACGTCAGCAACCTGTCCGCTAGCGGCCAGACCAGCTCGTCCAGCAACTCTCCGCTCGTCAACTTGGATGTCAGCAACCGCAGGAAATCATCTGGTCAGTCTCCACTCGGCGCAGGAATGCAGCGACACTCTTCTTCGTCTGGAATCAACCGCCGCCGACGCAAGGGTCCTCTTCCTGCAATTGAAGTCGACCCTAGTGACAAAGTTGCCGTCAAGCGAGCTCGCAACACTCTTGCAGCTCGTGAGTCTCGTCAGCGTAAGCTTGACCACGTTTCTCAGCTTGAGTCTCGCATCGCCGATCTCGAAGCTCAGCAAGGACTCATGAAAGACGCTTTAATCGCCCACGGTTATACCGGCCCTCTCGTTCTCGACTAAACGGTTATTGCTTACCGGTCCCTTTGGTTTCGGCTCTGGGTTGATGAGGGGAGCCAAGCTCTCCGAATCCCAGCCAGAAAACCTCACAAAAAAAAATTTGCTTTTTCGTTGAACAAGGATTGTGATGACTCTTCTTTTTTTCGGCTGATTTGTTGGCTGGAGGTTGGCACCTCGCCAGCATTCACCGAAGTTGGCATTTCTTATTGTAGCGATCGGCCGGATCTGATGTCTCCCTCATCTCATATTTGGAGTTGAGGCGATTGAACTCGTGGCAATGTCTCGCATCTCGAACACTCCAATAATACACCGGTGAGCATCTTGCCCTCTTCACTTGTGAAGCCGTGGCTCTTTGCTTGGGAGTTGTTTCCGCTCTTCATAGTTAGCTCTCGCCTGGTACTCGGCGGTCAAGTACAATTCCAAAGGGCTTTTTCTCCTCACCTCAACGTTCCAAATGAAAGTGCTCGAGATTTGTGAAAAAGTGTAGCTTCTGAAGATACTTCCAGAGACATAAATAAGTAGCAGAGCTGGTGGCGAAGTCTGACTGGACGATCTCGTGAGTCAATCGGCCGACTTTTCTCCCATGGTTCCCGATGTCACGACACACTGGCCAGTTGTCCCTATGACTGCACTGCCTACGTATGATTACAGCCCCTTGAGCCATCTGTACCCGATCTTCCGGCGGGTTGTTGTTTTCTGCTCTGCTTCCAGACTCTGTCGCGCTAAGCCAGGTTTGCATATCAGATTCGTTGCGCATTCAACAACCTGCCTTCACGACAAGATCTGGTGTCATAAAATGATGGACGTACTGATCACCTGCCTGATATATATCTGTACCCCTCTCTTGAGCAGCAAGAACCATCACCTTCTTTCGTCTTCCTCTCGTAAGGCAGTCATTGTGATTCAACTAACCCACTAAGTCCTTTCGCCCTACGCACGACTACCTTAGCCTTGCAAGCGTGATCAAAGGGCGCATCTCCGGCGTTCAATTGCCGTATATATTTGTGCTCAACTCCATCACCGCTCTAGAACCAACTTATATGAAGAGCTGACTGTAACATCTGGGCATTTAAGTTATCAAGAGTTTAAGTTTTGCGGAATTCTTCATACCACAATGGCCAGTGTCACTGTCGAGCAATCGAAGACTCCTCTTACTGCATTCAAAGTACTCTCGTTCGACGTCTACGGCACCCTCATAGACTGGGAATCAGGAATCTACAATGCCGTCGTTGAGAGCGCACCATTCGCGAGCTTACCGGCAGACAGTCCTCAGCGAGATCGCAAGACTGTGCTTGAGCAATACGAGCACCATGAACGAAAAATAGAGCATGCAAATCCTGGCATGGAGTATGCGACGCTGTTGGCCGAAGTCTACAAAGGCATCGTCACATCACTTGCGCCGTCGACGGTACCCTCATCGGAGGAAGTGTCTGCGGCAGCCGAAACCTTCAGCAAGTCGATCAAAGACTGGCCTGCGTTCCCCGACACGCTTGCAGCGCTGCGCACGCTGCAGAAGCACTACAAGCTGGTGCCGCTGTCGAACTCGAGCCCGTCGACGTTCGGCGCGTCGCTGGCGGGCCCCTTCAAGGGCTTCTCCTTCGACGCTGTTTACCTGGCGGCCCAGATCGGCAGCTACAAGCCCGACCGCCGCAACTTCGAGTACCTGATCGAACACGTTAAGGCCGATTTTGGCGTCGATAAGGATCAGATCTTGCACGTCGCTCAGAGCTTGCATCACGATCATTTGCCCGCGACGGAGTTTGGCCTTGCGCGCTGCTGGGTCGATCGCTCTGGGGTTATGGGCGTCCCTGTAGGGAAGGTTTCCGTTCATTGGGAGGTCAAGACTTTGGGGGAGCTTGCAGATCTTGTGGAGAAGGCGTTTGCAGAAGATAAGGCTTGAGTGCATGTGTGTTGATGAAGTGAAAGCACAGATCTGTTCGATGTATAAAATGGTGTCTCTCGATCGAGAGGTGAGAAGCGTCTTGGACTATTAGTTAATGCGAATGAAGAAGCTGAATTGGAAGTGCTTATGAAGTCAGTGGAAGCTCATCCACTTAAAATGGTCTCAGCTGGAAGTAAATAAATGGTCGATGTGGTCAAGAGAGTTATCGAATATTGAGTACGTGGTCGGAAGCTCGACTTCGTAAGCGTGACAACCAGATTCGTCCCGACTATAAACAAATATATCATCACACCCACAATAATAAATTTCAAATCATTCTTTAGAAAATTAAAACTTTCCCCTGGCCTAAAGGTGTTGACGTTCATTAGCGTCCAATCTGAAAACCCTTTGTCGCAGATCCAGCCACCCACCCAGCCTTGTTTTTGAACAGCAAACAAACCGGCTTACTCGCCATGGGTACCTTTCGAAACCCGAAATTTCGAAATAGAAAAGTGAAAGCTAATGATCTAGTGATGACTCTTATTCTTGGACGAAGGAACTATCGCATGTAGTTTATCAAACTTCACGCCCTCAGCCTTGCGATATCGAGAGAGAGCGCGCCAAGATGGGTCTGCTGGTTCTCGTCATCGCTGTCCTCAGTGTTTCCACATGCGTATCAGCGGAGTTTAATGAGAAACGCCAAGCGAGCATGTAAGGAAGGTTCATTGTAATCAAAGCAGCTTCGGAAGCTAAGAAACAATGCAGCTCGAACGAAGCAGAGTTCAGCTCAGCAGCATCCCAACTAATATCACTCTACCTCCCAGCCTCGGTGCAATCAGCACTTGCCAGCGTCGCTAGCTCAGCGGGAAGCATCACAGTCGATGTCTCTGCAGCAGTGGAGAGCGCGCTGACGGCGACGAGCCCGCCGTCATGGTTCACTGCCATCCCAGCAGCATACTCGCCCAACATCGCGAGCCTCGAGTCCGCCGTCAGCGCTCTCCGCAGCTATGCTTCGCAGGGCAGCATTCCAAACGCGCCGTACGTATTCACGACGACCGTAAGTGGCTCTACCGTTGTCAGCACGTCGCTGCCAGCGTCGAGCGCCACTAGCGCTACTACCTCCGGTGCGTCGACGAGCAGCGTAAGTAGACCCGTTCAGATTCGGAGGCGAAGTCCTCAGTTTCCTGCTGCAGAGATTGATAGTGTGCAGGGTTCTAACAGCAGTGGCGTGTCGGCTGCGAAAAATACTACTGTTACGACGGCAAGCCCGTTCTCAACTGAGACGGCGACGAATCTCAGTGGGACGAGCACCAGTGCTTTTGCAATGGCTACGCATGTTCCTGCTATCGCGGGTATGGGAGTATTGGGATTCCTCGGCGTAATAGCGTTGCTTTGACAGAGTCCATGATTCTTGTACGAGAAGGTAATTCTGAGCGCGAGATTGAGGGTGCAAGTGGAAGCGGAGTCGAGCAGAGCGCATACCTGCAAGCCCGGAACCATCGGATTGAGCGCTGGTGCTGAATTAGAGCCCTGTCAGACAAATTGAAACCAAATGGCAATATTCGAGAAGCAAAATGCTTCAGATTCTCGCCCGCTTTTGCAGCGCCATACTCCTTCGCTAACATGATGTCCCGACCATATCTCACAATGTCCGAAAAGTCGACCATACGTCTTAAACTCCATGTAAGCGTGTCAAGAATAGTCGTAATATTCCCACACTTCGATAAGCCATAAATTTTCCCTTCCCAGCCCTGCAAATACATTACCACCAACCCTTCTTCGCCCTCGCCCACATTCTCTGCTCCATCTTCGCCTTCTGACCGTAAAACCGAAACTCCTCATTATAATACGCCATTAACCCCTGCAAATCCTCGATAAATCCGTCGGGCCCTCTGCTCCACACCCACGCGCCGACAACGATCAACCCACCCCAGAAGGCGAGGCGCAGCGCTAGGTCGACCCACCATTTGACCCACTTCCACAGCATGTTGAGGATGTTGAGGCTGATGAAGAGGATGAAGAGGAGGAGGGCGATGGTTGCGAGCGAGGGCGAGGCGCCGGTGAGCGTTGATGTCAGCGCGAGCGTGTAGTTGATCGCGTAGGTGACGGATGAATTGATTGCGGTGACGAAGTTGTACAGCGTGCGTAGCTGCGAGGCGCTGAGGTTGGAGCGAAGCACGTCCAGCCATTCTATAAGACCGGTTAGAACAAGGTATTCAAGTGTTGGGAGGAAGCAGGTAGGCGTGCCGTTGACGAAATCCATTGCTAAGAGAGGTTGCCTCGGAGCGCCGGGAACGGCTCTTCTGTTGGTACAGATGGTCACTGATGCGATCTGAGCAGACGGATGAGTGGCTCGGCGAGGGCCGATGTTAGAATGAGGAGCCGATTACAGCGATAGAAGGAATGTCGGGTCTGGAAGCTTGGGAACTGCCTAGAGCAGAGTGTAGATAAACAGTGGAAGACGCGTTCGCAGCCCAAGCAAGTTGATATAATGCGGCTTTAAGGTTCCAGATAAATAGTAGGCCGCTATTTTGAGACAGTCGTGGGTTTGCGGAGCGGATGTGACATCAAAATAGAGAGAAGATAATCCAAATGGGACGGCAGCTTCAGCTCGGGTTTGCGATGGACTTATTAACAAGTGGGAGGGGTTCTTGGTGGTTTGCCAGTGACCGTGCGCGCCAGCTTCATCGGCTTGCACGGTACTTTTCTCACCTTTCGGATATGGCACGACAGCATCACCTTATCTACTTGGGAAATCAAGCCGCCACGAACCATCGGATATCGCGATAAATTCTCTACTGGTCTAGTACGATTGCGTCCAATTGAATCAATCGCCATAATGCTTGACCGCTGATTGCCTCTGTCGAATGTCTCACACTACCGCGATGCAGAGTCTTTGGACGCGGGCTTCTCAGCTTGCCTGCACCTGTCGTTGTCCTTCTTGTCTTCACCAAAAAGCTTCAATCGTTAGACGAATCTCTTCTGTAGCTGGAAAGGTTACTTCCAGACCATTTTCGACCGGAACACTCCTCTACTCTTCCATCTTCGCCGCCGCCTGTACCTTAGACTCCGCTGCCAAAGAGCAAAGAAAGAAGAAATGGGAAGCTGCTATCGCAAAGAGCAAACAAGATATCGAATCAATGGAACAGGCTAATACGGAGAGACTGAACAACATATTAGCATCATTTGATGCTACTGCTTCAGAACCGTTCCGAGAAGAGTTGACACCTGTTCGATTAACAACGGAAGACGTGGTGATGTGGTCTCCAGGAATTTTGGATAAGAGGCCTCGTTTTCCCATTTCTACAGCCGAAGATCCACATCCCGAACACCTTCCACCTCAATCGCTATGGTCTGGGCCTGTGCGAAGACTGAAGGCTGCTCAAAGGGGGTTTACGGAAAAGAAACTGCGGTTGACGGAGCTCGGAGTCACAATGCTTGTATTGCAAATGTTTTTGGCTGCCGATATCGACTCCAAATCCGGAGCGGAGCTTGAGGCTCTACCCGCCAGCGTTCGACCCTACGCATCGCTTTCGCGCCCAGATCAACGTCAAGCACTATCGGCCGTCAAAGCAGAAGTGATCGACTACGTCTCTTTGCTGATGGCCTGGGACCGTGGCGAAGCCCGCCCGCTGCCCGTTCCGACGCCCTACTACAAACAGCTTGAAAAACATCGCCATGAGCTTATTGACGACAGGCTCGTTACTTCCTTCAAGGAGCTTTTCGAGGATCTCAATCGGGGCCGAATCAACCTTCAGGCGGCAATAATCAATATCTCCAACCTCCTCCTCACCAGTCCTGTCCCATTAGCACTTCAGCCCTACAACGTCCTCCTCATTGGATTTCTTCAACACAACAAAAGTGTCGCTCGGTTCTCCGTGATTGAAGCCCTCATCAAGCTAGGCGATGAAGCCAAACTCAGACCCAATGAATTCACATGTGCGGCAATACTCCGAACCTACAGAATGCTCGACGATCGACGCATGTTCGCCAAGTTTGTTGCGCTAATGAGAGCACAAGACAACGCGCTCATGCTTGCGAGACCTAACGTTCGAATTACCGATTCAAGTATAGGCCGGCTCGTGCGCAAGGGCGATAAAGTTCTGCAAGCGATCGGTCCTTCAACCACGGTGTACAGGGAGCTTATCTTGGGTATCCTCAGGTTCATGGGATTCGACACAGCCATCCAAATTATCAGGAAACTCAGCACTGAGCGCTGGGGTCTCGACTGGGACTGTCTACACTTGTTGATGATGGATTGTGTGGTGCGCAGGGCTTGGGATGACGGCATGATCGTATTGGAGCAGATGGAGTTGCTGAAGCACAAGGCCGGATCGCTACCAGCGAAAATCCAAGCCATGGTATTGGCACTGTGCAAGGTTTGCGATCGATTTGAAGAGTTCAACGAGAAGTTTGAACAAGCTCTTGACTGTGGCCACAGCAGGGAGAAGATCTTGAATCTCATCACCCGGATTTTCGTTGCCGTCGAGCGAAATGCAGACCGTAAAGTGTCCGGCGTTCAGTCCGCACGAGATTCACTTGAACAGGAAGAGCAACCTAGCGTAGAGACGACAGAGGAGCATAATGCTTCGCCAACGAGCCATCATCGGGCTGTGGAGCATGATGGTACGGTCCCAAACCAAATGGCAACAGACTTGAGTCCAAGGGGACAGAAGCCGGTTTCATCAATTGCGCCATTGAACGTCTCCGACGAGTTTGAGCGGGATGCGAGATTTAAGAGGGTCTGCGTCACAATGGTTGCTAAGTGAGGAGCTGGCAGATAATGGATTTCCAAAGTTGGCAATTGAAGCCATCATATGATACCCCCGTTCGCCCTTGAAGAGGCATGGGCCAGATTAGAGAAGATCTGAATTCCAGATAGATGAATGCAAAAGTGCTCACAAATTGACGATGTTAGCGAGCTTCGATGATCTTTATCCTACCTTCTCGGCATATCCACTGGCGTTCCAGAAATACGAATGGCGCGTATTTGGACTCGATGGGAGGAGAGGTGAGGTCAGCAAAAGGACGTGGGCCAATCAGATGGTCTGGCACCCGACTTTCCCTCCCGCCTTCACTCGACTCTCCCCTGTATCCTGATCGCTTCATGAACAACACTCTCCACCTCCACCTGCCCGCTCTCCCTTCTTTTAAGAATCGCCCATTGCTGCGCCTTGGACGTTCCAATAATCAATGTCACCGTAATCCAGTCAGTCCATCACTGTAAGCTCAATCGCACATCGCTCGCACCAGCAGCGCTTGCCGCCGACCGAACACCCACTGAACCACAACCTCATCTCCCCAGATTACATCCTCAATCCATCCACATTGTCGGACCCACGAGAGCCGAGTTGCGGTGATTCCGCATCCTCTTCCTCCTTCCAACACTATCTGCGCCGCGGCCTCCATCTCACCTCTGCTGAAACGGAGCCAACTCTGTCAACCACGGCCGACTCTCCTTACCCGCCGCCCTTCTCGTCGCTCTTTTTTCCCTCCGACTCTCCATCCGCTGAGGCCCACAAGGCTGTCTCTCAGGCTAGTCCAACCGAACAGTTACCCGCTTTCTCTTCTGAGGATCCACTCCGCGGCTCTTCGTCTTCTGCTGCTGCAACAGCCGTCGCTGAAACAAAAGCCGCTCTACCAAGAGATACCAAAGACGGTCCCTCAAGCAAATATTACGACGACGGTGAACCTCCGCCACCCTATACAGAAGGCTCCAGCCCTATCGACGGCTTCACTTACGTGATGGCGAGTGCAGGCGGACCGGCCAGCATCATCACGCAGGTGCCACAGCAAACTGCACCACCCGTCAACGCCCTTGCAGGTGCGAATCAGGCCACGTCAGACGGAGCTCCTTCATTGAAACTAATAATGACACAGTGGGCGGCACCGATGAGAATATCACGCTCGATTTGCGGTTCGCATTGACTTCGTTTGAACAGAACCTGTACGCGCCGATACTAACTGATCATAGGGGCAAGCGCTTCACACTCTCCCGCGATGAGCTCCTTACACTTCCCGAATTTGTCCTTCTGTCACTCTTTCCCAATGGCCTTCTTCCTGAGAGCCATATGAACTCCTTCCACGAGGGAGACGTATATCCGGTAGATGTTAGTACCACCAGTGCTATCACTCAAGCGAATGGATCACTGCACCCGGTCTCAGATCGTGCAGCGTACCAACGCATTGTCCAAGCACTCTCCAACCCTGATCTGTACCTTTCTGACCAGTATTATCATTCACAGTATGACCCACAATCCCTTCAATATATGCTCGACTTTTTCCGTCGTGTTGCCTTGACCATACCAACAAGCCCTCCATCACCATCTCAAGAACAGCCTGAGGCTGTGCCTATAGAGCCAATGCAAGGCTCTGCACGTGATATGCTGCAAGACCGGGCTGGAATTATTGTCCTGCGTGAAGACCTCGATTTCTATGTCATTCCACCGAAACGCGACATTGACCAGCCTGAAATGATCGAAGTCAAGCGTGCAGCTGCGAAAGCCTTACTACGGCAGGATGGTATCTTCTCTGGCTTGAGGAAGAGCGAAGAACCAGGCACAACGGAACAGCACCTCATCGAGATGCTCACCGCAGGGCAAGCTTCCTCTTTTCCCGCTCATCCCATAGCATGCAACATACTAACAAGCCTTATAGCGGTTTCAATCACGATGATCGCTGGGGCCACCGAGCTTCTGAACCGAACAAAGCTGTCATCGCCTCCATCGCTCTCGCCCGACTTCGCACTGATATCAACGGTAACAACAATCTCGCCAACAACAACGCTGTCGGCATGGCACAGAAACTGCTTCTCTTCTGGCGCAAGCCGGCCCGCCGCTGCTGGTGGGAGGGCGTTGAGCTCGAGAGCGTTGATGGTGTTGAGGGAAAGCTGAAGGTGTGGATCCGGCGCGTCTGGACCCTCGAAATGGTACGGTTGCTATCCTTCTGGAGGATTTCCGATCGCTACAAGCTCGTTGTCCATGAGCCAAAGCGGTGGATGATTCCTCGACGTCTCAAACACATCGTGCGAAAGGCGTGGCGCACACTTGCACACTGAATGTTTTACTGACCAGCACTCTAGAGTGTCATTGGCCTCCGGTGACCATACTGGCTTTCCAACCAACCATAGCTTCACTGGTCTTGATGGGCGTTTTAATTCGTTTGCTTTGTCTGAGCATTTGTCACAAAAGCATTGGCGTTGTGGAGCGCTGCGATGAGAGGCACGTTTGGTCATTCACTTTTCAAATCCTTCCTTCCTTCGGGATCACTGCCGCAACGACAGGGTATGTTCTTCTACCCGAGAGGCATGTGTGCCTTCCCTTTCGGGAAAGCGACTCCCCTACACTATTTCTTTGAATACCCACCTGCTGTCGTTTGTCAAGAGCAAGGGCTTTGTGGAGGCCGGAGGCCCGGATGAGCGTTCATAGCTGTATACAAGACGCTGAATACAAATCATCATTCTGTCCATGGGCTGATTTCAGTATAAAGTGACCCTCAGGTGTGACCCTACGTATCAACGAAATACCCATGATACGTTGCATTCACCTGGATTTAGGAGCCGGACCCGGGCAAGTCGCTCCGATATCGAAATACCCATGATACGTATGCATTCACTTGGATCTAGGAGCCGGACCCAGGCAAGTCGTTCCGACATCGAAACGAAGCGCCTCAGCCGGAGTGCGACATCTTTGTGAAATACTATCTCGAGGTATTTTGATAAGTTACCCGTGAATTGTCCGAATATGTTCTCTACCACTTATGCATCGCAACAACACTTTTACACAACTTCGGGGGCCAGTTGCAAGAAGACATTCATGTGCGGCTGAGGTTGTTGAACGAATCTGCCTTCATTCTTCAAATGCGCTGATGTCGTCGAAAGCGGCGATGTTCGCTCAAAGCTTTGTCGAGCGACTAAGAATAGCTGCGTCACAAACAGATTATACCTTACCTAAATACAATCCATCGGCCTAGATCTTTACCCAGTGGAATGTCTCTGCCCCTGCACGGTCTATTATATCTCCTGGGGTTCCTTGGCATTAAATTGGCAGTACCTACACGCGGTCAGAATCCCCGACGATGGATGAAGGAACAAGGACGGATCAACTTACAGAAACCATTGCTCTTCAATCCGATCGAGTAGATGGGTGGTACCAGCACTGTAGTCTTCCCTCGCGTCTTCCGTCTCATCGAAGTTCTCTGCTAATCGAAGGTAATATTCCGGTGGGTGATCATTGCTTGCAAAGAGCCAGCTCAAATCTGCTATATCCGCCGCATCTGTGAAGTCTGTCTCATAGCTAGCTTCATCGTCGGACCAAACATCATCTTGTTCCGGCTTCGGAGAAGAACAGGAGCCTTCCGTATGGAGTACAATGTGGAGGAACGTCCTGCTAGAGCGGCGGGTCCTCCTTCTGGCCAAAGACCCAACATCTCCACACCCGCTCTTTTCCTGTGATCTTTACAACTCCCTTCCACCGCTCCTTTCGGCCGCTTCTTCTTGCAGCTACATGCAGCTCACAGTCTTTCTCTTACAATCTCA
>Ga0335073_10009075_pt1 | contig 13945 bp, 12 predicted proteins | sample Lox_Sample_22_FD_207093 | JGI IMG/M metagenome (GOLD analysis project Ga0335073, IMG submission 207093) | Soil microbial communities from Loxahatchee National Wildlife Refuge, Florida, United States - Lox_Sample_2.2 | ecosystem: Environmental > Terrestrial > Soil > Wetlands | place: USA... | reverse complement strand
ACGTTCACCTGGACCACACCCGCCGGACGCACCTACACCACCGGACCCACTGAATACCCCATCTGAATGCGCTATCCAATATGTGGACGCATCTTTCTTGTCATGTGGATGTTCGTTATGATCCCGGCATGGTCGAGGCGACGGCACTTCCGGTGGCCTGGCAGGTCTCGTTCAGGGCCGGTGACAATGAGGGGCGCGCCGATACGGTCAAGGATGGCGTCGGCGGCCCGGCCGGGCTGCGGCCGCATGAGCTGCTGGAAGCATCGCTGGCTACGTGCATGACCATCTCCGCGCGGATGGCGCTAGCCGGACTGGGAGTTCAGGACGGCGCAGTGGTTCAGGACGGCGCAGTGGTTCAGGACGGCGCAGTGGTTCAGGACGGCGGAGTGCGGGTGCGCGTCTGGCTGGAACGGGAGCAGGCGGCCACTCGCTTTCGGTACGAGCTGATACTGGAGCCGGCGCTGGAGCCTCACCGGGCGGCGCTCATGGAACGCGTCGAGCGCTCGCCGGTACGTACCACGCTCAGCCGGCCGCTGTTCTTCGAGCGCGGCTGAGGCGCAGGCCCAGCCAGGCCGCGGCCAGGCCGACGGCGACGCCGACGATGGTGTCGGCCAGGCGGAGGATGGGCTGCTGCCAGGCGTGCTGCGGGCTCACGGCCGAGGCGATCAGGACGACCGACGTGGTGATCGCGGCCGTGGCCGCGTCGCCGGGCCGGCCGAGCGCGTAGACCACCAGCACGCTGAGGCCGGTGAGGACGGCCAGCGCCCACGCCTGGAAGGGCAGGAAGGCCAGGTAGGCGAGGCACAGGATGAGGCTGACGGTGGTGGCGGCGATGCGGGACACGGCCGCGCTGAGGCTGTGCTGGTAGCTGTCCTTGAAGACGAACACGGCCGCGATCACGGCCCACAGGCCGCCGATGAGATCGTCCGCGCGGGACAGGTGGTACACGTGCGGCACCGCGTCGGTCACCAGCATGTAGGTGACCAGGCAGGCGACCCCGAGGATGACGCTATCCAGCACGGCGACGCGGGACAGGCCGTGCTGGTTGGCGCCGGGCTGGTGGGGGCCGGGCTGAGGCTGGTCCGCCACGACGTCACGGTACATCAGTCGCTTGACTCAAGCGGGAACCCGGCCGGAGTCAATAGCGTGGCCGACATCGACTGTCAACGGGAGGCATGCCATGGATCTGGGACTAGCCGGAAGGACGGCCGTGGTCACCGGGGCCAGCCGGGGTATCGGGCTGGCGATCACCCGCGGGCTGGCGGCGCACGGCGCGCACGTGATCGCGGGGGCGCGGCGGTCCTCGGCCGAACTCGACCAGCTGGCCAAGGAGGGCCAGGTGCGGGTGCTCGAGGTAGACCTGGCCGATCACGAAGGGCCCGCCCGGCTGGTGGCGCTGGCTGATCAAGGACTCGACATCCTGGTCAACAACGTGGGCGGGGCGCCCGCGCGGACGGGCGGGTTCCTGAGCATCACCGACGAGGACTGGCAGGCCACCCTGACCCTCAACCTGATGGCGGCGGTGCGTACCACCCGCAGCGCCCTGCCCGCCATGCTGGCGGCCGGGAAGGGCTCCATCGTGACCATCTGCTCGGTCAACGCGGCGCTGCCCGACCCGGCCGTGCTCGACTACAGCGCGGCCAAGGCCGCGCTGGCCGGCTTCTGCAAGGCCCTGTCCAAGGAAGTAGGCTCCCGCGGCGTCCGGGTCAACACGATCAGCCCCGGCCCGGTGGCCACCGACCTGTGGCTGGGCGACCAGGGGGTGGCGCAGACCGTGAGCCACGCGACCGGGGCCAACGCCGAGGACGTGGCCAGCCGGGCCGCGCAGGACACGGTCACCGGACGGTTCAGCCGGCCAGAGGAGGTCGCCGACCTGGCCCTGCTGCTGGCCAGCGACCGCACCGCGAACGTGACCGGCTCGGACTTCAGAATCGACGGCGGGCTGATCCCCACCTGGTAGTGGAGACCAGCCCGCCGTCAGCAGGACCGGGAAACTAGCTCACGGTCGACGCGAACCAGTGCTGGTTCGTCGCGTTGTTGCACTTCCAGACGATGAGCTGGGTGCCGTCCTTCTTCGACGAGGCCGGGTCGTCCAGGCAGTACTGGCCGCCCTTGGCCTTCATCACGAACTCGCCGTTGGTCTTGTGCGTCCACTTCTCGTTGGCACCGCCGTTGCAGGTGTACAGGATCACCTTGCTGCCGTTACCGCCGGTGGCCTTGTCGTTCAGGCACGCGCCGTTGTGCTTCAGCTCGCCGTTGGTGAAGGTCCAGTACTGGGCGCTGTTGCTCTTGTTGCAGCTGTAGATGGTGACCTTGGTCCCGTTGGCGGAGCCGTTGTGCAGCGCGTCCACGCACTTAGCGCCGTAACCCCGGTACATGGTGTGCGTCCCGCCGCCCGAGGTGGGCGTCGGGGTCGGCGTGGGGGTAGCGCCCTGCTGCGGCGCGAACTGCAGCGAGATCGACACGCTGGCCGCGGTGGTGCTGACCGCGGTCTGGGTGGCGCTGACCGTGACCTGGCAGGAGTCCGGGGCCGGGAAGGGCAGGACCAGGGTCAGCGTGGTCGGCGTCATGGCGGTACCGCCGCCCGAGTTGACCTCGGTGTCGCCGCCCAGCGTGCACGAGGCCCGCCAGGTGGTGTTGAAGTCCTGGTTGCCGCCCTTGGTCGCGGTCACGGTGAAGAAGATCGTGGCCGGCTTGGAGATGCTGTTGTTGGTGATCAGGCAGTTGGCCGCCTTACCGGGAGTGTTCCCGACGGTGGCGGTTCCCGCCCCGCTGCAGAAGCCGGCCACGTTGGCGTTCGCCGTGCTGACTCCCACAGTAATCGCACCAGCTGCCAGCAATCCGGTCACGAGAACACGAAATGCAGCACGAGGTGATATACGGATCATCAAATGCCTTTCAGCGGTCGCCTTAGTCCCCTAGCCCCCATTTGTGACGCTTTAGCGCCGCAACTGGTTTACACCAGATTCACGGGCTGAGCGGGGAGGATGGTGCTTTACGCCCCATTAGGCGAGTCGGGCACTGAACGGCAGTTTCAGGTCGAATGTACCAATTCGGCGTAGAGCTCGGCGGTCTGGGCGGCGATGGCCGGCCAGCCGAATTCCGCCACCGCGCGCTTGCGGCCGGCCTGTCCCATGGCCTGCGCCCGGGCCGGATCCCGCAGCAGGACGTTCAGGGCGTCGGCCAGCGGCCTGGGCTCGCCCGGCGGCACCAGCAGCCCGGTCTCGCCGTCCGCGACGACCTCGGGGATGCCGCCGGTACGGGACCCGACCACCGCGGTCCCGCACGCCATGGCCTCCAGGTTCACGATGCCGAGGGGCTCGTAGATGGACGGGATGGCGAACACCGTGGCGTGCGTGAGGAGCTGGATGACCTCGGGCTTGGACAGCATCTCGGGAATCCAGATGACGCCCGAGCGGGTGGCGCGCAGGCCGTCCACGAGCTCGGTCACCTCGGCCAGCTGCTCGGGCGTGTCGGCCGCCCCGGCCAGCAGCACCAGCTGCGCCTCGGGGATCAGCATCGAGGCCGCGCGGAGCAGGACGGGCACGCCCTTCTGGCGGGTGATGCGGCCGACGAAGATGACATAGGGACGCGCCCGGTCGACGCCGTAGCGCTCGAGGACGTCGGTGTTCGGATCAGGCCGGTATTCGTCGGTGTCGATACCGTTGCGAATGACCCGGACCCGTTCGTCCCGAATTTCGGGGTATGCGGCCAGGATATCGGCCCGCATGCCATCGGAGACGGCCACCACCGCCGCGGCCGAGGCGGCCGAGGTCCGCTCGCACCAGGTCGAGACCTGATAGCCGCCGCCCAGCTGCTCGGCCTTCCACGGCCGCAGCGCCTCCAGCGAGTGCATGGTCATGACGTGCGGGATGCCGTAGAGCATCGACGCCAGGTGGCCGCCCAGGTTGGCGTACCAGGTGTGCGAGTGGACCAGCTGGGCCGAGCCGCCGGGAGTGGACACAGCGGCGGCCATGGACAGGTCGGTGGAGACCACCTGGAGCGCCGGATTGGCGCCGGCCAGCAGGTCCCAGGGCCGGTGGGCCACGGCGTCCGGGCGGTCCGCGCCCTGGCAGTGCACGGTGACGTCGACCAGCGCGGCCAGCTCGCGGGCGAGGTAGGTGACGTGCACGCCGGCGCCGCCGTAGACCTCGGGCGGGTACTCGCGGGTCAGCAGGGCGACGCGCAGCTTGTCCATTACGGCACCACCTCCTGGCCCTTGCCGACCACGGTGATGCCGCCGGCCGAGACCACGAAGCCGCGCGCCCGGTCGTGGTCCTTGTCCACGCCGATCTGGGCCCACTCGGGCACGGTGACGTTCTTGTCGATGATCGCGTCCCTGACCACGGCGTGCCGGCCGATCTTGGTGTTGTGCAGCAGCACCGAGCGCTCGACGGTGGCCCAGCTGTTCACCCGCACGCCGGGCGAGAGCACGGACAGGCGGGCCAGGCCGCCGGAGATCACCACGCCCGGGCTGACCAGGCTGTCGATCGCCCGCCCGACCCGGTCCCCCGCCTCGTGCACGAACTTGGCGGGCGGGATCGAGGGCACGTGGGTCAGGATCGGCCACTTGTCGTTGTACAGGTTGAAGATCGGCTCCACCGCGCACAGGTCCATCTGGGCGTCGAAGTAGGCGTCGAGCGAGCCGACGTCGCGCCAGTAGCCCGCGTCCCGCGACGTCGCCCCGGGGACCTCGTTGAGGTGGAAGTCGTAGGCCTGCGCGCTGCCGTTCCTGACCAGGTTGGGGATGATGTTGCCGCCGATGTCGTGCCGGCTCGAGTCGTCGTCGGCGTCCTTGCGCAGCGCGTCGACCAGCACGTCGGCGTCGAACACGTAGTTGCCCATGGACGAGTAGCTCATGTCCGGGTTACCCGGCATGGGCGGCGGGTCGGCGGGCTTCTCCAGGAAGGCCTCGATGGTCCGGCCGTCGGGCCCGACGTGGACGATGCCGAACGCGGACGCCTCGTCCCTCGGCACCGGGATGGCCGCCACCGTGACGCCGGCGCCGTGCCGCACGTGGTGCTCGATCATCTGCCCGGGGTCCATCCGGTAGACGTGGTCGGCCCCGAAGACGATCACGATGTCCGGCTGCTCGTCGTTGATCAGGTTCATCGACTGGAAGATCGCGTCGGCCGAGCCGGTGTACCAGTGGGGCCCGAGCCGCTGCTGGGCCGGGACCGGGGTCACGTAGTTGCCGAGCAGGGAGCTCATCCGCCACGTGGTGGAGATGTGCCGGTCCAGGCTGTGGCTCTTGTACTGGGTCAGCACGCAGATCTTGCGGATGCCGCCGTTGGCCAGGTTGGACAGCGCGAAGTCGATCAGCCGGTACAGGCCGCCGAAGGGGACGGCGGGTTTGGCCCGGTCCGCGGTCAGCGGGCTGAGACGGGTCCCGGCTCCGCCCGCGAGCACGATACCCAGGACTGACGGCTGTGCCATGTCCGGTCCTCCTAGTGACGCTTTCCTGCGGATACGTGCGGCGGCTAACTGTCATGCTCCCGCGTATCGGGCGGAACAGGGAAGAGCTCTTCGGGTGGAACAACCACGGGGGCGGTCGCCTGCCACGCCTCCCGGACCAGGACCTGGAGCGCGCCGGCGATGGGAATGGCCAGCAGCGCCGCCACGAAGCCGCCGAACAGCCCGCCGACCAGGCTGCCGACCGACGCGCCGACCAGCACGGCGATCAGCACCAGGAGCGGGCTGATCTTCACCGTCTTGGCCATGATGACCGGGTTCAGGATGTGGTTCTCGACCTGGGTGTAGGCCAGGAAGACGACCAGGGTGGCGACGCCGGCCGTGATCCCCTGGGTGAACGCGAACAGCACGGTGGGGATGCCGGCCAGCGCCCCGCCGATCATGGGCAGGAAGTCGACCAGGGCGACCCACAGGCCCCACAGGAACGGGAACGGCACCCCGACGATCATCAGCGTGGTGAACACCACTACCCCGGCGATGAGCGAGGTCAGCAGGTTCCCGAGCATGTAGCCGATGACCGCGGTGTTGACCTCACCCGCGATCCGGGTGACGGTGGCCGACCGGCGGGCGGACATCTGGGCGATCGCCCACTGCCGCATCTTCGGGCCCTCGAGCAGGAGCAGCAGGACCAGGATGAAGATGGTGGCCAGCTCGATGATCAGGGAGACGGCGCCCTTGCCGATGGTCAGGGCGGGCTTGCTCAGGTTCTCCGCGTAGGTCACCAGCTTGGGCGCGTTGCGCTGCACCCAGGCCTGGACGTGGTACTTGGTCGCCAGGTGGCCGATCCAGCCCGTGCCGTGCTGCGCGTTGGCCACGTAGCCCGGCAGCGAGTTGGCCAGGTCCGTGATCCCGTTCACCAGCGGGTAGCCGAACGCCACCGCCAGCCCGATGAAGACCAGGCCGGCCAGGATGGTGACGATCGCGACGGCGGCCCCGCGGCGCGGGAACAGCCGCTTCTGGATGAGCACCACCAGCGGGTTGAGCAGCAGCGCGACGAACCCGGCGACCAGCATCAGCAGGACGATGTCGCGCAGCCGGTAGATCAGCTTCCCGGCCAGGTAGGTGACCGCCACCACGGCCACCGTGACCAGGATCGTGAGCAGCGGCACGTGCCTGCGGTCGGCCGCCCGGACCATGCGGGCGAACCGGCTGCGCGGCGGCGGCTGCTCGTTCACCCGACCAGCATGCCAGGTATCAGTACGGGTCGGCGACGTCGCGGTAGTGACCGGCGTGCTCGGCCCGCAGCCGGTACTTCAGGACCTTGCCGCCCACGGTCTCGGGCAGGTCGGCGGCGAACACCACCGACTTGGGGGTCTCGTACCCGGCCAGGTGAGCCCGGCAGTGCTTGACCAGGTCCTCCGCGCTGGCCCGGGCGCCGTCCCTGAGCACCACGACCGCGGTCACGGCCTCGCTCCAGTGCGGGTGCGGCAGCCCGATGACCGCCGCCTTGGCCACGTCCGGATGCTGGGCCAGCACCGCCTCGACCCGCAGGCTGGACACGTTCTCCCCGCCGGTCTTCACGATGTCCTTGTACCGGTCGAGCATGACCCGCAGGCCGTTGTCGTCGTAGGCGCAGCTGTCCCCCGAGTGGAACCAGCCGTACCGGAAGGCGTGCCTGGTGGCCTCCTCGTCCCGGTAGTAGCCGGCCATCATGCACGGCGACCGGTAGACCGCCTCGCCCGCCACCCCGGGCTGGCTGGCCAGGTCGTGGCCGTCCGCGTCGAGCACCGTGGAGGCCAGGACCGGGCTGGGCACGCCGACGTAGTTGTGCTGCGGGGCGGTGGCCGCGTACAGCTCGGGCCACTCGTCGGGCCAGAACCGGTGGCAGGCGATCGACTCGGTCTGGCCGAAGATCTCGAACGCGCACAGGTCCTCGCCGCAGTGCCGCTTCATCGAGGCCAGCGTGGCCGGGGGCAGCGCCGCCCAGCCGTACACGATGGCGGTCAGGCTGGTGGCGTCCAGGTCCGGCCGGGCCGTGAGCACCGCGTCGACGGCCCTGACCATGGCGGGCGAGCCGGCCCAGAGCGCGGTCACCCGGTCCTCGGCGATCATCTCGGCGATGTGCTCGGGGTTCGGGCGGCGGCCGAGCACCAGCGTGCCACCGGACAGGAACACCGAGTAAGTGAACGGCTGATCACCAACGTGGTAGATCATCGGCAGGTAGGTGCCGACCTTGAGGTCGGACTCCAGCTTCAGCCCCCGGGTCAGCGACAGCGCGAACCCGAACCCGGCCATGTAGCTGGTGGCGTGGGAGATCATCACGCCCTTGGGCAGGGCGGTGGTGCCCGAGGTGAACAGGATCTCCCAGATGTCGTCGGCGTGGAGCTCGACGTCCGGCTCGGAGGTGGGCTGGCCGGCGATGAAGTCGGTGAACGACACGCTGCCGGGTACCGGCGCGCCCCCGATGGGAATGCTGATCCCGGCGCTTAGCCCTTTTGCCGCGAACGGCTTCTCTGCCTTGCTCCACAGCTCGCTGTCGACCAGGGCCAGCTTGGGCTGGACCAGGTCGATCATCGCGGTCACGAGGTCGGGCGCCATCATCGGGTTCAGCGGCGCCGCCACCAGGCCGGCCTTGGCGATGCCGATCTTGGCCAGGTAGGCCTCGACCGAGTTCTCGCAGAACAGCAGGACCACGTCGCCCCGCTGCAGGCCCTGGCCCAGCAGCGCGTGCGCCACCTGGTTGGCCGCCTGGTCGGCCTGGCGGTAGGTCAGCGCCGCGAACCGCTCGTCGCCGTAGGCGCCCGGCCGGCCCGCGACGGCCACCTTGTCCGGCCTGCTCCAGGTCACCCGTTCCAGGAGGTCGCCGACGCTCATCCGCTCCCAGCGGTGCACCGCGCGCCGGTTATGCAGGCTGGTCACGTCCAGGTCCACGGCATCCTCGAGCTCCACGGTGTCCTCCGCAGCGACATTAGTGATTCGCAGTTCACTAATGCCATAATCTACGAGTTCAGGGCGCTGGTGTGAAGGTATGGAGGCATGCGATGGCGGACGCGGTCAGCTACCGGGTGACCAACGGCGTCGCCTGGCTCACCATCGAGCGGCCCGAGGCCCGCAACGCGCTCAACGCGGCCGTCCGGGAGGGGCTGTGGGCCGGGGTGAGGCGCTTCAACGGGGACGAGACGGCCAGGGTCATGGTCGTCACCGGCGCGGGCGACAAGGCGTTCTGCGCCGGCGGCGACCTGAAGGAGATGGCCGCTACCGCCCTGACCGTGCCGCCGCTGGATTTCATGCCCCAGTTCGGGCGCAACATCGAGGTCCCCAAGCCGACGATCGCGGCGGTCAACGGCGTCGCCTGGGCCGGCGGGTTCCTCCTCACCCAGTGCTGTGACCTGTGCCTGGCCGCCGAGGGCGCCACGTTCGCCATCAGCGAGGTGAAGGTGGGCCGGGGCGCGCCGTGGGCCGCTCCCCTGTCCTGGCTGGTCCCGCCGCGGATCGCGCTGCAGATCCTGCTGACCGGGGATCCGCTCAGCGCTCGGCGGGCCTACGAGGTCGGGCTGGTCAACGAGGTCGTCCCGCTGGCCGGGCTGCGCGAGCGGGCGCAGCAGGTGGCCGAGCGGATCGCGGCCAACGCGCCGCTGTCGGTGCTGGCCGCCAAGCGCACCGCGTACCTGTCCCGGCCGGACCTGTTCGACGAGGCCGAACGGATCTGGGAGCCGGTCTACCTCAGCGCCGACGCGCAGGAGGGGCCGGCCGCGTTCCGCGATAAGCGGGCTCCGGTCTGGACCGGCCGCTGAACCGGCCAGCGGAAGCGGGCGACCGGCCGGGTGACGCGCTGCCACCGCCGGGACATGTTCTCGGCCATGCGGCCGAGCTGCTCGTCGGCTCGGCGGATCTCGGCGGCGGTCTTCGGCCGTTCGGCCTGGTAAACCTGGTATGACTGGTAAGGCATCATGGTGAAACTCCCCGTGCGCCGGTGGCGCCTTCGATCGGAATCCTTTGGTATCTACGATCGAAGTTATGGCTAAGACCAGCACCGGCGCATCGTACGAATGCCTTATTAGCGGCCTGTTTCCGGGGCTTAGGCCCGGGTGGGCGGGGTCTTAGGACAGCGGGCGGACCTGGCGATGGCGGTTAACCGTCCTCCAGCAGGTGCTGTCGGTAGGCCGTCGCGGCGGCCTCGCCGCGGGTGCCGACGCCGAGCTTGCCCAGGATGTTGGACACGTGCACGCTGGCCGTCTTGGGCGAGATGAAGAGCTCGGCCGCGATATCGCGGTTGCCGCGGCCCGCCGCCACCAGGCGCAGCACCTCGAGCTCGCGCTCGGTGAGGTTGAACGGCGCGGGCTGGGCCCGCTGTTCCCGCCGGCTGGGTACGTCGACGCGGGCCCGCCGGGCCAGCGCGCTGATCTCCTCGAGCAGCGGGCGTGCGCCCAGACGGGCAGCCAGGTCCGCCGCGCGGCTGAGCCGGACGGCCGCGCCGTCCCGGTTCCCGTCCGCCGAAGCGGCGCTGGCCGCGCGGAGCAGCGCGTACGCCTCCGGCTGGGGCTGAGCCAGGGCGGCCCAGGCCGAGGCGGCGGCGTCCCAGCGGGCCTGATCGGCCTGGTCGGCCTGGTCGTGGCCGCCATCGGCGCGAGCCGCTTCCGCGGCGAAGGTCGTCGCCCAGGCACGGAGCACCGGCCCGGGCTGGCTCGTGCGCGCGGCCCGCAGCTCCAGGTCCTGGCGTAGCCGGCCTAGGTCGTAAGCTCCGGACGCGCTCGTCTCGGCACAGGCGCGCATGGCCGTGGCGAGCAGCGGCCACAGGTACCGCGGGTCGGCCGGCCCGGAGTGGGTCAGGGTCGCTCGCCCGGCTTCGAGGGCGCCCGCGAGGTCGCCCCGGGCCAGCCGGGCGTCGATCTCGAGCCGGGCGAGCAAGAGCAGGCGCTGGCTCTCCGCCCGCACGCCGGCCGGCAGCGAGCGCAGTTCGCCCAGCATCCGTCCGGCCGTTTCCTCGTCGCCGCGGGCCGCGGCGATCTGGGCGCGGAACACGAGCGGGGCAAAGCGCCCCAGCGGCGGCAGGTCCAGGCCGAGGACTTCGTCCAGGATCTCCACCGCCTCGTCCCAGCGCCCGGCCGAGGTCAGGGACTCGGCCAGGTTCCCGGCGATCGGCGCCGCGATCTGCCGGCCCAGGCCGAGCTGCCTGGCCCGGGCCAGTCCTGCCCGGCCCGCGGGGATGGCGAGCTCGTGGCGGCCGTCGCCTTCGAGCGCGTTGGTGATGGTGAGGTAGGCCCACGCCTCGAGCAGTCCGAAGCCGGCCCGCTGGGCCGCCTCCTGCGTGTCGCGCAAGGCGGCCATGGTGTCCTCGCCCCGGAGCGCTCCGAGTGAGGCCAGCACCATGTCGGCCTCGATCCGGTGCTCCTCGTCGCCGAGCTGTTCGGCCAGGGCGCGCAGGTCCACGGCCAGCTGCTCGGACTCCGCGTAGCGGTCCTCCCGCTTCAGGGCCCAGCAGAGCCGGGCCAGGACCTGGGCCCGCACCAGGTTCGGCGCGGCCGCCAGGCGCAGCGCTGCCTGCAGGTCGTCGAGCTGACCGGGGAGCAGCAGCTCCTGCCGGAGCCCGGCCCGGCGGCGGAGCATCAAGGCCATCCGGCCGGCGTCATCGGCCCGCTTGGCATCATCGACGGGGCCGAGCTCGGCCAGGGCCGCCTCGGCCAGGGCCAGGCCGCGGTCCGGCTCGCCGGCCCAGCGGGCGGCGTCGGCGGCGAGCTCGAGCACGCCGACGTGATCAGGGCCCGTGCCATCCAGGCCGGCCGGGCGGGTGGCTTCGGGCACCCGGTTCCACAGCTCGAGCACCTGTTCCAGCATCTGGAGCCGCTGCGCGTACGCCATGGCCGTCCCGGCGGCGCCCGCCGCCCGCCACGCGGCCGCCAGCGCGCGCTCGTCGTCAGCCGCGTCGCGCCAGTGCAGCGCGGCCAGGACCATGAGGGTGCTTTCCGAGCCGGCCCGCGAGCCGGCCTCCAGGCGGGCCTCCAGCCGGGCCTCCAGTGCGGCGGCGAAGGCACGGTGCGCCTGCGCGCGCTCGCCGGGCAGCATCTCCTCGCGCACCGCCTCGCGGATCAGCTGATGCCGGAAGGCGTATCCGTCGGCGTCGCTGACCAGCACGCTGGCGTCGACGGCGGGGCGCAGGGCGGCCGTCAGGGCCGCGTCGTCGAGTCCGGTCACGGCCGCGAGCAGCGGGTGGCTGGTCCGGGCGCCGCCCGCGGCGGCGGTTCGCAGCACCTGCTGCGTCGGCTCCGGCAGCACCGCGACCGAGGCCAGCAGCAGGTCCCGCAGCGAGGTGGGCAGGTCGGCCCGGACCGTGCCGTCGGAGCTCACCAGGGCCTCGGTGAGCAGCGGGATACCGCCGCCGCGGTGGCACACCTGGCTGATCAGCGCGGCTTCCGGCGGCCGCCCCAGGATGCCCTCGAGCTGCACCGCGACCTGGGTGCGGGACAGCCGGGCCAGGTCCAGGCGGGACACCCCCTCCGCCCGGGCCAGCCCGGCGAGCAGCGGGCGGAGCAGCTCATGGCGGCTCAGCTCGTCGGAGCGGAACGTGACCAGCAGCAGCACGCGCGCCTGCTGGATGTTGCGGACCAGGAAGCTCAGCAGGTCACAGGTCGAACGGTCGGCCCAGTGCACGTCCTCGACCACCAGCACGAGCGGATGCTGTTCGGCCAGGGTCTCGAACAGGGTGAGGAGTACCTCGAAGAGGCGGGCGCGGACTGCTCCGGGGTCGGCGCCCGCCGAGGGCCGGCCAAAGTCGGGGAGCAGCACGCCCAGCTCGCCTGGGGCCTTGATCAGGCCGGCGACGTCCTCGGCGCCGCGCAGCCGGACCAGCTGGCGCAGCGCCGCGGTGAACGGCGCGTAGGGCAGGCCGCCCGCGGCCAGCTCGACACAGCCCCCGGCGAGGATCAGGGCGCGGTCCGCCACCGTCGCGGTGAACTCGGTGACCAGCCTGGACTTGCCGCCGCCGGCTTCCGCGCCGACCAGCACCGTGCGCGGAGTACCGCCCGCCGCGTCCCCGAACGCGTCGGCCAGCAGCGTGAGCTCAGCTTCCCGGCCCGCGAATACCGGGCTCATCAAGCCTGCGGCCATGCCGCTAGCCTAGTTGGGATGATCACTGACGCGGCCGCGGCGGGAGAGCTGTGGATCCGGTTCCTGTCCGGGCCGGACATCGACTCGCTCCGCCTGTCCAACGCCGAGATCGTGGACGCGGTTGAGGACGCGGTGCGGGCCCACGGCGAGGGGCAGGTGGTGGTCGAGCCGCGGGTGCACCTCGTCCCCGACAACGGCGGCGCCGGGCATTTCAACGTGCTCCGGGGCGCGGTCGGCGGGGTCTCCGGGGTCGCCGGGACCAAGGTGGTCGGCGACTTCGTGGCCAACTACGCGGCCGGACTGCCCAGCGAGCTCGGGCTGCTGACGCTCTACGATCCGGGCACCGGCGTGCCGCTGGCGATCATGGACGCCACCTTGATCACGGCCTGCCGGACCGGCGCGATGACCGCCGTGGGCGCCCGCTACCTGGCCCGGCCGGACGCCCGGGTGCTCGGGCACGTGGGGGCGCGCGGCACCGCGTTCTGGAACGTGGTGCTGCTGGACGGGCTGTTCGACCTGGACGAGATCCGGGTGACCAGCCGCCGGCCCGAGTCGCGGGAGGCGTTCGCGGAACAGCTGGCCGCGGTGACCAGGGCCCCGGTCCGGGTGACGGCCACCGCGGCCGAGGTCTTCGACGGGGCGGACATCATGGTCGAGGCGTCGCGGCTGACCGAGCCGGAGCCGCTGCTGCGGACGGCCGCGGTCAAGCCGGGGGCGTTCGTCGTCCCGTACGGCACGATCAGCGCGGTGGAGCTCGACCTGCTCGACGTGATGGACAAGGTGGTGGTCGACGACTGGCGCGAGGCGCAGTCGGGCCGGTTCGGGGCGCTGCGCCGCCACGTGGACACGGGGCGGCTCTCGCCCGCGACGCTGCACGCCGAGCTGGGCCAGGTCGTCGCCGGGCGGCGGGCCGGCCGGGAACGCGACGACGAGCGGATCCTGTTCTGGCACCGCGGGCTGGCCATCCTGGATATCGCCGTGGGCCTGGCCATCGTGCGCCGGGCGGAGCAGCAGGACGCGGGAACGATGCTGCGGTACCGGTAGCGATGCCCCCGCTGCTGATCACCGCGGACGGCCTCGCGGACCCCGGCCTGATCGGGGCGGCCGCGGCCGGATCGGCCGTGGCCATCGAGGACGGGCTGCTCGCGGCGGTGCAGGAGCGCTGCGGGCAGGTCCGGCGGGCCCTGCGCGACGGCCAGCCGGTGTACGGGGTTACCACCGGGATGGGCGCGCTGTCCTCGGTCCGGCTGACCGAGGACCAGCAGCGTTCGCACCAGCGCAACCTCCTGCTGGCCCGGGCGGCGGGCGGTCCGCCGTGGCTGAGGCCGCCCGAGGTCAGGGCGATCTTCGCAGCCCGGCTGCTGACGTTCCTGTCCGGCGACGCCGGCGTATCGGCCGCGCTCTGCCAGCGGCTGGCCGACTTCCTCAA
>Ga0335073_10009073_pt1 | contig 13946 bp, 9 predicted proteins | sample Lox_Sample_22_FD_207093 | JGI IMG/M metagenome (GOLD analysis project Ga0335073, IMG submission 207093) | Soil microbial communities from Loxahatchee National Wildlife Refuge, Florida, United States - Lox_Sample_2.2 | ecosystem: Environmental > Terrestrial > Soil > Wetlands | place: USA: Florida... | reverse complement strand
AACCACCGCTGCGGCCGTTCACCAGCAACGGCCACTTCGCGGCGTGCCACTTCCCGCTGCGCGAGCCGGAGGGAGTCACGCTCACCACGGCCGCGCCGTAACCGGCCACGAGGACACGAGGCCACACGGCCACAAGGGCGCGCCACTCCGGCACGGGTGGCGCGCCCTCGGCGTGCGGGGGGCGGCCGCGCGCGGGGCGCGGCCGCGTGCGGCGGGGAGGGCCGCGTGCGGCGGGGGGGCCGCGTGCGGCGGGGGGCCGCGTGCGGCGGGGGGCCGCGGCGTGCGGGGGCGGCCGCGGCGGATGGGGGCGGCCGCGGCGAGGTGCGGCTCGCGTGCGCGCGCCGCAGCCGGGTGGTGACCCCGGGAATTCTCCGGGTGTGCCTCCTCGCGGGGGCGGCCCGGTTGTGGCATCATGGCGGCTCGAATGAATGTTCGGTGCCCCTCCGCTGGCGGCGCCCGCTCCATGATCCGAGAGGGGAACCGGCGTGCCTGAGCTCACCTGCCTGGAGATCTGCGCTGGCGCCGGAGGCCAGTCGCTGGGCCTGGAGCAGGCGGGCTTCAGCCACGTCGCCGCGGTGGAGATCGACCCCGACGCGTGCGCGACGCTGCGGCTGAACTGGCCGGACTCCGACGTGCAGCAGCTGGACGTGCACCACTTCAAGGGCATCGACTACCAGGGCGTCGACCTGCTGGCCGGCGGCGTCCCGTGCCCGCCGTTCTCGATCGCGGGCAAGCAGCTCGGCGCCGACGACGAGCGGGACCTGTTCCCCCAGGCGCTGCGGCTGGTCGAGGAGTGCGAGCCCGCCGCGGTCATGCTGGAGAACGTCCGCGGCCTGGCCACCGCGCGCTTCGCCGCGTACCGGGAACAGGTCCTGGCCCGGCTGCACGAGCTCGGCTACCGTGCCGACTGGCAGGTGCTGAACGCGAGCGAGTTCGGGGTCCCGCAGCTGCGCCCCCGCTTCATCCTGGTCGCGATGCGGCCGGAGGTCGCCGGTCACTTCGAATGGCCCCGGCCGGTCCGCACGCCGCCCACGGTCGGCGAGACCCTCCGCGACCTGATGGCGGCCGGCGGCTGGGCCGGCGCCGGCGCCTGGGCCCGCCGGGCCAACGGCATCGGCCCGACGCTGGTGGGCGGCTCCCGCAAGCACGGCGGACCGGACCTCGGCCCGACCCGGGCCCGCGAGGCCTGGCTCAAGCTCGGCGTCGACGGCAAGGGGCTGGCCGACGCGCCGCCGGGCCCGGCCGCGCCCGCGGGGCATCTCCCGCGGCTGACCCTGCAGATGGCCGCCGCGCTGCAGGGCTTCCCGCCGGACTGGCGCTTCTCCGGCCGCAAGACCGCGGGCTACCGGCAGATCGGCAACGCGTTCCCGCCCCCCGTGGCCCGGGCTGTCGGGGCGAGCCTGCGCGCGGCGATCGAGGCCGCCCGCGCCGCGCCGGTCCGGCTGCTGCGCGACGCCTGCTAAACGCGGCAGCCTTGACCACGCTGCCGCTCTGGGAGCTGCCGGAAGACACCGACCCGCAGCTGCACGCGGTCGAGGCGGAACTGCGCAGCCTCGACCAGACCGGCGAGGCGGTCGCGGGCGTGCTGCGGGACACCTTCGACCAGCTCTATGACGGGCAGCACTCCGGCCGCTGGGCCTACGAGCAGCTGCGCAAGACCGAGAAGACCCACATGGGCACGCTGGTCGAGATCAACCTGCACCGCCGCTTCAAATTCGCCGACGGCGACGCGACCGACTACCGGATCGCCGGCGTCGAGGTCGATTGCAAGTACTCCATGACCTACGGCGGCTGGGAGCTGCCGCCGGAGGCCGTGGGCCACATCTGCCTGCTGCTCACCGCGAGCGACGCCAGCGGTTCCTGGACCGCCGGGCTGATCCGGGTGCGCGAGCCCGACCTGCGCCCCGGCCCGAACCGCGACGCGAAACGGCAGCTCACCGCGCTCAGCCGGGGGCGGATCCAGGAGCTGTGGCCGGGCCGCGGGCGGCTGACGGAGAACCTGTTCCTGCGCCTCGACCCGCAGGTCCGGCGGCGGATCTTCGGTGCCAGGTCACCGCGCGGGCTGCCGACCGGCCAGGCCAGGACCAACGAGTTGTTCCGCTCGGTGCAGCGCCGGATCATCCGGCGCGCCGAGCTGGCCACGGTCGCCCAGCAGGACGACTTCATGAAGCGCGCCCGCGGCAACGGCGGGGCCCGTACCCACCTGCGTCCCGAGGGCATCCTTGTCCTCGGCCACCAGGACCGCGACCCGCAGATCGCCGCCGCGCTGGGCCTGCCTGTCCCGCAGAAGGGCGAGTTCATCTCGGCCCGGGTCACGCCCGCCCGCGACGAGCGCGACGACCCGGCCGCGATCATCGACGGCCGCCGCTGGGCCCTGGCCAGGCCCGGCGACCCGCCGCACCCGGCGCCGCTGCTGCGCGGCGGCGCCGGCGGGTGAAACAGTGGAGGCGTGACCCTGACCTCGACCGGCGTCGCCGCGGCGCTCACCGCCTACGCCCGCCGGTTCCACGCCGCCGTCGGCGCGCGCCACCACGTCGGCTCCCCGCTCGGCGCCTGGCTGCTGCTCGCGCTGATCGCGCCGGCCGCCGAGGGCGAGCCAAGAAGAATCCTGAACGCTACCGTCGGCACCAATCTGGATGACGCGCGGGAACTCGCGTCGGCGCTGCTCGCGAGCCCGCATCCGCTGGTACCGGCGGCGGCCGCGGTCTGGCACCAGCCGTTGCGCGGGCGCGATGCCCTGGCGCGCTGGCTCGCCGGGCTGCCGCCGCAGGTGGAGCACGGCCCGCTGGTCAGCCAGGCCGAACTGGACGAGTGGGCCCGCCGCCACACCTCCGGGCTCATCGACACCTTCCCGGTGAACGACCCGTCGATGTGGCTCCTGGTCGCGACCGCGCTGGCGACCAAGGTCTCCTGGCAGCGCCCGTTCGACCTGGCGCCGGCCGCCGCGCTCGGCCCGTCCAGCCCGTGGGCGCGGCGGCTGACCCAGGTGCTGCGGACTCCGGACGGCCCAGGTCACCGGCAGTTCGTGGCGGCGACCGACGGCGCGGGCGACGTGGCCGTGCACGCCGCCTGGGCGGAGGGCGGCCTGCTGGTCACCTCGGTGGCGGCGGCGCCGGGGGTACCGGCGGCGGACGTGCTCGCCGCCGCCTACGACCTGGCCCCGGCGCTGGCCACCAGCGGGCCGGTGTCCCGGCGGTCGCTGTTCGACCTGCCGCTGGGGGAGGGGCCACAGTGGACGATCAGCGAGGGGACCGAGACGGTCAAGGGCGCCGGCTCCCGGGCCGAGCGGTGCACCGCGGTGCTGCCGGCCTGGTCGGCGCGCAGCCAGATCGACCTTTCCGATCCCGATCTGGGCTTCGCGGCCGCCGCGGCGGCGCTGTCGCCCGGCGACCCGTGGCAGGCCAGGCAGGCGGCCATGGCCCGGTACGGCCGGGTCGGCTTCGAGGCCGCCGCGGTGTCGGCGATCGGGATAGCGCTGGCCGCGATGGTGCCGCGCAAGGTCCTGTCGCGCAGCGCCGAGCTGCGGTTCGGGCACCCGTACGCGGTGGTCGCGGTCACCGTCGACCCGCCGGGTCCGGGCAGCCAGCGGGCCGGCACTCCCGGTCCGTGGCACGGGCTGCCGGTGTTCTCGGCCTGGGTGGCAGATCCCGAGGACGCCGGCCAGACCTGAGCGCGAGGGCCGCGACGGCCAGCCCGGCCGCGATCAGCCCCGCGCCCGCGCCGAACGCCAGGTGGTACCCGGCTGCCAGGGCCGGGATCGCCGGGTGCCCGGCGGCCAGCAGCCGCCCGGTCCGCCAGGTGGCCAGCGTGGCCGCGACCGCGACCCCGGCCGCGCCGCCGACCTGCTGCGTGGTGTTGGCCAGCCCGGACACCACCCCGGAGTCCTCGGGCGTGACCGCCGACATGACCAGCGTGGTCACCGCGGGCAGCGCGAAGCCGGCCCCGATCCCGAGCAGCACGAGGACCGGCAGGAGGCCGCTGACGTAACGTTGGGGATTGCTGTTCTGGGTGAGCAGGACGAGGCCGATCGCCAGCAGCGGCAGGCTGGCGAGGAGCATGGCGCGGGCGCCGAAGCGCGTCATCAGCCGGGGCGCGGCGCCGAGCGACACGGCCGCTATCGCGATCGTGATCGGCAGGAACGCCAGGCCGGTTGCGGCCGGGGCGTAGCCCGCCGCCCGCCGCAGGTACAGCGGCAGCACGAACTGGAACCCGAGCATGCCGGCCACCATCAGCGCCTGGACCAGGTTGGCCGCGGACACCTCGCGGGACCGGAAGATCCGCAGCGGCAGCAGCGGCCGGGCCGCGGTGGCCTGGCGCCAGGCGAAGCCGGCCAGCAGCGCGGCGGCCGCCCCGGCGGACCCGAGCGTGCGCGCGCTGGCCCAGCCGTAGCCGGACACCTCGATGATCGCGTCGACGCCGAGCATCAGCCCCGCGGTGACCAGCACCGCGCCCGCGGCGTCGGCGCCCGCGCGCAGCCCGGTCCCGCGGTCCGGCTCGACCAGGCGCGCCGCCGCGGCCATGGCCGCGAGCCCGAGCGGGACGTTGACGAAGAAGATCCAGTGCCAGCTGACCGACTGGGTGATGATCCCGCCGGCGAGGACGCCGACCGAGGCGCCCGCGGCGCCGGCGAAGCTGTAGCCGCCGATCGCCCGCGCCCGCAGCGCAGGCTCGGGGAACATCGTGGTGATCATGCCGAGCACCACCGCCGTGGTCATCGCGCCGCCCGCACCCTGGACGAACCGAGCGATGATCAGGCTCGTCTGTCCTTCGGACAGGCCGCACCACAGCGAGGCCGCGGTGAACACGGCCAGCCCGGTCACGAAGATCCGCTTGCGCCCGGCCAGGTCGCCGAGCCGGCCGGCCAGCAACAGCAGGCCGCCGAACGCGATCAGGTAGGCGTTGACGACCCAGGCCAGGCCCGGCTGCGAGAAGCCGAGATCGTGCTGGATCGAGGGCAGCGCCACGGTCACGATCGTCCCGTCCAGGATCGTCATCAGCGTTCCCGCGCAAAGAATCGCCAGCGCCAGCCAGCGCGGGTCCCTGCGCATCAACCTCACCTCCGCTTCCGCCCGCGGGTCTCGCCCGCGTGCCCGTCCCGGCTCGCGGCCAGGTTCCCGGCGCCGGCCTGGTCGCGTCCCGAGTTCCCGGTGGCGTCTCCGGCTCCCGGCTTCAGCAGGTACCGTACCAGATAGTTTTGTTCGGGACTATCTAATATGGGCTTACCTGCGGCGCGCGGACGCTCACGCTTGCTCGTGGCGGGGGGCGCCCGGGCGCTTGCCGTGCCGTTGCCGGCCAGTCGCAGCCTCCGTTCGGCTCCGGTAGGGTGCCGGAAATGAACGGATCCGCGCGGCTGACCGGGCCCGTCGCCGGCCAGCCGGGGATCATCATGACGGGCTACGACGTCGGCCAGGTCGGCTACGTCCTCGAGGAGTTCTTCCTGGACGGCACGGCCGCCAGCTTCGAGGCCGCGGGGCCGGCCGGGACGGACGGATACTGGCAGGTCGCGCCGTCGGGGCGGGCGCCGTTCACCACCCGGATCGTGGTGTGCCGGCCGGCCGACCCTTCCGCGTACACCGGCACCGTCGTCCTGGAGTGGCTCAACGTCAGCGCGGGCTTCGACGCGCCGCCGCACTGGATGCTGACCCACCGGCACGTGGCCCGTTCGGGCTGGGCCTGGGTCGGGGTGTCGGCGCAGCGGGCGGGCGTCGAGGGCGGCAGCATCTTCGACGAGGCCGGGGTGGAGCCCGACGACGGATCTCGCCGGACGATGGTGCTGCCCGCGCTGAAGGAGAGCGACCCGGCCCGGTACGGGGGCCTGCATCATCCCGGCGACGCGTTCAGTTTCGACATCTTCGCCCAGGCCGCGCGGGCGGTGCGCTCCGGCGGCGCGCTGGGGGCGCTCCCGGTCGAGTGCCTGCTCGCGGCCGGCGTGTCCCAGTCCGCGATCCACCTGGTCAGCTACCTCAACGCGGTGGCGCCGGCGCTGCCGCCCGAGGCGTCGTGCGACGGTTACCTGATCGGCTGCCGGACCGGGTACGCCGCGCCGCTTACCGGATGGGACGGCCGGATCCGCTCCGGCCTGGAGGGCGCGCGGGTGCGCACGGACGGCCGGTGGCCGGTGCTGACCGTGCAGACCGAGAGCGACGTGACCGGCCCGCTTGCCGGGATCACCGCGCGACAGGCGGACAGCGGCCGGTTCCGGTGGTGGGAGATCGCCGGCGCCTCGCACGCCGACACCTACGCGTTCGGCGCCGCGTTCAGCGACTCCGGCGCGCTGCCGCCCGCCGAGCTGGCCCGGATGCTGGCGCCGACCGCCGAGCCATTCGGGATCAAGTGCCCGGCGCCGGTCAACTCGGGGCCGCAGCACCACTACGTGGCCCAGGCCGCGATCGCGCACCTGGACCGGTGGGCGCGCGGCGGGCCGCCGCCCCCGTCGTCACCGCTGCTCGAGACCGACCCCGGCGACCGCATGCGGCTGCTGACCGACGAGGCGGGCATCGCGCGCGGCGGCATCAGGACCGGCTGGGTCGACGTGCCGGTGGCGGCGCTGTCCGGCCTGCCCGCACCGGGCGCGGAGGGGCTGAGTGTGCTGGTCGGCACGACCCGGACGTTCGACGGCGCCGAGCTCGCGCGCCGTTACCCTGGCGGCCGCGACGAGTACGCCGCCGCGTTCCGCGCCGCCACCGCGCGCGCCGTGGGCGAGGGCTTCCTGCTGGCCGAGGACGCCGACGAGGCCGTTGCGGTCGCAGTTGCCGGCTACCCGGCGCGCACTGACATCGTTCCCCCGGCCGCCACATCCCCCTGATCCAGGAACGGGGAGGATTCTCAGTCAATACGACTGAGAAGCCTCCCCGCTGATGGCTCACGCTCGTTCTGGGCGTCGGCGGGGCCGTGGGGCCGGGGTTAGCGCGGGGTGGCGGGCACGGCGGCGGCGTCGGCGGGGGCCGCGGCCGGCTGCTCCAGCGGGAAGTGGCAGGCGGCGAGGTGGCCGGTGCCGAACGGGCGCAGCGGCGGCTCGTCGGTCGCGCAGATGTCCTGCGCCCTCGGGCACCGGGTGCGGAACCGGCACCCGCTCGGCGGGTCCAGCGCCGACGGAAGCTCGCCCCGGATCGCCGCGGACTCCTTGGCCCGCTCCCGGGCCGGGTCGGGCACCGGGATGGCCTCGAGCAGTCCGGCCGTGTACGGGTGGGCCGGGTGCGCGTACAGCGCGGACGACGGGCCGATCTCGACGAGCTTGCCGAGGTACATGACCCCGATCCGGTCGGCCAGGTACCTGACCACGGACAGGTCGTGCGAGATCACGATGTAGGTCAGGCCCAGGTCGGCCTGCAGGCTCTTCATCAGGTTGAGCACCTGGGACTGGATCGAGACGTCGAGGGCCGAGACCGGCTCGTCGGCCACGATCAGCCGCGGGCTCAGGGCCAGCGCCCGCGCCAGGCCGATCCGCTGGCGCTGGCCGCCGGAGAACTCGTGCGGGTAGCGCGTCGTCGCGGTCCGCGGCAGCCCCACCTTCTCCAGCAGGTCGCGCACGGTGGCGGCCCGGCTTTCCCTCGTCCCCACGTGCTGGACCATCAGCGGCTCGGCGATCGACGCGCCGACCGGCATGCGCGGGTCGAGCGAGGCGTACGCGTCCTGGAACATCAGCTGGACGTGGCGGCGGGCCCGGCGCAGCCGGCTTCCGGACAGCTCGCCGAGGTCCTCGCCGTCGAGCCGGATGGATCCCGTGTCCGCGCGCTCCAGCGTGGCGATCAGCCGCCCGATCGTGGTCTTGCCGCAGCCAGACTCGCCGACCAGCCCGAAGGTCTCCCCCGCCGCCACCGAGAACGAGACCCCGGACACCGCCTTGACCGAGGCCACCCTGCGCTGCAGGATCCCGGCGTGCACCCCGAACTCCTTGTGCACTGCGCTCATCTCGAGCAGGGGCTGGCCGTCCGCGGCCGGCTCGCGGCGCCGCGCCGTGGCGTCCGCGGGGGCCGTCGACGCACCATCCGGTGAGGCCGGGCGGGGATGAAAGCACGCATAGCGATGGGCCGGGTCCGGGCCGCCGAGAGCCGGATCCTTTTCGCGGCAGTCGTGCTCGGCGTACCGGCAACGCGCGGCGAACCGGCAGCCCGCCGGGAGGCCGGAAAGGTCCGGGGGACGCCCCGGGATCGAGTACAGGCCCTGCTCGCGGTCCTGGTCCAGCTTGGGCACGGAGCTGAGCAGGGCCTCGGTATAGGGGTGGCGCGGGCCCGAGAACAGCGGGTCGGTGCCGGCCGCCTCGGCGATCCGCCCGGCGTACATGACCATGACCCGGTCGGCCCGCCCGGCGATCACTCCCATGTCGTGGGTGACCAGCAACATGCCCATGTTCAGCCGCGACTTGAGGTCGTCAAGGAGCTCGAGGATCTGCGCCTGAATCGTGACGTCGAGGGCGGTGGTCGGCTCGTCCGCGATGAGCAGCTTCGGCTCGCAGGCCAGGGCCATCGCGATCATCACACGCTGCCGCAGGCCGCCGGACAGCTGATGCGGGTAGTCGGTGAGGCGCTCCGCTGGGCGGGGCATGCCGACCAGGCCGAGCACCTCCTCGGCCCGCCGCATGGCCGCGGCCTTCGAGAACCCCAGGTGCAGCCGCACCGGGCCCGCGATCTGCCGCCCGATGGTCATGGTCGGGTTGAGGCTGGTCATCGGGTCCTGGAACACGATCGCGATGTCCTTGCCCCGGATCTCGCGCATCTGCGCGGCGCTCAGCGGCACCAGGTCCGTCCCGCGCAACCGGATCGACCCGGCCGCGATGCGCCCGCCATGCGGCAGCAACTGCATGATCGACATGGCGGTCATGGTCTTGCCGCACCCGGACTCGCCCACCAGCCCGACGGTCTCGCCCTGGCTGACCGTGAGCGAGACCCCGTCCACGGGATGCACCCGGTCCTTGCGCCGGCGGATCTCGGTCCGCAGGCCCTCGATCTCCAGGAGATCGGTCACGGAGCACACCTCGTCTTCATCGTTCCCTCAGCCTGACCTCGAGCGCGGCCCGCAGCGCGTCGCCGATGAAGTTAAAGGCGATCACGGTCAGCACGATCGCGATGCCGGCCGGGTAGATCAGCCACCACTTGCCCTCGTACATGTAGTTGAGCCCGTTCGTGAGCATGCTGCCCCAGTTGGTGGCGGGCGGCGCAGGGCCCAGCCCCAGGAAGCTCAGCGCGGCCAGCAGCAGGATCGCGTTGGCCACCTCGAACGTCGCCTGCACCACGATCGTGCCGATAGCGTTGGGCGTGATGTGCCGCAGCACTATCCAGCCGCGGCGCCCGCCCATCGCCGTCGCCGCCTGCACGTACTCCCTGGTGCGCAGCGAGATCGCCTCGCCGCGGACCAGGCGGGCCGGCACGAGCCAGGCCACGACGGCGACGACCAGGATGAGGGTCCAGATGTTCGGCCGGAAAACGCTGGCCAGCAACAGGATCAGCACCAGCGGCGGGATGGAGAGCACCGAGTCCACGATGCGCATCATCACCGCGTCGACCGCTCCGCCCGCGTACCCGGCGACCGCGCCCCACAGCGTGCCCACCACCGTGGCCAGCAACGCCGCGGCCAGCCCCACCTCCAGGGATGACTGGCCGCTCAGCATGAGCCGCCCGAGCACGTCGTAGCCGACGTCGTCGGTGCCGAGCGGGTGCGACCCGCCCGGCGGCCTGTTGAGTTCGGCCAGGTTCGTGTGGACCTGGTCGGTGTGGTAGAAGAGCGGGCCGACGAAGCTGAACAGCACCATCAGGATCACGATGGCGACGCCCACGATCGCCAGCCGGTTCTGGAGAAAGACGGACAGGATCGCGCGCCACGGGCTGCCGCCGCCGCTGACCTCGCCGCCTTCCGGCGGCCGTTCCGCCTGGCTGCTCGAGATCGCGGGCTCGACGATATCGAAGCTCATGGTCCGGCGAGTCTCCTTCGGGGCAGGTGCGCGGGCACGGCCAGCGGCGTCATGAGTAGCGCACCCGCGGGTCGACCACGGCGTAGAGCACGTCGGCCAGCAGGGAGCCGGCGACCGTGGCGGTGGCGAACACCATGGTGCATCCCAGCAGCACGGGGAAATCGTGCGATGTCGCGGACGTCCAGAACAGCAGGCCCATCCCCGGGTAGTTGTACACCGACTCGGTGATCACGGCGCCGGAGATCGTGATCGGCAGGCTGAGCCCGATCAGCGTGATGATCGGGATCAGCGAGTTGCGCAGCAGATGCCGGAACAGGATCGTCCGCTCGGGCAGGCCCATGGCCCGCGCGGTGCGGATGTAGTCCTGCAACAGCGTCTCGATCGCGCTGGACCGCATGAACCTGCTGAAGGCGGCGATCGTCACCAGCGCCAGGGTGAGCACCGGCAGCACCATCGCCGACGGGTCGCTCAGCACGGCCGCCACGGTCGCGCCCTGCGGTCCCTCGGGCGGGAGCAGCCGCCAGGTCACGGCGAACCCAAGGATCAGCAGGATCCCCAGCCAGAAGCTGGGCATCGAGTACGCGATGAACGAGACGCCGGTCGTGACGTAGTCCACGACGGAGTTGCGGCGCAGCGCCTGCAGGATCCCCAGCGGTATCGCGACGATCAGCGCGACCAGGTAGGACAGCCCGACCAGTACGGCGCTCTTCGGGAGGTCCTCGGCCAGCAGCGATGCCACGGTCTGGTTGTACTGGAAGGAGTACCCCAGATTGCCGTGCACGAGCTGGTCGAGGAACCTCCCGTACTGGACCCAGAGCGGCTCGTTATACCCGTTCTGGACGATGAACTGATGGACCTGGAACGAGCTGGCCTCGGGCCCGAGCAAGCCGCGGGCGGGCCCGCCGGGCAGCGCGTGCAGGATGAGGAAGACGATGATCGTGACCCCGAAGACCACGGCGATCGCCTGGATCACCCTGCGGACCAGATAAGCAGTCATGCGCAGCCCTCATGTCGGCATCAGGCCGGCTACCAGTGCAATACCAGACTGAACAGCTACTTGGTGAAATACCACTCCTCCGGGGTGATGTTGAAGGTCGGCTCCTGCGGCGTCACGCCGTGGAGCTTGGACTGGATCTCGGTCAGCTGGTAGTCGGCCTTGGGCATGAAGATCGCCGGCAGGTTCGCGGCCAGGTAGTTCTCGTCGGTGTCGATCGTCCCCGGTACGTGATCGGACTGCGCGATGAGGCTGTCGGCGGTCGTGCTGGTGTAGCTGCCGAAGTTGTCGCCCGCGCCGGTGCCGAAGATCAGGTCGCCGTTGGGGAAGTGGTCCATGCTGTAGCTCCAGCCGCCGCCCCAGTTGTCCAGCTGCCAGCTGCAGGCGGCCTGGGTCGGCTGACACGGGACCGAGCTGCTGATCACCTGGTCGAACGGCGCCGAGGACAGGTTAAGGTCGATCCCGACCTGCGAGAAGGTCGACTTCATGGCCTCCATCTCCTGCTGCACCGAGGTGACACCGCTGGCGTACAGCAGGTTGAACTCGAGCTTGGCCCCGGCCGCGACGCCGGCGCCACAGTTGGACGCGCCGGTCCCGGGGCTGGTGCAGGTGGTCACGCCGTTGGGCCGCACCGTCCAGCCGTGGCTGGCCAGCAGCTGGTGCGCCGAGGACACGCTGAACGGGTACGGGTTGGCCTTCTCGTAGGCGTCGATGTACGGGTTGGCGGGCTCGACCGGCACCGGCCCGTACGTCGGCGACGCGTAGCCCTGGAAGATCGAGCTGATGTACTGCGGCTGGTTGATCAGGTGCTGGATCGCCTGGCGCACGTAGAGCTGCTTGAAGATCGGCCCGGCCGTCGGGTTGTTGAAGTTGTACGGGAAGTAGTTGATCCCGGCGTCCAGCCAGACCGCCAGCGAGTAGCCAGACGAGGCGATGATCTGCTTCTGGCCGATGTCGGTGGCCGGGAGATAGCCGACGCTGAGCTGGCCGCTGCGCAGCACGTTGAGCTCGGCCGACTCCGTCGTGAACGGCTCCTCGACGAATTCCGAGAGCTTCGGCTTGATCGGGCCCGAGTACTTCGGGTTCGGCTTGAACACCGAGTAGCCGGTGGTCTGGTAGCTGGCCAGGTGCCACGGGCCGTCGACGACCTGCCAGATCGGCGAGGTGGTGTACGTGGAGACCTGCTTGGCCTGGGAGTAGAGGTACTGGTAGACGGCGGCGCAGGACGATACCGTCGTCGCGCAGCTTCCGGAGGCCGTGGCCGACGTCTTGTCCCACGCCATCGGCAGCGGCGTGATCTGGGATAGCTCGTTATCGGTGAACCACTCCGGGCTGAAGGCGCTCTTGAGCGTGAGCACGATCGTCGTCGGGCTGGTGACCTTGTAGCCGGTCAGGTTGTCGGGCAGCCCGCCGGGCACGTAGTAGGCCCAGTTCTGCTTCTCGGCGGCGAGCATGTTGAGCCAGAACTCCACGTCCTGGGCGGTGACGGCCTCGCCGTTGGACCAGCGGTAGCTCTTCAGCTTGATGGTCACCGTCTGGTTGCCGTTGCTGTACACCGGCGGATAGGCCAGGCTCAGGCTGTCGTTGATGACCGGCTCACCATTCTGGCCGAAGAAATACAGCGGGCGGTACATCAGGTACTCAAACTGATTGCGGTTGCTGATCGAGCTGTGCGCGCTGTCGATGAACGGGAAGATCCAGTCCGGTACGACCCCGGCGCCGAGGGCAAAGGTGGCCGTGCCGCCCGATTGCGCCGTCGCGCTCGACGAGGGGCTCGAACTTCCGCCACCGCTCGAGCACGCGCCGACGACAAGCCCGGCGGCCGCGATACCCGAAACGATGCCCAGCAGGCGCCTGTACCGGCGCCGCGCTTGCGTTGACATGCTGTCCCAGCCCCTCACTCTTTCGGGAACGGGTAGATCCTGCCTAACTGTGCCGGTATCCAGAATCTTGTGTCAAGTATGTTGGATATGGTATACCAGACCGTAATATGTGGCATCTGACCAGGCAGGACGGCAGTGAGCGAGGGTCAAGGGCCACCCGCCGGGCCCGGGTTGAACCGGGCAGTCGACCCGGAAAGACCCCGTCGCCGGCGCGGCCAGACCCGGCGGCCCGCTCCGGCGGCGGCCCGGCCCTGGTGCCCGCGATCGACGGCCGGTCCCCGGCTGACCGGTCGCGACTCGGCCCGGCGCCGGCGACCCGAAGCCGCGACTCGGCCCCGGCGGGCACGGGCGACGGGCCGGCCTGCCCCCTTCCGGCAGCCGCGCCCGGTCCGCCGGGCCGGCGTTGAGCGGGCAGTGGACGGGAGTGAAATCCGGCCCGGGGCGGCGCGGCCGCCCCGCCAAAGATCCCGGCCCAGATCCTTCAGAGGCGCGCGACGACGACCGGTCAGCATTTGGTGCGGACCAGAATGAATCCGCCAACCAGCGCATAGACTATCCAGGTACCTCGCGGGTGAAACCGGAGCACGCAGACCAACTCGCGGGACAAATGGGGGGAATCATTACATCGCTGCAATCGGAGCCCCGCGAGGCACGCCGCCCGGCCCAGGGCCTCGTTCTGAAGGCTGTGGCCGCCGAGGCCACGCTGACGTCCCGGGCGTATGAGATCCTGCGCGAGGCGATCGCCGAGATGCCGATCTACGACGGCTCCGACGAGGATTGCCGGCTGGACGAGCGCGCGCTCGCCGAGGGGCTCGGCATCAGCCGGACCCCGGTGCGCGAGGCGCTGCTGCGGCTGGAGAGCGAGGGAATCGTCCGCGCCGTGCCCCGTCGGGGCGTGTATGTCGTCAGGAAGACCAAGGCCGAGATCATCGAGGTGATCTTGGCGTCCGCGGCGCTCGAGGCGATGGCGGCGCGCCTGGCCGCCGAGCGCGCCACCGACGAGGAGATCGCCGATCTCATCGTCCGCTTCCCTGAGTTCGCGCGCCGCGATGGGCCCCGCGGCGGGCGGCCCGCGGTTCCGCTGAGCGAGTACTCCCAGCTCAATCTCGAATTCCACCAGCGCATCGTGGAACTCGCGCACTCCGATCTGCTCTACGAGCTG
>Ga0335073_10009072_pt1 | contig 13946 bp, 12 predicted proteins | sample Lox_Sample_22_FD_207093 | JGI IMG/M metagenome (GOLD analysis project Ga0335073, IMG submission 207093) | Soil microbial communities from Loxahatchee National Wildlife Refuge, Florida, United States - Lox_Sample_2.2 | ecosystem: Environmental > Terrestrial > Soil > Wetlands | place: USA... | reverse complement strand
TCCGCCGGATGCGGGCCACCGGGGTCAGCGGCGCGATCTCCCAGCGAGGTATCTGGGGCTACCACGGCGACCACGCCCCGCACGGCGACCGTTTCCTCCGGCACAGCCATCACGTTCCCGTCGTCACCACCGTCATCGACGCCCCAGACCGCATCGGAGCCGCGTTCGAAGTCGCCGACGCACTCACACCAGGCCGCGGCTTGGTCACCGCCGAGACAGTCCTGATACCCCAGCCCGTTCGCATCACCACCAACCAGGAAGTCTGAGCCGAGGCGCCCCGTGCCATCCTGTTTCCTGATGGCAGAGCGGACCATGCCCATTGGAGTCTCCGCCGCAATGTACCCGGCTGGCCATCCAGCCCCGGCCGTGCATGAACGGCCCGGGTAGCGGGCTCGCCACGCAAGCCCCTGCGACCGCGCTCACCGGCGATCCCGAGGGGAAGCCAGCTGTGGAACGCGCTGCCGTCGCTCTCGGCATCCATCCGCCCCGACTTTGCCGGGCTTGGCCGGGCGGCCCGGCAACCTGGACATAGGGACGGTACTGGCATTGCTGAACGGCCTGGCGGTTGACGAGACGGCGCCGCCTGGTCCCCGGTTCGAGACCTTCGTCTACGCCGACCGCGTCCTAATACCGCCGCGCAGCGCACGCGGTCAAAGGCTGGCGGAGGCCCGGTAGCCGGAGTTCGGCGATGGCCTGGGTTGCGGGGCAGGGCGATCTCTGGGCGACAATGCAACTGTTATGTGGCGATGAGGCTCGCCGTAACCGCGCGCGGAAGCGCGCTAATGGCTTCTACCCCTGTCAGTGGCCTACGGGCCGTGTGGGTAGGAGGCGCCATGATAGACGAGCCGTTGGAACCGCCAGGCAATGATCCCGGGGTCGCGCGATGAGCGCGGCCGTCCCGATCCCCGTCATCCAGCTGCTGCAGCCGTATTACGACCTGGCGAAGCTGTGCCGCAAGGAGGCGCTCGCCCCCGTCGGCGCGAGCTGGCTCTTCCTGGCGGCGGCGGTCGCGGCGGTCGCGGCGTACCTGACGATCCCGGTGCTGACCACCTACGGGCTGCCGCTCGGGTACATGGGCGACATCCTGGGCGGCGGGTTCCTGCTGTCGCTGGCCAGCTTCGTGGTGGCGGCCGCGGCGCTGGAGACGGGCAGCCCGTACGCGCAGCTCGGGTCGAGCCGTGCCAAGACGTTCTCCGCGATCGCCGAGCCTGTCGTGCTGTTCGTGGTGTTCACCGTGGCGCTGCTGACCGGCACCGACCTGCCCTACGCCCTCGCGGCGACGGTGCGGTCGAGTGCCGGGCAGGTGATCCGGCCCGCGCACCTGCTGGCGTCCGCGGCGCTGTTCATGGTGATCTTGCAGGAGACCGGACGGATCCCGGTGGAGACGCACTCGGGCACCAGCGAGTACGGGATGATCGAGGAGGCCCGCTCCTTCGAGCACTCGGGACCGTACTTCGCCCTGCTCAAGTGGGGCTCGATGCACGAGGCTTTGCACGTTTCTACGGAGCCAGCAGCACTGGCAGCGCAGCCTTGCGGGCCGCGGTCGCGGCGACATGGCCGAGCCGCCAGTGCAGCAGGCCGCCGCTACCGTGCCGTCCCAGGGCCAGCAGGTCGAACCCGTGCTCGGTGGCATATTCGCAGACGGTGCCGGCGGCGTCGTCGCTCTCGGCGAACCGCAGGGATGCCTGCCTCCGAAGGGCATCCGGCAGCCCTTCCATTGCCTTGTCGAAAGTCTCCCGGGCGACTCGGCGGCGCTCGTCGAAGTCTGCAGTTGCTTCTTCGGCTTCCTCGCGGCGTGAGAGAGGCGGGACGACCGCGAGCGCGACCACGGTCACGGCCCGGTCGGCGGCCAGCGTCGCGGCCATGCGCATGGCCGCCGCCGCACCCGGTGAACAGTCCCATCCCACCAGGATGGTACGCAGCGGCCTTATGTCGATCGGTCCGGTAGCCATCCGCGGCCTCCACTCCTGCTGCCAAGTGAGCCAGGATGCAGAAGCCGTCAGCGGGAATCCGCGGTTTCGGTACCGGAGTCCGCCATCTCCGGACCGTGGCGAGCCTCATCGCCAGTGCCGTCATTGTCGGTCTGCGATCGGTCCTCCGCAAGAGGCGCGTCTTCTTCTAGCCATGCGCCGAGCTGGTAGTAAAGGTCTTCCCCGAAGCTGATCGGACGGGGTCGCTGACAGCGAGCGCTGCCGGGCGGGTCCACAGCTGATGACCGTACAATGGAGTTAGGTGATGGAGCTCACCGGAATCGCCCAGATGGGCTGATGGCTCCTGTTGGTTGCCCCGCGGCCGGACGGCCGCTTGGCGACCGCACGACAGGAGGCATGGAATGACGTGGATGTCCGGGGTGAGTAAGCCGACGGCTGGGGACGCAGACAGTTTCTCGGGCGGTAACACCGAACCCAAATCGCCACAACGGCTGGCGGCTTCTCTCGCACTCGTTCCGGCCAGCTGATGTCAGCAGACCTGCCTGGCCCTGGCTCGTCCCACGCAGCGACTGTCGTGCCCTTCGAGAGCATCCTGTTCGAGCAGCCTGGGACTGGTCCCGATACCGGCGCGCCGGAGCAGCCGGAGTTCTTTGCCGACCTGAACCTTGATCAGGTGCTGCGGTCGATGACCGCGGGACGCGAGCAGTACAAGCTGGAACCGCTGTTCTGCGCGCCACTGCACGATGCCGATGCTGTCCGGTACCGGCACGAGGTGCTCCGTGATCTCGAGAAGCCCGGGGTACGCGAGCCGGTCAGCAGGTTCGCGGAAGCGATGCGCCAGATGCGCCAGCATCTCGAACAGGCGCAGAAGCTCCACTACAGGCTGCAGAAGCAGGCATGGTTTCTGGATGCGGCCGGTATCTACTGCCAGGCGGCGCGCACGCTGGCCACGGAACTCGCAGCGGGTGAGGTGACCTCGCGCGGCTTGCACGGGCTCCGCCGTTACCTCGCCGACTATGCCAGCTCAGAGCGCTTCACATCCCTTGCCGCGGAGACGCAGGCGCTGAAAGAGGCGCTTGCGCAGGTCCGGTATGCGGTGCGGATCCACGGGGCACGGGTCACGGTCAGCCGTTACGACGGCGAGCCGGACTACGGCGTCGAGGTGGTGGAGACATTCGCGAAGTTCAGGCAGGGTGCGGTCAAGAGCTACCTGGTGGATCTCCGTGGGTTCGTGGAGATGGACCACGTCGAAGCCCAGATCACCGGCCTGGTGGCGAGGCTGTACCCGGACGAGTTCGGGACGCTGGACAGGTACTGCACCCGCCACCGTGATTACTTCGATCCGGTCATCGGGCGGTTCGACCGGGAGGTGCAGTTCTGCCTCGCCTACCTTGAGCTGGCTGGCCGTTACCAGGGGGCCGGGCTGGCGTTCTGCTACCCGGACATCTCGTCCGAGTCGAAGGAGATCGCGGCCGAGGGCACCTTCGATCTGGCGCTGGCAGGCAAGCTGGTGCCCGGCGGCGGCACGGTCGTCACCAACGACTTTCACCTCACGGGGCCGGAGCGGATGTTCGTGGTCAGCGGACCGAACAACGGCGGCAAGACGACTTTCGCGCGGACCGTCGGCCAGCTGCATTACCTGGCGAGCCTTGGCCTGCCCGTTCCCGGTCGCAGCGCGCGGCTGTTCCTGCCCGACCGGATCTACACGCACTTCGAGCGGGAGGAGGACATCGGGACGCTTCGGAGCAAGTTCGAGGACGAGCTAGTGCGGGTGCACGAGATCCTTCAGCAGGCGACCGCGAACAGCGTCATCGTGATGAACGAGAGCTTCAACTCGACCACGCTGGACGACGCGCTGCTCGTCGGCAGCGAGGTGATGCGCCTGATCCTCGACCTGGGCTGCCTGGGCGTCTACGTCACGTTCGTCGACGAGATCGCCTCGCTGAGCGAGGCAACGGTGAGCATGGTCAGTCAGGTGGTCGCCGGGAACCCGGCCGAGCGGACCTTCAAGGTGGTGCGCAGGCCGGCTGACGGGCTTGCCTACGCCTGGGCGATCGCCGAGAAGTACGGCCTCACCTATGAGCGGCTGCTGGAACGGATCGGCTGATGAAGGTCTTCCTGCTGCACCGGGACCGGGACTTCGCCGTCAGGCCGGAGCTACGCGATGAGATGTTCGACGCGATGCTGAGCGGCGACCTGTTCGCGCTCACCCGTACCCGGCAAGACCGAGGGCGACAGAAGGAGCCCGCTGCGCCGCTCGCCCCGACGGGAAACGACGCGGTGCTGACGCAAGACCTGGAACTCCAGACGCTGTGGAACGCGATGGCGGCCGGCGACGAGTTCCTGTTCGAGATGGCCAAGCGGGCCGTCTTGTCGAGCCTGACCGACCCGGACGCCATCATTTACCGGCAGCATGTGCTCGCGGACTGCCTTGAGCATCCCGAGGTCATCCGGCAGCTGTATCAGCTCGCGGTCGAAGCGCTCGAAAACGAGCGGGCGGTCGGCGGTGTCTGGTTCACCTCCGGGCCCGACCAGATCCTCGGCCGCTCGGTGCGGGTACTGAAGCTCCACGCCGGCGTGCTCAGGCGGCTGCGGCAGGTCGCCGACCAGCAGGTAGCCAGCTTCCGTTCGGAAGGCTTCACGCGGTTCTTCGCCATGCTCACCCAGGAACTCGCGGACGACTACCTGAAGACGGTCGAGCAGCATCTGGCCGAGCTTGAATTCAAGCGCGGCGTATTCGAGAGCGCCGAACTCGGCCAGGGCCTCAAGGGCCGCGGCTACGTCGTCCGGACCCCGCGCGAGCAGCACTGGACCGAGCGGCTCCCGTTCGGGAACCGCCCGCAGAGCTACAGCTTCACGATTCCTCCCCGCGATGAGAACGGCTTCAGGGCGCTGGAGAAGATCCGGGGAAGGGGCATCAACCTAGTCGCGAACTCGGTCGCGCAATCGGCCGACCACGTCAAGAGCTTCTTCAGCATGCTCCGGCTCGAGCTGGCCTTCTACCTCGGCTGCCTTAACCTGCACGGCAAGCTCACCGGTAAGGGGGAACCGGTCTGCTTCCCCGAGCCGCTCGCCGCCGGTCAGCTTGCCCTCACCGCGGACGGGATCTACGACGTCTGCCTGGCGCTGCACCTCGACCGCCAGGTTGTCGGCAACCAGGTCAGTGCCGACGGTAAGGCGCTCGTGATGATCACCGGCGCTAACCAGGGGGGCAAGTCCACCCTGCTGCGAAGCATCGGGCTGGCGCACCTGATGATGCAGGCAGGCATGTTCGCCGGCGCACGGTCATTCCGCGCCGGCGTCTGCGACGGCGTCTTCACCCATTACAAGCGCGAAGAAGACGCCGCGATGGAAAGCGGCAAGCTCGACGAGGAACTCAGCCGGATGAGCGCGATCGCCGACCAGATCACCCCCCATTCGATCCTGCTGTGCAACGAGTCGTTCGCCTCGACCAACGAGCGTGAAGGCTCGGAGATCGCCCGGCAGGTAGTAAGGGCGATGCTCGCCAGGCAGATCAGGGTCTTCTTCGTGACCCACATGTACGACCTCGCCCACAGCTTCCATGCCCAGCATCTCGACGACGCTCTCTTCCTGCGCGCTGAGCGGCAGTCAGACGGGCGACGGACCTTCAGGCTGACCGAGGGCGAGCCACTGCCAACCAGTTACGGCCAAGACTCCTACCGGCGCGTCTTCGGTGCCGTCGGACCAGCGCCAACGACAGCTGCTAACACGCGGCTCTGACAACCCCCGGGAGAGGAGACCTAGCGGTGGTGCTGTCGTGGCACGGGCAGGCGTTGACAGAGGCACACGAACCGCATGCGGCCATTTCACATTCCTGGAGCTCAAGGTACACGAGGAAAGTCTCGAGAAGCTCTGGGGCTACTATCGCCGGATCCGTGAAATAGACGTGCTTGGCGCATGTGGACGGGACGAGGCGTACCGCGCTGCGGATGCGTGGCGCAGCCAGGCACTTTAGGTGGATTTGTCGCCTCCGGGCGGTGTGGTAATCTTTTTGTTACGCGATGAGGCTCGCGTAACGCCCGCGATATTCGTATTACGGGTTGATGGCTTCTACCCATCAGTGCCAGGGATACCGCACATGCGGGTGGAGGCTCTTATGTTGGGCTGTATTTCTGCGCGGATCTCCGCAAGCACGCATACCGTCCTATTGCCAGCAGTGCCGCGCGCCCAGGGGCTGCCAGACGGTGAAGAGGCCAACGATGAGCCTTAGTGCATGGGAGCAGCAGGTTCTGAACTCGATCAGGGACGGGCTCGCCGGATCTGACCCTAAACTCGCCGCACTGCTATCCGCGTTCACCAGGCTGACCTCGGGTGAGGAGATGCCGACCGCGGAAGGGGTACCTGTAGTCTCCCGTCGGGCTCTCCGGCGGCTTCGTCGCGCCCGGTGGCGCTCCAGTTTGCGCAGGGTACTTCGGCGCCTGGGGTCCAGGCGAGCCATGCTGCTGCTGTGGCCGCTGATAACTGCCGCGCTGATTTCAGTCGCGCTGGCCCTCAGCGCCCATGACCACAGCACAACCTGCATACCGGAAGGGCTGGTCTGTGCTAGTCCGAGTCCGGGGCACAGTTCAGATTCCGCATCGCACAACGCGACCCTCGGTCCGGCGCCTCAGCGGCGAGCGGTCGGCATCCCGCCAGTCGGCCCGTAGGTCCCCAATCGGGTAGCTTAGAAGGAAGGCGGAGGGGCCCGCCGTTAACCGCTTTCATGCCAACGGTCCCTGTCACGTGACTGACGCGGCAGGAAGGCGTGAAGCGGCAATGAATCAGATCCTGGTTCTTACTCATGCCCGCAAGTGCTACGACGGCAAAGTGGTGCTTGACGATGTGACGATCGGGTTCCTCCCGGGTGTCAAGATCGGCGTGGTTGGCCCGAACGGGACGGGAAAGTCTACGCTGCTGCGGCTGATGGCTGGTCTGGAGCAGCCTTCCAGCGGCGAGGTCGTGTTCCCAGGTGGCTTTACCAGGGGCATTCTGGCGCAGGAGCCGGTCCTGGACGAGGGCAAGACGATACTCGAGAACGTCGAAGACGGCGTCGCCGCGACCCGAGCTGTGCTTGAGCACTATAACGAGATGGCCGCGAAGCTGGCCACCGATTACTCGGCTGACCTGCTCAATGAGATGGGGCGCCTGCAGGTGCGACTGGATCATCTCCAGGCGTGGGACCTGGACAGCCGGGTCGAGCAGGCGATGGACGCGCTGCGCTGCCCGCCGCCGGATGCGGACGTGGCCGTGCTGTCGGGCGGGGAGCGGCGCCGGGTGGCGCTGTGCCGGCTGCTGCTGTCCCAGCCGGACCTGCTGCTGCTTGACGAGCCCACCAACCACCTGGACGCCGAGAGCGTGCAGTGGCTGGAGCAGCACCTGGCCAGGTACCCGGGCACGGTGGTGGCGGTGACTCACGACCGGTACTTCCTGGACAACGCGGCTGGCTGGATCCTCGAGCTAGACCGTGGGCAGGTCTACCCGTACGAGGGGAATTACACGACGTACCTCGAGACCAAGGCCGCACGACTAAGGGTCGAAGGGCAGCGGGACGCCAAGCTGCGCCGCCGGCTGGAAAGGGAGCTGGAGTGGGTGCGGTCCACCCCCCGCGCCCGGCAGGCCAAGAGCCGCGCCCGGCTGGACCGCTACGAGCAGATGGCCGCCGAGGCCGCGTCCCGAACGAGACTGGACTTCGAGGAGATCCAGATCCCGCCGGGGCCGCGGCTGGGCAGCCTCGTGGTCGAGGCGGAGCACCTGGTTAAAGGGTTCGGGGACCGGCTCCTGATTGATGACCTGAGTTTCAGTCTCCCGCAGAACGGGATCGTCGGAGTGATTGGCCCCAACGGGGCCGGGAAGACAACCCTGCTGAAGATGATCACATGGGAAGAAAGCCCGGACTGGGGAAGCATCCGGCTGGGCGGGACGGTGCGGGTCTCCTACACCGATCAGCTGCGCGCCGGCATCGATCCGGGCAAGACCGTGTGGGAGGTCATCTCCGGCGGGGAAGCATACATTCACGCCGGGCGGGCGGACATCCCCAGCCGTGCTTACGTGGCGGCGTTCGGGTTCAAGGGCGCCGACCAGCAGAAGCTAGCCGGACTGATGTCTGGGGGCGAGCGTGGCCGGGTCAACCTGGCGCTGACCTTGCGGCAGGGCGGCAACCTGCTGCTGCTGGACGAGCCTGCCAACGACCTGGATACCGAGACCCTGGCGTCACTGGAGAACGCGCTGCTGGACTTCCCGGGTTGCGCGGTCGTCACCAGCCACGACCGGTGGTTTCTTGACCGGGTCGCCACCCACATCCTGGCCTGGGAAGGCGGCGCGGACTGGTTCTGGTTCGAGGGCAACTTCGCCGCCTACGAGGAGAACAAGGCCGCCCGCCTCGGCGAGGACGCGGCCCGCCCGCACCGGCTAACCCACCGCAAGCTCACCCGCTAACAGGCCGGAAACAGCAGTGATGGCCGACGACGATGCCCTCAGGGCAAGGGCCCTGCGGGCCGCTAAGAACGCATCTCCGGCGCTGAAGTTCGTGCTCATGGTCGGGATCATGAGTTTCTTCGCCGACTTCACCTATGAGGGATCGCGCAGCATCACAGGCCCGTACCTCGGGCTGCTTGGGGCGAGCGCGTTCACGGTCAGCGTGGTCAGCGGGGCCGGGGAGTTCCTCGGCTACAACATCAGGCTGTTCTCCGGCCGTAGTTCGGACCGGACCGGCATGTACTGGCCGATCGCGATCGGCGGCTACGTCCTGCAGATGTCGGTCGTGCCGCTGCTGGCCCTGGCTGGGAGCTGGCAGTGGGCCGCGGTGCTGATCATCGCCGAGCGGATCGGCAAGGGTATCCGCAACCCGCCACGGGACGCGATGCTCTCCCACGCCGCCAAGGACATCGGGTACGGGCGGGCGTTCGGTGTGCACGAGGCGCTGGACCAGTTCGGTGCGCTGTTCGGCCCGCTGCTCGTCGCCCTGGTGCTCGCGGCGGGCCGTCACGATTACAAGCTGGCGTTCGCGGTGCTTGCGGTCCCGGCGGTGATCATGCTGTCGCTGCTGGCGGTGGCCCGGCTGGTGTACCCGCGACCGCAAGACCTGGCCCCGGCCCCGGCGCAGCCCGACGCGCGGGGGCTCCCCAAGGTGTTCTGGGTCTACGTGGCAGGGGCGGCGGTGGCTGCGGCGGGGTTCGCTGACTTCCCGTTGATCGCTTTCCACTTTCAGCACGCCGGGGCGGTGAGCCCGGCGCTGACGCCGGTGTTCTACGCGGTCGCGATGGCGGCTAGCGGCACTGGGTCGCTGATCTTGGGCCGGGTGTTCGACCGGGCCGGGATTGGGGTGCTGATTCCCCTGACGGTTATCGCCGCGGTGTACGCGCCGCTGGTGTTCCTCGGCGGCTTCTGGACCGTCCTGGTCGGTTTGGTGCTGTGGGGCCTAGGGATGGGCGTGCAGGAGTCGCTCATCCCCGCAGCGGTCGCGCCGATGGTTGCACCAGGCCGGCGTGCCTCGGCGTACGGCCTGTTCACCGGCGTCTACGGTACTGCATGGGTGGCTGGCAGCATCGTGATCGGCGTCCTGGTCACCGTCTCCGCAGGCGGCCTGGTGGCGTTCTGTGTGGCCTGCCAGCTGGCCGCGATTCCGCTGATCTGGATAGTCCGCGCCCGCACCCGGACGTCCGGCGAGCAGCCGGGGGATGAGCCAGCCGGCCCACGTCGCGCGGGCAGGTTGTCCAAAGTGCCGGCTGGCACGGGCTTTACGCACTGGGGCGCCCGATTTATGCTCAGAGGCAAGTGCGGCGGAGGGGCTCGCCGTTAAATGCGGTCACCGCCAACGGTCCCTGCCTGATTGCAGGCGGGAGGCCGCGTGCTCGTGCTTGACCGTGCCCTTACCACGGTCGGCTCCCCCAGTACCGGGGTGACGCCGACGTGCCGATACTGCCACGCGGGCCGCGAACCTGCTCCGGCCTGCGGTGAGGCCGACCCGGCCTGGCTGGCCCACCTGTACCTGTGCCGCGGGCTGTCCACCTACGCGATCGGCGAGGTGACCGGGCTGAACCGGCAGCGGGTAACCCGGGTGCTGCGCAAGGCCGGGGTGCCGCTGCGCCCTCGCGGCGCCGGGCGGTCGCGCCCGCTGCGACGCGACGACCCGCCCGGCCTACGGCCACTGCTCGCCCGCCTGTACGAGGTGGAGCGGCTCGGCTCGCCCCAGATCGCCGCGGTCACCGGCATACCCGAACGTACGGTCCGTGACCGGCTGCACCGCTATGGCTTCACGGTTCGCACCCGCGGCGGGTGGAACAGGGAAGACCGCCAGACGGTGCCTGCTGAGGACCTGGATGGCCTGTACACCCGGCGGGGCCTGACCGCCGAGGAGGTGGGACGGCGGCTGGGCACCTCCCGCAACACGGTGCTGCGCAGCGCGCACGCGCTCGGCGTCCCCGTCCGGGCCGGCGGTGCCGTCTCAGTGCAGGGACCGGAAGAGATCGAGTTGGTTCAGGCTCTGTACGCAGACCCGCTGATAGCCGCCGTCCTGGAGGTGCGTGACGTCCCGCGCGCAGGGCCCGGCGGTCCGCTCTGGCAGCGGTTCCCCGATCCGGTACGGCTGACTGTCCCGCTGGTCAAGGACCTGTACTGGGGCTGCGGCGCGGGTCTTGCCCACATCGAGTTGCTCACTGGTCAGCCCGCGATGACCGTGCGCGGGTTCATGCACAGGGCCGGCATCCCGCTGCGCCACCCCGGCGGGCGGACCCCGTTCCTGCGCCGCTGGCGCGCATCCCGGCAGGCCACGGACCCTTCCCGCGCTGGCCTGCCGACACCAGGAGACCGGGCCGACGGTCTTCACCACAGCCGTGCCGGCCGCTCAGGCCGGCCCGAGTAAGACAGGAGTGATGTGCAATGACGACATCAGACGCTATCGGACAGGAGGCCCGGCCGGCCCAGCAGGCGCCGCCCGCACCGACGGGGATGGCCAACCCGGCGCCGTGGGCGGTGACCGCGTTCGCCACCACCTCGTTCATGCTCGGCATGTACCAGACCCACATCCTGAACAACGCTGGCATCCCCATCGTGCTGCCGGCGGCGCTCTTCTTCGGCGGCCTGGTGCAGATCATCGTCGCGATCATGGAGTTCCAGCGCGGCAACCTGTTCGGCGGGGCGGTGTTCGGCACCTACGGCCCATTCTGGGTGATAGTGGGCGTGTTCGACACGATCTACGCCTCCAGCGTCCCCACCGTCCAGGCCAACGACGCCAACAGCCTGCTCCTCGCGGTGTTCGCGGTGATCACCTTCTACCTCGCGATCGCCTCGCTGCGCACCGACCTGGTACTGACCGTGATCATCTGGCTAATCTTCATCGGCCTAGTGGTGCTGTCGGTCGGCGCCGGCGCGAATAGCATCGACATCACCGAGGCCGGCGGCTGGATCGTCCTGCTCTTCGCGGTGCTGGCCTGGTACCACGCCGCCGGGGACATCATCGAGTCCACCTTCGGCCGCAAGGTCCTGCCCTTCGGCCCTGCGCCGCTCAGGTAACCGCCCCCGCCGGATCCGCGCGGGCGGGCCTTAGCGCCCCTGGGCCCGCCCGCGCACGGTCGGTGCTGCCTCCGCGGACAGCGCTAGAGCTCACCACTGCCTGTCGCCTGCCCGGCCTCTACGGACGCCGCCCCAATGCCGTCAACGCGCTGCGGGCGCCACAGGTTGCCCAGGTAGGCAGCGGTGGGCTCGGCGCCCCGGGCGTGCAGCCTGCGCAGGTGCCCGGCCAGTGGCGGCCGGAGGTCGAGCCTAGGCAGCATGGCGAGCGGGACGAACCGGGCGTCCAGTCCCGGCTCGCAGGGCACAGGATCACCGTCAACGCCGACCGCAGCAAGGAAGACCAGGTCCACGGCTCGCCGTGCCGACTGAGGCCCAAGGGCCTCGGCGATGAACGCCACCCGGGCCGGGTCGACGACCAGGCCGGTTTCCTCAAGGGTCTCCCGCCTTGCGCATGCTGCCATGCTCTCGCCCGGACGCGGCGTTCCCCCGGGTAGCACCCAGTCGTCGCCGCCGTCGCGGTGGACTAGCAGCACGGCATCGCCGCGGAACACGATGACCGAGCAGCGCATGTCGATGTCTGCAGGCATGTCCATGGGTCTTCCTTTCCTATGGCCCGACGCACGTGGTGCGTCCTGGTGCTTGTGCCCGGCGCCGCGAGACGGCGCGGGCGGTTGCCCTTCTCCTAGCGGACAGCCGGCACGTTCAGGGCACCCGTGAGACGCAGCCATCCCTCGGCGAACAGCCAGCCGGCGATCACGTCGCCGGGCCAGTGCACACCGAGGTAGACGCGGCTCGCCCCGACCCCGACGGCGACCAGCAGCGGGACGGCCTGGGCAGAAGCACAGTCGGTCCCTGTGGCGCGTACGCAGGCACCTGCGGCAAGCGCAGCGAGGCTGGTGTGCTTCGACGGGAGGCTGAACCCTTCCGGCTCGGCCAGCCATGCCCACTGGGGCGGGCGCGGCCGGGCGATCGCCAGGGAAAGCCGACGCCGCACGATCGCCCCGCTGGCCACGGTCAGGGACGGCCACACCGCGTGCTGCCACCCGGCCCGACGCGCCGCGCACACGCCGACGGCCGCGAGAAGCGGGTACGCCACGGCCGGCTCGGCAAGCGCGCTGACCGCCCGCGCGACGACAACGCCGGACTGGGTACGGCTCGCCCGCACGCGCTCGAAAACCGCCTGGTCCGCATCGGCCGCCCAACCGCCGCCGACGGCGGCCGACGTCACGGCGGCCAACGCTGCGAAGAACGCGATGGCACCCGTTGCCTCCCGGGCCACTTTCACCGCCACGCTGAGTCCGCCTGAGCTTCGGCCTCCCGAGCCAGCCGCGGCATTACCGCGAGCAGGACGGCCTCAGCACGGCCGTACCCACTGGCCCCTACCCACAGCTGGTAACTCTCGGGGCGACTGCCAAGCTCGCGAGGGCCCCCCACCCTTGCCGCGTAGGCAGGGACGGCTGCTTCTCGCAGCGCGGCCAGAAGCTCCTGTACGACCTGACCGCTCACCTGCAGGGCCGGCGCCCACGCCTCGTCGTCTAGCCCGTTGCCATACCCGCCTACGGGCAGCCACCACAAGCGCCCGAAGCGGTGTAGCTGAGCAGCAGGCCGTGACGCCTGTGCCGTCATGCGTCCTACCTCCACCATCCGGAGAGCAGGACCCATCGGCCGTCAGGCAGCCTCGCGTCCGGCAAGACGCCGGCACGGGAGCGGCGGGATCCACCGCCGGGCGGGGACAACCGCCAGCAACATTCTATCCCGGCCCCTAGCGGCGGGCCAGCCCCGGCAGGCCGCCGCCGCTACCATGGGAGGTGCCGGATGAGGCTCCGGCAGGAGCGAGCGCTCCGCAACCGCCGCAGGGCTGATGGCCTCTGACCGATCACGGATCTGGGAGGAGACATGCCCCTGCGCGGCCCTTTGTTCCCCAGTGCTGCCCAGGGTCCCACCGTGAGCCGCAGTTGGCAGGCCCTACGGCCCTGTCGGCACCAGCCCAGACGATCTACGGTCAAGTCGTGTGGCGGCCAAGCAGCTATGGCCAGGAACGAGGAGCATGATGGCGGTTTTCGATGTGACAGGCCTGACGGCGCTGGAGATCCTCGACTCGCGGGGACGGCCGACGCTGGCGGTCACGGTGCGGCTGGGCGACGGGACCACGGCCAGTGCCCGGGTGCCCTCGGGCGCGTCCACCGGGTCACGCGAAGCGGTCGAGCGCCGTGACGGCGACCCGGCCCGGTACGAGGGCAAGGGGGTGCTCGGCGCGGTCGCGGCGGTGAGCACCGAGATCGCCGCCCTGCTGCGCGGCCGGCCCTGGGCGTCGCTGGCCGAGGCGGACCAGGCAATGATCGACCTGGACGGCACCGCGAATAAGAGCAGGCTCGGCGCGAACGCCACCGTCGGGGTGTCGATGGCGCTGGCCCGCGCGCTCGCCGCGTCCGCCGGGGTGCCGCTGTGGGAGTGGCTGGCCCCGGACGGGGTGACCCCGTCGCTGCCGGTGCCGCACTTCAACGT
>Ga0335073_10009071_pt1 | contig 13946 bp, 11 predicted proteins | sample Lox_Sample_22_FD_207093 | JGI IMG/M metagenome (GOLD analysis project Ga0335073, IMG submission 207093) | Soil microbial communities from Loxahatchee National Wildlife Refuge, Florida, United States - Lox_Sample_2.2 | ecosystem: Environmental > Terrestrial > Soil > Wetlands | place: USA... | reverse complement strand
ACCGCAGCCACTCCTGGCTGCCGAGAGCGTTGGTAACGCTGCGGGCTCCGTTGTGTCCCGCCGGCGAACCGCGCTCCCTGATCTTGAATGTCCCCAGCACCAGGTCCAGCTCGTCATAAATCACGAGCAGATCTCGTGCCGGATCGATTCCAAACTCCTGAATCAGAGCGGCAATTGCCAGCCCGCTCAGATTCATAAATGTCTCCGGCTTGGCCAGGACCACTTCGCGACCTGCTATGCGGCAGGTTGCGGTAACGGCCCGGCAGCGCCGGTTCTGAACCACAACGCCCTCTTGCTCGGCGATGCGGTCAATTGCCATGAACCCCGCGTTATGCGGCGTCCATAAATACTCGAGTCCGGGATTGCCGAGCCCCACCACCAGATAGGGCCCGCTCCGGATCTCGTTCTCCGTCGCCTCCGCCAAGGCTTACTTCTTTGCCGGGGCGGCGGCTTCTCCAGCCGGTTCGGCCTTGCCCTTCTTGGCCACTTCGGGTTCGGCAGGTGCAGCGGCAGCCCCTTCGGGTCCGGCTGCAGCCTCGCCCTCGGCGGGTGCGGCAACCACTTCCTCGCGGATGGCCACAACGTGCGCTACGGTCGCATCCTCGTCAGTCAGATACTTGATCTTGTCGGAATGCGGCAGATCACTCACGCGCAGCACGTCATGCATCGCAAGTCCGGTGACGTCGACATCGATGTGGCTGGGGATGTCGGCCGGGAGGCACTCGATTTCGACCTCGCGCAGTACCTGGTCAAGGATGCCGCCCTCGTTCTTCACTCCGGTGGGCACACCGATGAGCTTGACGCGGACGCTGACCTCGAGGAGCTTGTCGAGTGCGATGCGCTTCATGTCGATGTGAATCAGCCGGTCCTTGATCGGCTCGTTCTGCCAATCGACGATCATGGCTTTGGCCGAAGGAACGCCATCAACCTCCACGTCGAAGATGGTGTTGTGGCCGGCCTCGGAGTAGAGGATCCGCGTGATCTGCTTGGGATCAACTTCCACGGCAATCGCATCGTGACCTGCACCATAAAGGACCGCAGGAATCTTGCCCGCGGCACGGACGCGGCGCGCGGCATTCTTGTTGAACTTGCCCGCTCTGGGCTTGGCTACGACTACTTCAGGCATTTCGTTTCTCTCGTTTCTCAAATTCGGGCACGGGGATCATGAAATCCCGCCGCTCCCTTTGTGGGGCCAGGGTTCAGGTGTCAGGGATCAGGGATCAGAAATACTCTGCTTAATCCCTTGCCTTCGCTGATTACCGAGGACGTTTTGTTTTGGTCATCGATCCATGAAACCTGATCTCTGACCCCTGCTGTTACGAGAACAACGTACTGACGCTGGTCTCCAGGTGAATGTTCTCGATAGCCGCGCCCAGCAGGCCGGCAATCGAAAGCACCTTGATCTTGGGCAACTTCTGCGCAGCTTCACGCAGCGGGATCGTGTCGGTGACAACCACCTGCTCTAGCCGCGATGCTGCAATCCGTTCAATGGCCGGGCCCGAAAGCACGGCGTGGCTGGCGCATGCATGCACGCTCATTGCGCCGTTGTTGTAAAGGGCGTCCACCGTCTTCACCAGCGTTCCGGCGGTGTCGATGATGTCGTCGATGATGAGGCAGGTCTTACCCTTTACATCGCCGACCACGTTCATCACTTCGGCCACGTTGATATCGGTGCGGCGCTTGTCGACGATCGCCAGGGGCGCGCCCATCTTCTGTGCAAAGTGCCTGGCGCGTTCCACGCCGCCTGCGTCCGGCGAGACCACGATGAGATTAGGAAGACCGAGCTCGCGGAAATAACTGACCAGAACCGGGCTCGAAAACATGTGATCCACGGGAATATTGAAGAATCCCTGGATCTGCGCGGCATGCAGATCGACAAACAGCGCGCGATTGGCGCCCGCGGTGGTCAGAAGATCAGCAATGAGCTTGGCGCTGATGGCGACGCGAGGACGGTCCTTGCGATCCTGCCGGGCGTAGCCGTAATACGGCACAACCGCGGTGATGCGGGCAGCCGAGGCGCGCTTGAGGGCGTCAATCATCACCAGCAGTTCCATCAGGTGCTGATCGACCGGATAGCAGGTGGGCTGGACCACGAACACATCCACACCGCGAACATTGTCGAGAAGCTGGAAGTAGACTTCGCCGTCGGCAAAGCGCTGCAACTTGGCCTCGCCGATCTTGACACCGATATGCTTTGCGATCTCTTCCGATAGCGCCCGATTGGCCGTGCCGCTGAAGAGCTTGAAGCGCCGATCCTCGCTGAGATTGCGAGCGCGCTTGCGCTCCGGCGAGGGCGCAGGCTTGGCATCCTTCGCCTTGGCGTCTGGCTGTTGGTTCGTATTGGGTAGCTTGGGTGCGCCGCCGTCCTTGTTGGCGTCACCAGAGCTCTGTTGCTGCTTGTCATCCAGCGTTGCTGTCGTCACCGATCCCACTTCCATCTCTCAATACCTCCAAGCTGGTTGGCTTTGGCTGCATTCTGGTCTTCGCGGAACACGGAAGTTGGCTGGGCGACCTGGATTCGAACCAGGATAAATGCCTCCAAAGGGCATTGTCCTACCATTGAACGATCGCCCAACTTCGCTTTCGATTTCCGCCGATTGATAGCCGTCCGCGAGTCTCTACGACATCCAGGTGAGCTGTCAACCTGTGAACAGGCATCAATCCACAATCATTTTGGCCCAATATTCCGAGCGCGGCAGCGTGCGCGTGATCCGGCTTTCCACGCCTGCCGCAGTCAGCCGATCCTGGGCTGCCTGTGCGTCTCTTTGGGTCAGGTACAACCCGAAGAGCGCCGAACCGGACCCTGACAGCGAGGCATGAATGGCTGCCTCCGGAGTACCGGCGGCCGCAAGAAGACGCTTGATCTCAGCAAGGGAGGGATGCTGGGGGAAGACGACCCGTTCGAAGTCGTTCTCAATCCAGCTCGTGATCCCGGTGCGGACAAGCGCGGACTCTTGAGGTCCGGCCAGGTCCCCGCCCATGGTGGGGACACCGGAGGAGCCTGCATGCTTTGCCCCGGGGATCGCTCCCGCAAAGGCGCTGGCATAGGCACGGCTCAACTTCTCTAGTCTATCTTCTGACAGATCAGCGGTCAAACCCTCGGTAGCGCAGAGGGCGTCCCAGTCGCGGAACGCCTGTGGAGTGGAAACTCCAGTGGGAGGCGTCGCAACGACGCACCAGGCCGGCTCGAAGTCGGGGAGAGGGAAGACGGATTCTCCGCGATTGCGGCCCAGGACAGTCCCACCAACTAAAAACAACGGAACATCGGACCCAACCCTGGCAGCTAGCTCGAGTTGCCGGGCCGGCCAGTTCTCAGCATTGAAGTGCGGGGAGTCCTCTTCTGGAACTCCCATCTTTTGACCAAATTGCCGGGGATCTAGCCAGCTTGTACGGCCTTGACCCTCGGGAAGGATGTTCTCCCGGAATCGGCCCAGTTCTGTCTCCAGGCCAACGAGTGCGGCGATCGCGTTCGCAGATCCAGCACCCAGGCCACCCTGAATGGGAAGCCTCTTATCGATTTGGATCGACACGTCAGCAGACGTGCCAAGGTCTTCGAGCGCGAGGCCTGCCATCTTCCAGGCCGTGTTTCGATCATCGGTTGGCACGCGGGGATCGTTCGAAGTGAGGCGGATCGACGTCTCCGGGGCAGCTTTCGCAGTAACCGTCACCAGATCATGCAGTTCCAGGGTCTGGTAAACCGTGACAAGGGAGTGGAAGCCGTCCGTCCGCGGCGCACCGATATACAGGCCGAGGTTGATCTTGGCGTGCGAACGGACGGTTGTGGGCATACCGGTCCATTGTAGAGCCGGGCCGTCTCACCAAGCGCTGTTCGGTGCCTGCAACATAGAGGAACGTTCGCTGCCGCTTTACTCGTAGAATGAAGCAGTTCGTCGGGTGACTCGGGTTGGGGTTTCGCGTTGAGGAAGCGCGAAAGGAGGACGCCGTGCCCGCGCTCAGCAGCATCATGACCGGCCTTGCGGTCCTCGGCTGGCTCGTGTTTTGTCCCCCTGTGCTCCAGTCCAGGAGTCAGCATTCTCCGGATGAGACGGCGAAGCCGGCAGTCTTCTCCGTGCCACTCGAACTTGTCCATGACAAACCTTATGTTTCGATAAGGGTGAACGGCCGGGGACCGTACCGATTCCTGATCGACACGGGAACCGGCGGCGAGGCGCTGATTACGCCGGAACTGGCAGACAGGCTCGCCTTGCCGGTCGTCGGTCGTGCGCGTCTGATTGATCCCAGCGGCCAGGGCGAGCAGCGTTCTGAAATTCTCGGGATCCGGTCGCTCGAGATCGGTGGCATTGCATTCCACAACATCAAGGCCATCCGCCATCGGCTTTTCGGCGAGGAAGAGAACTGCCAGGGCATTCTGGGGTTCACCCTGTTCAAGGAATATCTGCTCACGCTGGACTTCCCCGGTCACCGGCTGTTGTTGAGTTCAGGTCGCCTAGATTTCGACGCAGGAGGCTCGGTACTTCCCTTTCGCATGCCGGATGGTGTCCCGATTGTGTCGTTGCGGATCGGCGGTCAGCGACTGGAAGCGCAAATTGACTCCGGCGGCACTGGGTTGAGCCTGCCAGAGACAGTGGCCGCAAAGCTCAAGTTCCTGGAGACGCCGCTGGCGTTCGGCAATGGCGAATCGCTGGCGACTCGATTCCAGCTCAAGGCATCGCGTCTGCGGCCAGACGTGCGGATCGGCCGTTATGTGTTCCGGCAGGCATTCGTGGAGATCAATCCGGCGTTTCCATTGGTGAACTTCGGCTCAACGCCCCTGCAGCACTTTGTGGTGACCTTTGACCAACAGAAGCTTCTGGTGCGATTCGAGTCGAGCCGGAGATTGCTGCACCTGGATGCATCGCCGTCGAACATGCAATTGTTCAACGAGCCAAAACGGCAAGCCTCGGATCGCAACCTGGTGCCGGTGGGCTAGGCTGGGCTCAATGCTCTCTTTCGAGTTCCACCACCATGACTTCGATGGGCTCCTTGCCCGCGTTCACGTCGGCGTGCTGCGTGTTCGGAGGGTTCGCGGGCAGCCAGTAGGCATGGCCGGTTTCCCAGGGGTGCTCTTCCGTCGCGCCAGTGTTTTCCACGATCTTCATGGTCCCGCCTTTCAACGCGATGATGACCCGCGGGTGGTCGTGACGGTGCATGGTCAGCGGAGCGTTCGGATATATGACCGACTTCCATACCTTCACGTCTTCGTTTTCAAATTGCGGGAAGCGCTGCGTCGAGCCTTGCTGCTGCGAACGCGTCCCGATAACCGTCGCCGAACAAACCACCAGCCCCACCAGCGCATGACTCACGAGTCTCTTCATTTACGCCCTCCGGTGCAGGGAGTCTAGCAAATCCTGCCAGGATGAGAATTGTGGAACCGCCTGCTTCGTTCCACCGTAGAACCGGTTTGCGGATACACTGTTTCCGCGGGAATAACCGTGCCCGACAGCACGGGAAAGGCAGAACAGAGCACATGAAAAATCTCATTTACGGCGCGCTGGTGATGACATCAATGGCAGGTGCAGTGTTCCTGAACGCACAAACGGCCAGTCAAAGTGCTCCGGCCAGCACCCAAAGTGCTGCTACAGCCACTGAAGCTACTCCGACGGCCGATGAAATTGTTAGCAAACACATCGCCGCGATCGGAGGGAAGGACGCAATCACCCAGGTGAAAACAGTCACCACCGAGAGCTCGCTAGAGGTGATGGGCAACGAAGCGCCCAGCACCACCGTGATTGTGGACGGTGTGGGCTACAAGACCGAAACGGACTTCAATGGGCAAAAGATCGTCCAGTGCTACACCGACAAGGGCGGATGGATGGTGAATCCGATGACCGGCGCATCAGATCCCACTCCGATTCCCGATGATCAGTACAAGGCGAACCGCTACAACATATACGTTGGCGGCGCGCTCTACGATTATGCGGCCAAGGGCAGCAAGATCGAGCTGGTAGGAAAAGACGCAGACGGCTACAAGATCAAGCTGACCACCAAGGACAATGCCGAATCCACATACGTCATCGACCCCACGACATTTCTGATCAAGTCCCTGACCGCGAAAGGCGACATGCAGGGTCAGGAAGTGGACGTAACGACGAAGCTGTCGGATTATCGCAAGACCGACGTTGGTTTCATGATGCCCTATTCCATCGACATCGATCTCGGCGGACAATTCTCGTTGAGTATCACCGTGAAGAAGGTCGAACTGAATAAGACGGTCGATCCAACGATTTTTGATATGCCGAAGCCGCCCGAGACACCGAAACCGACTGCATAAAACATAGCGCGTCGCGGCAGATGTTCTAGGCCGTGGCGCGCGCCACCATCTCTCTCGCGGCCCGGAGTGCGGTGACCGCATCGCCTGTCGGCTTGAATTCCATTGCCACAGCGTGCCGGTAGTTCAGCTCGCCGAGTTTGCGATAGATGTTGACGTAGTTGATCTCGCCTGTGCCGGGTTCATGGCGGCCGGGGACGTCAGCGACGTGAATCAGCCCGATCACGTCGAGATTCTTTTCCAACTTCTCAATCAAATTTCCTTCGGCGATCTGTTCGTGGAACAGGTCATAGAGAAACTGCACCTGCGGGTGGTTGACGGCGCGAATAATCTCGATGGCTTCGGCAGCGGATTGCAGGAAATAGTGCGGATTCTCCTCCGGATCAATGCATTCGAGCAGCAGACGCACGGGCTGACCCGCGATCTCTCGGCCCTCGATGAGAGGCGCGGCCCGTTTCAGGCCTTCGATACAGCTTGCGTGCTGGGCTTCGCGCGACAGTCCGGGAACCACGTTCCCTGAAAGCACAATCATCGCCGGACAGTCGAGGGTTTCCATCGGCGTCAGAGCCTGCTTCAATTCCGCATGAAAGCCATCGCGTACTGCGGGGTTGCCGATTCCGTTGTGCAACCCGGCGGTTGCATCAAAGTGAATGCCCAGCTGCTTGCGGGCGGCATTGGCTCGCGCGAAGTCGGCATCCGACCACTTCGAATATTCGCCCACCAGTTCAACATTGGTATAGCCCGCCTCGGCGACATTTGCGAGGCGTTGTTCAAACGGCAATCCGGTCCAGACCGTCCAGAGCATTACCGAGAGCGGAAACGGAGTGCCTGACGGCGCGGGTTTTGGCATGGGCTCACCGTGAAGGACGGTGGTGGCAAGGGCTGCTGAGCCGATACTCTGAGCGAATTCCCGGCGATTCATGTTGCGCAGGTTCATCGTGTCGCCTTGCTGTTCTCGATTTTGCCGGAGCGGCGCAGCGCCTGCCAATCCTTTTCCGTCTGGTCAGCATAGGCAGTGCCGAATTTGGCCAGCGCATCCGCGAACGACTCGCCGGAACCCAGGTAGCCGGAGATCACCAACGGATCCCCGGAACGGCCATGTCCGCGTGCGAGCAGTTCGCCGCAGACTTCTCCAAAGGCCGCCAAGCCGCTGCCGGCGAGATCTGTCAAGTCAATCGATCCCTTGTGATCATTGAGCTGCCGGACCAGGAAGTGACGGGCGCCGATGTGGGTCCAGCCGAGGAACGGGTCGGACTGAATCTGCATGGCTCGCTGGCCCGCGACGACGCGCTGGCCATTGTTGGACCACGCATGGCCATTGCTGGGAAGATATGGCGCGTAGCACGAGTGTGCCTCTTCTTTGATCTGCAAGAAGAGCGGATCGCCGGGCCCGTTACCCTCGAAATAGATGCAGTAATCACGCAGGCCCACAGAGCCGGTTCCGACAACTTTGAAAGCCACATCGACGGGGCGATAAAGCGAGAGCAAATGTTGTCGCTGTAACTCCAGCACTTCGCGATAAGGATCGAGCGCAGCGAGCACTTTTTCAGCTTGCGAGCCGGTGACGCGGGTGAGGTTGGGTTCGATCTCGCGGAAGCGTCGCGAGCCGGGTTTGCCGGGAACGGGCTCCGTCAGTTGTTCGAGAGTGTGCAACGGCTTGGCGCGCTCGGCCTTGAACAGCGCCTCATGCACCGGTTCAACATCCCCCAGGCGATGGACCTGAAAACGGGCGACCTCCAGCAGCGGCATCTTGGCGAAGTCGCGCATTTGCTCCGAATAGCGCAGAATGCAATGCTCCACTGCATCGCGAACGGCTGATTCCTTATGCTGCGACTCGCGTCCGGCGAGGACGAGCGATGCCGCCATGCGCTTCAGATCCCATTCAAAGGGCCCGCGGATCGTTTCATCGAAATCATTGATGTCGAACACCAGCCGTCCGTCGGGAGCAGCAAAGGCGCCGAGATTGCGCACGTGAGCATCGCCGCAAAGCTGTGCTTCGATGCTGGTGTTCGGCAGAGCAGAAAGATCGACAGCCATCACCGGCGCCGCACCGCGGAAATAGCTGAAGGGCGACTGGGCCATGAGCTGGTGTTTCAGCCTGAGAAGGGCTGGAACCCTTCCCCGTTCAGCGCGCTCGAGGATGGAAAGGGGAGTTGCGGTCCTGGACTTGATGTGCAGCTGATCATTGTGCTGCCGGCCGAGCTGTTTACGGCGCGATTGACCGAACTTTCGTCGTTCTTCGGGTGTTGCCCAGTTCATGAGAGAAGACTCCGTGATCTATTGAAGAATAGTCTCTGCCGGTTTGTTTGCAACTGGTTCGGCTTTGAAGGCGATGCTACTCAGTTACACTGGATCTCCGGCACACCATCCACCCCGGACCCAGCTCAGCGATCGTGACTGCCTGGAGGAATTCCCATTGAAGTTGCTTGCTCGTTGGCTCTCGACGGCTTTCGCTGCTGTGCCGTTGCTCGCATCTACGCTTTTCGCGCAAGAGATTCCCAAGCCGCTAACCGTGGAGCAAATCTTCGCACATGGCGGCATAATTAGCAGGCCACCGCAGGGGTTGGCGTGGTCGCCTGATGGCCAGCACCTGACTTACCTGGATGGTGGTGAGCTGATCGATCTCGATCCTGAAACGAAGAAAGCCCACATCCTGGTCAGTCACGAAAAGCTCGCCACGCTAAGAGAAGGCGGGAATCTTTCCGAACAGGATCGCGATCATCTCGCGCGGTACGGAATGGCGAGCTACTGGTGGGCGCCGGATTCGAAACACCTGCTGTTCGATTCGGACGGCCGGCTCTGGATCTACGATCTGAAAACCGGGACGGCCGTGCAGGTTGGATATGCGGGCGCGGGAGCCGGCGACGATCCCAAGTTTTCGCCCAATGGCGAATTCATTTCGTTCATTCACAATCACGGGCTGGCCGTCGTGCCGCTGCGTACCGCGGGTACGCCGACCGTGATGGTGGCGCAGGCGCCGAACGACGCGACGACGAACGGCGAAGTGGACTGGGTCTACGAAGAAGAGCTGGATACGCGCAGTAATTACTTCTGGTCGCCCGATTCGAAGAACCTCGCGTTTCTACAAATGATCGAGGAGAACGTTCCCAAATACCCGATCGAGGACTGGATCCCCGTGCACGCGGTAGTAGATGACCAACGCTATCCGCAACCGGGCGATCCAAACCCCGACGTGCGTATCGGCGTGGTAAGCGCCAAAGGCGGCAGAACTTCATGGGTGCATGTACCCATTGAGCATGGACAGGACTATGTTCCTCGTTTTGGCTGGGTGGATCACAAGACACTTTGGATCGAGACGCTGAGCAGGGATCAGAAACACCGCAACATTTGCTTCGCCGACCCCGGCACAGGAGTGGCTCATAGCGTTCTTGAGATTTCCGACGAGAAGTTTCTGGATGACAACTACAACGTAGATGTGGCCGACGGATGGATTGTGCTCACGAGCTGGAGCGATGGGCACAATCATATCTATCTGTATAAATACGATGTGAACAAGCCTGACTCGACGACTGCAACGTTGGTGAAGCAGTTGACCAGGGGCGATTTCGAAGTTGGCGACGTGTACCGCGTGGACGCATCCCGAAAGGAAATCTACTACGCTTCGAACGAAGGTGCGCCCCTCGATCAGCAGATATGGAAGGTCTCGTTTGACGGCGATCGGACGCAGTTGACGACGACGCCAGGTTCTCACGATGCGGACTTTTCGCCGATAGGTAGCGGCTTCAGCGATAGGTTCTCATCGTCTATGGACCCACCCGGCCTCGAACTTTGCCAGGCTGGCAGGAGCTGTTCGGCGTTCTGGGTTTCGCACGGGATTGAGTCGTATGGTCTGCGCGCACCCGAGCGGCTCGAGGTGAAGGCACACGACGGAACCACTCTCTATGCCACCCTTCTGCTGCCGGAGAAGAGCGACGCTACCGCAACCGTTCCCCTCATCGTGAACCCATATGGAGGACCGGCTGCGCAATCGGTGAGAAACGGCTGGACCGATAACCTGCTCTTTGACGAGTTGCTGGCCCAGCACGGATTCGCCGTGCTCCATGCCGATAATCGGGGCATGGCGGGACGCGGTCGCGATTTTGCGCAAGCGGCGTATCACGACTTCGGACGGATCCAGCTGGATGACCAACTGACGGTCCTGGATGCCGCTCTGGCAAAGTACCCGCAGCTCGACCCGAAGCGCCTGGGATGGTGGGGATGGAGTTGGGGCGGAACGTTCACCCTGTATGCCATGACTCACTCCGATCGGTTTCGCGCCGGCGTTGCGGTTGCGCCGGTGACGGATTGGCACAACTACGACTCGATCTACACCGAGCGCTACATGAGCCGCCCAGCCGAATTTCCCGAGGGATATAAGGATTTCTCGGTGGTGAATTCAGCGGCCGATCTGAAGGGACGGCTCCTGCTTGTGCACGGGACTGGCGATGACAACGTGCATTTCGAAAACACGGTGCAGTTTGTGCAGAAGCTGATCGAAGCGCAGATGCCTTACGATCTGCAGATCTATCCGCGCAAGACGCATTCCATTGCCGGCGCCGATGCGCGCACGCATCTGTTCACACGCATTCTCGCTCAACTTGAGCAGTACCTGAAACCGCAGGCGCAATGAATGATGCGGAGCGCAGAGGATGCAACATCCGTGGAGCTGCGGCGGCTCGAGTTGCTGCTGATGGATCCTGTCGTCCGCAAAGACCGGAATCAGATCGCCGCCCTGCTCGACGAAGACTTCGTGGAATTCGGTGCTTCGGGGCGCGTTTGGACGCGCCAAAGCATACTCGATCTTTTATTGGCTGAAAGCTACACGGCACCCGAGATGAGAGACTTTGCTTGCCGTGCTCTCGCGCCAGACATCGTGCTGGTTACCTATCTGGCTGTGCGCGGCGGAGAACCGGGCGAGCGCGTAGCTTCGCTGCGAAGTTCGATCTGGATAAAGGAATCAGGCGCGTGGAAGATGCGATTCCACCAGGGAACGCGGGCAAATCAATAAGCCTGTCGGGGAGTCGAAGCTCAGAGCTCGTGCCGATTGAAAAGCTCGTCTTTGTCGCGGCTCGGGCAATTGGTGCACTCGAGACAGCAAACGAGCAGCACCGCCACCCCGAGGGTGATCAGGATCGCGAGCACGCTCGCATACGACCCTATCCAATGGAGCAATGTATGCATACGCTACGGCAGCCTGCGGCCCCCATCCGACCCAACCCCGCCACTCAATAGAACACCGACTCCTGCAGAAAGGCTCTGGGGTTTGGGAGCCTCCGGCAGCAAAAGTCTAACACTGAATCTGACGATAAATTTATATTCGAAAGTTGCATGACGGCGAATAAAGGGCGAATATTGAAGCCTTGATGGAAGAGATCGGTGGAAATCCCGAAATTGAATTCTCAACTGAGGAGTGGCCGGAAGGCACTGTAGCTCCGAAAGTTGCGATTACCGGCGGCGTTGATGCCGGCGCAGGACCATGCCTGAACTGGCTTTTCGTCGATCTGAACTCCTATTTTGCCTCAGTCGAACAGCAGGACCGGCAGGAACTGCGGGGCAAGCCGGTGGGGGTGGTACCCATGCTGGCAGACACAACCTGCTGTATTGCAGCGAGTTATGAAGCAAAAGCCCATGGTGTAAAGACCGGGACAATCGTGTCAGATGCGAAGAAAATGTGCCCCAACATCATCCTGGTCGAAGCCCGGCATGAGATCTACGTCGACTATCACCATCGGATTGTGGAAGCCGTGGAAAACTGTCTGCCCGTTACCTCGGTGATGTCGATCGATGAGATGGCGTGCCAGCTGATGGGTCGGGAAAGGCCGCTGCTCGCGGCGCTGGAACTGGGGCGGAAGGTCAAGGCGACGATCCAGGAGCGGGTTGGGCCGATGCTGCGCAGTTCGGTGGGACTGGCAACGAGCCGATATCTCGCAAAAGTAGCCAGCGACATCGAGAAGCCTGATGGCCTCGTGGCGTTGACGCTCGATGTGCTGCCGGAGGCTTTGCGGAGACTGACGCTGCGCGACCTCCCCGGCATCGGCGTCCAAACCGAAAAACGGCTGAACGAAAAGGGCATCCACACCATGGACGACCTGCTTAACCTCGATTGCGAGCAGGCCGGCCAATTGTGGGGATCGGTGTGGGGCGAGCGGCTCTGGCACTGGCTGCGAGGCGAGGACTTCGAGATGTCGGAAACCGAGCATCTGAAGTCCATCAGCCACTCGCACGTGCTGGCGCCGGAGTTGCGAACCCCGGAGAAAGCCTGGGCCGTCGCGCACAAGCTGCTGCACAAGGCGGCGATGCGGCTCAGAACCCACAAACTCTGGGCAAGTTCGATCGGGTTGGCAGTTGGGTTTTCCGTGCCTCGCGGGATGAATGCACCGGTGAGCAGGTTCGGCGTTCCTACTCGAGGATGGCACCACGAAATCAAACTGAGCGAGTGCCAGGACAGCCAGACGTTGATTGGAGCGCTCTGTCGCTTATGGAATGAAAAGCCGAAGGGCAGGGGCTATGACGAGCCGTACTTCATCGGCGTCAGCCTCAACGGGCTGGTGCCCGATCGCCTGCACTCTCTAAACCTGTTTGACGCTCTCGATAATGCAAAGAGCCGTGCGAAGCTGCAGGAGGCGATGGACGCGCTTAACCATAAATACGGAATGAGTACTTTGGCTCCGGCAACGATGCTTGCCGCGTACAAAGCCGCACCCACTCGAATCGCGTTCCACAACATTCCAGATTTGTTCTGAGCGGTTGAGGGAAGCCCGGCAATCACCGCCGCGCCGACGGCTGCACAATGAGGTCTTCGGGGCTGTTGATCAAGTACGGAGAGCCGGGGGCTTCGGTGGCGCTGTTCGGCGCAATCGTAAAGACGTAGAGCTTGTTCGCTGATTTGCTGATGGCGTAGAGGTGGTTGTTGTTGTCCCAGAACATTTGCGTAATCGGCGCCGAGGTCAGCAGGCCGGTGTCGTGGGTAATCGGATCGGCTCCGTTGAAGTGAAATACCTGAAGACCTTGCTGGCCTGCGACGGCAACAAGTTTGCCGGACGGCGACATCTTCATATCGTAAGGGTTGGCAATCAGAGTCGGCGGCATATTTTCGTACTTGCTGCTGGTCGTCAGCGCACCGGATGAGTTGGCCGTGTAGGCCGCAAGTTGGAGTGGATCGCTCGTGCATCCCGGCGGGTTGGCAGGCTGCATGAGCACGGCAAGGTGGTCGTATGGATCTGCTGTGACCAGGTCCGCGACGTAGCGGCGCACGTTCGGAGGAGTGGCGGGCAGGCTGTCTCCCGCTGAGATCGACACGAGAAGCCCGTTGCTGTTTCGCTTGAATCCATAGATCTCGTAATACATGCAGTCTGAGTTCACTGCGGTATAGGCGTAAACATTGTTCCCGACAAAGGATGCTGAGTTGTTGTCTCCGGGAAACGCGCCGGTATTGGCTACGCCCAAATACTTGAGAGCGCCGGTGTACTTGTTCAGCGCGAAAGAAGTGACGCCGGTATTGGCGCAGTCGAAGTCAAATTCCTGAATATAGAGCGTCTCGCCGCTGTGGTCAAAGAAGAGCTGGTTGGCCGCGCCGCACTCATCGGAACTGGTGTATTTCGCATAATTGGTAGAGGCGATGTAGCGCAGAGCACCATCGGATTCGAGGGTAAAAGTGTCGATGACCGGTTCTGCACGG
>Ga0335073_10009070_pt1 | contig 13946 bp, 11 predicted proteins | sample Lox_Sample_22_FD_207093 | JGI IMG/M metagenome (GOLD analysis project Ga0335073, IMG submission 207093) | Soil microbial communities from Loxahatchee National Wildlife Refuge, Florida, United States - Lox_Sample_2.2 | ecosystem: Environmental > Terrestrial > Soil > Wetlands | place: USA... | reverse complement strand
GCGTCGGTGATCATCATCACCCAGATCTGGTCCCGGCTCGTCCTGCAGAAGGTCGGATCCGCGGTCATGGTGCCGACCCTGTGGATCGTGCTCGGCCCGCTGGGCCAATCGGCGACCGCGGCCGGGAGCCTGGGCACCCAGGCTGCCCACGTGGTGCAGGCTCCGTATGCGGCCGGCGCAGCCGTCTTCGCGCTGCTGTACGGGCTGCCAGTCTGGGGCTTCGCCATGATGTGGCTGGCGCTGGCCACCGCGATCACGATCCGGACCGTCCGCCACGGCTTGCCTTTCGCGCTGACCTGGTGGAGCTTCACGTTCCCGGTGGGGACGTGCGTCACCGGCACCATCGCCCTGGCCGCCCGGAGCAACTCCGAGGCGCTGCGGGGCGCATCGGTCGTTCTGTTCGCGCTGCTTCTGGCCGCCTGGCTGATCGTCGCGGTGCGTACCGCACGTGGCAGCATCACCGGCCAGGTGTTCCGGCCCGCGGCCGCCGCCGTGCCCGCGGCCGGGTGACGGCCTGACCGTCTGCCAAGCGGCAAACCGGACCTTCCGCCCTGTTGATATTTGATATACCATCCAGCCACCGCCGGGCGGCGGGCGCTCGCACGTCCGGGGCTCGCCGGGCGGCGGGTACGCACACGTTTGGGGCTTGTGGCCCCCAGGCCCCGCTAGACGGGGCTTGTGGCCCACGCACCCCACCCGAAGGATCCGGGTGTTTGGGGCTTGTGGCCCCCAGGCCCCGCTAGATGGGGCTTGTGGCCCACGCACCCCATTCCGCGGGCCCGCGGCGCGGCGCGGCGGGGCCGGGCCGGGCCGGGGAACGGCCCGGCCGGGAACAGCCCGGACCGGGGAACAGCCCGGGCTGGCCGGGCGCTGTAGCGAGACGGAAGGGGTTACGGTGGATTTGCGGCTAGCGGGGAAGGTGGCCTTCGTCACCGGCGCCAGCAAAGGCATCGGGCGGGCCGTGGCCGAGCACCTCGCCCGTGAGGGCTGCGACGTGGTCATCACCGCCCGCGCCGCGGGCCCGCTGGAAGCCGCCGCGGACAAGATCGCCGCCGAGACCGGCCGCGCGGTGCTCCCGCTGGCGGGAGACATGAGCGTGACCGCCGACGTGCAGCGCTGCGTCGATGCCACCCTGGAGCGGTTCGGCGCCATCGATATCCTGGTCACCTGCGCGGGCAGCTCCCCCGGCGGCCTGCTCGAGGACCTGACCGAAGAGCAGTGGATGTCCAGCCTCAACCTGAAGTTCATGGGTTACGTGCGCTCGGTCCGCGCGGTCATCCCGCACATGCGCGAGCGTGGCGAGGGCGCGATCGTGCTCGTGGTCGGCAACGACGGCCTCAAGCCCAGCTACTGGGAGATGACCGCCGGGGTGGCGAACGCCGCGGACATCAACTTCGCGTCCTCGGTCGCCGAACAGTACGGGCGCTACGGGGTACGCATCAACACCGTCAACCCCGGCCCGGTCAACACCGACCGGTGGGACACGCTGGAGAAGGCCTTCGCCCGGGACAAGGGCGTTTCCCAGGACCGCGCGCACGAACTGGCCCAGCGGTCCATCCCGTTCGGCCGCATCTGCGAGGCGGACGAGGTCGCGGCGCTGGTGACGTTCCTAGCGTCACCGGTGGCCAGCTTCATCAACGGCGCCCACATCCCCGTCGACGGGGCGCAGCGCAAAGCCATCATGGACACGTGAAGGAGGCTGGCCATGACTGACGCTTCCGGTGCCGCGGAGGTGCGGCCGCTTCAGGTCGAGATGAACGGCATCAACGTCATCGCCGAGAACGAGCGCAAGGGACACCCGCGCGACCTGTTCTGGCCCTGGTTCGCGGCGAACATCTCGGTGCTCGGCCTCAGCTACGGCGCGTTCGAGCTGAGCTTCGGCATCTCCTTCTGGCAGGCGCTGATCGTCGGCGTGCTCGGGATCGTGCTCTCGTTCCTGGCCTGCGGGTTCATCGCGGTGGCGGGCAAGCGGGGCTCGGCCCCGACGATGGTGCTGAGCCGCGCCGCGTTCGGGGTCAACGGCAACAAGCTGCCCACGGTGATCTCCTGGCTGCTGACCGTGGGCTGGGAGACCGTGCTGGTCATCCTGGCCACGCTGGCCACCGCGACCGTGTTCCACCGGGTCGGCGTGGGCGGCGGCGACGGCACCAAGGTGATCGCGCTGATCCTGGTCGTGGGGCTGACCATCTTCGGCGGGGTGATGGGCTTCGACCTGATCATGCGGCTGCAGACCTGGATCACGATCGTGACCGGGGTGTTCACGGTGGTATTCATCGCGCTGGTGGCCGACAAGATCCACTGGCACGCCGTGTCCGCCATCCACGGCGGCACCGCCCAGGACGTCATCGGCGCGCTGGTGTTCACCATGACCGGCTTCGGGCTCGGCTGGGTGAACGTGGCCGCGGACTACTCGCGTTACCTGCCGCGGCGGTCCTCGGGCCGGGGCGTGGTCGGCTGGACCACCTTCGCCTCCTCCATCGCCCCCATCTTCCTGCTGGTGTTCGGCCTGCTGCTGGCCGGCTCGTCGACCAGCCTGAGCACGGCGATCAGCCTCGACCCGATCGGGGCGCTGACCACGCTGCTGCCCACCTGGTTCCTGGTGCCGTTCGCGATCGTGGCCGTGCTCGGCCTGATCGGCGGGTCGGTACTCGACATCTACTCCTCGGGGCTGGCCATGCTCAGCCTCGGCGTCCGGATCCCGCGGTACGCGGCGGCCCTGATCGACGGCACGGTGATGACGGCGGGCACCATCTACGTGGTGTTCTTCACGACCAACTTCATCGGCCAGTTCGAGGGCTTCCTGATCACGCTCGGCGTACCGATCGCGGCCTGGTGCGGAGTCATGCTGGCCGACATCGCGCTACGGCGGCGCGACTACGCCGAGCCCGAGCTGTTCAGCCCGGCCGGCCGCTATGGCGACATCCGGTGGGCCCCGGTGCTGGCCGTGGTGATCTCGACCGCGATCGGCTGGGGACTGGTCACCAATACGGCGGCGAGCTGGCTGAAGTGGCAGGGCTACCTGCTCGGCCCGTTCGGCCTGGGCGGCAAGACCGGGGCCTGGGCCTTCGCCAACCTGGGCGTGCTCATCGCGCTGGCCATCGGCTTCGTCGGGCATCTGGTGTTCGGCCGGGCGGACGTCCGGGCCGAGGAGGCGGTACCGCTGCCCGCCGCCGCGGCCGCCGGAGCGTGAGAGCGGCGGCCACGAACGGGTAAACATGTCCGCCTTACTGTTCTTTTGCCAGGTATGTGCCGCTTACCCTGGCCCTATGGAGATGCCGGCGGCCGCCCGGCGCCGCAGGCGCCGGCGACGGTGGCGGGCGGGGATGCTGTGGCTGCTGACCGCCGTCACGACCACGGCCCTGCTGCTCATCGCCGGATTCGTCAAAGAGATCTCCAAGGTGCCGACGGTGGCCCGGCCCGCCGCGCTGAGCGCCACCGCGCACGCCACGCGGCATGCGACCCCATCGGCGAAGCCGCCGACCCAGGACGTTACTGACGCTGCTTCGGGGCTGTCCTACGAGCTGCTCTCCGCGCCCTGGCAGCAGGGCTGCCCGGGAATCCTGGACACCCCGATGTTCAGCTGGACCGCGGGCGAGCACGCCGTGGCCGGGCGGGTCAGCATCGGCGGGACGGTGTTCGACTGGCACGGGAACGCCTGCTCGGGGCGACTGCGGCAGCAGTTCGCCTACGCCGGGCCCGCCGACCTCGAGCCGGTCACGATGGGCGTGGCCAACGCGATCGAGCCGGCCTACTACGCCGGGTTGCGCCACCGCCGCACGATCGAGAGCAGCTCCGCGATGCAGGTCAGCGGGCATCAGGCCTGGGTGGTGACGTTCCTGATGACGTACCCGGATGCCGTGAGCGAGGGACTGGCCTGGACCAGCGAGGCCGGCGCCGTGGTCGTCGTGGACCGCGGCGCCGGCCAGGCTCCCGCGATGTTCTACGCCTCGGTACCGAGCAACCTGGGCACGTCGGACGTGGCCACGCTGATCGGCTCGCTGCGCCTCGGTGCCTGACGGAGCGGCCGCTCGGTGCCTGACGGAGCGCGCGCGTCGGGCAAGCCGCCGCGCGGCCGCTCGGTGCCTGACGGAGCGCGCGCGTCGGCAAGCCGCCGCGCGGCCGCTCAGCCTTGGCTGATGGTGATGTCGCCGCCGCCGCTGTCGATGCTGATCTTGTTGCTGGACTTCGGATTGTCCAGCGACTGCGGGTAAGTGACGTTGCCGCCCTGGTCGTCGGGCGTTGAGATGTCGTAGGTGGCGTTACCCAACGGGAGGAGCACGGTGACATTGCCCCCCTCGGCGGTGATCTGCAGGTTGTGCGGGACCTGAGTCAAGTCCAGGGTGACGTCGCCGCCGCCGGAGTCCAGGCCGACCAGCGCCGAGGTCACGCCGCCGGCGTCGACATTTCCGCCTTCGGTGGACAGCTGGAAGTTACCGGTCAGGCCGTTGACGGTCATGTCGCCGCCGCCGGTGTCGATCCGCGTGGTGCCATGGCCGGCCCAGTCGTCGGCATAGACGTTGCCGCCTTCGGTGCCGATCTGCAGGGTGCCGCTCAGCCCGCTGGCGGTCAGGTCGCCGCCGCCGGTGTCCAGCTGCAGGTTGCCGGCGAGGTTGGTGGCGTTCACGTTGCCGCCGGCGGCCGATAGCGTCATGCCGCTGGTGAAACCGGACGCCGTGATATCGCCGCCGTTGCTCCACACGGTGACCGCGGTCTGCGCCGGGACGTCGAGGGTACCGCTCATCCCGCAGTCGGTGTTGATCCCGTCACAGGTCATGTTGACGTTGGCGCCGGTCGGCGTGACGCTCTCGCTGATGCCCGGCCGGATGAGGCCGTACTGGACGGTCCCGGTCAGCAGCGCGGTGCTACTGCCCGGGGCTTCGCGCAGCGTGACGTTGCCGGTGTTGATGTTCAGCGCCACCTGACCGTTCTGCACGGGAACCGCGTAGCTGAACGGGTAGCTCCCCCGGGCGACCGTGGTGATCAGGCTGAAGCCGGTCCAGCCGATCAGGGCCAGGGCGGCCGGCACGCCGACCGCGAGGGCCACCCAGCGGCCAGGCGTCATGAGCAGCGGGCCTAGCGGTCCACGCGGCTGGGCCGGGGGGACCGGGGCCTGGCCGGTGGTGGACATGAAGGTCATCGTGATACCCCGATCATCCGGTGCCGAGGTAGCGCAGCACGGCGAGCACGCGACGATGGTCGCGGTCGCCGGGCGCCAGCCCGAGTTTGGTGAAGATGTTGTTGATGTGCTTCTCGACCGCGCCGCCGCCGACTACCAGCGTGTCCGCGATGGCGGCGTTGGACCGGCCTTCGGCCATGAGGGCGAGCACCTCGCGCTCGCGCGGGGTGAGCTCGCCGAGCGGGTGGCGGCTGCGGGCCAGCAGCTGCGCCACGACCTCGGGGTCCAGCGCGCTGCCGCCGTCGGCCACCCGGGTCAGCGCGTCGAGGAACTCGGCCACGTCGGCCACCCGGTCCTTCAGCAGGTAGCCGACGCCGTGCGGGCGGCCGGAGATCAGCTCGGTGGCGTATCGCTCCTCCACCCACTGGGACAGCACGAGCACGCCGACCTTGGGCCAGCGGTCCCGGACCACCAGGGCCGCGCGCAGCCCCTCGTCGGTAAACGTGGGCGGCATCCGCACGTCGACCACCACGGCGTCCGGGGTGTGCTCGGCCACGGCCCGCAGGAACTGCTCGGCGTCGCCCGCGACGGCCACGACCTCGTGCCCGGCCTCGGTGAGCAGCCGGGTCAGTCCCTCGCGCAGCAGAACCGAATCCTCGGCGATCGCTACCCGCATGGCAGCTCCGCGGCGATGATCGTAGGCCCGCCGACCGGGGACTCCACCGACATCCGGCCGTCCACCCCGGATACCCGGTCGGCCAGCCCGGACAGGCCCGGGCTGGTGATGTCCGCGCCGCCGATCCCGTCGTCGCTGACCATGACCGTGAGCGTGCCCGGGTAACCGTGGCCTTCCACCACGACCTTGGCGTGGCTGGCCCGGGAATGCTTGGCCACGTTGGTCAGCGCCTCGGCCACCATGAAGTAGGCGACCGCCTCCACCGAGGACCTGGGCCGCACCGGCACGTCGACGTGCACGTCGACCGGCACCGGGCACAACGCGGCCAGGCCGGACAGGGCCGCGTCCAGGCCGCGGTCGGTCAGCACCGGCGGGTGCACGCCGCGGACCAGGTTGCGCAGCTCGGTCAGGGCCTCCTTGGCCTGGGCGTGGGCCTGGTCGACCAGCACGCGGGCGGCGTCGAGGTCGTCGCCGAATTTGGCCTTGGCCCGGCCGAGTTCCATGGCCAGCGCGACCAGCCGCTGCTGAGCGCCGTCGTGCAGGTCGCGCTCGATCCGCCGCCGCTCCGCCTCGGCCGCGTCCACCACCCGCTCCCGGCTGATCTCCAGCTCGGTGACGCGGGCGGCCAGGTCCCGGCGCGGGCCGAGGAGGCGGCAGGCCAGCGCGGTGTCCGCGCTAGCCAGGCCGCGAGTGAGCTGCGGCGCGACGAACAACACCAGGAGACCGAGCAGGAAGGACACGAACTGGTCGTGCGCGCCGCGGACCACCGTCTCGCCGAGGGTGGGGCCGCCGCTCGGCATGGCCGGGCCGTAGACCGGGAGAAGGAGCAGGAGCAGGCCCACCGCCCAGGCCATGACGCTGGCCGTCGCGGCCACCGCGCTGACCGGCAGGCGCAGCAGCGCGTAGCCGAGCTCGGCCCAGGTGGCGCCGTCGGTCCACATCCGCCAACGCGGGATAAGGCCCCACCGGTAGTCTGCCCGGCCAGCCTGGCCCGGCGCGGGCCAGGCCCGGATCCGCACGCCGGTGAAGAAGGCGAACCGGGCCCGCTCGGCCCCGGCAAACCAGTGGGCCAGCCGCAGGGTCAGGCCCAGGAGCGGAAGCCCGACCAGCGCGAAGAACAACCCGCCGAACCCGAAGCCCAGCCCGAAGGTGACGATGAAGATGGCCACGAACCCGATGACCAGGCCGGCCAGGTGCTGGGTCATGGCGAGCCAGGTGCGCGCCGACACCAGGTCGCGGAGGAGGAACATGGCACTGACGCTATGACATCGCCAGCCGGGCGGCCATAAGCCGGACCCCCCGGATCGTGGTGAGGCTAACCCCACCATGTCGGCCGCGTGCACCACCGTCCGTTAGGTCAAAATCTCCTAGGTGTTGGTCGGGAAGCCGAGGTTGACGCCGCCGTGGCTCGGGTCGAGCCAGCGGGAGGTGACCACCTTGCCCCGGGTGTAGAAGTGGATGCCTTCGGTACCGTGCACGTGCGTGTCGCCGAACAGCGACGCCTTCCAGCCGCCGAAGGAGTAGTAGGCCATCGGCACCGGGATCGGCACGTTCACGCCGACCATGCCGATCTCGGCCTCGGACACGAACCGGCGGGCCGCTCCCCCGTCGTTGGTGAAGATGGCCGTGCCGTTGCCGTAGGGGCTGTCGTTGACCAGCTCCACGGCGTCGGCGTAGGACGGCGCGCGGAGCACGCTGAGCACCGGGCCGAAGATCTCGTCGGTGTAGCAGCTCATCTCCGGGGTGACGTGGTCCAGGACGCTCGGGCCGAGCCAGAACCCGGCCTGCGCGCCGCCGATGACCGGGTGGACACGGCCGTCCACGGCCAGCGTGGCGCCCTCGCGGACGCCGCTGTCCAGGTAGGACGCCACCCGGTCCCGGTGCGACCCGGTGACCAGCGGCCCCATCTCGGACCGTCCGTCGCTGCCGGGACCGACCCGCAGCTTGGCGATGCGGTCGGAGATCCGGCTGACCAGCTCGTCGCCGATCGGGTCGATGGCCACCACCGCCGAGATGGCCATGCAGCGCTCCCCCGCCGAGCCGAACCCGGCCGAGACCGCCGCGTCGGCGGCCAGGTCGAGGTCGGCGTCGGGCAGGACCACCATGTGATTCTTGGCGCCGCCCAGGGCCTGCACGCGCTTGCCTGCCCGCGTGCCGTTCTCGTACACGTACCGGGCGATGGGCGTGGAACCGACGAAGCTGACCGCGGCGATGTCCGGGTGGGCCAGGATGGCCTCGACCGCCACCTTGTCCCCCTGGACCACGTTGAACACGCCGTCGGGCAGGCCGGCCTCGGCCCACAGCGAGGCGATCAGCAGCGACGCGGACGGGTCCTTCTCCGACGGCTTGAGCACGAACGTGTTTCCGCAGGCGATGGCCAGCGGGAACATCCACATCGGCACCATGGCCGGGAAGTTGAACGGCGTGATGCCGGCCACCACGCCGACCGGCTGGCGGATCGAGTACGAGTCGACGTTGGTGGACACGTTCTCCGAGTAGCCGCCCTTGAGCAGGTGCGGGATGCCGCACGCGAACTCGACGACCTCCAGGCCCCGCGCCACCTCGCCCGCGGCGTCGGCCGCGACCTTGCCGTGCTCCTCGATGATCAGCTTGGCCAGTTCGGTGGCGTGGTCACGGACCAGCTCGCGGAACGCGAACAGCGTGGTGGCGCGCCGGGCCAGGCTGACCCGGCGCCAGTCCTTCAGCGCGTCCTTGGCCGCGGCCACGGCCAGGTCGACCTCGGCGGCGCTGGCGAAGTCCACCTGGCCGGTGACCTGCCCGGTGGCCGGGTCGTACACGTCGCCGTACCGCCCGGACTCACCGTCCCGGGGCTTGCCGCCGATCCAGTGGCTGATGTGCTTGGTCATCCCGTGGCCTCACTGCTTACACCGGCTAGAGCGTCGACCAGGATCCCGAGGCCCTCCTTGGCCTCGGCCTCGCTGAGGGTCAGCGGGGGCGCCATCCGTATCGTGGACCCGTACAGGCCGCCCTTGCCGACCAGCAGCCCGCGCGCCTTCGTGGCCTCGAGCATCCGGGCGGCCAGCGCGGGGCTCGGCTTCCTGGTGGCCGGGTCGACCAGGTCGATGGCGAACATCAGGCCCCGGCCGCGTACCTCGCCGACGATGTTCAGGCCGGAGGCGGCTTCCTTGAGCCCGCTGATGATCAGCTCGCCCGTTACCGCGGCGTTGCGCTGCAGGTCGTGGGACAGCACGTAGTCCAGGGTGGCGTTACCCGCGGCGGTGGCGATCGGGTTGCCGCCGAAGGTGGAGATGCCGTTGCCGCGGATCCCGTCGAGCAGGTGGCCGCGGGCCACCACGCCGCCGATGGCGAAGCCGTTGCCGAGGCCCTTGGCGAACGTCATCGCGGCCGGGGTGATGCCGTGCGCGGAGATGCCCCAGAAGTGCGCGCCGGTGCGGCCCCAGCCGGTCTGCACCTCGTCGGAGATGAGCAGGATGCCGTGCTCGTCGAGGACTTCCTGGTACGCGGCGAGCAGCCCGTCGGGCGCCATGGTGAACCCGCCCACGCCCTGGATCGGCTCGGCCAGCAGGCAGCCGACGTCGGCCGGGTGGATGCCGCTGGTGAGCAGGGCCCGCAGGTCGTCCACGCAGGCCTTGACGTAATCGGCGTCGGACAGGTGGGCGTAGGGGCCCAGGTGCCGGTCGGTGCCGTGCAGATAATGGGTGCCGAACGGGTCGTGGCTCGACATCTTCCAGGACGCGACACCAGTCACCGACACGGCGCCGAACGAACGTCCGTGATAGCTCCCCCGCATGGCCAGGACCTGGTTGGCGTTGCGCGCGGTCAGGCAGGCCAGTAGCGCGGTCTCGTTCGCCTCGGTGCCGGAGTTGGTGAAAAACACCTTGGCGTTCGGGATGCCGGAGAGCTTGATGATCTTCTCGGCCAGTTCGACCTGGTTGCGGATGAGGTACAGCGTCGAGGTGTGCACCACCCCGGTGGCGATCTGCCGCTGCACCGCGTCCCGGACCTCGGGGACGTCGTAGCCGAGCATGTTGGTCAGGATGCCGGCGAAGAAGTCAAGGTAGCTGCGACCCTGGCCGTCGGTGACCCGGCAGCCCTGGCCGCTGACGATCTCGATTGGCTCGTCGTAGTAGATCCCGACCCAGTTGGGGATGGCCGCGCGATGGCGGGCGAGGAGCTCAGACATGGTGCTCATTCTCCCGGCGTCGCGGCGCCAATGGAAGTGACATCATGTATTGGCTTTGCGCAGTGTTCATACACTGTGTAAATGGCTTTGTCGCTCGCCGACGTCCTCGCCCTGGAGGTGTGCCGTCGCGGCCGGCCGGCCGTGGTGGCCGGTGCGGACCGCCTGGACACGCCGGTCCGCTGGGTGCACGCGATGGAGCTCACCGACGTGGCCCGGCTGCTCCGCGGCGGGGAGCTGGTGCTGTCGACCGGGATCGCCTTGCCCGATGACGAGCGGCTGCTGGCCGACTACGTCGCCGAACTGGCCGACGTCGGCGTGGCCGGGCTGGCCGTCGAGCTCGGCCGGCGCTACGCCCGGTCGCTCCCGGCCGCCCTCGTCGTCGCCGCCGAGCAGGCCGGGCTGCCGCTGATCGCGTTCGAGCACGAGGTCGCGTTCATCGAGATCACCGAGGCGGTGCACGCCCGGATCATCGACGCCCAGCTCGACGAGCTACGGGTCTCCGAGCGCCTGCACGAGATGTTCACCGAGCTGTCGGTGGCCGGGGCCTCCCCGGATGAGGTCGTCCGGCAGGCGGCGGCCCTGGCCGGGCGGCCGGTGATCCTGGCCGACCTGTCGCATCGCGTGCTGGCCTTCTCCCCCGGCGGGGCCGACCCGGGCCGGGTGCTGAGCGGCTTCGCGGCCCGGAGCCGTTCGGTGGTCCTGCGGGGCCGGACGACCTACGACGAGACGTCGGGCTGGCTGGTCACCCCGGTCGGCGCGCAGGGCGAGGACTGGGGCCGGGTGATCCTGGTCTGTTCCGCCGTCCCCACCGCCTTGGACACCGTGCTGCTCGAACGGGCGGCGACGACGCTGGCGCTGGGCCGGCTGCTCACCCGGCACCGGGAAAGCCTGGAGCGGCAGGCCCACCGGACGCTGATCAGCGGGATCATCTCGCAGGCCCACGCCGACCCGGCCGAGGCCGCCGTCCGGTCCCGGGCGCTCGGGGTCCCGGTCGACGGGCGCCAGCTCATCTCCGTGGTCCTGCGGTTCCGCGAGCCGGGGCTCGGCGTCTCGGCGCACGCCCGGGTGCTGGACCTGGCCGACACGATGGCCGCCGCGTGCCGGGCCGAGCGGATTCCCTCCCTGGTCGGGACGCTGGACGACACCCGCGTGGGCGCCATGCTCTCGCTCGGCCCGCGGGTGACGGCCGACGACGTGCTGACCAGGGTAGCCACCTGGATCCGGGACCGGGCCCCGGGCCATCTGGTCATCGCGGTGGGCGCGACGGCCGAGTCGATCAGGGACGTCCGCCGCTCCTTCCTGGAGGCCAGCCAGGTGGCCGACGTGGCCGCGTCCCGGGTGGATTCGATTGCGCCGCTGTTCTACCGGCTCCCTGACCTGCGCCTGCGCGGCCTGCTGCACCTGCTGCGCGACGATCCGCGGCTGCAGACGTTCGTGGAGCGGGAGCTCGGCGCGCTGCTGGCCGACCCTGATCTGGTTGACGTGCTGGCCGCGTACCTGGCGGCCGGCGGCAACAAGGCGGAAGCGGCCCAGGCCGCGCACCTGGCCCGGCCCACCTTCTACGAGCGGCTCCGCCGGATCGAGCGCATCCTGGGCACCGACCTCAGCTCGGCCGAATCACGGACGTCGCTCCACGTGGCCTTGCTCGCCCTGAACTCCTCCCAAGCCGACGGGCCGCTATCGTAAGTCACCATGACAGTCGCGCAACGGTCTCCGATACGCATCCTCGTGTTCGGTGCGTCGCTCCGGGCGGAATCGCTGAACGTCAGGCTGGCCGCGCTCGCAACACAGTGTGTTCGGGCGAACGGAGGCACGGCCGAACTGGCCTCGATGCGCGAGTGGGACGTGCCCCTCTTCGACGGCGATCTCGAAGCGACCGAAGGCATACCCGCGGGCGCGGATCGGTTCTGTCACCGCCTTGAATCGGTGGACGGGTTCATCATCGCCTCGCCCGAGTACAACGCGTCGATGCCCGGCGTCCTCAAGAACCTGATCGACTGGACGTCTCGGCACCGCCCGCAGCCGTTCAACGAACGGCACGCCCTCCTGCTGTCGGCTTCGCCCTCGATGGGAGGAGGAAACCGGGGACTGTGGGCCTTGCGCGTTCCGCTCGAGCATCTCGGCGCCCGGGTCTACCCCGATATGTTCTCGCTGGCCCAGGCGCATCGGGCCTTCAGCCCCGACGGGCAGCTGGCCGACCCGGAGCTGCAGTCCCGCTTCGACTCCAACATCGTCAACTTCCTGAACCTGGTCGAGGCAGCCAAGCACTACCCGTGCGTCAAGCAAGCCTGGGTCGAGTACCTCGGCGAGAAGCCCGACCCAGCCATCGACCGCGTCGAGGTCTCCGCCGTCGCCGGATAATCGGCGCCGCCGCCGATAAGAAGCCGTGACCGTCTGGGCCCGGCTCGGAACGTCACAGCTGCCGCAGGACACCACCAGCGTCACATTATTGTGGTGGATCCTCGCTTGGCGGTTGATCGGTGGTGCTGGGACGCCACCAACCCACCGCCAAACGAAAATCAACCACGAAAATGGTGCTCGTGAGACTGGAGTGAGCTGACAGGTGGCATGTCACAGCAGCTTGGGGGTCGCGGGTCAGCTGGCTCGGGCGGCGAGGGCGGCGTCGCGGGCGAACCGGCCGGCCTGCTGCAGAGCCTGGGCGGCTTCGGGGAGGAAGCTCCAGAAGATGTGGAAATCGTGGGTGTCGACCGGGAACAGCTCGAAGCGCGCGTCCACGCCGCAGTCCTGGGCGTGATCGGCGAGATCCCGGGCCTCCTCCAGCAGCGGGTCGCCGGTGGCGGCCTGGATCAGCATCGGCGGCAGGCCCGTCAGGTCCGCGGACAGCGGGTTGACCAGCGGGTCGTCGGCGTGATGCCCGGCCAGGTACAGCCCGGCCGACGCGCGCCGGAACTCGTCGAGCTCATGCGAGGGGCGGGCCGGGCCAGCCCCCGTGAGGTCGACCCAGGGGCAGAACAGGATCGCGCCGGCCGGCCCGGGGAGGTCCTGCTGCCTGAGGCTGAGCAGGCACGAGAGAACCAGGCCGCAGCCCGCTGAGTCGCCGGCCACGATGATCCGGGTCGTGCCCCGGCCCAGCATCGATCGGTAGGCCCGCACGGCGTCTTCGACCGCGGCCGGGAAGGGATGCTCGGGGGCCAGCCGGTAGTCCGGGACGACGACACCGGTGCCCGCCTGCTCGGCCAGGGCGCCGGCCAGCGGACGGTAGCCGAACGCCGAGCCGACCACGTACCCGCCGCCGTGCAGGTACAGCACCGTGGCGGGTTCCTCGGGCTGGGGCGTGACCAGGAGCCCCGGTACGCCCCCGGCGTTCACCGATCGCACGGTGACGTTCGGCGGCGGATCGAATTGGCCCTGCAAGGTCTCGAACGCGACCCGCAGCTCCTGCAGGTCGGCCGGGCTGACCTCGGCAAAGGATTCCCAGTGGCGCGCGATGCGGGCCAGGAGCTCGCCGCCGACCGAGCGCGCCGCGCTCACCGCCTCGTCGACCTCACGCAGCAGGCCCCGCGCCCGGTCGAGCAGGGCCTCGCCGGCCAGCGTGAGCTCGACCCGGTGGGTGGAACGCCGCAGCAGGTCGCAGCCGACCAGGCGCTCCAGGTTGCGGATCTGCCGGCTCAGCGCGGGCTGGGACAGGTACAGGCGGGCCGCGGCCCGGCCGAAGTTCAGTTCGTCGGCCACCGCGACGAACGCGCGCAGGTGACGAAGCTCTATGGCGTCCGGTGCCTGGGGCAGGGACACGACCTCGGCGTTCTCCTCGTCCACGTACCGATTATCGCTGGCCGGCACGGGTCGTGGTCATGCCGCTTACGCACGACTGTCATGCACACTCGGTCTTTCCCTTCGAGGCGGTCGCGGTGCCAGCGTAGAGGCATGTCCCGCAACCGGATCGCCGACCTGCAGCTCAGGGGCAGCACCAGCCCGCTGCCGGTGCGCGTCTACTGGCCCAGCCAGGTGGCGTCGCAGCCGGCCCCGCT
>Ga0335073_10009069_pt1 | contig 13947 bp, 6 predicted proteins | sample Lox_Sample_22_FD_207093 | JGI IMG/M metagenome (GOLD analysis project Ga0335073, IMG submission 207093) | Soil microbial communities from Loxahatchee National Wildlife Refuge, Florida, United States - Lox_Sample_2.2 | ecosystem: Environmental > Terrestrial > Soil > Wetlands | place: USA: Florida... | reverse complement strand
CGTGTAGGTACGGGAGGACACGGTCATACGTATCCTGGTGCGACAGTTCCGTTCGGGGCCGTGCAGCTGAGCCCTGACACGTATGACCGCGGTTGGGATTGGTGCTCCGGCTATCACGATTCTGACCGGTCGCTGATGGGCTTCAGCCACACTCACTTAAGCGGTACAGGGGCCGGAGACATGCTCGATATTCTCATCATCCCCAATGTGGGTGAAGTGAAGTGGAACCCGGGAACGCGCGAAGACGTTCAGGAAGGATATCGAGCGCCGTTTTCTCATTCGGATGAGAAAATGACACCTGGCTACTACTCGGTCCCCTTGCATGACCGCAATGTTCTGGTCGAGCTCACGGCGACCGAGCGCGTCGGGCTGCATCGCTACACATTTCTGTCCGCGGGAGCCAGTCACTTTGTGTTGGACTTCTCGCATTCCTATAACGATCCCCTGAGCCCCGTCTCCGACGCTACGCTCGACATCGTTGGCGGCGATATGATCACGGGCGGACGCACGGTACACGCCTGGGCCAACGGGCGAAAGTTCTACTTCGCTGCGCAGTTCTCAAAACCCTTCCGGCAGGCTGAATTGTGGCAACAAGGCGCCGTGCTGAACGCGGGAAGTTCGCATACTGCCGGCCATGCAATCAAGGCGGCTCTGCACTTCGATACCAGCGCCAACGAAAAAATACTGATCCGTGTGGGTATCTCCGGCGTGAGCGTAGCCAACGCCATGGCGAACCTGAAAGCCGAAATGCCGCATTGGGATTTCGAGACAACGTGCGCCGCTGCCAAGCGGAAATGGCAGGCAGAGTTGAGCCGCATCCGCATCGAAACCGCGGATGCGACGACCCGAGCCATTTTCTATTCCTCGCTTTACCACATGCTGGTGGCGCCGACGCTCTTCGATGACGTCAATGGCGAGTACTGCGGTATGGACGGCAAAACTCACACGCTGAATCCCGGCCAGCACAATTACAGCACGTACTCCTTGTGGGACACGTTCCGCGCTCTTCACCCGTCGTTCACTCTCTTCCAGAGCGAGCGTGTGCCGAGCCTGGTGAACTGTTTGATCGATATGGCGGAACAGAGCCCCGAAGGCATGCCGGTGTGGCCGCTACAAGGCAAGGAGACGGGAACCATGACCGGCTATCACTCTGCCAGCGTGATGGCCGAAGCCTGCGTGAAAAACTTTCCCGGCATCGACTGGCAGCGCGCCTACAAGGTAATGCGGCAGCGCAACATGATCGATGATTACCGCGGCCTCGGCTACTATCGCGCCATGGGGTTCATCCCCGCCGATCGCGAGGATGAATCCGTGAGCAAGTTGATTGAATACGATTACGGCGACTGGGCCTGCTCGCACGTGGCGGAGAAGGTGGGCGCGACGGACGATGCCAGGCTGCAGCGTGAGCGCTCGAAAAACTACCGTCATCTTTTCGATCCGAAGACGCAGTTCATTCGCGCCAGGCTGATCAACGGACATTTCACCGAGCCCTTCGACCCAATCGACATGGGGCACACGGATCTCTATCGGGATTACACCGAGTCCAATGCCTGGCAGACCACCTTTGGTGTTCAGCACGATGTGAAGGGCTACATGGAACTATGGGGTGGCAGAGAACCGTTTGTCCGCAAGCTCGATGAGCTTTTCACCGTGCCTTCGACCCTGCCCAAGAATGCGCCCCCCGACATTGCGGGTATGGTCGGCCAGTACGCGCATGGCAATGAGCCAAGCCACCACATCGCCTATCTTTACGTCTACGCGGGGCAACCCTGGAAGACCCAGTCGCGGGTGAACATGCTGTTGAAAGCCTGGTATCATGACGATCCCAATGGTTTAGCGGGCAATGAAGACTGCGGACAGATGTCTGCCTGGTACGTAATGAGCGCGATGGGTTTGTACGCAGTCGACCCGGCAAGTGGAAATTATGTGCTGACCTCGCCGCTGGTCGATAAAGCCACCATCACGGTGACGGGGGGCCAAAAGCTGGTGATCGAAGCCAGAAGACTCTCTGCGGAAGCTATCTACATTAAGTCCGTGACCATCAACGGCAAGCCTTCAGACAAGCTGTGGGTGCGGCATGAGGAGATCGCCCAGGGCGGCCACATTGTCTTCGAGTTAGCGATGGAGCCGAATACCCGGCTGGCCACCAACCCTGAGGATGCGCCGCCCTCTCTTACTCCGTGAAAGGCATCGCATTTGAGATAGGCTTCCCTGCTGAGTGGGGCAGATATTCAGGATTCGACGTGATACCAGCGGTAGCCATGCCGTTGCTCCTCGTCGGCTTCCTTCAAGCGGGCAAGAAGCTGGTTCCCGTTCAGGTTGGCGACGGCAGCGGTAAGGGAATCGATCAGTGCGATGGGAGCCACGTAGCTTGAGGCGAAGGAATGACTCTGCACCGGCACGATGAAGAAGTCGTGAGCAAACCGGAGCAGCGGAGAAAGTAAGGAGTCGGTTACGGCGACGCAATAAGCGCCGTTGCTTTTTGCCTTTTCCAGCCCGTCGATCGTCATCCGCAGGCCGCGATGAAAGGTGATGCCGATTACCACATCCTGCTTGGTCATGGAGCGCGCAAGATGCGTGGCCCGGCCGGGAGCGCCCGCCGCGAAGACCGGCAATCCAACCATGGTCAGGTGGTACTCCATATAAGTAGTCAGGGTGACCGCGATGTCGCCTCCAAGCAGGAGAATGCGCCTTGCCTTAGCCATGCGCCGGGCCAGCTTGAGCACCAGTTGAATATCGAGACTGCGGTGCAAGGTCAGCAGATTATTTTCGATCTGCTCTGCCGCTCCCTTAAGAAAGCCGGGCATCTTCACGGGTGGATAGGGGTGAGTGAAGGCGTCGAGCAGGGTAGCGCTGGATACGGAAAGCTCGTGCAGGTAATGCTGAAAGCCCTTGTAGCCGTCGAATTCCAACGCTTGCAAAATCCTCAAGAAGGTTGTGGGACCGGTATTCAGCTTGCGAGCAAGATCGCGGACGTTCAGCAGGACAAATTCACGCGGACTTTCGAGTACAGGTCGGATGATGGCTTGCCGGCTCGGAGTTAGCTTAGCAACCTTGCTCGAGATCTTGGCTTGAATCTGCCGATGGTTTTTAGCGGGCAGCCTGGAAGTCATACGTGCGTTGGCCTCTCTTTGGATGAGACAGGTACGTTTGCTTTGCTCATTTCTGGACAGTCTATTGATCCCATGGCAATTGCGCCAGCGGCAGCCTTGACCCGCTAAGACGGCCTGTGCTACGTTGCATGGAACAGTTGATCCGATCGCTGCATTTGTTCCGCTCAGACAGAACGCGCGACGTGAAAGCCTACCGTTGAGAGTCCCGCGGCCGGAAGCAGCCCAAACTTCGACGCACGCCTGAAAACACAATCAAGATCTGACCCCCGGTGAATCTTGCTCGTCCGCTTCGCGAGGAGGTGTTTCCTTGAAGTGCATCCGTTTCCTTTTGCTCTCTCTGTCCCTTGTGTTTGCCCCCGGCCTCATGTTTGCGCAAAGTGCCGGCACAGGCGCAATTGCGGGCGTGGTCACCGATCAGAGCGGGGCAGCCATCCCTGACGCGAATATCAGGGTAACGAACACGGCCACCGGTGAGACTCACCTCATCAGCAGCGGTTCAGGCGGACGTTATACGGCGGCCCTTCTTCAGCCGGGCACCTACGACCTGACAGTTTCAAAATCCGGCTTCAAGGACGCCAACTACACCCACGAAGTCGTGAACGTCTCCCAGACCGAGGCCTTGAACATCGTACTTTCCGTCGGGAGCGCCAGCCAAACCGTGCAGGTCAGTGCCGCCGCGCTGGAACCGCAAACGCAAACAAGCAGCCTCGGGTCGGTGACCAGCGGCCCACAGCTGCAGAGCCTTCCCCTGGTTACGCGGAACTTCGTGCAGGTGATCGCGCTTTCCCCGGGAGTGAATAGCGAAGTGACCAATGCGGCCACGCTTGGCCGCGGAGACTCCCAGCAGTCACTCTCGGCTGCCGGCAGCTCCATTCAGGACAACAACTTTGAAATGAACGGTGTCGAGGTGAACGACGTCCAGGGAAGCGGTACCTTCAGTGGCGGCAACCCCATCCCCAACCCGGACGCCATTCAGGAGTTCAATGTGCAGACCATCGCTTATGACGCTTCATACGGCCATAATTCGGGCGCCAACGTGAACGTCGTTACCAAGGGCGGCAGCAATCACTTTCACGGCAGCGCTTTCGAGTTTTTCCGCAACACCGCGATGAACGCCAACGACTTCTTCCTCAATGAGGTGAATGGCCCACGGCCGGTCCTGCAACAGAACCAGTTTGGCTTTACCTTCGGCGGCCCTATTGTAAGAAATAAGGTTACTTTCTTTACGGCTTACCAGGGAACACGGCAAGCCAACGGATATTCGAGCACCTGTTTGAGCAGCTTTAGCGAACCGGCGCTTACTTCCGACAATCGCACTGCGGCCGGCCTGGGCGCCTTGCTTGCTGGACAATCCGGATACGCGGGGACGGGCGGAGGCGCGAATGTAATTCTGCCGGATGGCTCCAACATCAGCCCGCAGGCAATTGCCACGCTGAATTTCAAATTGCCAAACGGCCAGTACATGGTTCCCAATGCGCAGGCGATCAAGAACGGAGTCACCAATCCCGCGGCCGCGGGCTCGGTTGTGCTCAGCCAGACCTGCCCCTTCAACGAAGACCAGTACATGGCGAATGCGGATTGGGATCAGTCAAACAGAAGCACATGGCAAGAGAGATTTTTCTTCGTCAATAGCCATTCGACGCTGACCCTCAATCCGGCTGGCCTCGGCGGAGGCGCGGTTCCGGGCTTCGCCACCAACAATCCCAATCACTTTCGCAATTTCACCCTTACCAACTCCTACGTGTTCAGCCCGCGGCTGCTGAACCAGGCAGCGATTGGCTACAACCGTATCGTTGCCGCGACCGAGCAGTCGACACCCTTTGCCTGGTCCGACCTCGGTGTCAGTGCCCCCGAAGGCCCGGATATAGACGATAACGTCCTGCCTCAATTGGCGGTCGTCGGCGCCTTTGGCCTGGGAGGAAATGGCCAGGAAAACATCAATGTGCAAAACCAATACTCCATCCTGGACAACGTTTCCTTCACGAAGGGCCCGCACTCTCTGCGCTTTGGAGGAGGGATCGACCTGGATCAGGTGGCTTACGACGACTATCGTTTCTACGGCGGTATCCAATTTCTGAGCTTCGCCGACTTCCTGCTGGGCAAGCCCGCCGGCTCAGCTGGGGCCGGAGGCAATGGTACGCCGTATAGCAACGTGTTCGAGAACCTGGATGTGCCGGGCGTGCTCGATCGCAATTTCGATATCTATAACTATAACTTCTACATACAGGATGACATTCAGCTTACGCGCCGATTCGTATTAAACGCGGGTTTCCGCTTCGAGCACCTGGGAGGCATGGAGGAGGTGAATGGCCGTAATGCCAACACCAACTTCGCGGCATTAAATCCCAATCCCCCAGCCACAGGCACGCTGCAGGGGTTCGAAGTTGCCGGCAATTATCCTGGCACTCCTCCAGCAGGAGTTACGGTGCTTCACGGCAGCAAGCTTGCCTATGGCGGAGATGGGCAAAATACGCTCAACCCGCGCATCGGATTTTCGTGGCAGCTGCCCGGCACCGATCGTGTGGTTTTCCGGGGCGGTTACGGGGTGTTTCACCAGGCCCTCACCGGCCAACCAACGGTCCAGTTGATCTTTCAGCAGCCATGGGCCGCGTTGCGCGTGCAAGTGCAGCCCACTACTGCATCCTTTGCCAGTCCCTTCCAACCGGCGCCGCCGGCCTTCCCAACTTTTTTGCCCTACTCCCCTACGACGCTGGAGAGCGGCACTGCCTTCGCGCAGAATATACGGCCGCCCGTGATTCAGCATTACAGCCTGAACACACAGGCGCAGATCGCCAAGAATACAATCTTCGAGTTGGGCTATATTGGCAGCCGGCACCAGCATCTCATCGTAATTACCTTGCCTGACCAGGCAATGTATGCCAGTGCAAGTTCTCCGATTCGTGGAGTCACTACCAACACGATCGCCAATATCACGCAGCGCCTTCCGGTGCTGGGATTTGGTCCAGCTTCCTACAATCAGATCCAGTCCACTGGACAGGGTTGGTATAACGCACTGGCAGCCAGCCTCACCCGGCGCTTCTCGAACGGACTGCAGTTTCTTGCTTCCTACACCTGGGCCAAAGACCTGACTACGGCGCAAAGCGCGGTGAACAATATCACGGCGGGCTCGGAACTTGGCAACCAGCTCGATCTTGCTCATAACTATGGCCCTGACAACTTCATCCGGCCGCAGCGCTTTGTCTTCAGCGGGGCCTATCAGATGGCCGGCCTCTCGGGGTGGAACACGCTGATGAAAGACGCCATTGGCGGTTGGATGCTTTCAGGCGTGGTTACACTTCAGAATGGGCATTTGCTTACCGTGAGCGGTGTGAACAGCAACAACGTGCTTGGTATCGCCAGCGATTTCGCGGAATTGAGTGGAACCTGTACGCCGGCCCAATATGTGACCCCGGGGGCAGTCAAAAATAAGATCCAAGATTATGTGAATACCAGCTGCTTTACCGGTACTTACCCGGTCGTGGGCGACGACGGAATCGCTACTGGCTTCGGCAACTCGAGACCAGGTATCGTGCAGGGTCCCGGCCAGTACAACGTCGATGCCGCCGTTTCCAGGAAGTTTGGGTTGCGGTGGCCGAATGAAGCATCGACAGCGGAGTTTCGCGTGGAAGCGTTCAATCTTTTCAATACTCCGCAATTCTCAGATCCGGATACAGCGCAAACCGACACCACCTTTGGAGTCATTCAAACCTCAGCTGTGGCGCCGCGCATTCTTCAGCTGGCACTCAAAGTGAATTTCTAAAGAGCCGTCGCTTGACGTCTGTGCGGGAGAGATCCGGCGAAAGCATCGGCAAACGAAGCATCCACAAGGCTCGCTATGATCTCTCATTCTCCGCCAAGATCGCGGCGGCATTCGCTGCAGTTCTTCAGATGTTGCTGCATGACATAAGCCATGTGCGCCTGCCCAATCTGACGCTTTGCCGAGGACGCCGTGCGTCTTTCGGATTTGGCGAGCAGCTTTTGAGAACGGCGCTCGGCATACCTGGCGGAGCTCAGTTCAAGTTCTTTCATTTGCAGACAAGGCATTTAATTTCTCCAGTACAACAGTGAGACGTATCAATATTTTAGCTTCCGTGCCCCTGGGCGGCTTTACCTGCTACCACAAACGTGAGATTGGAAAGTAACACAATTCCCGGTGACCCTCAGGTAACCTGTGCAAGCGCAGTGTCTATCTGGCATCGCCTGAATACCGGGTCGCCACCAACGGCCCTCCCACAACCTTTCAGACATCCTCTTCACCGTGTCTCTCATTGCGCCGGCAATGTCAGTTGGACTCCCTGTTCATTAGGCACAGCCTCCAGTCGCTCATAGTGCAGCCTTTTGACCGCATACATCTTCTTATCAGCCTCAGCCAGGAGCCCCTCTGCATCCAGCCCGTCGCGCGGGAAGAAGACCGTGCCCACGCTCAGAGATAACGACTCCTCGCCGCACACGTCACGGCTGGCCCGTTTGGCCAAGGCGTTCAACTGCAGTGCTCTTAAATTTGCCGATGCAAGGGTCATATGCGGCGCCACTATGACGAACTCGTCCCCGCCCATGCGGGCAAGGTAGTCGGACTCGCGGCAGGCTCCGCGCATCAGGTCGGCAAAGGCCTTCAGAACGCGGTCGCCCGTCAGGTGGCCATGGTTATCATTAATCTGCTTGAAGCCATTTAGATCGCAGACGATGATTGCGCCCGCTGAACCCTCTCGCTTACAACGCGCCAACTCCATCTGCAAATGCGTGGAAAGTGCTCGCGCATTCGCCAATCCTGTCAGGTAGTCGACGGTGGCTGAGCTCTCTGCTTCACGGAACTTCAGTGCATTCTCGATGAAGTATCCGACCTTGGCGGTGATGACCTGGAGAATGCGCAGGTGGTCGTTGGTGAATGCATCCGCCACAGTTTGATACAGCGCTAAAACACCTACCGTGCCCGATTCGCCCTCAAGAGGAACAGCGAGAGCAGAGCGCAATTGCGTCTGCCCATGCGCGTCCCTTGCGAGTCCATCCTCCACTGCAGGATTACCATTCACGATGGGTTTGGCGTTTTGAGCTACCCAGCCGCACAGCCCCTTCCCCATAGGGATCGACAAGTCAGAGAGAAGCCGAAAGTCTTCACCGCTCACAAATTCCGGGACTAGCAACTCGCTCTTACGAACGAAAACGACCACGGAGTCGTAAGGCACCAGTTTCCCCAGTCTCAGCGCAACCAGAGACAGAGTTTCGTCCAGGCTCAGCGAGCTTCCCAGATCCTGGTTAAGCTCGAATAACGTGTGCGCCTCCTGGCGAGCCAAGGCGATGGAAGCGAGAAAGTCTCCCTGGTTGTTACTCGGGCTACCGCTATTGAACTCGAAGCCGGCCCCCGGCTGCAGCCCGCGATCTACATTTTTGTCGATACTGAGCGAACCTGGTCCGGCGTAGTCGGGGATGCTTGCCGCCATCTGTTCCAGTTCCTGATAGCGTCTCTGAAGGATCTCCACCACTTTCGGATCGAAGGATATGCCCGCCTCCCGTGCAACGTGCTGCATCGCCTCATGCAGAGGCAGCGCACGGCGGTACTGCCGGTCCGAGGCTAACGCATCCAGGCAATCCACAGCGGCAAGTATTCGTGCCCCAATGGGAATTTCCTCGCCTTTGAGGCCATCCGGATATCCTTGCCCATTCCACTTCTCATGATGGGCCCTGACGATTGGAGCCACAGGATAGGGAAATGCGACTCTGTCCAAGATCTCGGTGCCCACGACGGGATGAATCTTCATCTTCTCGAATTCCTCGGGCGTGAGTCGGCCGGGCTTGTTAATGATGTGATCGGGGACGGCCAGCTTGCCAATATCGTGCAACAGGGCCGCGGCGCGCAAGGCGTTCAGTTCGGCATCTCCCAGATTAAGTTCTTTGGCGACCTCCACCGCATACGTACCAACGCGGCGCAGATGGGAGTGGGTGGTATGGTCTTTTGCTTCGATGGCCAGCACAAGCCCCTCGATGGTCCGCAGGTGCAGTGCGCAGACCTCTTCTACATGCCGCCTTTCGGCTTCTACCTGTGCTGCCTCAATCTCAACCCGGGTTTTCTCATCCTCCAGCCGCCCCAGGTAAAGCTGATACGAGCGATAGATCAGGTACATAACGGGTAGGATGAGCAGGCCGTTTTCCCAGCCGACGGAGTGGTTCGCATGATCGATGAGGCCTACAACAGCGGCGCCGACGAAATAGTAGGGCAGCGACCAAAAGAAGGTTTCTGACCAGATCTTACGAACGGATCCCTTGCTGCACAACGCAATCACGATAGCAACCGGTATGGTGTTCGAAAAAAAGTATGCGAAGGCAGTTATCAACAACAGCAAAGGTGTACTGTGCGTGACCAGCATTTGCGCTGAGTGGTAGCTGAGGTAAGTCAGCAAGACCGCAGGAGCTGTCATGCTCACGACGTTAAAAAGGACTTTGACCGCGTCCGGTCCATCTGTGGTCTTCCAGACACTCTGAGTGAAAGCCGCGGCGCAGCCGATCGCGAGTGTTTCAGGCAGGGAGAGTTCTAAAACTCCCAGCAGTACCAGGAGGAAGTGTACGGACATCGTACTTTCGATGCCGGGCAAACGCACCTTCATCGTTGCGGCCAGAACCGCTACCACGAGATAGCATAGGAACTTATGCGGATCTGCGGGGCGCCAGTGCAGGGAAGCCATGAGCAGCACCCAGGCTCCAGCACAGGCTGTTACAGCAATAAATAGCTTTGCTCGCATGGGCACGGAACGATCCTCGCTTGCTCTTTCCAATTCCGCTGGGGGGGCGTTACCGCTGGTCCTCCGTGTCCGCAGTGTTCGAAACCCCCGAGGGTGGGGTACATCCGGACAGGTTATGCTCGTTTTTCGGAGTGACATCTACCAAAATCGGTTATCAGTTGAGGACGATTCTAAGGTGCGGTGCTTTCGCGGGCTGTACGCCAATCGATTGGGCCCACGGACGAGAGCGGTATCGGCGTCCCTATCTGGTGTACCTGCAGGCAATTACCAGCGTCATGCCAAGGAAGTCGTAGCGTCATCGGCAGCGATTCGAGCTAATCTCATGACGTTCCACTGAAGTCTGTAACGCTCTCCTCCGAAAGGGCGTTCCCGAGCGATTGTTCGCAGTAAATTCCTCCAGTAGTCGCTGCAAGGACGCCGACAAAGGGTACGTGCGCATTCATCGAAGAGCACGGAATCCCAACTCGAGTCTGGGGGAGAGAAAGATGAAACAGAAAGTCACGAACAGCGCTATGTGGGGAAGAAGGATCCTCGCAGGCTGTACATTTCTACTGGGCGTCAACGTCGCGTTCGGAGCTCAGACCGCGAAGATATCCAGCGATTTGCAAGGGCAGACCGGCGCTGTACCCATCAACGTTATTGTGCAGTACAAACAGGCGCCCACCAGCCTTCAGCTGCAGAGTGTGTTGAGCCTCGGAGGCCTGCTTGAGCAGGAACTCGGCCTGATTAAGGCCGCTGTATTCAGAATACCGGTTTCGGCGCTTGGGACATTGGCAGCCGATCCTAACGTCACTTATATCTCGCCGGACAGGCCGCTGAGCGGCACGAGCAACGGTAATCCAAACGCGGTGCTCGACTACCACAAGGAAACGATCAACCTTGCTGCAGCGCAGTCAGCAGGCCTCACCGGCGCCGGAGTGGGAGTAGCCATTATCGACAGCGGGATGATCCTGTCTCCCGAACTCAACAATGTAAACAATCTTCTATTCAGTGAAAGCTTCGTAGGCAGCGGCTTATTGAGCAGCGCCAACGACCAGTTTGGGCACGGCACTCACGTGGCCGGCATTATCGCCGGCAACGGCAGCCAGTCGGCCGGTTCCGGCTACACCTATCACTTCCTCGGGATCGCACCCTTGGCAAACACCATCAATCTGCGGGTGCTGGATCAAAACGGAATAGGGACTGACAGCCAGGTGATCAACGCCATACAGACTGCGATCAATCTGAAGAGCCTTTACAACATCCGCGTGATTAATCTTTCGCTGGGACGAGGTGTTTACGAGAGCTACACACTCGACCCGCTCTGCCAGGCCGTAGAACAGGCCTGGAAGGCGGGCATTGTGGTCGTGGTTGCGGCGGGCAATGGCGGCCGCGATGACGCTGCGGGGACAAACGGATATGGCACCATCAATGCCCCGGGTAATGACCCTTATGCGATCACCGTCGGTGCGATGAATACTCTTGCTACGCCAAGCCGCACCGACGACGTGCCCGCAAGCTACAGTTCCAAAGGTCCGACGCTGTGGGATCAGGTAGCGAAGCCCGACCTGGTAGCTCCGGGCAACCTGATCATTTCGCTCTACACGCCCGGGCTTACGCTGGATCAGGAGTATCCCGGCAACGAAATTCCCCAGTCGCTCTACCAGGTGAACGGCAGCAGCACGGCTTCAAACACTTATTTCGTCCTGAGCGGGACGAGCATGGCCGCGCCCATGGTGAGCGGGACTGTGGCTCTGATGCTGCAAAAAGCGCCCTGGCTCACGCCTGATCAGGTCAAGGCGCGGCTGATGCTGACGGCGTTCAAAGGCCTGCAGACTGCCAGTACAGCCAAGGATCAGACCACTGGACAGGTGTTCAACACGCAGGCGGATCTGTTTACCATAGGCGCCGGTTACCTGGACATCCAGGCAGCGTTGGCGAGTACCGCTCTCGCCCCCGCCACAGTTGGCACTGCCATGTCGCCGACCGCGGAGGTGGACAATCAAGGGAACGTGGTGCTTGTGACCAGCAGCTCGGATATCTGGGGCGGACCTGCTACGTGGACCGACTCCGCAGTCTGGGGCAACCAGGTTCTTTCCGGTACCGACAAGCAAGGGTACTCCATGGTCTGGGGTGTCAGCTCAATCAGTGACAACAGCGTGATATGGGGTAACAGCACAGTAAACAGCAGCAGCGTGTTATCAGGGACCAGCGTGTTGTGGGGCAGGGATACGAGCAGCCCCGATGCCCAGGCTGGGTCCGTAGCGGACCAGCCGTAACAATCGCAGTGCCCATTACTCCGCGCTAAACTGCGGAGTAATGGGCAGCGCAGATATCAGTTTGCGAGTATACGGGTGATTGGGGCTAGCGAAGAGGCCGGCCGCATTCCGGCACTCTACAATCTCTCCCTGGTCCATCACCGCTACGCGGTGGCTGATGGTCGCAACCGAAAGAAGATCGTGGGAGATGTAAAGGATGCTCATACTCAGCTTGCGATTCAGCGCTGAGAAGAGCTGCAGAATTTCCGACTGGGTGATGACATCCAACGCGCTCGTCGGTTCGTCCGCAATCAGCAGCGCCGGCCTATGCAAAATGGCCATGGCAATGAGCACCCGCTGCGCCTGTCCGACACTCAGCTCCGCGGGATAGCGGCGCAGAAAGTTGGCATCCGCGGGAAGGCTCACATTTTCGAGACTATTCAACACTGCCCGGGCAATTTCTTGTCGTGTGGACCGCTGGTGAACGCTCCATGCCTCCTCCAGTTGTCTGCCAATTCGTAGCGCCGGATTCAGCGAGGACATCGGGCTTTGCAAAACCAGCGCGATCTCTCTCCCGCGCAACGAGCGCATCTCGCGCTCTTGCAGAGTCATCACGTCGCGGCCATGGAAGAAAATCGATCCTTCCGCTGTTCCTCGCTTGAGATAGAGCAGCCTGAGAATGCTCAGCGCCAGCGTGCTTTTGCCGCACCCGCTCTGTCCCACCAGACCCAGAATTTCTCCGCGCCGCAATTCGAGGCGCAGATTGCGGAGCACCCCGGATTTTCCCGGATAGCCCGCCGATAGCCGCAGATTGAGAAGGCACGCCGGCTCTGTCAATGATCTGGTCCCTCGCGCCCCTTAGCCAACTGCTCGATATTCCAATAGACCTGCGGTCGAAGGACCACTGGATGCACGTTGTGCAGATCGGTCGATACTGCCGACATCGCGTCCTTGTTCACCAGGTAGAGGAACGGCTCCTGCTGCCAGGCAATCTCCTGCACCCGGTCAACCGCCTGCTTCCTTTTGTTGACATCCATAGAAGAAGCCTGCGTGCGCATGAGGCGGTCGATCTCCGCTTCCCATGCGGTCGCAGGAGTTTTCTGGGCCGGGTTCCAAATGTGATTCTCACCTGAACTCAGCCACACAGTCATTTGTGAGTCCGGGTCCAGATCATTATTCACGAACCCCAGCAGACATGCCTCGTAGTCGAAGGAACGGGTAATCCGCTCGATGAGGGAGGCGAAATCCAGCGTGACCACATTCAGGCGGATGCCAATTTCGGCCAGGTCCTGCTGGATCATCGTCGCCATGCGCTCGCGATACTTGTTTCCGGCGTTGGTGATAACAGAAAACTCTACCAGGTGCCCTTGATGGTCGTGCAGCGCGCCGTTTTGAAGATAGAACCCGTCCTGCGCCAACATTTTCTTGGCGGCCGTTGGATCGAAGGGATGGGCCGTCAGCCTGGCATTGAACCAGAACCTATTGGCGGGAGACAGCCAACTGACGGCGGGCCGGGCGTGACCGCGAAACACCACGCGTGCCAGATCGTCTCGATTGATAGACTCTGAGATCGCCCGCCGAAAATTCGTGGAGGCAAACCAGGCCTTCTTATACGCGGGCAACGGCGAACCAGGAACCTGGTTGAACCACATCTGTTCGGCATCGAGTGAGACGCCGGCGTCGAATACCATCTTCGGCGCTTGCGCGGCCAGTTTGTCGTAGTACTCCGCATCCAGCGAGTCAATGAGATCGATCTCTCCCCGCAACAGGCGCAGCAACTCGATATCGCGGTTTTGCTGGATATCGAGACGGACAGAATCGATGTAGGGCAACTGGCGGCCGGCAGAGTCATGCTTCCAATAA
>Ga0335073_10009068_pt1 | contig 13950 bp, 17 predicted proteins | sample Lox_Sample_22_FD_207093 | JGI IMG/M metagenome (GOLD analysis project Ga0335073, IMG submission 207093) | Soil microbial communities from Loxahatchee National Wildlife Refuge, Florida, United States - Lox_Sample_2.2 | ecosystem: Environmental > Terrestrial > Soil > Wetlands | place: USA... | reverse complement strand
TGATGGCCGTCGCGCATCAGCCTGCGGACCAGGTTGGCCCCCATCCGGCCCAGCCCCACCATGCCGAGCTGTCTGATCTCAGTGGCTGGCATTGTGTCCTCCCTTGTCCGAGTCATCCGCGGGCAGCCACGGCTTGTGCCAGTCGGCATACCCATTGACCAGCTTGGCTGCCTCCTCCGGCCCCCAGGAGCCCTGGGCGTAGGCCACCACCGGCGGCGGCTTTTCCAGCAGCGGCTGGACGATCCGCCAGGTCTCCTCCACGCTGTCCTCGCGGTTGAACAGGCGGTTGTCCCCGGCCATGGCGTCGCGCAGCAGCCGCTCGTAGGGTTCCAGGGGCGGGCCGAGTTCCTGGGCGAACGACATGTCCAGGTGGACCGTCCGCCACCCTCGCTCGCTGGTATCCCGCGAGACGATCCCGAACTGGAGCCCGGGGCTCGGATCGATGCGCACCACGGCCTGGTTCGGCTCGCCGTGACGCTCCGCGCCGATGAACCGGATCTTGGGCGGCCGCCGGAACACCACGCGCACCTCGGTCACCCGGGTGGCCAGGGCCTTGCCCGCCCTGATGAAGAACGGCACGCCGGCCCAGCGCCAGTTGTCAACTTCGAGCCGCAGCGCGGTGAAGGTCTCGGTGGCCGAGTCCTTGGCCACCCCGGGGACCTGGAGATAGCCGTCATACTGGCCGCGCACGTAGCGGGCCGGGTCGGCGTCCGGAATGGCGCGGAGCAACTCGGTCTTCTTGTCCCGCAGGTCGTCCGCTGAGGAGCCCACCGGCGGTTCCATGGCGGCCAGGGCCAGCACCTGGAGCAGGTGGTTCTGCACCACGTCCCGCAGCGCCCCCACCGGGTCGTAGAAGCTGCCCCGGTCCTCCACGCCGAAGTCCTCGGCCATCGTGATCTGCACGCAGGAGATGTGGTCCCGGTTCCACAGTGGCTCGAGGATCTCGTTGGCGAACCGGATGTACTGCAGGTCGAGCACCGGCTCCTTGCCGAGGAAGTGGTCGACCCGCAGGATCTGGTCTTCCGCCAGGTAGCGGCGCAGGTCGGCGTTGAGCTGCCGGGCCGAGGCCAGGTCGTGGCCGAACGGCTTCTCCACCGCCACCCGGGCTCCCTCGGTCAGCCCGGCCTTGGCCAGGGACTCGACCACCCCAGCGAACAGGCTGGGCGGGATCTCCAGGTAGAACACCGGGTGAGCCGCGCCAGACAGGGTTTCGGCCAGCCGCTGGTAGGTGTCGTCGGCGTCAAAGTCGCCACCCAGGTACGAGAGGCGCTGGGCGAAACGCTTGAACACCGCCTCGTCGATCTTCTCGCCGGTCGCTTCGATCGACTGCCGGGCGTGCTCGATCAGGTGCTCGGTGGTCCAGTCCTGGCGGGCCACGCCGATCACCCTGCAGGCCAGGTGATGACGGGCCTCCAGCCGGTACAGCGCCCGGAGCGTCTGCTTCTTGGCCAGGTCCCCGGTGATCCCGAAGACGACGAGCGCCCCTGCCTGCACTGCCTTACCCCGTGCGTCCACCGTCCTCCTTCATTGGTCGTGGCGATGGCCGACCGGAGCCGATGGCCCTGCGAACGACGCTACACCGCGCGGGTTGCTAGCCGGTGACGAGGGGCAGGAAGATCTTATCGACGATCTCCACCATAGTGGAGTCGGGTACCGGCTCCTGGTTCATGATCAGGTCATGCCGGACGATATCCACCGGGAGCGACCGGATCCTGGGGCTCAGCCTGTCCGGATCGATCTCGCCCCGCTCCACGGCGCGCTCCAGTATCAGCTCCATCTCGCTCGGGGCGCCGGCCACCCGGTGCCCGAATCTGCCGCCACCTCGCGGCCCTGCGGCAGGGGCTGATCCAGCCAGCGTAACCGCTCAGGTGGGCGAGCGTGACCTCTTAGTGAGTCTACTAACTTGACTGGCAGGCGACTGAATCAATAGTGAGTGAGGTTACTGACTCAGAGCTTTCAGGAGGATTCCGGTATGGGATCAGTCCAAGGTCATGTCTGGCCGGCGCGGCCGTGCTCGCCATCAGGATCGGAAACACCCGGCAGGCGGCCCCTATAGTCATGGTCAACGCCGAGTGACGCCGGTAGCCTAGCTAGTGAGATGACTGACTCAACATCGGAATCCCCGGTCGCCGTCGCCCGGCGGCCGGGGAAGCGGGAGCGGCTGGTCGGCGCCGCGATGCAGCTCCTGCACGAGCAAGGCGCCGAGCGGACCACGCTCGCGGAGATCGCCAAGTTGGCTGACGTCCCTCCTGGCAACGTCTACTACTACTTCAAGACCAAGGACGACGTCATAACCGCGGCCATCCAGGCCCATGCACGGCAGGTCAGAACGGTCCTGGCGGGCATCGACACACAGCACCGGTCCCCGAAGGGCCGGCTGAAAGCCCTGCTGCGCGAATTCGCCGCCCAGAGCGAACTCATTGCCCAGCATGGCTGCCCGCTCGGCAGCCTCTGCTCCGAACTCGACAAGCGCGCCGGGGAGCCAAGCCTCGGCGTGGCCGAGCTGATGCGCCTGCCGGTGGGATGGGCCGAAGAGCAGTTCCGGGCGCTGGGCCGCCGCGACGCACACGATCTTGCCATCGACCTGATCGCGGCCTACGAAGGCAGCGCGCTGCTCGCGAACACCATGCATGACCCCACCATCCTGGCCAAGGCCGCACGCCGCCTGATCCACTGGATCGACACGCTCTGACATCGTGGGTAAGCCGGGCTTGGAAGATGAGGTTGGTTCGTCGATGGCCCGATTCCGGCTAGTAACGTGTCGGTGTCCTTGACCCGAAAGAATGTCGGGTCCGGCCACGGCTCTTCCGCAGTGCCCGTTCCTGGGAGTGAGCGACGGAGTCGCTCCTGTTCGGTACCAATCGCTTCGAATGTGGACCGTAGCAGCTCACTGTCCGGCATACGGGCATGCATTTCTACGATCGCGATGGTGTGCAGAATCAGGGCAAGAATCGCTGGTGCCTGATCAGCAAGGATGAATAGCCGGGGCCGCGGTAGACCGTCACCGTAGCGGCCTGCGACAACGGCGGCTGTTGCCGCATATGCAGAGAGAGCCAGCAATGCCTGCTGTGGTAGCAGCGCGGCCAGGCCCGGCAACGATGACTGGCGCCTCGTGACCGCCCACGCGGCTAGCCCAGAACTGAGGAACAACACCCCTGCCATCAGGCTCCTTGGCAGGTCATGGTAGACACGCAAGGCTGTCGCGCCATACGGCGACGGGCTGGCCAAGAGGAGGCAGCCCCACACGATGTGCAGCAGCACGGCGTACCAGATAATCCAGACCTGAGAAACCCGTGGCCTCGCGCTCACTTCCGCCCGCCCTCCGGGGCGATGAAGCAGGTCGCTTCAGCCGGGTCAAGGCAGGCAGATTCTGCCACGGTATCGATGAGATTGCCCAGTCTGCGCCGCACAGTTCTCGCCGGGATCCTCAGCCCCGTTGTTATCAAATACATTGCACTCATTCGCCCCCCGTGGCCCGGTATCGCGTGCAAGTACGTCCGGTATGGGTTATATCAGGGGTGTAGGATATTCGTGGTAATACTTGCCCAGTTCGCAGAGCATCAACAATAGCGACAACGGGCTAGGCAAACAATATGCCGAGCTGCACGCGGGGGTCGCCTGCCTGAAAGGGCCGCCTGTGGTGAGCCGGGTCCTCGGCTGCCCGCCCTCGGCTTACCCCCGCGTCCGCGCAGCGAGGAGGCAGATGTCGTCGGCGCGGGGCGCGGGACCTAGCATTGCCCGCTCAGCGACGGTGCACATCTGCTCGGCGGTGCGGGGCGCCGATCGGTGAAGTGCACCAGCCAGCATGCGCATCCCTGTGCTGACATCGCGGCGCCGGTCCTCGATGAGCCCGTCGGTGTAGAGAAGGAGCCCGCTTCCGGCCGGCAGCCGGCACCGGCCGGCGGAGAACGGTGCATCCACTCCGGTGCCAAGCATGACGCCTGTCTCACTGTCGAGGTATTCGGTGCTGGTGGCGGTGGTTACCAGCGGCGGCGGGTGCCCCGCATTGGCGTAGGTGAGGTCGCCGGTGGCTGCGTCGAGCACCACGCAGGCCACGGTGGCTATAACCTCTGGCAGCAGCCGCGCGAGGGCCAGGTTGGTCCGCCGCAAGACCTTGCCGGGGCTGGGGTCGTCTAGTGTGCAGGTCTGCAGCAGGGTACGGACCTGGCCCATGACCGAGGCCGACGTGATGCTGTGCCCGGCCACATCACCGACAACAAGCCCCACCCGGTGGGCGTCGACGGGGAAGGCGTCATACCAGTCACCGCCGACGGTAGCGCCCTCGCTAGCAGGCAGATACCGCACCGCGAGATCCAGCCAGGGGATAGCGGGCAGCGATTCCGGCAGCAGGGAGCGCTGGAGGGTTTCGGCGATGCTGCGCTCGCGGGCGAAGGCATCCGCGCTGGCAAGCGCGGCAGCCAGGCGCCGGGACAGTTCCTCGGCCATTGCGATGTCGGGGCCAGCGAAGGGGACCCGGTCGGCGTCGCGACCCATGACTATGACGCCAAGCCGCTGCGCGGCCGCTGTCAGCGGAGCTGCCAGTGCGCTTCGGGCATGCGACCCAGCCAGCCGGTCGGCCAGGGCAGGCTCGGCCGCCAGGCTGGCCACCTCCACGCTGATATCAGGCACCGACTGCATCGTGCCCGTCCGGTAGGCGACCAGGGCGGCCATGGGGCACCTAACCGCGGGCCGATCGGGCAGGCGGGCAAACGCCGCAGCACGTCCCGGATGCCGATTCGAGAGTGCGGCGACCTTCAACTGGTCGTCGCCGGCCGGGAGGAACACCATGCAGAGGTCGGCCAGGCTAGGCACCACAAAATCGGTAATCCGCTGCAACAATTCCTGGCGATCTCCCATGGCAGCCGCCAGGGCAGCAGCCACCGTAAGGACTTCGAGGCGTTCCGAGACCCGGCCAGCTTTCTCATGCGTGGTGCTAGCGGCCCAGCGCACGTCCCGCTTCTGCCAGTCAAGGTAAAGCGCGGTGAGCTGCTCCCGCAGTTCTTCGTGCCTGTTGTAGATTCCTACAGCCAGCTGAGCCAGCTCGGCTTCGGTGGGGAGCGTGCCCGGTTCCAGGGCCTGGCGACGCCGGCGCCGCGAACGCCACAACCACAACCCGGCATAGGTTATGGCCGGGACGCTCAGCCCGGTTGCGATCAAATACGCTGCGCTCAAGCTCGTTCTTGCCCCCCGGCACCGCCTACAGCGATGGACTCTGCCCTGCCCCAACGAGCGCTAAGACCACACTGCTACCTCTACCAACACCTGCAACAATAGCCGCGTGGCTGCTATGTACGCGCCCGACGGATTATCTGCTCCGGGCCCAAGGGCGTTCGCCGCTTGGCGCGGGCTGAGGTGCCGGCCCGCCCTCACCGTCATGGGGTGTGCCGTCAGCAGGCAGTGTGCTGGCTGGCGAGCACCTCGCTGGCAACGCGCTGCCCGGACCGCAGGGCGCCTTCCATCAAGCCGGCCCACTCACCGGCGGTGTGCTCACCAGCGAAATGGATGCGGCCGGCCGGGGCGGCCAGGATGGCGGGGTCGCCCGGCGCCGCCGTGACCGTGTCCGCCGAGTAGGACTCGCCCGCCCAGGGATCATCGTTCCACGTGGTGACGACCGCCCGGGCCGGGTCGGTGTCCAGTTCCGGGCGCAGCGCTGCGGCCCGCGCCGCCCAGGTGGCCGGCCCGTCGGCGACCGCCAGGGCGCTGACTGGCTCGCCATCGCGTGACTCACGCTGGTAGTAGGACATCACCGTGCCCGCCAGTTCCAGGCCAAGCCCGGCCGCCACCTCGCGCAGCACGTCGTAGCCGTCCAGCACGAACTCGGCACCTCGCTCGATCACCGTCCGCGGATCGCCGGGGACCAGTTCCTGCGACCACACCCGGCCACCCACCCGCTCGCGTGCCTCCAGCACCACGACCTCGCAGCCGCGCTGGGTCAGCCGCCACGCCGCCATCAGCCCGGCCAGGCCCGCCCCGACCACCACGACCCGCACGCCCGCCTCCAGCCCAGACACCGACTACGCTTCGGGCCCGGGTTACAGGCGGGAGGTGAGCTCGGTCACGATGTCCGCCGCTGACTGTGTCTGCCTCGCGAGGGCAACGCCCTGTCCGGCCCACATCGAGAGCGCTTCGATCTCACCGGTCGTCCCGGCCATCGGCGGCGCTGGCTCGTAACGGACGATGGCTTCCCCGGAAGCGAAGTGCGCGATCACCTCGCCTGCTCCTGGCCGCTGCGCCAGTGGGGGGCGGCCCGCAGCTTCCCACGCCGTGGCGGTCGAGTTGCGGAGCGCGCGGTGGGGAGAGTCGGGCCACCCGACCTCGTACAGGTTCGGGTACAGCTGCGGATCGGTTTCGGCCGCGGCTATCAGCCGGCGCCGGTAGTCCTCGTGGATCGGCATCTCCTCGGCCAGCAGGAACCGCGTGCCCAGCCACGCGGCCTGGGCGCCCAGGGCGAGCACCGCGGCGACTCCGCGAGCGTCGCTGATCCCGCCGGCCGCGATGACCGGCACCGGGGCCACCGCGTCCACCACGGCGGGTACCAGCGGCAGTGTCGCGACGGTACTCCACACGTGCCCGCCGGCCTCCCAGCCCTGCGCGACGATCACGTCCACACCGGACGCGACTGCCCGCCGTGCCTCCTCGGCACTGCCGACCGTGAGCATGACTATCCCCCCGGCGTCGTGCACCGGCTCGATGTAGCCGCTGGGATCCCCCCACATGAACGAGACGATCCGCAAGCCGGCGTCAAGGGCTGCCTCAAGGCGAAGGTGATGGTCTTCGGTGAGAACGAGGTTGCCGCCGAACGGCCGCGTGGTCAGCGCCGCCGTCTCCCGGACGACGGCTCCGGCATCATCGGACCAGGTCAGCGTCACCATGCCGAGCGCGCCGGCATTCGAGACCGCGGCGGCCAGTTGCGGAATCGCAGCCATCGGTGCCTGCACGATTGGCCGTTCAATCCCGAGCATCTCGCATACCGGCGTGCCCACTGGCGCCGCTCTATCGCTCATACGATGTCGGCTTCGACTGGGGGGACCGCCGGTCCCAGCCGTGAAACTTCGAGTAGTCGCCGGCGTCCCAGGCTTCGCGCAGGCCCGGGGTGCTCAAATCCCAGTCCGGGCGGATCTCGGCGGTGGCCGCGCGCAGGTCCCGCCACAGTTCGTAGAACGACGGGCGACCCCAGAACCAGTAGCCGTTGTAGATGCTGTGGATGACCAGTCCCGGCCTGAGCACGAGCGTGTGCGGGATCATGGGGTTGTGCTCGGGGTCGGTGTACTCGGCGATGTCAAGGTCCTTCTGGACGGTCCGGCCGGGATCGGACAGGAAGGTCCACTGGGCGCCCACCGACGCGCGGAACTCTTGCAGGGTGTGATGGTCGTCGGTGGCGATCGTCGCGATCTGGGTGTAGGCCACCGCGATCTTCGAGTAGTTGGCCGCCAGCTCGAGGTGCTGCTGGTGCTCTTTGGGGCAGTAGTTGCCGCGGGCCAGGGTGAGGATCAGCGGATCGCGACCCTGAAGCTCGCTGAGCCTGCGCACCGTGCCGATGTGGTCCGGGAGAGCGTAATCAGGGAAGATGCCGCCAGGTCTGATGTCAGGACGCATAAGACTCATGATCGCATCCGGTCGTCCCGGCGGGAAATAAAAGCTACCCACTCGATCCGGAATGGCTGGTGGGCTCCTGGCCTGGGCCCGTACCAGTGGTGCTACTGCGCCTCAGGAGTGCCCGATCGGTGCTTCTATGTCGTCGTAGACGCGGGCCGCGGCCAGCAGCCCGTCCGGGCCGCGTTCGTAGACCGCGATGCCGGCCTGGGGCGGCAGGTCGTGGCTGCCCCAGCGAAGACAGTTGAATTCCAGGGCACAGCGCACGCCGTCGTTGGTCACCGCGCAGTGCTCCAGGCCGATGCCGCCACCCGCGCTGAAGCACTAGTGAAGAAGGAGCGGAGCTCGGCGGTGCCGCGATGGCCGCTGCCCGACCGGATCAGCCTGACCCGCGGCGCGAGTCTGCCTGCGGGCCAGCTCCGCGGCACCGATGAAGTCCGGAAACCAGGGCATCGCTATCCCCTTGTTTCGTTGCCGGCCGCCCGTGTCTGCAGACTGCCAGCCATTGTCCCCCAGTGCCCTTTCATCGAAGACCTGTTCGCGGCATCCTCTGAGGGGTGGGAGCGAAGCCTGGCGCCGCGGTGGGCTGTCTGCTGCTGGCCTGCCTGGGCGCAGGGTGCGGGGCGGCAGCGCAATCTGCGTCGTCGGCCCCGCCTGCGGCGCCGGTCCGGGCCGCCGCTGTCGCACCGCCGGTGACGGCCCATCCGGTCACGGCCCCGGCCCGCGCATCGCGCTGCCCGCAGTACCCGGCCTCGGCCTACGGCATCGACGCGAATCAGGTGGCCGGCACCGGGGGCGGTGCGCAACTGGTCACCGTCGTCGCCCCCTCAGCGTCCAGCTTGACCGCGACGTTTACCGCCTGGGCCAGGGGAGCCAACGGTTGCTGGAGCCCGGTGTCATTTGCCGGGCAGCCCGCGCAGCCCTTCCGGGCCCAGACGGGCCACGGTGGCCTGCTGCCGATCTCACGGCGTGTGCCCGGCGACTGGGCCACCCCCACTGGCCTGTTCCCGTTCGGCACGATCGTCTACGGCAACTCGCCGGTGAGCCCGACCGCCCGCTACCCCTACCACCACCTGGTGTGTGGCGACTGGTGGGACGAGCAGCCCGGCAGCCCGGCCTACGACACTTTTCAGCATGTGCCCTGCGGGATCACCCCGCCCTACGGCGGCGATTCCGAGGCTCTCTGGACCGAGGTCCAGCCCTACCAGCACTTCATCGACATCAAGATGCCCGCCCCGCCGGACAATGGAGCCGGCATCTTCCTCCACGACGACATGCCCGAGGGGTACACCGAAGGCTGCGTGGCTCTGCCTAATGCTGAGCTTGATGCCGTGCTCGGGTGGCTGAACCCCGCCAGCAGCCCGCACATCCTGATCACCGTCGGCTGACCTTAGGGCTTTCGGCCTGGCCAGCCGCGAGGTCGCTCCAGAGCACCTCGGTGCCCAGCTTGCTCGCCAGGTCCGCCACACACAGCGCAGGTTTCATGGGCGGCGCCATCAAGCCCATGTAGATGGGCCGGTAGAGAATCTGGGTGCCCATCAGGTAAAGCTGATTCTGGCTGGTGATCGTTATCTCGGGTTTACCGGCTGGCTGAACCGACAGGACGCGCTGGTACTCGCCGCGATAGCCCCGCTCGGCCTCGACCACAGTCCCCCACAAGTCCACCTCCAGGAGCCAGGCGTTCATCTCGTCCGGGCTGCAGGCCATACGGCTGTTGTATGCATCAAGACAGTGCTGCTTGTCTTTCATCGCATACCAGCCGCAGGAGGAATCGTCACCCACCGCTGGCTTCTGATGCGGCGCGCGCAGTACGGGAGGGAACTGGCCGTCAGGGCAATGACAGATGAACCGTTGCCGGCCAGCCGTATAGAAGGCGTGCCGGGAGATGGCCCGGAACATCACGTTCCGTGCGTCCTTGACGAGCAGGGCTAGCTTCCAGCCGTGGACCGGCTCATCCCGGTGCTGGATGCTAGCCGGGGACGGGCTCATGGCGTTCTGGAACGCGTGCCGGCTCAGCATCGGGCTGCGCGTCGGGAGCGTCGTCGGGAATGGTTTCGGGTTCTGGGATCTCATAGATGCGCTGCGGCTCACCGATTTGCATTTTGCTCTCCTTTCGATCTGCGGGGTGACGCCGATTCTCGGTTCCGGGCCGGCCAGCCTGCTTGAGCTAGGGGTGCCGGGCCTGCCGAGCGCTTCGGCTGACGGCTCTGTGTCCCGCGGCGCGCTGTGCGGCGCGCGGCTGGCGTGGCTTCATTCCCCCGCGAAAGGCCCTACGGCCAACGACACCTAGGTACCCGCCCCGACGCTGGATAACCGGCACAAGAGGCAGACCCAGGGTCGGCTCATTTACCGCTCATACCGCAATGGGTGGAGGGATTCTGTCCAGTTGATCCGGGCGCGGATGGTGTCGAGGTAGCCTTCGCGGACCCAGGTCGCCTGGGGTTCGATGCCCTGGCCGGCCAGCGCCTGGCAGTGCTGCAGGACAAGACGCTGCTGCCAGGCGACGCGGCCGGCGATGTCGCCGGGGACGGGGATGCCGTAGGCGTCGCAGAAGATCTTGATCCGGCGGCGCCGGTCGGGCGGCTGGGGGTAGCGCAGCCAGCCGGCCGGGGGGCGGTAGCCGGCCACGGCGTCGTGGTAGCGGCGCAGGAACGCCGCCCAGGACCGGAGCCCGTCCTCGGGACGATCTTGGCCCATCCAGCGGGGCGGCGGACGGTGTCTCCGGTCCGCTGGATCCGGCTGGTCATCGATCGTGCCTTGCCGTGGTTCGATCATGAATAAGGCTCCTGGCCGGGGTTTGGGTTGTCGAAGCTTGCGCCTCGTCCAGGAGCCCTTGTGCTTTCTTATTCTGCGAGCTCCGGATTAGCTGCTCGTCACGATCCGCACCCGGAGGAATTGGACGAACAGGTTCGGGTAGCCGTCACCAGGGGCGTTCTGACTGTCGTCACCGGCGGAGGCGATCCGGCGCAGGATGTTCATCCCGCTGGTGACCACCCCGAACGGGGTGTAGTCCGGGGGGATCTCCGACGAGTTCTTCCAGCAGAAGAAGAACTGGCTGCCGTTGGTGTCAGGACCGGCGTTGGCCATGGCCACGGTGCCTGCCGGATAGGTGGCACCAGCCAGGTTCTCGTTCTTGAACACGTATCCGGGGCCGCCGGAGCCGGTGCCGGTCGGGTCGCCGCACTGCAAGACATAAATCTGCAAGATCGTAAGCCGGTGGCAGTGCGTCCCTGTGAAATAACCGTTGGTGGCGAGGAACCGGAAGGAGAACGTCGTGCAGGGTGCCGCCTTGGTCAACGCGCGGAACGAGATCTCGCCCTGGCTGGTGTACAGCTCGGCGGTGTATGGCTGCGCCGCCTCCGCCGCGGTGTAGTCAGGCAGACCGCGGTAACGGTCCATGGGCACAGCGTTCTTGTAGCCACAGTTGTTGGCGGTGTCCACCTTCCCGTAGGGCCTGGGCTTGCCGGTTAAGGGCAACACGGCCGAACGGGCCGATGCGACGGGACGGCTAGCGTTGTGTGGCGCAGCCTGGGTGGCCGAGCTGATGGCGACTCCGGCCAGCCCGAGCACCAGGGTGGCGCCAGTGATGATCACTACTCTGTGACTTCGCATCGTTTGATAACCCCTTCTCGCATAGGGCGGGCTCGTGTGTCATAACGGCCTGCGTGGACTCGGCGACGCAAGCCTAAATCGGCCCGGCCCCACCGAAAAGGGGCAGCAACAGCCGGCGCAGCTCACCGCGCGAAGCACAGGGCCGGTGTTGCGAAGCCGGGAGGATGCCGGCCTTGCCGCCGTCGATCACCAAACGGCGGGTGGCTGGATTTGCGCGTCTGGGTCACACCTGACTGCACCAGGTCCACAGTATTATCACATATATGGACATATCTGCCCCGCGGAACAGAGGCCGCAAGAACGCCCGGCGCCAGAACCCCAAGGTGGTGTTCTTCATAAGCCTGGCACTCGCCCTCGTCTGCTTTGGGAGTCTCATACTCACGGCCACGGTCGTCGCCGCCGCGGTCAGCAAGTCGGGCTACACGCAGGCGCATGGGCTGCTGCGGAGCGGGATCGTGACCAGCGTGACGAATCATGAGGGCAAGGACCCTTCCGCCGACGTAGGAGTCCGGCTGGGGGAACCGGTCAATGGCCAGACGGCGACTACCGCGCACATCCATCCCCTCACGTCCCTGAAGCCTGGCGCGGCAGTTCGGGTCCTTGTCGATCCGAAGGACCCCGGCTACGCCGAGTTTCCTGGCCACCGGTACACCCAGAAGTCCGTCGCCCAGGTGGAGGCCGCCGCCTTCCTGGCGTGTTTTGCCTTCTTCGCCTTCGTGGCAGCCCGGTGGGGCCTAATGTGGTCCCGCCAGCGCAAGCGCAGTCAGACCGCCGGATTTTAGGGAGCGACCTAAGCTAGGGGCATCCAAGCGGATGTCGGCTGGCTGCTGAAAGTGCACGAGCTAGTCGGTAATCCAGCCAAAATAAACTTCTGCTCGGCGGAGCTTGTCGCTGTTGAAGGTCAGAATTTCAGTGTTCACGCCCTTGCTGCCATTCGGGTGTTTTGCCTGGTATGTAATGACGATCTCATCGCCGGACTCGATGAGTCGAATAAATTCGATCACTCCGCCTTTTCCCGCGCCAGGCCAGCAACGTTCAAAATACCCTGCGCGGTCCAAATGTGGATCTGGTGGAGCGGAAAAGGTAAAATCGTCTGCCAGGTGTTCCTCAATAAAGTGACGGTCACCCTTGGCGAAGGCACTGTAATACTCTTTTGCGATTTGGATTCGACTGCCCATCCAGGCTTTCTCCTCATCTTAATCGTAAGCGCGTACCACGATTGTACTTCCGAGATGTACGGTCGCTAGGCCATCGCGTGAACGGGCGTCTGGCCGCTGTTCTGCCAGGCCCGGGACTGAGACCATTGCCACCAGTCGGCTGGCTCGCACTCGCGTTCCTCCCCAAGATCGGGATGTGCCCATCCCACCGACGGCAGGTCGTAGAGCATGGCCGCGAGGCTGGAGCAGACGACGTGTCCGGGCATCAGGCTGTGATTACTGGGCCACTGCCACAGCGGGTTAATCAGCCGGGAAAGGTCATCGGCGTGGCAGGCGTCCAGGGCGTCTTCCGCGATGCCGACCCAGTCGTAGGCGATGCCGAGTGACTCGGCCGCGCTGGCCAGGAAGCACGTCAGCTGGCCGTGATCATTGGGCTTTGGCTGATCGTGATTGGACATCGTCCGGGAATCTGACAGATACGGGGTACAGTCGACCAACCCCACGCCGCCGGGCTGGCCCTGTATGCCCATCCACCGGCCCTTCGGGTCCCGGTGAGTGACCACCACGACATGGTTTGCGACCGCCGGCTTGCCGAGCAGCGCCTCGCCTACGCGGATAAAGTTCTGGATCAGTCCACTGCCCGTCCACACAGCCAGGACGTCGCCAGGTGCAGCGGGAAGATTCGCCGTCTTACTCAGTTGGGCATCGTTGGCTTCCACTGGGATTTTCCTTTCGGTGCATCAGGCGCGGGCGACTGCCGCCCCTGCCGGAAAGACCCGTGTGGACGGGCCCAGATACATCCCGGGTGCGCGCAGGCGGTGACAGGCGGGATCAGTTCGCCGCCGGAGGCCGCTGCCCTGCTAGCGGGGCGAAGTGGCCGCGCTGACGGTGGCTCGCAGCACCGTGCCGCGGCCGGTGATGCTGACTCCCGTGTCGCTAGCCGACAGGTACGCCGACTGGCCGCGGGACAGCTCAAGCAAGCCGCCGGAGTCGTCGCGCAGCTCTATCGCGCCGGCGATGCATAGCAGGATCTGTGGCCTGCCGCCTGGCAGGCCAATCGGCTGGCCGCTGAGATCAAGGCGGCTTAGCCGGAAGTCATCGACCGGGGTCGGATACACCGCGCCGGGCTCACCGGCTTCGGGCCCGGACCCTACGGCGCTGCTGGGCACCGGGCACAACACCGTCGGCTCGGCCGGCTGGAAATCCAGCACCCGGAGAAGCTCTGGCACGTTGATCCGCTTGCTGGTCAGGCCGGCCCGCAGCACGTTGTCTGAGGAGGCCATCAGCTCGGCACCGAACCCGTGGAGGTAGCAATGCGGCACGCCGGCCCCGACGAACAGGGCTTCGCCAGCTGCGAGTTCCACGTAGTTGAGCAGCAGCGCGACCAGCACGCCAGGATCGGCCGGGTAAGCGGCGGCGACCGCTGCGTAAGCCGCGCAAGCCGGTCCCCACTCACCGCCCTCTGCGGCAATTCGCTCGCAGGCTTGCTGGACCGCTGCGATCAGGGGTGCCTTGTCGGTCTCGCTGGTCAGGACGCTCGTCACCACGGCGCGCAGCCCGCTGGCAGGACCGGCACAGTCCAGTCGGT
>Ga0335073_10009067_pt1 | contig 13952 bp, 12 predicted proteins | sample Lox_Sample_22_FD_207093 | JGI IMG/M metagenome (GOLD analysis project Ga0335073, IMG submission 207093) | Soil microbial communities from Loxahatchee National Wildlife Refuge, Florida, United States - Lox_Sample_2.2 | ecosystem: Environmental > Terrestrial > Soil > Wetlands | place: USA... | reverse complement strand
ACCATAACGCTTTAACACGCCTTCGGCGGTGCGCCGGCGCAAGAAGCTGTCCATGGTCTCTCCCTCAGGAACCGGGTAGCGGGGAAATTCATATCCAAGATCATGGAGCACAAATTCCAGACGTTCCGACAGAGCGACGGTGTTCGCGATGGCCTGGGGAAGATCTTTGAACAAGGCCGCCATCTCCCGCTCATCGCGCAAATGGCGTTGCTGATTTACTGTGAGTAATCGCCCAGCATGCTGTAAATCCGTATGATGGCGAATGGTGGTAAACACATCCAGGACTTCTCGTTCCACGGCAGTTGCATAACGAACTCCGTTGGTCGCTAATAGCGGCAGATGAAGGCGGCGCGCGATGCGGATCGCTGCCTGGTTACGCCACTCCTCCTCGCGTTCGCCATGACGCTGAAGCTCGATGTAAACGTTGTTTTGTCCGAAGATCCGCACCAGATCTTCTGTAACTTTAGTTGCTTCCATTTCCCCACCGCGCAGGAGCGCGGATGCCATTGGGCCTTCCTCGCCTCCGGTGAGGCAGATGATTCCGGAAGAGTGCTGCTCCAGGTCTTGAAGAGTTGCGGAGCCTTCACCCTTGGTTTTCTCGCGCATCTTGAGCCGTGTTATCAGCTGGCACAGGTTCTGATATCCGGAACGAGAGGTGCACAGCAAGGGAAGACGGGCAGGTTCGGGTGAGTGCTGGTGTGGAAGCCAGGGGGCGGGCGTAAGACGCCGGCCGAGACTGGATACAGCAACTTCCGCTCCGATGTGCGCGTGTATGCCGTTCTTATTGGCCAACGTATGGAAGCGGGCCGCGCCGTAAATCCCATTCCGATCCAGCAAAGCCATAGCCGGAAAATTGAGCTCGGCGGCACGCTGGATCAGGTCTTCCGGCAGGGAAGCCCCTTCCAGAAAGCTGAATGCACTGGCTGCATGCAACTCGATATAGCGCTCAGTCATAAAGCGCCTCGATCTGCCAGCGGTCTTGAGTAAGATCGCGTGTCAGGCAGCAACACAGCCAGGAACAATCATGACTTTTCGCCACCAGGTCCCATTGTTCAATTGACCAGAGGCTAGGATTCCACCAGTCGCCGGAGGATGACCATGGCCCATAGGCGCGCTCCACCTTGTATTGTTTATCGCGGAAGATGAAAGTGTTTGGTTGCTGATTAAGAAGCGTGACGTTTACAGATTCGGGTGGTCTTATCTGGCGAAGAGCCACTCTCGTGGTTTGCGGTTTTGGCTCGCTGCTTTTCGTAGCCGCCGGCACAACAAAAGGCTCCATGGTAAAGGCATCCGGACGATGGGTGTCTTTGAGCACGGCTTGTCCAACACAACCCTCACCGACAATACTTCGGATGCGCGCCAGGGTCACATCAAGGCGCATAGGCTCTGGAGTTTGTGGGGAAAACAATCCAAGCTGCACCTGGCTGGTGCGGCCAGGCTCTGCCATTACGTTGAGCGACAAAATAGCAGCCTGCGGAGGGTGGGCCTGCAGATCCATATGGATAAGCTTCAGCCATAGTTTCCGATCATTATTGGGAAGTGCCGGGCGTACCGTGCGCGCATGTGTGGCGCCGCCTTCCAGCTTCAACTCCAGGGTGACCATAGCCAGAGCCAGAATGCACGATTGGGCGCGCACAATGAGTTGATCGAGCATCACGCCAAGAATGAAAAGCAGGGAATCGAGCAGTTCTACAGGAGAGTCCAGGTCCATTTGTTCACGAAGCTCGAAATTGCCTTCTATGGGAGTAAATAAGTGAGGTGCTTCTCCGCGAGCCAGCAGACGCAGTTCTTTGCCAGCCTGGCCTAGCCGGGTAATCAGTTCTTTCTCGGCGAGTTTTCCCAGGGCTCCGAGGGTGCTGATACCCCACATGGCGAAGGTTTCTTCATGGTCCGGTGAAAGGCTGAGAACAGACAGCGGGAGTGGAGCTAATGCGAAGGCTTCCATCTCGTACGGAACAACACGTATATCCTTGCCGGAATGTGCTCTCGCCAGGCATCGGGCAGCATGGAAATTGCAGCTGATGGCTATCGAGGAATATATGCCAAGGGCACGAACCTTTTTCAACAGGCTTTCCCCCAATGCTTCTGGAGAACCGAATAAAGTTTCTGTGCCGGTGATGTCGATCACGCAGGTAAAGACGCTGTCACTGCTTTGCTCTTCCACTCGCGGGGAGAAGGTTCCGGCGCATTGCAGCAATGCTGCGCGGGCGGCCGATTCTTCCGCGCGCGAGCGTGCTAAAACGATGGCTGAAGGAAACATCTCCAGGTCCAGTTTGGTCATGCCGTGCTCGATCCCCATCGAGAGAGCATGACCGCTTAGCGAACACACCGTCTCTAATGGCGGGTTGCCGTCCAGCACGGCCACTGGCTTTTCCAGCAGTTCCGGTCTCAGACGCAGCATCGACTGGAGGGGAAATTCTCTTGCATCGATGCATGCATAACGGGTTTTCATCTTTCACCTGACCAAGCGGTATTGGTTCGCCATTGCGCGGAAGACGCTCTTTGTGGCGGTTTCCTGTCCCAGCCTGCAGTGGAGCGCAAGGGAAAGAGGTTGTCCGGCACAAAGCGTTGCCGAACGAGCTCAGCCTGTTGTTCGAGCCCGGTGAAGACGGTTGCAACGTCCCTTGGTGCACTAGCTTCAGCAAACCGTAGCACCAGACCGGCGCTGGTTTTAGAACAGGCTCGCTGGGTCAGCAGCAGTACATGGGACTGCAAACGTTCTGCCGCAGCCCGGAAACGAAACCATGTTGTTAGGGGAACACGCAGGGCATACTCAGCACTTAGGCTGCCCAGATCGAGGACGATGCAACTAAAGCCACCTGCGTGCAGCAATAAATCGGCAACGCGAAGTCCCTGTTCCAGCCGTGACCACGACTTCTTGCGGGAAGCCGGTTTTGAGTAACGAGGGAATGGTGTGGGCTGTATTTTTGATTGCTCAGGTTTCGATCCCGATTTGAGCAGCGGTTCAGGCTGCAACGGGGGAATTGCCGTACCCAGCAGATTGCTGACCGCGGCAGACATCCCTTTGGCCTCCATGCGAGGATGCATTCCTACTCCATGGGACAAACCAGGCGCTAGCTTAGGCCGTTTTTCAGCCATAGACGTTCCGGATTGGGTGAGTGGAGAAAGTGCGGTTTCTGGGGAGGTCCCGCATCTTATCCAAAGCAGTCGAGCGAGGTCGACTCCCATAGCTGCCGCAGATTCAGGGTGAAAGGTGTCAGAGATATCCACCCAGGCACAAACTTTGTTTGCCTGTGTCATCCCGGCTACAAAGCTGAGCGTCAGAGAAGTGCGTCCTGAGCATTCGGGACCGACCATTTCTGTGATGGCACCAACGGGAAATCCGCCATGCAGCAGTTCATCGATTTCGCGAATTCCTGTTGGGGTAATGGGATAGGAGGTTCTTGGTTGTGGTGTGAGGGCAGAAGGGATTCTATCCGCCAAATGAGCTTCTATCCGGGTACGGAGCTGTTGAGCGGAAGGCATGCGCTATCTTCGCTTTATTTTCGCCCATGATGAGTCGACTATGCCAATCATGATTGTGGGAAATCCATGTATGTCTATGAATTTATGTTAGTTATAAATTTAATGAGGACAATGCAAGAAAATGTGGGAGATCATCCAAGGACAAAGGCAGCTATTCGTATCCGGATACCTCGCCGGCCTGCGGTCTGTGCGCGGTTGAAACAGCGCAACTCTTGTAACCGTCTCTTATGAACGACATGGATCACTCCGGAGCATCACCGGCTTGGGAGATAATCAAACCAATATAGAAATTAGGGGCTGAATGATCCTGAGTTTTTTGCACTTGACCGTATTGGGGATGGCTGTCATCCCATTGATTTACTACTCTCTCGCGTTGTTCAGCGCCTGGCAATTTTTTCGCAAGGCGCCCAAAAGGGTAGGCCCTTCCAGCTATACACCGCCGGTTAGCAATCTAAAGCCGATTCGTGGTCTTGATCCTGATGCGTATGAGAATTTCGCCAGCTTCTGCCGCCAGGACTACCCCGAATATGAGCTGGTTTTTTGTGTCGGGGATGAGTCGGATCCTGCGTTGCCCACGATTCAGAGGCTGATCCATGATTTTCCTGAGTGCCAGATTCGTGTCCTGATGGGATCCGGCCGGATTGCAGCGAATGACAAAGTGGCAAAGTTGGCGCGTCTGACGGCGGAAGCGAAATATGAAACGGTGGTGATCAGTGACAGTGACGTTCGCGTCAGGCCCGATTATCTGCGTACTGTTGTTTCTCGGCTTGCGGATCCAAAAGTTGGTGCTGTGACGTGCTTCTATGCTCCGGTTCCCAGCGAAGAAACAACATTTGTGCAGCGGGTCCAGTCGGTCGGCATGCTTTCCGATTTTTATGCTGGAATTCTGGTGGCAAGACAACTGGATGGGGTGAAATTCGCACTGGGGCCCACAATTGCGACGACACGCACACACCTTGCAGGGTTTGGCGGCTACGCAGCCATTGAAAACCGTCCGGCGGACGATCTTTTAGTGGGCCGTTTGATTGCGGCGCAGGGCTATGAAGTGGAGCTGCTCAACTATACGATCCAGACAGTATCCGACTTCCATTCCCTGCGCGATCTGTTTATGAAGCGCCTGCGTTGGACTGTAGTGATGCGGATTATGCGTCCTTGGGGGCATTTGGGGTTGATCTTTACACTGGGCCTGCCATGGGCGCTGGCTGCGATTTTTGTTCAGCCTACCGCTGAAGTCGCTTTTGCCTATTTGAGCGCGTATTTCGCCTTCCGTATTGCCATGATGGAAGTGGTTGGGAGATGGGGTCTGAAGCAGCCGGGGATCTATAAGAAGCTTTGGCTGCTGCCGGTTTGGGATTTGCTGGCCGCGTGTATCTGGCTGACTTCGTTTACCCGCAATAGTATTCGTTGGCGGGATGGATACTATTACATTCGCAATGGGGAGTTGGTTCCGGTTGATCCTGCGGCTGCTATGCGGGCGGCAGAGAAGGCTCCGGAGCGGGTTTAGTTGGCGGAAACCCTTTCCTTGGTTGCGAGTCCAGTTTGTGCCGTCCCCTAAAGGGGACTCGGATTTCGTTGTGGTTTTCTCCCGCCACTTCCGTACCGGGCTCTGGATTGTCCTGTCCCTTCGGGACTGGTGCGGCAGAGCTAAATGAAAAGCCCAGGATTTTCTAATCCTGGGCTTTTCGTTTTGTAGCCTGGTTATTGGGCGGTTTTTGCTAAGACAGGGCGTTCTGCTCGCCGGTCGTTTCTTGCGTTGCGCCAGTTGACTCGGGGCAGGAAGAGCGCTGTATCGATGCGGTCGCGGTAGCGCACCGCTATGTCGATGAGTGAATCGAGCAACGAATCTGACAGCAGGTGCGGGGACAAACCCAGGTCGATGAGCTTGGAGTGCTTAGCGTTGTAGTAATGCTGCTCTGCTTCCACGCGTGGATCGGGCAGATTATCGATCTCCACCTTTAGGCCTGCCTGCTTGCCCACTTTTTGTACCAGGTTGGCGAGGTCCAACACCGAAAAGTGCTCAGTGAATTGGTTGAAGACGCGGAATTCGCCTTTACCGGCCGGATTCAGGCAGGCCAACTCTACGCAGCGGACGGTGTCACGAATGTCGAGGAATCCGCGAGTCTGTCCGCCTTTGCCGTAGACCGTTAGAGGATAGCCGAGGGCGGCCTGAGCGCAGAAGCGGTTGAGCACGGTGCCGAAGACTTCGTCATAGTCGAAACGGTTGATGAGCGCTTCATCCAGGGCAACTTCGTCGGTCATGGTTCCGTACACCACACCCTGGTTCAGGTCGGTGGCACGTATGCCCCAGATCTTGCAGGCGAACATCATGTTGTGGCTGTCGTGCACCTTGGAGAGGTGATAGAACGACCCTGGCTGCTTGGGATAGGGAAGCACGTCCTTGCGGCCATTGTGCTCGATGGTGATGTATCCCTCTTCGATATCGATGTTGGGTGTGCCGTATTCGCCCATCGTGCCCAGCTTTACCAGGTGGCAGTCGGGCTGGAATTCGCGCAGCGCGAAGAGCAGGTTCAGCGTGCCTACTACGTTGTTTACCTGGGTGCCCACCGCATGGCTGCGATCGATCATGGAATACGGAGCGGAGCGCTGCTCTGCGAAGTGAACAACGGCTTCGGGCTCGAAGGTCTTGATGGTGGAGGCCAGGAACTCGTAGTCGGTTACATCGCCGACAAACAATTCGATGGTCTTGCCGGTGAGTTCCTGCCACACGCGAAGACGGTCGGTAAGAGGGCGGATGGGAGTGAGCGACTGCACACCTAACTCGTGGTCCCAAAGACGGCGCACGAAGTTGTCGATAATAGCGACGGAATGTCCGCGGTTGGAGAGATAGAGCGCGGTAGCCCACCCACAATAGCCATCGCCTCCAAGTACAGCAATCTTCATGGATTCCTCAATTCACCTGCTGAATGACTGTTTTCAAGTCTAGCAGGAGGGTCATTGGTGTATACGACTTTGCCTCCACCGGTTGCGACTACGTGAAGTTTGTCTTCGCCCACAAGCCTCAAGAGCCGTGGCGTGGCAGTGAGCTTGGTCACCAGGTAGTAGCGGGCCGGCGTAAGCCATAACTGCTGGAATTCAGTGTCATTGATAAAGACGTTAGGAGCGCCGGGAGCGTAGGAGCCATATTCAAGATTATTCCAGCGCCCGTTCAGCAGGAGCTCGGTCTGGTTGGTGTAGTACGCGATCGATGAGTAGATGTAGTACTGGCTGTCGACAATGATGGTGCCTGGCGGACCATTCAGGATCGCTCGCGCCAGCGGGCGCGAAGAAAGAAAGGGATCGAAGGTGACCATCGCCAGGCGCGCGGCCTGAAAGAACACCACCATCATCACGGCAACAGCCAGAAAGGCGCGTTGGCCTGCCGTACGCAATGTGCCCAGGCAGCCAATCAGGAAGGCGACCGCCGCCAGCGCCAAAGGAAAGCGCAGGTAAGCGAAAGAATCCAGCGTGAGGTCTTCCATATGGCCGAGGGAGAGCTTATACGCCGTGGGATGCTTACTGAGAGCCGCGGTGATATCACCCGGAGTAGGCACATGGCGCACGGCAATCAGGATGGCAATCGCCGCAATTGCTGCCAATGCCGTGATTACCGTGAGGGCGCGGGTTCCCCAGCGAATGCGGCGTCCACCCATTGCCATCGCGGATCCCAACAGCAAAGCCAGCGCCGGATAGCAGGGCATGGAGTAGTACTCCTGCGTGGTGGAGAAGGTGAAAAAGAGGAGCAGGAAGCCCGTCCAGCAGAGAGCCAGCAGCCGCGTGCGCCCAGCGCGGTCTGTTGGCCGGTAGGAAAGCTTGAAGAGTGCGGGGAAGTAAACGCTCCAGGGGAACAGCCAAATTAAGTGAAAGAGCCAGAAGTAAAGGCGGGGAACCGTAGCGTAATCGCGTGGATAGCGCAGGTTAAGGAAGCGGAGCAGTTGCTCGTTGATGAAATAGAACCAGAGAAAGCCGTGGTACACGCCACCGCCGCTGTGCAGGGTAAAAGCAAAGATGGGCGGGTTGCGGATCGTAGCCAGAACGTGCCAGGGCACAGCGATCACCAGCATGATCAGCAGGCTGGTGAAGGGATAAAAGCGTTTCCAGTTAGTCAGTGAAAAAGCCCGGCGGTCGAACAGAAAATAAAGGATTGCGGCGCCCGCAGGGAAAACCAGGGCGATCAGGCTTTTGAGAAGCAGGCCCACGCCAAGACTGGCTGCCATTATGTAGGCCCAGGCGCGTGGGTTAGTTTCCTGGTCGTCTAACACCCGCAGAAAGGCCCACATCGAGAGAGCGATGGTGAACGTCAGCATGACGTCGGGAATGAGGATGCGGGTAAAGAGAAAGAGGCCAATGCAGGTGGCCATGCACAGGCCGGCATAAAAGCCGGCCAGCTTGCCGAAAGCCCATTTGCCGAATGCCGCCGTCAACCATGCCACGCCGATGGAGGCGAGCGCCATCGGGATGCGTGCGGCCCAGTCGTACACACCGAAGATCTTGTACGAGATCGCCATCAGCCAATAGATAAGAGGCGACTTCTCGAGATAGACAATTCCATCCAGCCGGGCTGTAACCCAGTCGCCGGAGGCGAGCATGTTGCGCGCGATCTGGCCCTGAACAGCATCCACATCGTCCATGAGGGAGGGTGGGGAAACAATGCACGCCAGATAAACTGCGGCGGCGATCAAGAGAAGGATCGCTAAATAGGTGTGCCAGCTCCTTCGGCTACCAGGACCGGGAAGTTTTGGGTCGACGGCAGAGTCGACTGGATGCGCCATTGTTTCATCCACAGAAACAGGATCATTAAACCCCATAGGTGATATCCCAGGTTTGCCCGTCTCGCCAGGTGGAGTTGTAAATAGCTCTCAATGGTATCGGCGCGGAACAAATCAGAATGCTCAAATAAACCTTCTTTCAGCGTCTCAAGCATGAGCGTGCGCAGGGGGCCGCGGAGCCATTCGTGCGCGGGAATGTCGAAGCCGACCTTTTTGCGCTGGAGAATCGAGGAGGGCAGCTTGTCTTTCATCAACTGCTTGAGAACGAACTTTTGTTGCGAGCCGCGAACCTTCAGATTGTCGGGTAAGGTGGCGGCAAATTCGAGAATGCGGTGATCGAGAAAGGGAGGCCGCACTTCAACGGCGTGGGCCATGCTCATGCGGTCGGACTTCACCAGGATATCGTCCGCCAGAAAGTAGCGTTGATCGAATTCCAAGTAAGGATGAAGGCCCTGGTTTGCCGTTCGCGCAAGTCCCTCGAGGATATTGTCCATGGCCCCCGGCAGCGGGCGCCGCAACAGCTTGGCCTTTGCCGCCTCAGAGAAGGTTCCGTTCCAATAGACGTGTGCCTGTTCCGGCGGCAACAGGCATCCTTCGAGGAAGCGCTTGAGTTTGTATTCCAGGCTGATCTTTTCGTCGGATACCGGCCAGTAGCGCAGTCCGGCAAGAGCCAGGCGAATGGCCGGCGAGGGGATTGCGCGCGCCCTCGCGGCGAACTGGTTGGCGCGATAAGTAAGATAACCGCCGAAGATCTCATCTGCGCCTTCTCCGCTGAGGGCCACGGTGGCATGGCTTTTGCACATGCGGGAGAGAAACCACACCGGTAGCGCGCCGGCATCGGCACTGGGTTCATCCGAGTAGTAGGCGAATTGTTCGATGGCCCCTTGCAGATCCTGTTGCGGGTTCAGATCGAGTTGCTCGTGGTCAGTGCCGTAATGTGCGACCACGCGCTGAATGTGTTCCGTTTCATCGAAGCTGCGGCCGTTGAAGGAGATGGAAAACGTCTTCAGCCGGGAATGATTGGTGCCGGCAGCGTAGTGCAGGATGGTGGAAGAGTCGATGCCCCCGCTCAGCCAGACTCCCAGCGGAACATCAGAAAGCAGGTGTTCGCGGACGGATTGCTGGAGTAGAGAATCCAGCTCCTCTGTGGCACTGTTTAGATCACGCGCTTGTGGCGAAGCGGCTGGGAGTTTCCAGTAGGCTTCGGTACGGATTTGACCATCGTGCCACTCATACCAGTGGCCGGGTGCAAGTTTTTCCACTCCATGCACCAGCGTCCAAGGGCAAGGGACATAATTCAGAGACAGGTAACAGTCCAGACCTTCCATGCTGAGCCGTCGGTCAATCTCAGGATGGATAAGTACTGCCTTGAGTTCGGAACCGAACAAAACATCCTCGCCATACCGAGCCAGATAGAGAGGCTTGATACCCATGCGGTCGCGAGCCAGCACAAGGCGACGTGTCGACTTGCGCCACAGGGCAACAGCGAACATTCCACGGAGGCGAGCAAAACATGCGGTATCCCACGCGAGAAAGGCATAGAGCACTGTTTCAGTGTCGCAATGGGTGTGGAAGCGATAACCGAGGGCTTCCAGTTCGGGCCTTAGTTCGAGGTGGTTGTAAATCTCGCCGTTGAATACGATGACAGTATCGCCGTCGCTGGATGTGATGGGCTGGTCGCCTGCAGCCAGATCGAGAATTTTGAGGCGAGTGGCGCCCAGAGAGCAGAGGCGGGAGTTGAAGACTCCCTGCTGGTCTGGTCCCCGGTGGGTAAGGGTCGCGGTTGCGGCGCGAATCCTATCCGGATCAGAAGTCCAGCTTTTCTGGGTAAAGCCAGCAATGCCACACAAATCGATAGCGCCTTTCGCACCTGAATGGTGCATTCCACCAATCTATAGTTATATCGCAAACACGCCAGTGGCCTGAGCACCGGCTAGTACAATCGTGGAGTGGGTTTCAGGAGTGAATGAAGTCGCATAAGCCGCCACATCTCAAGACGTTTTTGCTGATCCTGGTGATGGTGATCGCAAACCCGCTGGGAAACACTTTCCTCGGCGAGGGCATGAAACGGGCAGGGAAGATTGCAGTCTGGCCGCCTGGTCAGGCTGTGCACACCGCGCTACACATTGGCGCCATCACGACTATCTGGCTCGGAGTCGCGTCTCTGCTTGCCTTTTTCCTGGCTAATATCCTGGTTTTATCGTGGGCAGATTACAGCTATGTCCAGCCAGCGTCCTCTGTAGCCTATGGAGTGACTGCTTTGCTGGGATACTTCATGCTGGGTGAAGCGGTTTCTCCGCTGCGCTGGCTGGGTATTGCCGTCATCTGTCTGGGCGTCCTGGTCGTGGGGCAAACCAATCCAAGCAGTCAGAGACATACCGCCAAGGCGGCTCAACTTTGAGCCCAGGGGAGCGGTTATTGGTTCGATGGCTGGCTATTCATAATGCACCGGAAGCATGTAGAAAGCGCGACGAAAGCTGCGCAAATCAAGAGGGCCGGAACATCCAAAGAGCAGGTGCTCCAGCAAGCGACCTGAAGCATGTCGGGATCAGTGATGTCCGTTAGGTGGCTCGAGACAGTGCTCTTTACTCTTATTATTGCGTGCGGCACTTTTGGTGAACTATCGGTGTCGCGGGCGATGAAGTCGATTGGAGAGGTGAAAGACTTTCGCCCCCAGGCCATCGCCGGCGTGATTTTCCGGGCCCTGCGCGTCGGCTGGATGTGGGTAGGAGTAGGCTTGATGGCGCTGGCGTTTTTCTCCTTGCTGGGCGCGCTCTCCTTCCTGAACGTAAGCTTTGTGGTGCCGGTAACAGCTCTGAGCTACGTGGCCGGAGCATTCGGAGCGATGTTCTTTCTGGGTGAGCATGTCAGTCCGCGGCGGTGGTTGGGCGTGTTTCTGGTTGCGGTGGGAGTCACCCTGGTGTTTTTGGGGAATCGATGAGCACATCAGCTTCAGTTGAGTCTGGTCGCAGCACGAAGCAGATCGCTTTACGCGAGATTTTGCTGCTGGCGGTCGACTCTTTTCGGCTGAATCAGATACGCTTCGCACTCACCGCGTTGGGTATGGTGATTGGTACGGCATCGTTGGTACTGGTCGTCACCATCGGACTCTCCGGCAGGCAGTATGTGCTCACCGAGATTCAGAACATCGGTACCAATCTCATTTGGGCGGAATATGCCGGCCTTTCCGACGCAAGCAGTTCGTCTAACCGCGATTACCTCACGGTAGATGATATGCGTGCCGTGGAACAGCAGGTTCCAGGCATTCAGGCGGCCTCTCCGGTGCTTAACCTGCACCAGTTCTTTACCTCGGGCGCGGGAAGGGAGCGCGATGTCCTGATCCTTGGCGTGAATCCGGAGTACGCTTCGATCCGCCGGTTATATCTCGTAGCCGGGCGCTTCTTCGATGAGCAGGATTCCTTGAGCCACAGCCACGCGGCGGTGGTGACCGAAAAGTTTGCCCTGGCGCAGTTCGGCAACCCGGATGAAGCAATTGGCCGTACGCTGGCCATCTCCGGCGTTCCCTTTACCGTCATCGGCGTGTTTCGCGAACGGTTTGATACCTTCGGCCAGTCGGAAATTGTCGACGAGACGGTCCTGATCCCGTATACCGTGGCGCGTTATTTCACCGGTACTGAGGCCGTCAATCAGATTTATTTCTCGATGACGGACCCAGGAAGTGTTCCCTGGGCTACGGAAGCGATTCGGAAGGTCATCAAATCCCGGCATCGCTCTGAGTCGGTTTATGACGTTGGAAATCTGGCGTCGGTGCTTTCCATGGCAGGTAAAACGGCAACTGCCTTCAGTATTCTTCTGCTGCTGTTTTCGCTGGTCACACTGCTGGTGAGCGGTGTGGGCATTATGAATATCATGCTGGCTACCGTTCGGTCCCGTATTCGGGAGATCGGCATTCGTAAGGCGCTGGGAGCAACCTTCCGCGAGATACAGCTGCAATTTTTGGCTGAGGCGGTGCTGATCTCGCTCAGTGGGGGCATTGCAGGGGCGATTCTGGCGATGGCGCTACCGCTGCTGGTAGCCTTTTTTACCGGGTACCACTTAGAAGTCTCGTGGTTATCGGCAATTCTGGCCATACTGGTTTCGTGCGGTGTAGGAGCCGCATTTGGAACTTTTCCGGCAGTGCGAGCGGCGCGAATGGACCCGGTCGAATCGCTTAAATACGAGTAGAATCGTAGATATCAAAGGGGGTTAGAGCAATTTTTTCATTGCCTTTGCCTCATCAACGGTATATGCTACAAGAGCGTCGAATACGATTTTGGTTCTCAGCTCGTTATGCTCTTGATGTCCGCACTACCTGCAGATACCCCAATTGAATTCAGCGTCATCTCGTTACTCAAGGAAGAAGCACAATGGAACAAGGTACAGTTAAATGGTTCAACGATGCCAAGGGGTTCGGCTTTTTGAGCCGTGCAAATGGTGAGGATGTTTTCGTGCATCACACAGCGATTCAGGCAACCGGTTTCCGCACTCTGCAGGAAGGCCAGGCGGTTCAGTTCAACGTTACCAAAGGCCCCAAGGGTTGGCAGGCTGAGAACGTTCAAGTTCTGTAGTTTGTAGTTTTTAGTCAGTTCGACGCAGGAAAAGACGGCAAGAGCGCGTCTTTTCCTGCAATTCCACGAGTAGATGTTGGCCTCGCGAGTTCATGGCCTGTTCTACACATCCTTCCGCACGTTTCTTTCCCGCCCACGCATCAGATAAAATCGCTCCCAAGGAGAACCCATGTTCCGAGCGTCTGCTCTTTTGTTGCTTCTGTCTTGCGGAGTCTTTGTGGGTTGTGAAACAGGTAGCACCGCACAAAATGTAAGCACCACTGGCTGGAAGGGGCAGAAGGTCGGCAAAAGCTCAAACGTCGTTGGTACTGTACCTGCTTCCACCACCGGCACTCCGGGCAATATCCAGGAACCCCAGCCAATACCCCCACAAGATCCGCCCAAAGCAACGCAGAACCTTGACAGTGACTAAAGTTCGAGTCTGATAGTCTCGAAACCCGGTACATCTTATCCCCTCAAATGGAGTGCGTGCATGCCCGAGCCTGATGTAACGATTACCGTGCGTCCCAATGGACCGCTTCGCGTGGAAGGTCCGATCAAGTTGGTAGATAGCGATGGTAAAGTAATCGATCTAACTGGTAAGCCGGCTGTCTCTCTCTGCCGCTGCGGAGCCTCTGTGAACAAACCGTTCTGCGATGGTACCCACTCCAGGATCGGTTTTCAGGCTGCGGCAATGGCCGTACCAGAATCGAAAGAAAAGCTCTAAGGACTGGAGACACCCTCCCCGCAGCCTGGTCACACGTTGGCGTTACAATGCTGACAAGAGTTACATGAGGAACTTCCGGTAAGTTCGGCTCATTCAACCGTAATCAGCATGCGTCTTCCCGTTGCAAGCGGCAATCGCTTGAAACGCATGGCCAACCGCTATGGCTGGACACCATAGCGATGCGAGCGCGCGTTTGGTCGAGGAAGGCCTGCGCCGATCCGAGTTCGCCTTCATAGACTTTCGTGATTCAGCGGCAGGACGGCAAGCCACCATACAGGGCAGCAGCCTCGCTGTATGGGGGGTCATCCTTATTTTCCGTAGCTACAAAGAGAATCCGACGGCAACCGCAAAGCATTTGCGATGGCCCGAAGCCAAGGTACGGGCAGCCATCCATTACTCCGAGGCGTTTCCTGACGAGATTGAGCA
>Ga0335073_10009064_pt1 | contig 13955 bp, 13 predicted proteins | sample Lox_Sample_22_FD_207093 | JGI IMG/M metagenome (GOLD analysis project Ga0335073, IMG submission 207093) | Soil microbial communities from Loxahatchee National Wildlife Refuge, Florida, United States - Lox_Sample_2.2 | ecosystem: Environmental > Terrestrial > Soil > Wetlands | place: USA... | reverse complement strand
CCGCGCGCCTCAAGCTGACCAGTTGCGATGTCCGCGCCAGCGTTGTCTGCCTGCGCGCCTGGTACGGAGACTCGCACGGCGGCTACCGCCTCAGCCGCGACTTTTACGAGGGCGACCGCGCCATGCGCGAGTCCGGCTTCGATACCAGCAATCGCTTCGGCCCTTTCTCCGGCTCCACGCAACACTTTGCACCCGTTTGCCTCAACAGTCTGCTCTATCGCTACGAGCGCGACATGGCGCACTTCGCGCATCTACTCGGCAAGCCGCAGGACGCGCTGCATTGGGATCGCCGCGCCACGGCGCGCGCCGCCGCAATGCAGCGCTACCTCTGGCGTGGGAAAGAAGGCGTCTTCGCCGACTATGACATTGTTCACGCTCGCTCGTCCGACTATGCCTTCATCACATCGCTCTATCCGCTCTGGGCCGGCGTCGCCACGCGCGAAGAAGCCAACAAAATCGAGTCGCAGCTCAATCTCTTCGAGCGCCCCGGCGGCCTCTCCACCAGCAACACCAATACCGGCCTGCAATGGGATGAGCCTTACGGATGGGCGCCGACCAACTGGATCGCTGTCGCCGGCTTGGAGGCCATGGGGTTTCACGCCGACGCGATTCGCATCGCGCAGCACTTCGATGCGACCGTCGATGCGGGCTTCGCAGCCGACGGAACCATCCGCGAAAAATACAACGTCGTCACCGGCAACGCTCAAGTCGCCGTCAGCACCGGCTACATGCAAAACGTCATCGGCTTCGGCTGGACAAACGCTGTGTATCTGAAGATGAAAGGAATTGCCGATCACTCCGCGCCGTGAGCGAGCTTTCAGCCATCAGCTCTCAGCCGTCAGTTCCTTCGGGAAACTCCAGCCGGCTGAAAGCTCACGGCCGGTTTCACCGACTGCGCTTCCACCGGATGATTGAACCGGATCAGCCCAACCCACATACCCATGTCGTCACGCCGCCACTCGAGCGAGCCATCCAACTGGTTCGCGATCCGATCCGGCGGCATATCGTGATGCAGCCCGAAGTAGCGCTCCTCAAGCGCTCCGCCATCGAGGTTGAACAGCGGCTTCAGCGGATCGTACTTCGTCGAAAAGACGAGTGCGGCTGAGTAATCCGCTTCCTCCTGCGCAGCTCGATCGATCTGCGGCGGCGAGAAGTCGTCGATCTCCACCACGTCCCACGGCTGCTTCACGTAGCCCAGCTCCGGCTTCTTCAGCTCATCGCTCATCGGCCACGCCGTCAGCACCGTCGCTCCCGGATAGCGCTTACGCAGCTCCGAAATTCCCGCCTGGTGCATGCGGATCACGCGCGCATAGGCCAGGTTGTCCTCGGGCGCAAATCCATACGGCGGATTGACAAATAGCCCAACAAAAAACGCTGCCGCGGAAACCACCGCCAGCCCGTGCCAGTACGGCACGCGACGGTACAACGTCGAAACCGCCATCAGCAGCACCAGCGGGTACATCGGCAGCAAATACCGCGTAAGCAGCGCGCCGCCCAGTACGCTGAACAGTACGGCATCGACCAGAAGAAGAGAAAACATGCGCAGTAGCACCATCCTGCCGAGCGAAGCGCGTTCGTGTCCTTCGCTGTCAGGCCGCGGTGCAAGCAACATCGCCGCGCAGGCCATCAGCACCGGCACAAAGAGATTCATGTGCGCCGTCAGATGCAGAATTCGATGCCCGAATGCCGCCACGATCCGTAATGGCGTCAGCGTCGCCTCAGCGTTATAGCGCAGGTATTCCGGATTGCCAAACAAGAATCCAGTCTTTGCGTAGTGATACGCGTACCACCCTATCAAGGGCACAACGCAGCTCAAAAGCCACGCAGCTTCCTTCAACAAACGAGGACGCGCCGGCCCACCTCGCCGGATTGCCTCGCCGACGTTCACCGCTGCAAGCGTTAGCGGAATCGCAATCGCCGTCTCCTTTGACAACGCCGCCGCGGAAAACCACAACGCCGCTGCCCAAGCATTGCGTCCGCGATTCGGGAGCGCATAGGCCATTCCCCATATTGAACAGGCCGCCGCAAAAATGTCGGCATGGGCAAGCGAACTCTGCGCAAACCAGGTGGGATAAAGCCCGGTCAGGAAAACGGTCCAGAAGGCAACCGCGGGCACACCAATCAGCCGTACCGCAAGCCGCCATACGCCCAGCAGCGCGAGCGTCGCCACCATCAGCACAGCCTCGCGCGTCACCTCGGGATAGTAGCCACAGCATTTCCACCACAGCGCAAGATAAATGCTTGGCAACGGCGGGTGCGCATTGGTCAGAGTCGTCGTCGGAATCAGCGAGCCGGTCCGAAAAAAGTCCCACGCGGCGGGAATGTAGTATCCCGCCTCATCCCAGTAGTACGGCAGCCGCAACAATGTGAAGTGGCTGGCATACAGCGCCATGAAGATGACCGGAAAAATCATCCATATGGGCAACGGCCGGTCCAGCCGCGGGTTCAGAATTCCCTTTAGGCGCAAGCGATCACCCCTCCGCCATCTCCGATCGTCTTGCGCAGCTTGGCCACGAACTCAGCCTCTGTTCCCGGGTCGTTTTTCGCTACCCATCGATCATCTACTTTCGAAGCTCGGAGAGGTGGATGTCCGGTTTCTCAGCCCGATCGTTGACGCTCCCGAAGAGGCGGCGAGCCGAACTCCGATCCCTGACCCCTGTTCCCTGATCCCTGTTCCCTGCTTAATTCACCGGCCCGCGCGGAAAACTCTGGTTCTGCGGCTCAAGGTTGAGCGTGCCGAAGGCCTGCTCGTACTGCGCGAGATTCTGCCCCAGCACATTCCACAGGGCTTTGGCCTGCTGCGGGCTAAGAAACACAGCCTGGTTGTTGCGGATGGTCACTTGCTCGGGGCTGTCGCTGGAAGCAAGCCCAAAGACCAGCTGAAAGTCCCACACACTCACGCGCACCTGCACGCTGTTGGCATAGGTTTCGCGATAGTCAGGGGTCTGGGTCAGATTCACTTGTGGCTGCTGCGGCGTTGGACTCATGATGCAACCAGATTACGACATGAAGGCAGCGGTCAGCCTTCAGCTTTCTGCTGATCAAGCTTGAACACAAACTCTCGATACTGCACGAAAAAGCTAGAGGCTAGCAGCTAGAAGCTAGTAGCTGTCTTTCAGGTCGCACGCCAGCGGGCATCCCTCACACCGCGCCGTCCGCCCGCAATGCGCTTTCCCCACCGCAACCGTTAGAGCATGAAACTCATTGAAGAGCTGCGCCCTTTCAGATTCCGGATCCGTCTCGAACGCACGCTGAGTCAGATCGGCTAACTGCTCGTACGCAATCCGGCCGCGCCCTGGCGCCGGCGTCACCAACCCATGCCGGTCTGCGATCCGCCGCAGATACTCATCGGCAACAGGCATCGGATGTCCCAGCGCATACAGCAGAATCGCATCCGCCGTCTCCTGGCCGACTCCCGGCAGCTTCAGCAGCCGCTCCCGCAAAACATCCGTCGGCGCGGCCGCCATCTTCTCGAGCGACCCGCCGTATTCTTCATCAAGCATCGCAACGAATGCTTTGAGAGCAGGGGCCTTGCGCGTGTAGAAGCCTGACGGCCGAATCAATCGCCGCAGCCTCGCTAACGACATCGTCCGCAACCCCGCAACCGACACCGCTCCAGCCTCGCGAAGATTTCCGAGCGAGCGCTCCACTGCCTTCCATGCCGTATTCTGCGTCAGGTATGCGCCGAGAATCACCTCAAACTGCGTCTTCACCGGCCACCAATGCTGTGGCCCATAGGCCGCGAACAGCACGTCGTGCATACGGCGCAAGCGCTTTGCTGGCGTAGCTGTTTGGCTGGCGGTCACGGCTTTAGGATAAGGGCTGAGCGAGTCACAGTTCCGCCATCATCGTCGAGCGCACATCGAGGAGTTCATCATGAATAGCCACACCGAGTATCTGGTCTTTGAAACGCGCAAACGGCGCGAGATGGTGCACATCACCGACCAGGTCGAGCAGATCGTTCAGCGCAGCGGCGTCAAAGATGGGTTGTGCTTCGTCTCGCCCATGCACATCACAGCCGCAATCTACGTGAACGACCTCGAAGATGGGCTCATCGAAGACATCGGCAAGTGGCTCGAGGAGTTGGCTCCCGCGCGCCCCGACTACAAGCACCATCGGACCGGCGAAGACAACGGCGATGCACATTTAAAGTCGCTGCTGCTGCATCACGAGACCACGCTGCCTGTGACCAAAGGCAGGCTCGATCTCGGCACCTGGCAGCGCGTTTTCTACGCCGAGTTCGACGGCCAGCGCCGCAAGCGTGTCATCGTAAAGGTCCTGGGCGTGGAGTAGCGGGTCAGCAAGTCGGCGCATGTCGGTCCGTATCGCGAAATCCTTACCGCTTGCGCGGGCTGCGCAACATGGACGTGCCTCTTGACCGATGGGACACGCTTCTCGCTCTCCCGATAGCTGACTCGCTAACTTGCCGACTTGCCGTTTTCACTCCCCATCCGTCACCCTTCGCCACGAAGCGGTCGACGGGGCCGCACCCACCCCGCTAAAATCGACCAACATCCTCGGCATCACCACAAGATCCACGCGGCGATTCTGTGCGCGGCCTTCGACAGTCTCATTGCTCGCCACTGGGTGAAACTCCGCATAGCCGGCGGCCGACACGCGATCCGGCGGAATGAGCTTCATCTCCACAAACAGCCGGGCAATACGCGTAGCACGCGCCGACGACAGCTCCCAGTTGGAATCAAATTCTGCGTTATGAATGGGCACGTTGTCGGTGTGCCCTTCAATGCGCACATCGTATGGCTCGGCCCCCAGCTTTGCCGCAATCGTTCGCAGCGTCGGCGCCGCCTCCACCTTTGGAACCGCCGATCCCGAATCGAAGAACCCCGCCTCGCGCAAACTGATCACGAGCCCATCGGGTCCCATCTCAAGGGCAATTGCGTGCGACGCCACCTGGCTCTCCAGCGTCGTAGCCAGTTCCCTTCGCAATCGTTCCAGATCCGCCTTTACCTGTGTCGGAGCAACTAACACCTCCTTCGACACGCCGCCTGTAGCTGCGCCTGATTGCCCGGCTCCAGAGGCTCCGCTCGAATGATCCGCCCGTGCGTTTCCTGTAAACGTGCCGAGTGTGCGAAATGCCGAATCGATCGCCTGCGAAACCTGCATGTGCTTCTTCTCGTCGGCGCGCGCAAAAGCGTAAAGAACGACAAAGAACGCGAACATCAGGGTGATGAAGTCCGCGTAGGAAACAAGCCAGCGGTCGTGGCCCACCCGGCTTCGCGGCACACGCGGATTCACGCGGCACGCTCCTTTTGCTCGCGTTTCGAGTCCTCAAAGAAGCCGTTGAGCTTGATCTCCAGCATGTGCGGATTCATGCCCTCAAGAATCGAAATCACGCCCTCAAGCATCATTTCGCGGCGCCGATGACCCTCCCGGATGCGGATGCGCATCTTGCCCGCAAAGGGCAGAAAAAAAAGATTGGCAATACCCACACCGTAGATCGTCGCGACAAAGGCAACTGCAATTCCGCGGCCGACCTCTTGGATATCGTCAAGATGCTGCATCACCTGGATGAGTCCCAACACCGCGCCCAGAATGCCGATCGTCGGCGAGAATCCGCCCGCCGACTCAAAAACCGCGGGAAGTTTCTCTTCCTCCTCCGTGATGGAATCGAGGCTCACGCGCATGATCTTGCGCAAATCCGCAGGCTCTGTGCCGTCCACTGCCAGCATCAACGTCTGCTTCAGGAAGGAATCCTGAATTGCGGCCAGGTCCGCATCGAGTGAGACCACCCCGTTCCGCCGCGCCTTGTTCGCAAAAGCAACCAGCTGGCGAATCAGCTGCGCATCCTGCTTGCGCGGCGCCGCGAACAGATGAGCAAGACTGCGAAATGCGGCCGCAACCGTGGTGAATGGAAATTGCAGCAATACAGCGCCAAGCGTGCCACCAAAGACGATCAGCGCCGCAGTCGGCTGCAGAATCTGGCCGATGTTGCCGCCTTCGATCGTCAGCCCGGCCAAAATGCCGGCAATTGCCAGAAAAACGCCGCCAATGCTCGCTTTATCCATTGTGGTTTCTATCAATCTTTCGTAGGGCAGCGCAGCTCTATTTCTTTTCGCCCGAAGCCTGGGTTCTTTGCGGCCCGTCGGTTGTAGCCACGCTCGCCAGATCGATGCCCGCCAGCCCCGCGGCTCGCTCCAGCTCGTCAAAATTCCTCATGCGCCGCGCGACAACTGCCAAGAGGCGCGCCCGGTAAGAAAGAATCCGCTCGACCACCTCGCCCATCTCTTCCCGCACAATCAGCTTTTCCCCGTTGATCAACGTCAACATGGTGTCCGGCGAAGCCTCAGCCGTCTTGATCAGATCGCTGTTCAGCATCATGGCGCGGCCGTTCAGCTTGGTGAGTTCGATCATAGCGTTCACCTTCGCGAAAGTTATCGGCGCAATACTTTCAAGATTGATGAACGAAAGTAAGCCCGATGGAACTGTCCCCTATAGGACAGAAATCCCAGCCGCATAAAGTCCGCATAGGGTACGCCGAAAAAAGGGCCAGATGCGACGGTTCCTCACCGAGAGCAGCGACCCAAGGTCGTTCAATGGGTAGCGCATCCGGAAATGAGCCGCAAATCACCGCATCCAACAAGGAGAACCCCATGTCCCTGGGTGTCTTAAATAACCTCTCCGCGGTGTATGCGGAGAACAATCTCAACAACACAAACAACAGCCTGTCGAAGACGCTGCAACAGTTGTCTTCCGGTTCCCGCATCAATTCGGGGGCGGACGATGCTGCCGGCTTGTCGTTGGTCGACGGCCTGCAAGCCAACCAAACGGCATTGACACAGTCCGGAACCAATGCACAAGAGGGTGTCGGACTTCTGCAGGTGGCCGATGGCGCTCTCTCGCAGGTGACGAGCCTGCTCAACCGCGCTGTTACGCTGGCGACCGAAGTCTCCAACGGCACTCTCAATGGCTCGCAGGAAACAGCGGCGAATCAGGAGTACCAGTCGATTCTCTCCGAGGTGAACAACATCGGATCGACGACCACCTATAACCAGCAAACCGTCTTCGGCGGCTCGGATGTAGGCATCTACACCGGTGACTCTTCTTCAGCAAGCGCCTCAGTCGACAGCCTTCATTTCGCCACGGTGTCTTCGTCAAGCGTGGGAGATGCCGGTGGCACGATGAACTACAGCGCGGGCCAAGGAGTCTTTATCGATCTGCAGACGGGCGCAGCGGGGTCGGCCGTCAACGGCTCGACAATCGTCAATCCCACCGCTGGAACTGCCGTGATGACAGTCAAGAACTGGAATCCTTCAGGCGCCGGCCAGGTCGTCACCAACACGATCAGCACCAATGCCGCCAACGAAACGGTCAATCAGCTCATTAATCAAATCAATAGCTCGGGCCTGGGCGTCACGGCCAGTCTTGAGACCGCAGGCCAGGCAACGGGCGCGTCGGGCGCCACCATCCTGGATGAGGGCATCGAGATCCGGGGTAACGTGGAACAAGGAACCACTCCAAGCGCAGCAAATCCGCAAACGGAAATCACCAACACTGCGATCGGCCAGGAAGTGGCGGCTAACACCCTGACCAGCGGCACGCTCAATGCCTTTGCCGCATCAGGCGTTGGGAGCGCGATGATCAGTTATAGCTCGAGCCAGTCTGGATTTGCCAACCTCACTACCTATGACTTGTCCAGCCAGTCGAACGCAGAAAGCGCGTTAAACGTGCTCAACAAGGCCATCACCGATGTGGCGGCGCAGGACGGTTATATCGGCGCCCAGATCAACACGCTGAACTCGGTCAGCAATGTGCTCAGCACCCAGCAGGAGAACGTCCAGGCTGCCCAGAACGCAGTTCAGGCCACCGACTATGCGTCGGCGTCCTCCAACATGTCGAAGTACGAAATCCTGAGCCAGACCGGCATCTCGGCCCTGGCACAGGCCAACAGCGTGCAGCAGGAAGTGACCAAGCTGCTGCAATAACCTGCAAACTACAACAGGTGGGCATAACCGGGAGGGGCGTCTTTACAGACGCCCTTCCTTGCAATGCCGAATGGGCCGTTATCCCATGAGGATTTCCCAATCCGGCTCAGTGGCGGTTGGCTGATCGGCTGCTTCCGATCCGCAAGGAGAATGCAATGAGCACTGTCGGACTGAGCTTCGGGTCGCCAACCAGCGGGGCGGGATTCAACGTCAGCTCGACAGTGGCGGAAATCATCGGCAACCTCCAGAATGTCGAAACGCCCTGGAAGAACCAGCTCACGGCCCTCGAAAGCCAGGACTCGGTGATCTCGAATCTTGGCACGCTGTTCTCGAATCTCTCCAACGACGTGAGCTCGCTGACCGACTTTCAAGGAGTCATGGCGCAAAAAGAAGGCTCGAGTTCCGACACAAATGTGCTCGACCTCACCGCGGCTACATCGGCAGCGGCTGCGGGGACACATACCGTCACCGTGACCAATCTAGCCCAGACTTCGAGCGGCTACCTCGACGCGATTACCAACTCTTCCGACACGCTCTCCGGCTCCATCTCCATCCGGATGGGCAATGGAACCACTCAGAACGTCGTCATCGGCGCGGCGCCCAGTTCGCCGGCTGCCAACACCATCTACACCGGCAGCGGCCGGAACACGCTCGCCGATCTCGCCAGCGCCATCCACTCGGCCAACCTGGGGGTCTCGGCAAATGTATTGACCGATTCCACCGGGTCAAGGCTCAGCCTGGTTTCCGACACATCCGGCGCTGCCGGCCAGTTGACCATCACATCGAACCTGACCGATCCGAATGCTGTAACCTCAACCAACACCACCGGCACGCTCAGCTACAACTCCGGCGTGACCGGCGAGGATGCGCATCTCACCATCGACGGCGCGCCCCTGACGAGTTCATCCAATACGATCAGCAACCTCATTCCCGGCGTCACCTTCCAGCTGCTCAGTCCCAGCGCCGCAGAATCGGGAGGCAGCCTTGAGCAGGTTCAGGTCGTCATCGGCAACGACAACTCCGGCGTCGAAAGCACGGTCAACCAATTCGTCAGCGACTACAACTCGCTCGTCAGCGCAATCAATACGCAGGAAGGCAACACCAGTTCAGGCACTCCGGAGCCGTTGTTCGGTTCTCCGACGCTCTCTCTTCTGCAGGAGCAGTTGCTGGGCAGCCTGAATACGCAAAGTCCGAACGGATATCTCGACGCCATCTCTGCAACCGCCGGTACAACACTCTCCGGATCCATAACCATCCAGGTTGGCAACGGCACTACAGAAAACATTGTGATTGGCGCCGCTCCCAACTCGCCAGCGGCGAATACCATCTACACCGGATCGGGAAGTGACTCCAACACGCTCTGCGGTCTGGCGAGTGCCATCACCGCGGCCAACATCGGCGTCACCGCCGGAGTTTCGACAAGCAACGGAGAATCCACCCTTACTATGACCTCACAGACCGCCGGATCCAGCGGCGCGCTCGCCGTGACCTCGGCGATTGTTGCCAGCACGCCGGCGACACTCACCTTCACCGATTCGGGATACACCAGCACCACTGCAGATAGCGGAACAGTCGGCACGATCGCAAATGCAGGCGATTCGCTCTCCGGCTCCATCTCCATCCAGGTCGGCAGTGGAACAACGGAGAACGTCGTGATCGGCGCCGCTCCCAGTTCTCCCGCGGCCAACACCATCTACACCGGCAGCGGAGCCAACACGTTGTCCGACGTGATCGATGCAATCAACAATGCGAGTCTTGGCGTGAATGCGGCTCTGACCACTGCGGGAACCGGAATCACGCTCACTTCGTCGCAGATCGGCTCGGCAGGCGCGCTCTCGGTTACGTCGAAACTCGTCGACACCACAAGCCCAACAGATACAACCCTGAACTACAACAATTCCTCCGACATCAGCAGCCTGACTGCGCTCGGCATTAGTGTCAACAACGACGGCTCGCTCGCCTACGACGCCAATACGCTCGACTCCCTGCTCAACACCGACTACAACGGCGTCGTCGGATTCTTTCAGAATGCCAACAGCTGGGGGCAGACATTCTCCAACATGCTTGAGAACTCTGGAACAAGCTCACCAACTGGTGTTCTGAAACTTGCGCAAAGCGCAAACAGCTCGGTCGAATCCTCGCTCAATGCCGAGATTTCGAAGGAGCAAACCTTCATCTCCTCTCAGCAGTCGAGCCTTACCGCAGAACTGAACAGCGCCAACGAAATCATGCAGCAGCTGCCGACGCAGCTCGAAGGCATCAACGAGCTTTACTCGGCAATCACGGGCTACAACCAGAACACCAACGGGTAAGAGGCGGCGAGGGATGGGCAGTTATCGGGAACACGTGCTGGACGGGGCGTCGGCGGTCGATCTTGTCGTGGCGCTTTATGACGGAATCATTCGTTTCCTGTATGCGGCGATCGAGGCGGTCGACCGCGGCGATACCGAGGGCCGCCGCGCTGCGGTCAAGCGCGCGCTCGATATCATCATTCACCTGCAGGCGCGGCTGCGCATGGATGTTGGCGGCAAACCGGCACAATCTCTCAGTGAATTCTATGCTTCCGTCTTTGCGGAAATTCTGAAAGCGTCGCAGGGAGCTTCAAAGCAAAGATTCGAGCACGCCATCGACTGCGTGCGTAACGTGCGCGACGCCTGGCGCGAGATTGCGCGAAATCCAAACGCCGATTCGGGCGCGCCCAAGATGGTTCCAATCGCCGAACCTGCATCCGGTCCGGGTGCCGGATCGAACTGGACAGCCTGAGCAGACATTAAACGACGCCAAGCAGACCGGAAATTCCCGTTCGACCCGCCTGCAATTGCCTGCTTGTGAGTGCCCGCAGTTGTGCAATCCTATCCTCGTGAGCCCGCCTCAAAATTCCGCGGCGGGAATCTGTGTTGCACTATGAGCAATCGAAAATGCCCAATTGAAGTGCTGGCCGTCGCCTGGCTTTACATTTTGGTCGGGACGCTTGGCCTTGTCCGCCACTTTCCCCGCGCCTTGGTTTTTCACTGGGACGACATTTGGATCCTGCTCACCGAACTCCTCGCTGTCATCGCGGGGGTCTTCATGTTGCGCGGCAACAACTGGGCGCGCTGGCTTGCCATCGCCTGGATCCTCTTCCACGTGGCAATCAGCTGGCCGGTGGTTCGTCAGCTTGTTGTCCATTCGGTAATCACCATATTGATTGTCGCCCTGCTGTTCCGCCGTGATGCCCGGCAGTATTTCACCAGCGGCCAGCCCTCCGCCGGCGCAGACTAATCCGCCATTGATCACACTCGTTCTCTGATCGCGTGAAAAACGAATCACCGTGCCCCGTCCATTCCGCGCTTTTTGCGGAAAGGGTGGGAGACCACCAACCCCTCACGTGCGGAATTCATACGAGCAGAAGACTACGCCGGAAGAGCCAGCAGCGCGCCTGCTGAAAGGCTGACTCGCTAGCCCGCTGACCTGCCGGCTTCTAGCCAGCGACCGTCAGCTCCTCTTCGAGCTGCTGCTTCTGGTAGAGGCTGGCGTAGTAGCCATCGAGGGCGAGCAGTTCGTCGTGCCGGCCGATTTCAACGATGCGTCCTTTGTCGAGAACGGCGATGCGGTCGGCATTGCGCACCGTTGACACACGATGTGAGATCAGAATCGTTGTCGTATTCGCCGTGTAGCTGCGCAGCCCGCCCAAAATGCGCTCCTCCGTATAGGTGTCGACGCTCGCCAGGGCATCGTCGAGAATAAGGATTGCCGGGCGCCGCAGCAACGCACGCGCGATGGCAGACCGCTGCTTCTGGCCGCCAGAGAGCGTCACGCCGCGCTCGCCGACCATTGTCTCGAACCCCTGCGGAAACTCCTCGAACTCCCGGCGGATGTGCGCCGCGCTTGCGGCCTCGAGAAGCTCTTCGGCAGTAGCGTTCGGCGCGCCGAACTTGAGATTTTCGCGAAGCGTCTCGCTGAATAGGAACGTCTCCTGCGGAACCATGCCGATGTTGCGGCGCAGCACAGCAAGCGGATATTCGCGCACAGGCCGGCCATCGATCAGCAGCGAACCTTCAGGCGCATCGTAGAGCCGGGTGATCAGATTCACCAGCGTGGATTTTCCTGAACCAGTGGGTCCCACAATAGCCAGGCTCGACCCTGCCGGAATCTCGAGCGAAATGTTACGGAGCACAGGCGTCGCGTCCGCGCCCTCGCCATAACTGAAGTTGAGATGTCGGAATTCGATATCTCCGTTCAGCCTGTGATCTGGTCCAAAAGCTGAAAGCACGGAGTGCCGGTCGTCGATGGCCGGTTCGGCTTTGAGCAGTTCATCGATGCGCTTCACTGAGGCCGTGCCGCGCTGGAAGATGTTGATCACCCATCCCACGGCGATGATCGGCCAGATGAGCAGGATCATGTAGGTGCTGAACGCCACAAACTGGCCGACATTGATGCGATTGGCGAGAACCAGGTGACCGCCGACCAGCAAGGTGATGATCATGGAAACGCCAAGGATGAACTCGAGCGTGGGCCAGAGCATGCCCATCAGCCGCACCAGCCGCAGCGCGCGGCCTATGTACTGGCGGTTAAGCCTCTCGAAGAGGCCGATCTGCGACTCCTCGCGCGCGAAGGCTCGGATCAAGCGCACGCCGGAGTAGTTCTCCTGCGCCTGCGCCGAGATGTCGGAAAAGCTTGCCTGGATGCGCTCGAAGCGCTCGTGAATCTTGCGGCCGAGATACTGCACCACGATGCTCGCCAGCGGCGCGGGCGCCAGCGCAGCCAGAGTCAGATAAGGACTGATATGCAGCATGAACACCAGAGCGAAAATGCTCAGGAAAATCGTGTTCACGCTGTACATGAGCCCCGGTCCCAGCAGCATGCGCACGGCATTCAGGTCGTTGGTCATGCGCGCCATGATGTCGCCCGTGCGGTAGCGTTGGTAAAACCCGGAGTCCTGTGTCTCCAATTTGCGGAAGAGATCGTTGCGCAGGTCAAATTCTATTTCGCGCGAAATCCCGATCAGGATCCAGCGCTGCGCATACATGAATACGCCTTTCACCAGGTTGATGCCAACCAGCAGCAGCGCAAGCTCCAAGATGAGCCGCTTCGTGGATCCTTGCGCAATCTTGTTGACAGCGATTCCCAGAACGCTTGGGAATTGGACCGCGACGATGTTCGTCGCCACGCACGCCAGCACGCCCCGCACATATCCCCAGCGGTAGCGACGCATGTATTGGTAAAGGGGGGCGAGGTCGCCGAACATAGGTTTATTGTACCGGGAGCTTTGTTGTACCGCGAAATTCGCAGACGATCTCGATGAGCCCGACAATGTGCCTGTTGAACTCGTCAAGTCGATCCGCGGGAATCCAATACTCCTGATGGATGCGCGAGCCCGCTGTCTGGATGGGAAATTGTTTCAGGTAATCGGCCTCGACCTCGAAACGAAGGACGTATCCGATGCCGCCTTCGCGTGTATTCCAGTCGCGCGCAATCTGCGTTGCGTATTCCTCGTTCAGCACGGGGTAAAAAATCGGCTGCTCCGGGAGCCTCGGCGGAAACTCACGCCAGCCGCTGGCGCGAATCAATGCGAGTTCTTTTTCGCCGACGGGCCGAAAGAGAGTCACAGTGTCCGCAGTTTCCTGCTCACGCATATGCCCTGACCTCAGTTCCCGCTTACTGGCTGCCGGCTACTGGCTGCGTACTGTTCCCTTGTTCCCTCGGTCCCTTGTTCCCTGCTTTTCTACGTTGGCGTTCTCAGCAGCAGGTACCCGCCCACCAGCCCAAATAACACATCGGCCGACCACGCCGCCATTAGTGGCGGCAGATAATTCACATTGCCCATGGCTTCAAAGAGCCCCCGCACCACCCAGAAGGCGAGGGCGACGCCGACGGCCACGGCCACGCCGGTCAGCGAGCCCCGCCGTCCCATCGACAGCGCAAATGGGATGGCTAGAACCGCCATGGCCGGGGCAATCAGCGGATACGAGAGCTTGTCCCACAACGCAACGCGAAGTCGCATGGTGTCGAATCCGCTCTGGCGTAAGTCCC
>Ga0335073_10009063_pt1 | contig 13956 bp, 15 predicted proteins | sample Lox_Sample_22_FD_207093 | JGI IMG/M metagenome (GOLD analysis project Ga0335073, IMG submission 207093) | Soil microbial communities from Loxahatchee National Wildlife Refuge, Florida, United States - Lox_Sample_2.2 | ecosystem: Environmental > Terrestrial > Soil > Wetlands | place: USA... | reverse complement strand
GCAGCAACCGGGAGATCGCCTCGGTGCTGTTCATCGCGCCGAAGACGGCCAGCGTACACGTGTCCAACATCCTCGGCAAGCTCGGCGCGGCCAGCCGCACCGAAGCCGCCGCCATCGCCCACCGCGAGGGCCTCATCGCCGAACCGTCAGCACGCTGAGCCGTCAGGACGCTGACATCCCCGGCTCCGGCACGCTCCCGATCCGCGGGAACGGCTCGGTCGAGAAGATGACCTCGACCGGGATCTCGAAGTACGCCGCGATCCGCAGCGCCAGGTGCAGGCTCGGGCTGTACTCGCCGCGCTCCAGGTAGCCCACCGTCTGGTAGTGCACGTTGAGGGCCTCGGCCAGCTGCCGTCGCGAGATGCCGCGCTCGGCCCGCAGCATCGCGATCCGGTTGTAGATGTTCTCACTCATGACGGCGCCTCAGCCTACTCTCAGCATGGCCTTCTCGCGGCGGGCGGCCACGCTCGACCCGGCCTCGCGCCGCGCCATCCGGCGCAGCACGACCGGAGCCAGCACCAGGCCGATGACGGCCCACGCCCCGAGCACGCCGAACGTGGCCAGGTGCCGCCACGAATGCCCGATCTCCACCGAGGCCAGGTGCGCCGGGAGCAGCGCCGAGCGCATCCCGAGCCCCAGCCAGTAGAACGGGAACACCTGCCCGACCCACTGCAGCCAGTGCGGCAGGTGGGTGATCGGGTAGAAGATGCCGGAGATCGCGATCAGGCCGCCGGACGCGAGGGTCAGCAGGCCCGCGCTGCGGGCGTTCGGGATCAGGGAGCCGAGCACCGCGCCGATGGGCAGCGTCGCCACCAGCCCCAGCAGCAGCACCGGGATCAGCGTCAGCCAGGTGGACACCCGGCCTACTGACAGCCCGCTGAACAGGAACGCCCCCGCGAGCGTAGTCGCCACGCTGATCAAGATCATGCCGGACACCGTGACGACCTTGCCCGCCAGGTAGCCGGTCATCCCGTGGGGGATGGCCTTGGCCCGCAGCAAGGTGCCGTCCTCCCGTTCCACCGCCAGCAGGCCGCCCAGCGTGGCCAGCCCGTTGAAGCCGACGTTCATGCCGATCATGCTGGCCATCATCGTGGCGCCCAGGGAGAAGTGCGTGCCCGGCACCGTGGTGGTGCGCGTCCACAGCATGACCGCCAGCAGGATCCCGGTGAAGATCGCCAGCGTCACCAGGTCGTTCACGTTGGTGAACGAGTGCTTCAGCTCGATCCAGCCGCGGCGCGCGCCCAGCCGCGCGGCCGCCCAGCCCGCGTTCATCCGGACACCGCCGAGAGCCTCCGCCGTCCGGTCCCATCAGCCCGGCCGGACTCCGTTTCTGCCTGCCTGACCATAGCCATGTAGGTGTCCTCCAGGCTGGCCCGGCGTATCTCCAGGTCCTCGACGGACTCGCCGTACTGCCGGAACAGGTCGCGGACGAACTTCGTCGGCTCGTCGGCCGAATGCACGAACCGCTGCCCGTCGCGGCTCCACCGCACCTCGGCCTGGGTTGACATCCGCCGGGAGAGCTCGTCGGCCGACCCGTCGGCGATGATCCGGCCGCCGGCCAGGATCAGGATGCGGTCGGCCAGCTTCTCGGCCTCGTCCAGGTCGTGCGTGGTGAGCAGGATGGTGGCGTCCTCGCGGTCGGCCAGCCGGTGCACCAGGTCGTGGAACTCGCGCCTGGCCTCGGGGTCGAATCCGGCCGTCGGCTCGTCCAGGAACAGCAGCTCGGGCCGGCCGACGATGCCGATGGCCACGTCGAGCCGCCGTCGCTGGCCGCCGGACAGGCGGCGGACCCGCTGGCGGGCCTGCCCGGCCAGGCCGACGGTGGCGATGAGCTCGTCGACGTCCCACGGCCGCGGCCGACCGGGGGCCGTGTACGGCGCGTAGTACGAGCCCAGATGCGCGAGCAGCTCGCGGACCTGCCACTTGGCGTGGTCGCGCCAGGACTGCAGCACCACGCCGATCCGGGCCCGCCACGCTTCGCCGCCGTGGGCTGGATCGGTGCCGAGCACGCTGACCTGCCCGGCCGAGCGCATCCGGAAGCCTTCGAGGATCTCGATAGTGGTCGTCTTGCCCGCCCCGTTCGGTCCGAGCAGGGCCAGCACCTCTCCCCGGCGCGCGCTGAACGTCACCCCGTCCAGCACATCGGCCCGCCCGTACCGCATCCGCAGGTCGCGCACGTCGAGCACGAGCTCCTCGGCCGGTTCACCCGGAGCGGGCCGCGTGAGCGGCGCGGACAGAATCCCCGACCAGTTGAGCACCGACATAAGCACCCACCACCCGTATATTGACCCTGCAACGAAAAATAGCAGATGTACTACATACGGGCAAGCGACAACTGCAGTCGGTGGCCCCCCGCATACCGTCTTGGGTACCTGGGGGGCCACCGAGCGCACGAAGGGCTCTGCGGGCGGGCCTCAGCGCGGGGCCAGCTCCACCAGGATCTCGCCGGCGCGGTCGGCGGCGGCTTGCGGCTCGACCTCGGGGTTGCCGACCTGCGGGTCCCAGTTCAGGTCGTAGAACAGCTCGGTGACCCCCTGCCCGGCCAGCCACTCCGCGTCCTCGCGGATCTGCGCGTAGCTGCCCGAGAGCAGCCGGCGGCCGCCGTCGGCGTCCTTGTCCTCGTCCCCGGCCCGCACCACGCCCCGGCAGACGATCCGCACCGCGTCCGGGTCGCGCCCGGCCGCCGCGGCGGCCTCCCTGATCACCCGGCCCGCCTCGCTGATCTTGGTCAGGTCGGCCCGGCTGGAAGTGACCCAGCCCTCCGCGAGCCGCCCGGCCCGTTCCATGGCCGGCCGGGACATGCCGCCGAGCAGCACCGGGGGACCGGGCCGCTGCACCGGCCGGGGGTCCTGCCGCCCGGCCGGTACCTGGTAGAACTCGCCCTGGTAGGAGCTGACCTCGTCGGCCCACAGCGTGTGCAGCACGGCCAGGTACTCCTCGGTCCGCGGCCCGCGCCGGGCGGTGGACGCGCCCATGAGCGTGAACTCCTCCGGCATCCAGCCGATGCCGAGCCCGAGGTCGAGCCGCCCGCCGGACAGCACGTCCACCGTCGTGGCCTGCTTGGCCAGGTAGGCCGGGGCCACGAAGGGCAGGCTGATGGTGGCCACGCCCAGCCTGATCCGCGACGTCCCGGCGGCCACGAACCCCAGCGCCACCATCGGGTCGAGCACGCTGCGGTAGACCGGCTCCATGCCGGAGCCCTCGGGTACCAGCGGCCGGGTGAACGTCCACAGCGACGCGTACCCGGCCTCCTCGGCCTGCGCGGAGAACGCGGCGAGGAATCCTGGTGTGGCCCATGCCCCCGCCACCGGGGCACCGAATCCGATCTTCATATCCTCACCCTATGGGTGCTTCCATTCCGGCGCGGCCCGGCCCGCCACCGCTGCCCGGCCCGCCACCGCTGCCCGTCACCGACCGCACCACGCACCGCCGGCTGCGCGAGCAGGGCAGTACCGAACGGGCTGACCTCGACGCCATCCTCATGGCCGGCGTGATCTGCCATCTCGGGGTCGTGGTGGATGGCTACCCGATGGTCGTGCCGACCGTCTACGGGCTGTCGGGCGACACGCTGTACCTGCACGGCTCGGTGGCCAGCCGCAGCCTGGTGTCGGCGCCGCAGGCCACCATCTGCGTCACCGTGACCCACGTGGACGGGCTGGTCCTGGCCCGGTCGGTGTTCGAGCACGCGGTCAACTACCGCAGCGTGATGATCTACGGCACGCCCCGGCTGGTGACCGGCGCGGAGAAGCTGGCCGGCCTGCGCTGCCTGTCCGAGCACATCGTCCCCGGCCAGTGGGACTACGCCCGCCAGCCGAGCAAGAAGGAACTGGCCGCGACCACCCTGCTGGCCCTGCCGCTGGCCGAGGCGTCGGTGAAGATCCGTACCGGCCCGCCCGACGACGGCGACTCCCCGGACGCGGCCCTCCCGGTCTGGGCCGGCGTGCTGCCGCTGGCCGCCGCCTGGCAGGACCCGGTGCCCGATCCGGTCCTGCCGCCGGACATCGCGCTGCCCCCGCATATCGCGGCCCGGCTCCGTAGCCCGCTGGGGTCGCTGGGATGACCCCGATGCCCGTCGAGCCGCCGTTGTCCACCCGGGGACGTTACATCGTCGACGCGAACGAACCTGGCCCGGCCGCCGGAGTAAACCGGTTGAGCGGAGACGCCGCACCGGGTCGCGCCAAACCGGTAAAACAGGGTCATGGCCTTCACTATGCCGCTGTCGACGAGCGGACGGTTCATCGTCGATGCGAAGGGGAATCGAGTACGACTGGCCGGGATCAACTGGTACGGCGCGAACGAGGACTTCGGGCTGCCGCCGGGACTGGACCGCGTCAGCCGGGTGGCGCTGGCCAATACCATCGCCGGGTTCGGGTTCAACTGCGTGCGCTTCCCGTTCAGCCTGTGGATGACCGAGCAGACCGCCCCGGTGCCCGCCCAGTACCTGGCGGCCAACACCGATCTCGCCGGCTCGACCCCGATGCAGGTCTACGACGCCTGCGTCAAGGCGCTCACCGACGAGGGCCTCATCGTCATCCCCAACTGCCATCTGCTGTTCCGCGGCTGGTGCTGCGTCGACGCCGACAACAACGGCTTGTGGTTCAACGACAACTGGCCGGCCACGAAGTTCTTCTCTGCCTGGCAGGACATGGCCACCAGGTACGCGTCGAACCCCCTGGTCGCCGCGATGGACATCAAGAACGAGCCGCGCCCGGCGACCGTCGGCGGGAAGGTCGTGCAGCCGTCGTGGGGAACCGGGGACCAGGCCGATTTCGCCGCCATGTACACCCAGGCCGGGAACCTCATCCACGCTATCAACCCGGATCCGCTCATCATCTGCGAAGGACTCAGCTACGCCTGCGATCTGACCGGGGTCCTCACCAATCCGGTAGCGCTTGACCAGCCCGGAAAAGTCGTCTATAGCATGCATGACTACTCCTGGTTCCACCCGCAGGGCCAGTCCGCGGCGGCCTATGCCGAGAAGATGAACGAGGCCGGAGGATATCTGGTCAGCGAGCAGATCGCCCCGCTGTGGATCGGCGAGTGCGGCAACAGCACCGGATCGTCGGCGAACTTCGGCCTGGCGTCGTCTGGTGGCGACGACACGCCCGCCGGCGTGTGGTGGACGAACTTCCAGGCCTGGGTCACCGAGAATGACATCGACTGGTGCTACTGGGCGCTCAACCCGCTGCATGGCCAGGCGACGACCCCGGTGACGAACCAGTTGCAGTATCACTGGGGCGACAGCGAGCCGTACGGCCTGCTGGCCGAGGACTGGAGCAGCGTGGCGAACCCCGCGGTCATGACCATGCTGCAGGAGATGATCAAGCCCAGCACCGGACCCGGCGTCAACTGACTATCCGCCGGGCCGGCCCGGAGCGTATCCTAGGCGCAGGCAGCCACGCCTGCCCGATCCGAGCTGTGCCGGCCCGGCGCCGTCCGCAGTGCCTGAAGGACAAGAGCGGCCTAGCCCTCGCGTGGCTTCCTTCATCGTGACCACTGATGGTGGCGAGCGCCGGGCGTAGCCATCGGTTGGGAATGCGATGTCACACGACAAGATCAAGGCCGCGGCGCGCGAGCGGATGGCGCGCACGGGGGAGCCGTACGCGACCGCCCGGCGCGAGGTGGTGGCCGAGATCCAGGCCGCCGCGGCGGCCCACGAGGAACTCGGACCCGAGTACAGCGACGCGGTGGTGGCGTCCTTCCTTGACCGGGTGGAGGAGGAGATAGCCGCCCGGGTGGAAGCCCGGATGGCGCAAGCCCCCCGTTACACCGCGACCCCGCCGGCGCCGGCGCCCGCGGACGAGGACAGCCGCCGGACGATGCTGCGGGGCATCGCGATCGGCATCGTCATCGGCGCGTTCGTCGTCTCCGTCATCGGCGGCAACGCCAACGAGCACGCGCACCGCCTGATGCTGCTCGTGCTGGCCTGCGTGGTGATCTTCGCGGCGGCCAGCGCGGTCAGGCAAGTCCGGGCAGCACTTCGGCGGCCAGCCGCTCCATCTGCTCGCGCTGATCGAACAGCGCCGTGAACAAGATGAGCTCCGCTCCGGCCGCCGCCACCTCGCCGGCCTGGCGAACGCAGTCGGCGGCCGTACCGGTCACCGTGGCCGCCTCGATGGACGGCACCCGCTGCCCGTAGATCCCGGCCAGGGCGTCGTTCATCCGGTTCCTGGCCCGCTCGGCGTCGTCGTCGATCCCGATGTAGACGCGCTTGGCGATAGGAAAGTCCGCCACCGGCCGGCCCGCCTCGTCCAGCGCCGTCCGGACGATCTTGACCTGGTCGGTGAACGCGGCCGTGGGGGAGGACCCGGCGCCGAAGAAGCCGGTGCCCAGCCGCACGGCCCGGCGCAGTGCGGGCTCCCTGGCCCCGCCGAACCACAGCGGCGGATACGGCTTGGTGAACGGCTTGGGCTCCATCGGCGCGTTCTCGAGCTGCCAGAACTCGCCGTCGAAGGTGACCCGGGGCTCGGTCCACAGCGCCTTCATCAGCCCGATGCCCTCGCTGAACCGCGCCACGTAGCGGGCGGGGTCGACGCCGAAGGCGGCGAACGGGCGGCCCTTGCCGCCGGTGCCCACCCCGATCTCGAGGCGGCCCCGGCTGAGCTGGTCGAGCGACGCCAGGCTCTTGGCCAGGTGCACCGGGCTGTGCAGGGTGGACACGAATACGACGCATCCCAGCCGCAGCCGTTCGGTGCACGCGGCCGCGAAGGTCATCGCCTCGATGGGGCTGATCTGCGGCCCGACACTGAGCGTGCTCTCCTGGGTCCAGGCGCTCTCGAAGCCGAGTTCCTCGGCTCGCACGAGATACTCCCGGAAGGCCGCGGGGTCGAACTCGCCGTCGGCGTAGAACTGCGGGATCGCGATCGCGAACTTCATACCAGCAGCGTAGCGGCGCGGCTGGTGCCAGAATCGTTGTGGTGGACGATACGCATCCCAGCCTGGCCGAACGCCTCCGCGCCATCTGCCTGGCCCTGCCCGAGGTCACCGAACGGCCCAGCCACGGCGCGCCGACCTGGTTCGTCCGGGACAAGAGCTCCTTCGTGACGCTGTGGGCCGACGGCCATCATGACAACCGGTTCCCGCATTTGTGGTGCGCGGCGCCGCCCGGAGCGCAGGCCGAGCTCATCGCGTCCGAGCCGGACCTCATCTTCCGGCCGCCCTATGTCGGCGGCCGCGGCTGGCTCGGCGTCCGCCTGGACCGCGACACCGACTGGGCCGAGATCGCCGAGCTCTGCCAGGACGCCTACCGCGCCATCGCCCCCGCCCGGCTCATCGCCCAGCTGGACAGTTAGGGCGTGATCCGGTCAGCCCGATCCGGTCAGCTGAGCATCGAGCGGGCGATCTCGGCGGCGCAGCCCCAGGCCATTGAGATGCCGGCCCCCCCGTGGCCGTAGTTGTGCCATAGCGTGCTGTCGCCCAGCGGCTCCGGTTCCAGCCGCACCTCGGGCCGGCACGGCCGCAGGCCGACCCGGTGGCCGAGGATCTCCGCCCCGCGCAGCCGCGGCTCGACGGCGACGCACCCGGCGATGATCCGCTCGGCGACCTCGGGCCTCGGCTCGGTGTCCCAGTTCCCCTCGTCGTTCGTCCCGCCGAGCAGGATGGTGTCGCCGTGCGGGAACATGTACACGATCCAGGGCGGCTCGGGGTCCCGGCTGATGAGGAACTCATCGATGCCCGGGTTGGCGACGATCACCACCTGCCCGCGCACCGGTACCACCTCGGGATCGGGCACCAGGTCGAAGGCGGCCGCGCCGGAACAGTTGACGATCACGGGAGCGGCGCCGGCCAGCCCGGCCAGCGCGGTGACCGGGGATACCTCGAGCGTGCCGCCGGCCTGCTCGAACCGGTCGCGCAGGTACGTCAGGTAGACCGGCATGGTCACCAGCGGCGCGGTGTAGCGCCAGCCGTCGGTGAAGCCCGCGGGCAGTTCCGACGGCTCGCACGGCCGCAGGTCCGCCAGCAGCCGCATCCAGTAGTACGGCTCGAACGGGGAGCGGGAGACCTCCCGGCCCGCCGCCATCCGCACCCCGGTGCCGGGCTCGGCGGCGAGCTTGGACAGCACCTCGAGCCCGGTCCGGCCCCATTCCAGGGCTCGTTCGGGCGGGCCGACCTTCACCGCCCCCCAGACCGCCCCGGCCGCCACCGATGTGGTCTGCTCCGGCAGTTCCGCCGTCCTGATCGTCACGCTCAGCCCGGCCTCGGCCAGGCTGATCGCCGTCGTGAGGCCGACGGCACCGGCCCCGATTACGAGAACGTCCATAAGCTGACCGTATCTCCGGCCCTCGGTCCGGACGGGACCCGGCCGGCCTGGGCCGTCACTAGGAAACGAGCAGCACGATGGCCAGGATCACGACGAACGCCAGTATCGCGATGCCCGGCACGAACCGCTGGCTGGCCGTCGCCCGGCCGCCGCTTCTGCGCCGGGTGTCACCGGGAACGTAACCCGGGACGACCGGGCCCATGTCCGACGAGCTGTGCGACCCGTGATGATGGTGAGCCACCGGGGTGCCAGGGTGCCCGCCCATGTGCCCGCCGCCCATATGGCCGCCCATGTGCCCGCCGCCGAAACCGCCTCCGCCATCGTGCATGTGTGGCCCCCTAGCTCACGCGACTGGCGATGTCAATGCCGACATAACAGGAATACCCGCTGAAACAGGTGCGTGAACATGCCCAGGTCAGCGCGGCCGGACCAGGGTGAAGGTCTCGAACTCGGTGTAGTCCGGTGTCGGTGCCCCCTTGTCCCCGGTGGCCGGGTTGACCGGGTCCGCGCCGACCGCGTGATAGTGCGTGACCTTGATGCTGGGCCTCTCGTCGGCCCCGGAGCCTGGGTCGACGTCGAAGACCGCGATGCCGTAACCGGTGGCGGGATCACGCCGGGCCGACCAGGTGGCGTCCTCGACCGCGTCGGCCGCGGCGCGCGCGTAGACGCCGGGGGTCGAGGTGAGAGCCGGCCGGTCGGGCTTGGTGAACACCTTGGCCTGCCGCTCGCCGTCGGCGGTGTCGGTGCCGTACTCGTCCAGCGGGGCGTTGGTGCCGCCGCAGCCGAGGATGAGGTGCACCGTGCCCTGGCTGGTGTCGAACACCCCGCTGTCCGTGGTCGTCACCGGGTGCGGCCGCAGGGTGTTGACCACCGCCCCGGTAGCGACGTCCCGGCCGGCGCCGGTGTCGGCCCCGCGCACCGGGAAGGAACGCTCGTAGTCGTGGTCGTGCCCGCTGAGCACCAGGTCCACCTGGTGCTGGTCGAACAGGGGCAGCCACTCCTGGCGGATGCCGAGATCGGAGCCGTTGCCGGTGGCCGAGGACGAGGCCGCGCACTGGTGCATCTGGACGATGATCCAGTCCACCGACTCGTCGCGGCGTCCGGCCGCCAGCGTCCGCTCCAGCCAGGCGGTCTGCGCCCCGTGCGAGTAGCCCCGGAGGTAGAACGACGTGCCCGGCTGGATCGGCGGGTGGCCAGTGCCCGCGGCCGGCGTCAGCGGCGCGGGTCCCGCCACGAACGCGGCCGCGTCCTGGTAGACCACGTCGTCGGCGTCGACCGAGACGAACAGGACCGAGCCGACGCGGAAGGAGTACCACCGGCCGCCGAACCCGGGTACGCGGTTGTCCGGCAGGGTGTAGCGGGACAGGTAGGAGGTCAGGCCCTGCGGGCCGTTGTTGAACTCCACCTCGTGGTTGCCCGGGCAGGGCATCCAGGGCCGGTTCGCGGCCGAGGTCTGGTTGTTGTTGCCGAAGTCACGCCAGACCTGCGGCTGCGCCGTGGGGTTCAGGTTCCCGTAGCACAGGTCGCCGTTGAGCAGGTGGAACAGGGGCTGGAAGGACTCGACCGCCTCCACCGCGTAGGCGCTCTGGCCGTAGGAGAGCACCCAGGCGTCGTTGGGGGTGGCCAGGTCGCCGAAGCTGGTGAAGCGGAACGGGGTCCGGCCGGCCGGGGCGGTGCGGAAGGTGGCGCTGAACGGGTCGGTCACGTTGGCGTCATTGTCGGCGGTCACCGCGTAGGCGTAGGTGGCGCCGGGCCGCAGGCCGCCGACGCGAGCGTGGTAGGTCCACACCGTCTCGCCGCTGATGCCGTCGGTGTACGGGCGGGACTCGGCCGGGACGACCCGCTGCCCGATCCGCACCCGCGCCCTGACCGCCTGGCCGGGCGACGCCCACGACACCACCACGCTCGTAGCCGGCTGATCCCCCCAGGTCAGGTGGATCTGCTCGGGCGTGCCGCCGCCGGCCGCGGCGCGGGCCCGGCGGGCTCGCGTGGCCGCCCTGGCCGGGCTGGCGGTCGCGGCCAGCAGGCCGGTACCGCCGGCCCCGGCCAGCACCTGGCGGCGCGATAGCGGCCAGCGCGAGGACCGCGGACTGTCTGAGTGGGCCGGCATAACGGAACCGTAACGGCCGCGAGTGAACAGCAGATGGCGGCGCCGGCCAACGCGCGCCGCCATCCGGTGAACGTTCGCTCAGATGAGCACCCGGCTAAAGGCGCGTCCAGGCCTCGGTGAGCACCTCGCGCAGGATCCGCTCGATCTCGTCGAAGTGCTCCTGGCCGCAGATGAGCGGCGGGGAGAGCTGGATGACCGGGTCGCCGCGGTCGTCGGCCCGGCAGACCAGGCCGGCGTCGAACAGCGCGTGGGACAGGAACCCGCGCAGCAGCCGCTCGGACTCGTCGTCGCTGAACGTCTCGCGCGTGACCTTGTCCTTGACCATCTCGATGCCGTAGAAGTACCCGGCCCCGCGCACGTCGCCGACGATCGGCAGGTCGTACAGCTTCTCCAGGGTGGCCCGGAACGCGGCCTCGTTGGACCGGACGTTCCCCAGCAGGTCTTCCTTCTCGAAGATATCCAGGTTGGCCAGCGCCATCGCGGACGACACCGGATGCCCGGCGAACGTGATGCCGTGCAGGAACGTGGCCGTCCCGGCCGTGAACGGCTCCATCAGCCGGTCGCTGACCATCATGCCGCCGAGCGGCGAGTAGCCCGACGTGACGCCCTTGGCGAAGGTGATGATGTCCGGCTGGTAGCCGTACCGCTCGGAGCCGAAGTAGTAGCCGAGCCGGCCGAACGCGCAGATCACCTCGTCGGAGACGAGCAGCACGCCGTACTGGTCGCAGATCTCCCTGACCCGCTGGAAGTAGCCGGGCGGGGGCGGGAAGCAGCCGCCGGAGTTCTGGACCGGCTCCAGGTAGACCGCGGCGACCGAACTCGGGCCCTCACGCAGGATGGCCCGCTCGATCTCGTCCGCGGCCCACTGCCCGAACTGCTCCTCGTCCCCGGCCAGGAAATCAGGCGCGCGGTAGAAGTTGGTGTTCGGCACCCGGACGCCACCCGGCGTCAGCGGCTCGAACGCGTGCTTGATGTCGGCCAGGCCGGTGACGGCCAGCGCGCCCATCGACGTGCCGTGGTAGGCGAGCTCCCGGCTGATCACCTTGTACCGGCCGGGTTCGCCGGTCAGCTTGAAGTACTGCTTGGCCAGCTTCCACGCCGACTCGACGGCTTCCGAGCCGCTGGTGGTGAAGAACACCCGGTTCAGGTCGCCCGGCGCCATGTCGGCCAGCCGGGCGGCGAGTTCGATGGCCTTGGGGTGCGCGTAAGACCAGAGCGGGAAGTAGGCGAGCTCGGACGCCTGCCGCGCCCCGGCCTCGGCGATCTCGGTCCGGCCGTGGCCGACCTGGCTCACGAACAGGCCCGAGAGCCCGTCCAGGTACTGCTTGCCGTGCTGGTCGTAGACGTAGGCCCCGGAACCGCGCACGATCACGGGGACCTCGCTGTCCGCGTAGGCGGACATCCGGGTGAAGTGAAGCCACAGATTGCGCTTGGCGGCTTCCTGCTCGTTGCTGATGGCGTCGGAGGATGTCATCTCGTTCCCCATGAATAGGTTTGCTTGCGGAGCTTGAGGTACACGAATGTCTCTGTGCTGGTCACGCAGGGTACGCCGCGGACCCGGCCCAGGATCTCGAGGAGGTGATCGTCGTCCTCGCAGACGACCTCCGCCAGCACGTCGAATGAGCCGGCGGTGATGACGACGTAGTCGATTTCCTCCATGTCGGCGAGCTGGCTGGCCACCTTTTCCAGGTCACCGTCGGTCTTGATCGCGATCATGGCCTGCCGCCGGAAGCCCAGCGTCAGCGGATCGGTCACCGCGACGATCTGCATCACCCCGGCGTCCTGGAGGCGCTGCACGCGCTGCCTGACCGCCGCCTCGGACAGCCCCACGGCCTTGCCGATGGCCGCGTAGGAGCGCCGGCCGTCCTGCTGCAGCTGCTCGATGATCTGCTTGGAGACGTCATCCGGCACGACCCCGCCGGAATTCTGGTACGGGGACGTCCTCGGGCTACGCGCCATACCGCCGTCTCCTTTCCCGGACTCCGGTCACGTCGCCTTCCAGTCAACTGATTTCGTAGGTATATGTAAAGATAGCAACTGAATCGCTTGTTAAGATAGTCCATCTCTGCGAAGCTCGTCGCAGAAGATCACGGGATGGAGAGCTGAAGATGGCCGACCGCGCGCTGCGGAACTTCGTGAACGGCAAGTACGTCGACACCAGCGACGGGCGCACCAGCGATGTCATCGACCCCAGCACCGGCGAGGTCTACGCTCAGGCCCCGGTGTCCGGCCGCTCCGACGTGGACGCGGCCATGCAGGCAGCGGCGAGCGCGTTCGAGGGGTGGCGCGACAGCACCCCGGCCGAGCGCAGCCTGGCCATGTTCCGGATCGCCGACGCGATCGAGCAGCGCGCCGACGACATCATCGAGGCCGAGACCCGCAACACCGGCAAGCCGGTCGCGATAACCGCCTCGGAGGAGCTCCCGCCCGCCGCGGACCAGATCAGGTTCTTCGCCGGGGCGGCCCGGGTCCTCGAGGGCCGCAGCGCGGGCGAGTACATGAAGGACCACACCTCGATGATCCGGCGCGAGCCGATCGGCGTGTGCGCCCAGGTCACCCCGTGGAACTACCCGATGATGATGGCGGTCTGGAAGTTCGCGCCCGCCATCGCGGCGGGCAACACGATCGTGCTCAAGCCGTCGGACACCACGCCGGTCTCGACCCTGCTGCTGGCCGAGATCGCGGCCGAGTTCCTGCCGCCGGGCGTGTTCAACGTCGTCTGCGGCGACCGCGACACCGGCCGTGAGCTGATCTCGCACCCCACGCCCAGCATGGTGTCGATCACCGGCTCGGTCCGGGCCGGCATGGAGGTCGCCCGGAGCGCGGCCGATGACCTCAAGCGCGTACACCTCGAACTGGGCGGCAAGGCCCCGGTCGTGGTGTTCGACGACGCCGACATCGAGGCCACCGCGGCGGGCATCGCCGGGGCGGGCTACTTCAACGCCGGCCAGGACTGCACCGCGGCGACCCGCGTACTGGCCGGTCCCGGCGTCGCCGCCGACCTCACCGCGGCGCTGGCCGAGCAGGCCGCCAGCACCACGACCGGCGGCCTGGACGTCGCCGACGCCTACTTCGGCCCGCTGAACAACCCGAACCAGCTGGCCCGGGTCGCGGGCATGGTCGAGCGCAAGCCCGACCACGCCGAGATCGTGGCCGGCGGTCACCGGGTGGGGGAGCGCGGTTACCTGTACGCCCCCACCGTGGTGTCCGGGCTGCGCCAGGACGACGAGATGATCCAGGACGAGATCTTCGGCCCGGTCATCACCGTCCAGCGGTTCACCGACGAGGACGAGGCGGTCCGCTGGGCCAACGGGGTCAAGTACGGCCTGGCCTCGAGCGTGTGGACCAAGGACCACGGCCGCGCGATGCGGATGGCCAAGCGCCTGGACTTCGGTGCGGTGTGGATCAACACGCATATCCCGGTCGTAGCCGAGATGCCGCACGGCGGCTTCAAGCACTCCGGCTACGGCAAGGACCTGTCCATGTACGGCTTCGAGGACTACACCCGCATCAAGCACGTCATGAGCTTCATCGGCTAACTCACGTAACACCCGGAACCACCGTTCCCCGGCCAGGGCCGGTCACG
>Ga0335073_10009062_pt1 | contig 13956 bp, 14 predicted proteins | sample Lox_Sample_22_FD_207093 | JGI IMG/M metagenome (GOLD analysis project Ga0335073, IMG submission 207093) | Soil microbial communities from Loxahatchee National Wildlife Refuge, Florida, United States - Lox_Sample_2.2 | ecosystem: Environmental > Terrestrial > Soil > Wetlands | place: USA... | reverse complement strand
TGACGCCGATGCGCCCCGGCGGAACGGAGCTGCTGGCCGGCGTCACCGTCGACGCCACGTTCGGGCCGGTGCTGGCCGTGGGCCTGGGCGGGATCTGGGTGGAGATCCTCGCCGACACCAGCCTGCGCCTGCTCCCGGTCGATGCCGCCGAGGTCAAGCGCATGCTCGGCGAGCTGCGCGGGCTGCCCCTGCTGCAGGGCGCCCGCGGCACGCCGCCCGCCAACCTCGACGCGGTGGCCGAGGCGATCGCCGGGCTGGGCCGGGCCGCCCGGTCGCTGGGCGGCGCGCTGCGCGCGCTGGAAGTCAACCCGCTGTGGGTGAACGGAGATCAGGTCGAGGCGCTCGACGTCCTCGTCGTCACAGGTAGCGAGGGACAGAAATGATACTGGGTGTCAGTGCGGAACAGGACGAGCTGCGCGCCTCGGTCAGGCGGTTCCTGGCGGACCGGGCGCCGCTGGCCCGGGTCCGCGAGCTCATGGATACCGAGGACGGGACGGACTGGGCGGTCTGGGAGCAGGCCGGCGCGCAGCTCGGCCTGCAGGGACTGGCCATCCCGGAGGCGTACGGGGGGTCTGGCTTCACCTTTGCCGAGCAGGCGATCGTGCTCGAGGAGTTCGGTGCCGCGCTGTACGGCGGACCGTACCTGGCCAGCGCCGTGCTGGCCGCCACGGCGCTGCTGGCCAGCCCGGACGAGGGCGCCCGGCGCGGGCTGCTGCCCGACATCGCGTCCGGGGCGACCGTCGCCACGCTGGCCTTCACCGAGGACGGCGGGTCCTGGGATCCCGCCGCGATCCGGCTGTCCGCCGTCAAGGACGGCGACGGCTGGCGGCTGGACGGGCACAAGAGCTTCGTGCTCGACGGCGCGACGGCCGGCCTGATCCTGGTGGTCGCGGTCACCGACGCCGGCCTTTCGCTGTTCGCGGTGGAGCCCGACGAGGTGGCCCGGACCGCGCTGCCCACGCTGGACCAGACCAGGAAGCTGGCCCGGCTCGAGTTCACCGGGGCGACCGGCGCCCTGATCGGCTCGCCCGGCGACGCCGGCCCGGTGCTGGACCATACCCTCGACGTGGCCGCGATCGCGCTCGCCGCCGAGCAGCTCGGCGGCGCGCAGCGGGCGCTGGACATGGCCGTGGAGTACGCCAAGTTCCGGCAGCAGTTCGGGCGGCCCATCGGCAGCTTCCAGGCGATCAAGCACCGCTGCGCCGACCTGCTGCTCGAGGTCGAGTCGCTGCGGTCGGCGGTCGGCTACGCGGCCGCCGCGGTGGCCGAGGACTCGCCGGAGGTGCCGGTCCTGGCCTCGCTGGTGAAGGCGTACGCCGCCGAGACCTACTTCCACGTGACCGCCGAGAACATCCAGATCCACGGCGGCATCGGCTTCACCTGGGAGCACGACGCCCACCTGTACTTCAAGCGGGCGAAGTCCAGCGAGCTATTCCTCGGTGACGCCAGCTACCACCGCGAGCGGCTGGCCACCCGCATCGGCCTGTTACCCGGGCCGGGGCTTTCCCATGATCATGGAGGGGAGCGGTTTTCGCGGCGGGGGTAGCGGGGGGCGTGCGGACGGTACTCCCCGGTGAGCCGGGCGTCGGCCAGCGCGGCCAGGAAGCCGGCCGGGCCGTCGAAGTCGGGCATCTCCAGGTAGGCCGCGCCGACGCCGGGCGCGTCGTGGGCGTCCGAGCCCGCCCCGCCGGGCAGCGAGAACGCCCCGGCCAGCTCGGCCGCCCGGTCGTTCAGCGCCTGGTCGGCGATCTTGGCGTTGAAGACCTCGACGATGTCCACGGCGCCCTGCTCGCACAGGCTGGGCAGCACCCGGCCCAGGCTCGAGCGCACCGGGTCGAACGGGTGCGGCGCGTACACCAGGCCGCCCTGGGCCCTGATCCGGCCGACGACCTCGGCCAGCGGCAGCACGTAGGGGATCCGCTCGGTCAGGAACAGCCCGATCACGTCGCCGTCCGGCGTCCTGATCTCCTCGCCGACGACGATGCGGACGCCCAGGTCCCGTTCGGCCGCCGCGACGGCAGCCGAGGTGACGTTGTGGTCGGTGATGCACACCACGTCCAGGCCGGCCTGCCCGGCCCGCTCGGCCAGCTGCTCCAGCGTCAGCACGGCGTCCCCGGACGCGACGGTGTGCAGGTGGCAGTCGACCCGCACCCGGCCCGCCGGCCGGCGCTGCGGGTCCGGCGTCGTCACCGGGCCGGGCTCTGGCCCAGCTCGGCCAGCAGCTCCTGGGAGTAGGCGATCCGCCCGGTCAGCGTCCGGGGCTCGGCGCTGCACAGCGCCAGCGCGGCTTCCGCCATGACCGCGGGCGGCTCGGCGTTCGGGTCGTCCTCGGCGATCAGGTGGTGGAAGAGCGTGCCGGGGGTCGGCACCACCTGGTTCGGCGACAGCGCGTTGACCGCGATGTTGTCGTCGTACAGTTCGGCGGCCAGGCCCGTGGAGAACCGTTCGAGCGCGGCCTTGCACATTCCGTAGACGGTCCCGCCGCGCCCGGCCCAGGCCGTGGGCGGCAAGGCGGGGTGCCGCGCCGCGCCGGAGGAGATGTTCAGGATCCAGCCCCGCCCCTTTTCCAGCATCCCCGGCAGGACCAGCTGCGCCAGGTGGAACGGCCCCTGGACCTGGACGTCGAACATGAGCTGGTAGCGGCGCGCGGTGAAATCCGTCACCCGGGTGAAGTAGGTCACGGCGGCGTTGCTGACCAGGATGTCCGGCGGCCCGAGCCGCTGGCTGGTCTCGCTCACCAGCCGCTCCCGGTCCTGCGGCACGGACAGGTCGGCGCGGATCGCCACCGCCGTCCCGCCCGCCGCGCGGATCTGCTCGGCGGTCTCGCCGATCGTGCCGGGCAGCGGCGACATGCCCGCCCCGGTCGTGCGCGCGGCCACGGCGACCGCGGCGCCGGCTTCGCCGAAGCGGCGGGCGATCTCCGCCCCGATGCCCCGGCTCGCGCCGGTCACGATGGCGACCTTGCCGTCCAGGATGCCCATGCCCATCACTCCTTTGACGTCACCGCCCAGGTTGACACGCCCTGCGCCCTACCAGACAATACTTTCTAGAACGGCATTCTAGCAATGGGCGGTGCCGCGACGGCGGAGGTTGCCATGGGGCTTGACCACAGCCTGGTGGGAGTATCGAGCGAGCCGCAGACGCGGTCCTGGGACAGCAAGGATGCCCTGCTCTACGCGGTCGGGGTCGGCGCCGGCCTGGGCGACCCGCTGCAGGAACTGGAATTCACCACGGAGAACTGCGAGGGCATCGAGCAGAAGGTGCTGCCGACCTTCGGCGTGCTGGTGGCCCAGGCCAGGGCCGGGCGCCGCCTCGGCGACTTCGACCGGGCCATGCTCGTGCACGCCGAGCAGGCTTTCGAACTGCACCGTCCGCTGCCCGTCGAAGGGGCCGTCCGCACGGTGTCGACCGTGACCGGCATCTACGACAAGGGCTCCGGGGCGCTGGTGGTGACCGAGAACGCGGCGGTGGACGCCGCCACCGGGGAGCCGCTGGTGACCTCGACGAGCAGCGCTTTCATCCGGGGCGAGGGCGGCTTCGGCGGCGAGCGCGGCAGCGACCAGCCGTGGGCCCGGCCGGACCGGGAACCCGACTACCAGGCCGTCATGCCGACCAGGCCGGAGCAGGCGCTGGTCTACCGGCTGTCCGGGGACCGGAACCCGCTGCACGTCGACCCGAAGTTCGCCGCCAGGGGCGGCTTCAGCCAGCCGATCCTGCACGGCCTGTGCACCTACGGGGTCACCGGCCGCGCCCTGCTGCACCTGCTCTGCGATTCCGACCCGGCCCGGTTCCGGTCCATGTCCGGCCGGTTCAGCCGCCCGGTGCTGCCCGGGGAGCCGCTGACGGTCTCGGCCTGGCGCCAGGATGGCCGCGACACTGTGCTGTTCCAGACCACGCGGCCCGACGGCACCGTGGTCATCGACCGGGGACGGCTGCAGGTACGCGACTGACGGCCTCGGCTGACACCGCCCCGCGGGGGCCCACCGGGGCAGCGCGAGCACCCGCCCATCGGGTATCAACAGGCTATGCAGGGCACCCTCTCAGCCTCAGGTCCCGTAGCCCCAGAGCCTAGCTCTCTGAGCGTACTGACGTTCGTCCTCGCCGCCGTCGCCATCATCTTGCTGCTGCAGTTCCTGGCGGACAAGACCGGCCTGCCCGCCGCCGCGCTGCTCACCATCGCCGGGCTGATCTACGGCGTGCTCCCGGGCCCGAACCTCGCGCTCGACCCGCACGTGATCCTGACCTTCGTCATCCCGCCGCTGATCTACAGCGCGGCCCTCAACTCCTCCCTGCTGGCCATCCGGGAGAACCTGCGGGTGGTCATCAGCTTGTCCATCGGGCTCGTCCTGGCCACCGCCGTGGTCGTCGGGATCGGCATGGACCTGTTCGTGCCGGGGGTGAGCCTGGCCGTCGGCATCGCGCTCGGCGCCGCCCTCTCCCCGACCGACCCGGTGGCCGCGCTGGCCGTCGGCGGCCGCGTCGGCCTGCCGCCCAAGCTGATCACGATCATCGAGGGCGAGGGGCTGCTCAATGACGCCACCGCCCTGACCATCTTGACCGTGGCGGTCACCGCGGCGACCAGCGGCGGTTTCTCCCTGGGGAACGCGGTCCTGCGCTTCCTGCTCGCCGCCGCGGGCGGCCTGCTGTGCGGCGTGGCCATCGCGATCGTCGTGCGCCTGCTGCTGTCCGTCGTCCGCGACCCGTTGCTGGTCAACGGCCTGTCGCTGGCCACGCCCTTCGCCGCCTACCTGGTCGGGGAAGACCTGCACGTCTCCGGCGTGCTGGCGGTCGCGGTGGCCGGGCTGATGATCGGCCACGAGACCCCTCGCTTCACCTCCGGGGCCAGCCGACTGCAAGCCACCGCGGTCTGGCATCTGGTCGACTTCCTCATCCAGGGTTTTGTCTTCTTGCTGGTCGGCCAGCAGATCGCGCCGGTGATCCGGGGCCTGAAGGCCTATCCCGTCAGCACGATCCTCGCCGCCGTGGCGGTCAGCCTGGGGGTCGTCCTGCTGCTGCGGCCGCTGTGGCTGGCGCTCACGCAGTCGGTACCCCGCGCGCTGAGCAGGCGGCTTGGCCGGGCCGCCACGCGTGATGGCCAGTATCTTTCCGGCCGTGAGATAGCCGTGCTGAGCTGGGCGGGCACCAGGGGTGTCATCAGCCTGGCGGCGATCTTCACCCTGCCGCTCGTCACGTCGGACGGACACCCTTTCCCCCTCCGCGACCTCCTGCTGTTCTGCACTTACGTGGTCGTGGTGGTCACCCTGGTCGGCCAGGGGCTCACGTTCGCGCCGATAGCGCGGGCGCTGGGCGTGCGCGCCGACCCGGCCGACGCGGCCCTGGTGCGCACGCAGGCCCGCGCCGCCTCGGTCCAGGCGGGCTTGTCCTGCCTGGACCAGATCGCCGCCGACGACGGCATCCCCGGGCCGGCCCTGGCCGCGCTGCGAGCCAGCCTCGACCAGCGGGCCAGGCGCTACCGCCACCTGCTCGACCGGTTCGAGGCGGCCGAGGACGGGCAGCCAGCACCGTCCCCGGACTACGAGGCCGCCGTGCACGCGCGCCGGGCGGTCATCGACGCCCAGCGCGAGGAACTGCTCCGCTGGCGGGACGCCGGCCACCTGCCCGATTCCAGCCTGCGCATCCTCGAGCGCGAGCTCGACCACGAGGAGCGCACGCTCCCCCCGCGCGACGATCACTGACCCCGGGGCCGCGGGGGTCTTGACGAATGATATGAACGTTCTTTTAATTCTTTTATGGGGCGTATCGCGGGCGTCACCGCCGCCGAGACCCGGGAGCGGCTGCTGCGCGCGGCTGCCGACGTGTTCGCCGAGCGCGGGTACGACGGCACCCGGGTGGCCGACATCGCCGCGGCCGCGGGGGTGAGCAACGGCGCGCTGTACGCGCACTTCGCCTCCAAGGCGGACCTGCTCGCCGGCGCGCTGCGCAGGCACGGGCGGAACCTGCTCGCCGACATGTTCGCCGCCGACCCCGGCCAGTCGGTCATGGAACTGCTCCTGCTCGTCGGCCGGTCGCTGGCGCGCCGCCGGGACACCCGCGGCTACCTCATCGTCGAGGCCCTGGTGGCGGCCCGGCGGGACGAGGACGTCGCCGGGCCGATGCGCGAGTACATCGGCGAGCGGGCCGGCTTCCTCGCCGAGCTCATGCGGCTCGCCCAGGCCAGCGGCGAACTGGACCCGGCGCTGTCACCGGACGCCCTGGCCCATTTCTGCCTCCTGCTGGCGATGGGCAGCGCGCTCGTCCCGCCGGACCTGCACGCGGTCCGCGAGGCGGAGTGGGCCGCGCTGCTGACCCGCATAGCGGGTGCCCTGACCGGGACCGATATCACGGAACAGACGGGAGCAACGCAGTGAAGGTGCAGATAGATCCAGAACGCTGCCAGGGGCACGGCCGCTGCTACGACCTCGCCCCCGGCCTGTTCGGTGACGACGACGAGGGCTACGGCCAGGTCCTCGGCGACGGCACCGTGCCGCCGGACCAGGAGCGCGAGGCCCGCCTGGCCGTGGTCAACTGCCCGGAACACGCAATCGAGGTGACCTGACATGACCGCCGACGACCGCTTCATCTTGCAGGCACCGGACCCCGACGAGGAGTATGGCGTCCGCAGCGAGATCATCACCGGCCCGGTCTCCGACTGGGCCACCGACTTCTCCCACCTCGAGCCGGAGTGGTCCGCCGACCCCTATCCGATCCAGGACGACCTGCGGCAGCGCTGCCCGATCGCGCACACCGAGCGGTTCGGCGGCGGCTGGCTGCCCACCCGCTACGAGGATGTCGCGGCGATCGCCTACGACACCGAGCGGTTCTCCTCGCGGTCGATCATCATGGGCAACTTCCGGCCGCCTCGCGACATCGCCCCGATCGGCGGCTCGCCGCCGATCTCTTCCGACCCGCCGTTCCACCAGCACGCGCGCAAGCTGCTGCTCGGCGCGTTCACCAAGACCGCGATCAGCCGGCAGGAGCCGGCCACCCGGGCGTTCTGCCACGAGCTCATCGACAGGTTCGAGGGGCGGAGCGAAGTCGACGCGGCGGCCGAGTACGCGCAGCACATCCCGATGCGGGTCATCGCGGACATGCTCGGCTTCCCGCCCGAGGACGGGCCGCAGTTCCGTGACTTCGTCGAGGACCTGCTCGAGGGCATCAACCTGCCGCCCGAGGACCGCATCGTGCGGATGGAGCGGCTGTTCACCTACCTGCTCGACCAGGTCCACGACCATCTGGACCACCCGCGCGACGACATCACCAGCTATCTCCTCGGCGCCGAGATCTTCGGCCAGAAGCTGACGGCCGATCACGTCACGGGCGCGATGGCCCTGCTGCTCATCGCCGGCATCGACACCACCTGGAGCGCGATCGGGTCGTCGCTGTGGCACCTGGCCCGGACCCCGGCCGACCGCGAGCGGCTGGTGGCCGAGCCCGGGCTGCTGCCGACGGCGATGGAGGAGTTCCTCCGCGCCTTCGCGCCGGTGACCATGGCCCGGCTGGTCAAACAGGACATGCACTGGCACGGCGTGGACATGAAGGCCGACGACTGGATCCTGCTGTCGTTCCCGGCGGCCAACCGGGACCCGGCGCAGTTCGACCGGGCAGCCGAGGTCGTCATCGACCGCCAGGTGAACCGGCACGCCGCCTTCGGTCTCGGCATCCACCGGTGCCTGGGCTCGCACCTGGCTCGCATGGAACTGCGGGTCGCCCTGGAGGTCTGGCTGGAACGCATCGGTGAGTTCACCCTGGACGACCCGTCGGCCGTGACCTGGTCCGCGGGCCAGATCCGCGGGCCGCGCAGGCTCCCGCTGCGCCTGGGCTGACCGCGGCCGTCGGCTAAGCGCCGACCGACCCGCTGCACGAGGTCCTGCCAGCCTCGCGCGATCCGGTCCCCGGTCTGGCGGGCGGCTTCGGTGAGGTCGGACGCCGACAGGTAGAGCAGCGGCGGGCCGTCCAGGGCCGCCGTGAGCTGGATGGCCAGGATGTCCAGGTCGGCGGGGCCGAGGTCCAGCTGGCCGAGCAGGATCCGGATGTGCAGCTGGGACAGCGGCGTATGGGATCCGGCCGGTATGGGCTGGCTGCCGTCCAGGGCGGCGCGGGCGATCTCGCGGTGCTCGATCAGGAAGCCGATCCGGGCCGCGCCGTAGGCGACCAGGCGGTCCAGCGGCGCGGCGCCCGGGCCCAGCGGCGGCGGCCCGGAAAGCACCTGCTCCTGGAAGGCCCGCTCGTCGTCGTCAAGCAGCGCCTGGAAGATGCCCGCCCGGGTGCCGAACCGGCGGAACACCGTCCCCTTGCCCAGGCCCGCCCGTTCGGCCAGCCCGTCCATGGTCAGCTTGTCCGCGCCCTGCTCGGCGAGCATCTCGCGCGCCGTCGCCAGCAGATGCAGCCGGTTGCGCGCGGCGTCGGCACGCTCGGCGGGCGGCGCTCCCCAGGACACCACGGGCTGGTCCACGGATTCACTCTACGACCCACCTCACCTGGCCAGATCCACCGACGTCAGGCGGCGATCAGGGCCATGACCTCATCCGGGGTGATGCTGCCCGGCGCCCGGCGCTGCCGGGCGGCCTGGTTCGCCAGCCTCTGGGGCAACGGGATCTGAGCCCGCGCACGCGGCCCGCGGCGGCTACTGCGGTGGTTACTGCGACGAGTGCTTGCGCACGGCGTAGGCGACGTTGATGATGCCGACGATGACCCAGACCAGGGCCATGAGCACGATGGAGGAGCCGCCCGGGGACCCCTTGAGCACGATCGCGGTCACCAGCAGGGTGACCGCCATGGACCCGAGAGCCAGCGCGAAGGACTGCCGGTCGGAACGGTCAGCCCGCTCGGCCCGGATCGCGCGCTGCTCGGCCCGGACCATGCGCCTGGCCCGGCGGCGCTGGTGCCTGCATCCCGCGTACCGGTCCAGCTGGACCAGGATGCGGCTGTCCACCTCCGCCGTGACCCGCTTGTCGATCTCGGCCGCGATCCGCTTGTCGATATCCGCCCCGATGCGTTCGACCAGGCCCTCGGCCAGGGCCTGGTCATAGCCGGGGCCGAGGTCCTGCAGGGCGGCCACCGAGGCGGCGATCTCAGCCTGGCTATCTGCGGCCATCATGTCCTCCGGACGTTCCGTCAGCTCCTGCCGAAACGCTACCGACGCCAGGCAGGCCAGCGGAATGCGGTTTGCCTCCGTCCCGTCCTGGGGTTTCCCCCACCCCGGCCGTGGTTACACCGAGCGCCGCAGCAGGGCGTCGAGCCGGGTGAACGAGATCTCCCAGACTGACTCCGGGTCGCCGCAGATCTCGGCGCGGGACGGGCCCTGGCGCAGCTCGAGTCTGGTCCGGCCGGCGGCCTGGTCGAGGAATTCCAGCCGCAGCCTGACCCTGGCCTCCCGGCCCGCGCCCGCGATCCCGCCGATATCAGCGTGCCCCACCAGCAGCTCATCGTCGACGACCTCGCTCAAGGCCACGTCGACCGGAGTGCGGTGAGCCGGGTCCGCGTCGCTCACCAGCACGAAGCGCTGGAAACCGCCGGGGCGGACATCGCTCTGCATCGTCTCGTACGGCACCGAGACGCCCGCGGGCCCGAACCACTGGCACAGCTGGTCGGGATCGACGAAGGCCCGGTAGACCAGCTCGCGCGGCGCGTCGAAGATGCGCGACACGGAAACTTCCTCACCTTGGCTCACACGGGACAGACTAGCCGGGCGGGTAATCATCCGCGTCTGCGCAACGCGCGAGACCTTCGCGCGTTAAATAGGGGACCATGACCCCAGCACGTGACCTGGCCGACCGGTTCCACCGGCGCTGGCTCGAGCACAATCCGTTCGCGGCCACCATGTACGGCATCCCGGGGTACGACGACCGGCTCCCCGATGAGAGCGAGGAGGGCCAGCAGGCCTGGCGGGCGGAGATCGGGCAGTTCCTCCGGGAGGCCGGCGCGATCGCCGGCGCGCCGCTCACGCCGGCCGACGCGATCACGCTCGACTGCACGACGGAGGCGGCCACCCAGGAACTGCAGAGCATCGACCTGGCCCGGGCGGAGTACACCGTCACCCCCATGCAGTACTCGGGGCCGGCCGCCTTCCTGGCGGTGGCCGCCCGGACGGTGCTGGTCGACCCGGCGGCCGCCGAGGCCTACCTGGCCCGGCTGCGCGGCAGCGGCACCTGGTTCGACCAGATCGGCGCCCGGCTGGGGACCGGAGCCGGTAAGGGACGGCTCCCGGTCGCCCCGCTGGCCGAGCAGGCCATCACCTGGGCCGAGGAGATCCTGGCCGGGCCGGCCCCCGGACCGGTGCTTTCCCCCCAGCCGCCGCCGGGGTGGCCCGGCGCGGCGGCGTGGGAGGAAGAACGCCGGGCGATCGCCGGGGACGTGGTGAAGCCGGCCCTGGCCAGGTGGGTGGCCACGGTCAAGGACCTGCTTCCGCAGGCCCGGCCGTCCGAACAGGCCGGGCTGGCCTGGCTGCCCGGCGGCGAGGCGGACTACGCCCGGGCGGTCCGGATCAACACGACCCTGCCGCTGTCCCCGGAACAACTGCACCAGACCGGCCTGGAGCAGATCGCCGCGCTGGAAGACCGGGCGGCGGAGCTGGGCGCCGGGCTGGGGCTCGGCGGGCTGGGCGAGGTGTTCGCCGCGCTGCGCGACTCGGCCGGGAAGATCGCCCCGCAGGAGGCCATCCGCCAGGCGACGGTCGTGGTGCGGCGGGCCGAGGCCCGGGCGCCGGAGTTCTTCCCCGCGCCCCTTCCGCCGCCGTGTGACGTGACGCCCATGCCGCAGGTCGTGGCCGTGAGCGGCGCGGCGCCGCACTACACCCCGCCCCGGCTGGACGGCGGGCGGCCCGGGACGTTCTGGTTCAACACCGAGCGGCCCACCGCCGGGACCGGCTGGGACATGGAAGTGGTGGCCTACCACGAGGCGGTTCCCGGGCATCATCTGCAGCTGTCCCGCCTGCAACTGCTCACTGACCTGCCCGACCTGCAGCGCCAGCGCAGCCTCACGGTGTTCTCCGAGGGCTGGGGCCTGTACGCCGAGCAGCTCGCGGAAGAAGCGGGGCTGTACGCCGACGACCGCGCCCTGCTCGGCTCGGTCAGCACGTCGCTGATGCGGGCCGCCCGGCTCGTGGTGGACACCGGCCTGCACGCCTTCGGCTGGAGCCGGGAGCGGGCCCTGGAGTTCCTGGTGGAGCACGTTCCCATGCCCCGGGAGTTCCTGGCCGCGGAGACCGACCGGTACGTGGTCATGCCGGGGCAGGCGCTGGCCTACCTCACCGGCAAGCTCGAGATCCTCCGGATCCGGGAGGAGGCCCGCAGGCGGCTGGGCCCGGCGTTCTCCCTGCCCGCGTTCCACGCCGCCGTCCTGGACCACGGCTCGCTGCCGATGCCGACCCTGGACCGCAGCATCGCGAACTGGCTGGCCGGCGTCAGCTGACCGGCGCCAGCGGACCGGCCGGTGTGATGCCCGGCCCGGCCGGGGAGACTGGGAGGGTGAACACCACCGGGACCGCCGCAGCGAAGGACACCGCAGCTATCCAGGTCGCCGCCCGGATGGCCGCCGCCGCGGCGGCCTGGCTCGACGCGCTCGACCCCGAGCAGCGTGCCGCGGCCACCGGCCGCGCGCCCGGCCCGGACGGCGGCTCCGACGCCGAGCGCAGGACCTGGTTCTACACCCCCACCGACCACGGCGGCCTGACCCTGCACGCCCAGCGACCGGGGCAGCAGCGGCTGGCCCACCAGCTCGTCGCCAGCGGGCTGTCCGCCGCCGGGTACGTCACCGCGGCCACCATCGTCGGTCTTGACAACGTGCTCGACTGCGTCGAGGGCTGGGTCAGGGACTGGGGCCGTGAACGGGGCCGTGACCCGGGCATGTACTACCTGCGGGTGTTCGGCGACCCGGGCGGCACGGGGCCGTGGGGCTGGCGCTTCGGCGGCCACCATGTCTCGCTGAACAACCTGGTCGTGGACGGCGCCGTCCGGGCGGTGACGCCGTGCTTCTTCGGCGCCGACCCGGCGTCCTCGCCGCTGCTGGGCTCCGCCACGCTGCGTCCCCTGGGCGGAACCGAGGGCCTGGCCCGCGAGCTGGTCCGCTCGCTCGACGCCGGCCAGGCCTCCCGGGCCATCCTGCTCGACCGGGCCCCGTCGGACATCATCGGCGGCAACCGGGCGCAGCTGTCCGAGGGAGACCGGATGATCATACTGCGCGATCTGTGGCGCGGGCACTTCGCCGAGCCGAGGCTGGACGAGCTGCTTACCCAGATGGGCAACGGTGCCGAGGCAGCCTCCGGCTATGACGCCGCCGACCACCAGCTGATGGCGCTGACCCGCGCGCCCAAGGGCCTGGCCGCCGCCGAGCTCGACCCCGGGCAGCGGGAGATGCTGCGCGCGGTGCTGGCCACCTACCTGGGACGCGTCCCCGACGGCCTGGCACCGGCCCTGGACGACACCGCGCTGGACGCCGTGCACCTGGCGTGGGCCGGGCCGGCCGAGGCGGGCCAGCCGGTCTACTACCGGCTGCAGGGCCCGCGGCTGCTCATCGAGTACGACAACACCCAGCGCCAGGCCAACCACGCGCATGCGGTGTGGCGGGATCCGGTGGCCGACTTCGGCTACGACGTGCTCGGAGCGCACCTGACCGCGCACCACCTGTAGGAACTGCGCTTCAGCCGGGCGCCTCAGCCGGGGTCGGTGAACCGGGGCGGCCGCTTGCCGAACTCGGCGGCCACCGCCTCGGCCTGGTTCGGGCTGCCGATGAGGGCGCCGATCTCCTTCTGCTCCGCGGCGAAGCCGGTCTCCAGGTCCACCCGGCCCGCCAGGTCCAGCAGCCGCTTGGCCGCCCGGACCGCGTCCGGGCTGCGGCCGGCGACCGAGCGCGCCAGCTCGAGGGCGGCCGCGCGCGGGTCGGGGTCGGCCCGGGTGGCCAGGCCCAGCGTCACGGCCTCCTCGCCGCGCACCACGCGCCCGGAGAAGGTCAGCTCCTTGGCGACATCGCGGCCGACGAGTTCGGGGAGCAGCTGGCTGCCGGTCATGTCGGGGATCAGCCCCCACCTGATCTCCAGGACCGACAGCCTGGCGTCCGGCGCGACGATGCGGATGTCGGCGCCGAGCGCGATCTGCAGCCCGCCGCCCAGGGCGTTCCCGGTCACGGCCGCGATGACCGGGACCGGGATCTCGGTCCAGACGTACGCGGCGCGCTGCCCGGTCGCCCGGGCCGGCCCGTGGCCCGGCGGCAGGTCGACCTGCAGGCTGAGCCGTTCGCCGTCCCGCATCGCCTGGAACGAGCCGAAGTCCAGGCCCGCGCAGAAGTCAGGCCCCTCGCCGGACAGCACGACCGCGCGGACGCCTGGCTCGGACTTGAGCCGCTCACCCGCCGTGACCAGCCCGGCGAACATCGCCGGATCGAGGGCGTTGCGCTTCTCCGGCCGGTTCAGCCGGACGTCCGCGACCCCGTCCGTGATCGTCACCGTGACCCGCTGATCGGTCATCATCGCTCCCTTGCACCTGATCCTGCCCTGACCTTAGCCGGGATGCGCGCCAGCCGGGATCATGGCCACGTCGGCGGGCTGGACCTCCCGGCCGCGCTCGTCCACGAAGCCCACGTGCACCGGGCGGCCGGTGCCGCGCACCCGCCGCAGCATGCTGGGGCCTTCGGGCCTCGGCAGGTGCTCGTCGCCCCACTGCTGCAGCGCGCCGAGGACCACCTGGAGCTCCCGGCCGGCCGGCGTCAGCCGGTAGGCGGACCTGGACCGGGAGCCGGGCTCCCGGTAGGGCTCGCGCGCCATCACCCCGTACTCCACCAGCGTCGCGAGCCGCTCGGACAGGACGTCCGGGGCGACACCGAGCTGGTCCCGGAACTCGGCGAACCTGGTCGCCCCCAGGAAGGCCTCCCGCAGGATCAGGAAGGTCCACCGCTCGCCGAGCACGCCCAGGCTGCGCGCGATCGAGCAGGTCGACTCGGGGACTTTGGCCATGGCCTCAGTAT